>Ga0070730_10002156_pt1 | contig 18145 bp, 15 predicted proteins | sample Coa_R1_3_FD_66447 | JGI IMG/M metagenome (GOLD analysis project Ga0070730, IMG submission 66447) | Surface soil microbial communities from Centralia Pennsylvania, which are recovering from an underground coalmine fire - Coalmine... | ecosystem: Environmental > Terrestrial > Soil > Unclassified ... | reverse complement strand
GATGACGTAGGCGGCCAGGTGCCGGTGACGCAGCAACGCGACCTTTGGCTCTCCGGTGGTGCCGCTGGTGAACAGGCGGATGGCGACGTCCGGCTCGGTCGGGAATGGCGCGGCGTCCTGGTTTTCGGGCGCCTTGCAGGCGCTGACGAACGTGCTGGTGGTGACGCGCGTGACCCCCTCGATGTCGGGCAGGCGGCTGGCCATGTCGTCGTCGACGATGACCACCGAGGGCGCGGTGCGCGCGACCAGCCGGGCGAGTTCTGTGTCGGACAGCCGATAGTTCATCGGCGTGAACGGCTTTTCCATCAAGGCGCTGGCGAAGAGCGCAGTTGGGAGGGCCGGACCGTTGACGCCAACGAACGCGACGGTCTCGCTTTCCATCGCCTGCAGCCATCCCGCCGCGCCGCGAGCGCGGGCGAACAACTCGCCAAAGCTCAGGCCACCTTCCAGACCGCCGAAGGCGATCCGATCGGCCAGGGCTTCGGCCGCCATTTCCAGGAGCAGCGCGGTGTGCATCGTCAGTCCGAGGACGGCAGCTTCTTGGCGTCCTTCAAGGTCAGCGGCCGACCGGCGATCGACAGCGAGCCGGCGCCGGACTTGCTGCACAAGGCCTCCAGGCCGGTCTCCCCATCGACATAGCGCTTCCCGACCTGGCTGCCGGACGCATGCTCGGGCGACGGCGAGGCTGCGGGATCTCGCGCCTGAGTGTGAGGGTTGAGGGCCTGGCCGCCGCACTCCAGGGTGGTGGGCGCCGACGGCGCCCTGACGATGACGATCTCGGTGTCACACACGGCGCTCTTCCAACGCGAGCCAGGTTTCAGTTCCATTGTCGCTCCCAGGACGAGGACGGGGCGGCCGCCAGGGCCGTCCCAACTTTGAGTCCGCTCTAACACCGTGGACGGCGTTCCTCCACGCTATGGCGAGAGATATCAATCCAATGGCGCGATTTGCCAGCCCTGCTTGACCGGGGGTCCCGAGTTGCCGACAGAACGAGGATCGGGGGAAACCAGAGGTATGACCTTGAGCGAAAAACACTCCAGCGCAGGCGCAACGACGCCCGGCGCTTTGGCCGGTATCCGCATATGTGATTTCTGCGGCCAGCTGGCCGGGGCAGGCGCCGCCAAGTGGCTGGCCGCGTTCGGGGCCGAGGTCATCCGCATCGAGGATCCGACCCGCGAGGGCCGCTGGGACATCCTGCGCGGCATCGCCCCCTTTGTGGACGAGCGGCGCGGCATCAACCTTGGCGGCGGCTTCAACAACCACAACACGGAGAAATACGGCGTCACCATCGACGTGCGCAGCAAGCGCGGCAAGGAGATGCTGGCCGAGATCATCCGCCAGTCGGACTGCGTGACCGAAAACTTCGCGGCCGGCGTGCTGGAGCGCTGGGGCTTCGGTTATGAGGCGCTGAAGGCGATCAAGCCGGACATCATCTACGTCTCCAATTGCGGCTTCGGCCATGTCGGGCCCTATCGGGCGTTCAAGACCTGGGGGCCGATCGTGCAGGCCGTCTCGGGCCTGACCTTCGCGTCCGGTCTGCCGGACGAGGCGCCGGCCGGCTGGGGCTATTCCTACATGGACCATACCGGCGGCTACTACATGGTCATGGCCATCCTCCTGGCGCTTCTGCACAAGACGAAGACCGGCGAGGGCCAGTGGGTCGATCTCGCCTGCACCGAGTCGGCGCTGTCGCTGAACGGGCCGGTGCTGCTCGACTGGACCGTCAACCATCGCCCGAGCCGCCGCGACGGCCAGCCCGACAGCAACCACAGCCTCTCGCCGCCCATGGCGCCGCACGCCATCTACCCCTGCGAGGGCGACGATGAGTGGGTGGCCATCGCCTGTCGCGGCGACGCCGACTGGACGGCGCTCGCGGGCATGATCGGCGAGACCTGGACGGCAGACCCTTCCTTTGCGTCGCTGCAGGGCCGCATGGCGAACCAGGAGGCTCTGGACCGCTTCGTCGGCGCCTGGACCGCCAGCCGCGACAAGTTCGAGATCCAGCGCCAGTTGCGCGCCGCGAACATCCCATGCTCGGCCGTCCAGAAGCCCCAGGAACGCGTCGACAACGACCCCGACACCGCCGGGCTTTGGCCGGCGGTCACGCACACGGAGATGGGCGAGGTGAGGGTCGACGGCATCCCGGCCCGTTTCTCGAAAACCCCCTGGCGCATCGCGCGGTCCGCCCCCTGCCTGGGCGAGCACAACGAGGAGGTGTTCGAGCGCCTGCTCGGCCTGTCGGCCAACGATGTCGCCCTGCTGCGCGCGGAGAAGGTTGTATGAGCGCGCTCGAAGGCTACCGCATCCTCGAACTGGCGAACGAGCGCATCGCCTTCGCCGGCAAGCTCCTGGCCGACATGGGCGCCGATGTGATCCTGATCGAGCCGCCCGGCGGTGATCCCTCGCGTCACTATCCGCCGTTCGTCGACGATGAGCCCGGCGCCGACCGCAGCCTCTGGTGGTGGCACTATCACACCAGCAAGCGCGGGGTGGTGCTGGACCTCGACAAGGGCGAGGACCGGGAGCGGTTCAAGGCGCTCGTCGCCGGCGCCGACATGGTGCTGGAATCCGAGCCCGGCTCGCGCCTGGCCGATCTCGGCCTCGACTACGAAGATCTCTGCAGGCTGCGCGAGGACCTGATCCATGTCTCGCTGACCCCGTTCGGGCGCGGCAGCGCCAACGCCAACGTCCCGGTCACCGACCTGACGATCATGGCCGGCGCCGGCCCGGTCTGGAGCTGCGGCTACGACGACCACGCGCTGCCGCCGATCCGCGGCGGCGGCAACCAGGGCTATCACACCGGCTGCCACTTCGCCGTGATGTCGGCGCTCACCGCGCTGTTCTACCGGGCGGGTTCGGGCCAGGGCCAGTTCATCGATGTGTCGATGCACGGCGCCTCCAACGTGACGACCGAGGCCGCGTCCTACTCCTGGCTGGTGGCCAACCAGACGGTGCAGCGCCAGACCGGCCGCCACGCGTCGGTCGACCCGACGGGCGACACCCAGATGCGCTGCAAGGATGGGCGCTGGGTCAACACGGGCGTGCCGCCGCGCTATCCGGTCGAGTTCGCCCGCATGCTCGAGTGGCTGAACGAATTGGGCCTGGCCGAAGAGTTCCCGGAGGCGGTGTTCCTGGAAATGGGCGCGGCGCTGGACGGGCAGATCAACCTCTCGAAGATAGGCGTCGACGAAGAGATCGCCGCCATCTTCGGCGCCGGCCGCTCGGCCCTCGTGCTGATCGCCGAGACCATCAGCGCCTACGACTTCTTCATCGGCTGCCAGTCGCGCGGCCTGGCGGTGGGCGTCATCTATTCGCCGGAGGAGGCGTTCGAGGACGAGCACTTCAAGGCTCGCGGCTTCCAGGTCGAGGTACGGCATGAGGATATGGGCAGGACGTTCCGCTACCCCGGCGCTCCCTACAAACTGCCAGCCAGCCCCTGGGCCATCTCGCGCCGCGCTCCCAAGCTGGGGGAGCACGATGCGGAAATCCTGGGCGCGCTGAGGGGTTGAGCGCGGCGTCAGCCGGTCGGCAGCCCCTCGGCCTCGAGCGCATCGTGGGCCATCTCGTCCACCGCCTGCGGGTCCATCGCCGGCAAGCCGACGCCGATATCGGGCGCCTGGCCGCTGGCCTCGGGCTCTAGCATCCGCGCGCTGCGCCAGTCGCCGAACAGGTAGTACAGCGTCGTGAGCGCGCTGGCCGTGACGGCGCCGAGCGGGAAGCTCCACCAGATCGCGTCGACGCCCAGGCGCGGCATCAGGAAGAAGGCGAACGGCACGCGGATCACCACCATCGACAGGGTCAGGATGATCAGCGGCGCCATCATCGCGCCGGTCGCGCGGACCACCCCGGACAGCGCGAAAGTGGCGTTGAACAGCACGAACGCCCAGAGCACCATCTGGTTGATCTGCACCGCGGCCGCGATCGCCGGCGAGCCGGCGGGAAGGACGAAATAGAGCGACAGGGGACCCAGAAGGTAGATAGCCACCGCGATGGCCGCCGTGACCAGTGATCCGGAAATCACGCCGGAGCGGGCGATGGCGGACACCCGATCCCACTTGCCGGCGCCGATGTTCTGCGCCGCCATCGAGGAGACCGAGCCGCCGATCGCCATGCCGGGCATCTGGACGTAGCCCCAGACCTGCGAGGCGCCCGCGTACGCCGCCGCGGTCAGGGCGCCGTAGTCGTTGACGAAGCCCAGCATGACCACGGCCGCGCTGCTCATGACGAACATCTGGAGGCCCATCGGCGCCCCTTTGAACAAAAGGGCGCGCAGGATGCGCAGATCAGGCTTGAGCAGGTGCAGCTCGTTGCGGCGCAGCATCAGGACCGAGTGCTTGCGGTAGAGATAGACCACCAGGATCGTCAGCGCGACGCCCTGGCCGACGAAGGTGGCGCTGGCCGAGCCCGCGATGCCCAGCCGCGGGAACGGGCCGAGCCCCCGGATCAGGCACGGATTCAGTCCGGCCTCCAGCGCCACCGCCAGGAGCATGAACAGGAACGGCGTCTTGGCGTCCCCCGCGGCCCGCTGCGCCATCTGCAGGAAGATGAAGAAGAACAGGAACGGCATGGCCATGAAGATGATGCGCAGATAAATGATCGCCTCCGCGCGGGCGTCAGGCGGGGTGTGCATCAGCGTCAGGATGAACGGCGTCCAAAGCGAGCCAAACACCGCAAGCCCTAGCGACAGGGCGAGGAAGAAGGTGATGGTCGTGCCCATCACCTTCTTGGCCTGGCGCAGGTCATGGCCGCCGATCGCCTGGGCAATCAGGATGTTGGCCGACATGCCGACGCCGAACACCGAACCCATCAGCAGCATCATGATGACGTTGGCGTTGTTCAGCGCGGTAATCGCCGTGACGCCCAGCCCCGGCGTGTGGCTGACGAAGAACTGGTTCACCGTTCCGTTGAGCGCCTGCAGCACGTTGCCGCCGAGCAACGGCAGGGAAAAGATCAGGAGGGTGCGGGTGACCGGCCCCTCGGTCAGGGTCTTGCTCTGCTCGCGGCCGTGTCGGCCCATGGTGCGCGGCGAGGACGTCAGGGTCGGGGACTCGGTCATGTGCGGGCGATGGACCCTGGCGGAACGGCACTCCGTGAACCGTTCGCGATCCCTACTAGGCGCTGACCGCCCGATCTCCAACAATCGTTTGAGTGCGCTCTAAGATTTGCGTCGGCTAGACCGCCTGGCTGGAGATCGCCGCCGACGCGGTGGGCCGGGGCGCCTCGTCGGACGGTTCGCTGGTCATGCCCAGCGATTCCATCTCCTTCAGCCTGTCCAGGTTGCGCTGATGGGTGGTGCGGTCGATCCGGTAGAAGGCCAGCACGACGATCGAGGCCACCACCAGGCTCCCGTAGGTCGGCAGGTAGAGCGTGGCCAGGTGGCGCATGGTCTCGGCCGGCACGGTCCCCTGGACGGCGTGCGCGGGAAAGCGCACGGCGGTCAGAAGCACGCCGGCGAAGAAGGCCCCGATCCCCGTGGTGAACTTGGGCACCAACCCGTTGGTGGCGAACAGAAGGCCTTCGGACCGCACGCCGGTCCGCACGGCCGTGTCCTCGACGACGTCGGCGACCATCGAGGTGATGATGATGAAGCCCATGATCCCGAGGATGGAGGCGACGACCGCGACCGAGATCAGGATGATGAAGATCCATGGCGAGCCGGTCGGCGGCATCAGGCCCAGCAGCTTCAGCGTCATCGGCGCCAGGCTGAACACGGTCGAGGCCGCGAACAGGCTGATCATCGTGCGCTTCTTTCCGAGTCGCCGCGACAGCGCCGGAGCGATCAGCGCGGCGACGACCGAGGCCAGTGAGGCGGCGGGCAGGAGCAGAGCGAGCTGGGAGGGGACCAGGCCCCAGAGGTGCGGGTAGAAGTAGAAGTCGAGGCCGGTCTGCATGCCGGCGGCCGCGCCGCCGAGGACGCCGGACGCCAGCAGGGCGAGCAGCGAGGGATTGCCGATGGTGGTCACGATCTCGCGCAGCGTTTGCCCGAGTGTCACCTGCCGCCGCGGCGGGCGGTGCAGGTAGCGCACCCGGTTCTGGGTGCCCACGGCGGAGATCATCATGATGGTGAAAATGATGACCGCGCCGACCAGGCCGAACTGGGCATAGGCCGTGCGGCTGAGCATCCCGTACTTGTGCAGGAAGACGGCGTTCAGCGCATAGAGCATGCCGGCCGAACCGAAGACGAAGAAGCAGAAGCGGAAGCTGGCCAGCACCGTGCGCTTGTCGTAGTCGGGCGCCAACTCGGGGGCCAGGGCGTTCTGCGGCACGTCGAACAGGCTGACCGAGATGCGCACGGCGACCACCAGCGTCAGCATGAAGCCGAGCAGCGCCGGCCCCGCCAGGCCGGCCGGCGCATGCCACAGTCCGTAGAACGAAAGGGAGGCGAGGACGGCGGCGGCGTACATGAACGGGTGCCTGCGTCCCAGCCGCGACTGGAAATTGTCCGACCACTGGCCAAGCAGCGGGTCGATCACCGCATCGAGGACCAGCGAGACGAGGATGGTCGTGCCGACGACGATCGGCGCCAGCCCGACCACCTGGTTCAGATAGTATTGCAGCACCGTGCCGGAGAGCGCCGCATAGCCGACGCCCGTGGCGGCCCCGCCCAGGCCGTAGTTGATGATGCTTGGCATGCCGAGAGGGGGCGCTGACACCTCGACCTTGGCCATCCTCGTCTCCTCCTGCCGCAAGGCGTTGCGCTCGCGCGACACCGCTCTGACGGCGGATCGAGCGCAGTATGGCGATTGACGCCCAGCGCCGTCTATAGTGCACTCTAAAAATCGACCACGCCCGAGATCGGATCTGGAGGAAGCCATGTTCACCCTGCCGCATCACGTCGAATTCCTGTCCGACGACTGGCTGGCCGAGGCCGGCCGGTTTCTCGAGCAGGAGACGCGGGTGCGCAAGGAGCGCCTGGGCGGGCGGCCGTTCTCGATCAGCGAACGGTTCGCCGACGCTCCGCCGCATCTGAAGCTCCCCGGCGACGTGGCGGGCTGGGCGATGCGTTATGACGGCGAGCGTGTGGAGGTGTCGCGCGACTTCGATGCGGCGGCCGACGTCGTCGTCGAAGGCGACTACCAGGCCGCCCTGATGTCCGCCCAGTTCGTCGGCGTGCTTGCGCCTGGCGGGGCGGCGGAGATGCGGCGCGAGCGAGACCACCTGTTCGGCAAGGAGGCCGTGCGCGTGAAGGGCGCCCTGGCCGACGAGCAGGCCGGCCAGCTTCTCGGCGCGCTGCACGACCACATGGCCCGGCGCACGGTCGAAAACCCCGACCTCGCCCACCGCGCCGCGCGCCTGGGGCTCAGCGGCAAGATCCGCGAGATGGAGGACCAAGGCTACACGGTGGTCGAGCGGGCCATCTCGCCGACGTTCGCCGACGAGGTGCGGGCGGCGATCCTGCGCGAAATCCGGCTGCTCAGCGCGCCGGCCATGATGTGGTCGCTCTATCACGGGCGCGAGTTCGAGCGGCTGGCGGTGAACCCGAAGCTGATGACGCTGATCGACGCCTCGCTGGGCCGCGGCGCGGTGATCGCTTCGCTCGCCTCCACGGTCCGCGGGCCGGGCAAGGGAACCATCGGACTGCACACCGACTACATCCATGTGCCCGAGCCATACCCGGAGTTCGCCCTGACGGGGGTGGGCGTCTGGTCATTCGAGGATTGGACGGTGGCGGCGGGCCCGACCTGGCTCGTGCCGGGCAGCCACCGCATGCGCCGCGGACCGAAGCCCGGCGAGGCCCGCAACGGCGGCGTGCCGATCGAAATGCCCAAGGGCTCGGTGGTCTTCTTCACCCATGGCGTCTGGCATTGGCAAGGCGACCGCAGCGATCCCGGCGAGCGGGTGGCGCTGCACGCCCACTTCAACCGCGGCATCCTGCGCAGCCTGGAGCCCAAGCGGATCGATCCGCAACTGTTGCACCGCAACCCGCCCAGGCTGGGCGAAATGCTCGGCGAGGACGACATGTTCGACAAGATGTCGGCCGAGGGCCGCGACTACCTGCGCGGGCGCTACATGGGCGAACTGCTGACCTTCACCCAGGAGAGGAAGAAGGCCATCCTCGAAGGCGCCGTCTAAGCAGCCATGCGCGGCTAAAGCCGCGATTGATTTTGCTTTTTCCAAGCAAAACCAATGCTGCTAGGAATGTTTAATCTAAGCAAACCTGACAAGGTCTGCTTAGAAGCCCAGCTCCATCCCCTCCAGGTCGCCCTTCGCGCGCCATGCGGCCAGCAGGGCGTTGAACTTGTTGATGCCCTTCATGTACAGGCCGCCGTTCTTGGGCGCCGCGCGGGTGACGCCCTCGTTGTTGTAGTAGCCGGGCGTGCAGTTTTGCTGGAATGAACCGTCGGCGCCGGCCATGGAGCGCACGACCTCGACCCAGCCCTCCTCGCCCTCTCCCGTCACCTCGATGGTCCTTGCCCCTCGGCCCATGACTTCGCTGACGATGTAGGCGACGTGCTTGGTTTGCTCATCCAGCATGGCGGTGATGTTGATCGAGATCGCGTTCTGGGAAATGCCGACGTAGAACCAGTTGGGGAAGCCCCGGCTGGAATGGCCGTGCAAGGTGCGGAACCCGTCGGCGTAGTGGTCGTACAGCGACAGCCCGCCGCGGCCGTAGATATCGAAGCCCACGCGCCGGCGGAGGTCCCCGTTCGCCTCGAAGCCGGTCGAATAGATGATGCAATCGACCTCGTATTCCTTGCCGTTGGCGATCAGCCCCTTGCGGGTGATCCGCTCGACGCCCTTGGCCTCCGACACGTCGACGAGCTCGACATTCGGCCGGTTGAAGGTCGGCAGATATTCGTCGTTGAACGTCGGGCGCTTGCAGAACTGGCGGTACCAGGGCTTCAGGGCCTCGGCGGCGGCCGCGTTGCGGACCGTCTCGTCGACGCGCGCGCGGATGGCGTTCATCTTCTGGAAGTCGGCGAGCTCCATCCGTTCGCCGATCTCCCGGGGCGAAAGCGGCTTGTCGCTCTTGGGGATGGCCATCACCTTGGTGAAGATTTCCGTCCAGCCGTCGTCGACCAGGTTCTCCTCGAACGGCAGGCCCGAGACGACGGCGTTCAGGTTGTCGCGCCGCGCCTTCTGCCAGCCTGGCGCGAGGCCCATCGCCCACGACGGATCGGTCGGCTTGTTGCCGCGCAGGTCGACGGACGAGGGGGTGCGCTGGAAGACATAGGTGTGCCGGGCGTGCTTGCCGACATAGGGCACGCACTGGATGGCCGTCGCGCCGGTGCCGATGATCGCCACCCGCTTGTCGGCCAGCCCGGTGAGCTCGCCGCGGGTGTCGCCGCCGGTGTAGCCATAGTCCCAGCGGCTGGTGTGAAAGCTGTGGCCTTCGAACTCGTCGATGCCCGCCAGCCCCGGCATCTTGGCCCGGCTCGCCGTGCCCAGGCACATGATGACGAAGCGCGCCTTGATGTCGTCGTCCCGGTTGGTGAAGATATGCCAGCGCGCGAGGTCTTCATCCCAGCGCAGTTCCCGCACCCGGGTCTGGAACAGCGCCAGGTCGTAGAGGCCGTAGGCCTTGCCGATGCGCTGCGAATGTTCATATATTTCCGTGCCATAGGAGTACTTCTCCTTCGGGACGTAGCCCAGCTCCTCCAGCAGGGGCAGGTAGCAATAGCTCTCGATGTCGCACTGGGCGCCCGGGTAGCGGTTCCAGTACCAGGTGCCGCCGAAGTCGCCGCCGGCTTCAAGGAGGCGAATGCCGGTCACGCCGGCTTCCTTCAGGCGCGCGCAGGCCAGCATGCCGGAGAAGCCGCCGCCGATGACCACCACGTCGACCTCGTCGTTCAGCGGCTCGCGCGTGAAGCCCGGCTCCACATAGGGATCGTCCTCGGCGAAGCGGGCATAGTCGCCCTCCACCTGGAAATACTGCAGGTGCCCCTCGCCCCGCAGACGCTTGTCGCGCTCGGCGCGGTACTTCTCGCGCAGGGCGTCGGGATCGAAGTCCAGGGTCTCCTTGCCGATGCCGATCTCGCCGTCCATGCTGGCCTCCCGTGCCGTCTGCTCGCCGGGACCCCGTCCGGTCCATTCCGATAGGGTCCTGGCTCGCATCTAAGGGCGGCCACGGCATTAGGCCAGAAAAATAATTGGAGCGCTCTACAAGAATCGAGCCGCGGCGCCGCATTGCCCTACGGGCGCGGCGCGGCGGGCTTGGCGGCCTTGAGCGCGCGGGCGGCGGCGATCTATCTGAAGGTGGATGAGGCGTTGAAGGCCAGACGGCGATCATCTCTCGCGACGCCGCCCTCAGGCCGAAGCGCCGCTCGCGAACATCGCGTCGATTTCGCCTGGGCTGTAGCCCAGCTCGCCCAACACCTCGCGGGTGTGCTCGCCCAGGCGGGGGGCGCGCGGCCGGACCTCGACATCGGCGCCCGGGAAGCGGGCCGGCGGCGCGGGCGAGCGGAAGGGCTCGCCGCCATCGCCCGGATCGATGCGCAGGAACGCGCCGGCGGCCTCGATCTGCGGATCGGCGGCGGCCTGCGCCGGCGTCTGCATCGGCGCCCACACCAGGTCGGCGGCGTCCAGGCGACGGGCCGCCTCCTCGAACGGCAGGGCGGCGAAAGCGGCGTCGAGCTCGGCCGTGAGCTCGCGCGCGTTCCGCCGACGGGCCTTGCCGGTGGCGAACCTCTCGTCGGTGACGAGGTCCGGCCGCCCGAGCGCCGCGGCCAGCTTCTCCCAGTCCTTGCTCCCGCCGCGCGGGTTGTTCACCAGCCAGCGGTCGTCGGCGGTGCGGAAGTAGTTCGAGAGGGCGCTGACCGGATTGTCGCGCGGCCGCACGGAGGCCACGCGGCCGAACTTGAGCTGCACGGCCATGTCGGAGCTCATCAGATAGACGCCCGTGGCCAGCAGCGAGGTCTGCACGAGGCGCCCTTCGCCGGTGCGCTCGCGCTCGTAGAGCGCCGCCAGGATCGCCGAGACCGTGGCGAGCGAGGTCGTGTGGTCGCCCATGCCCGAGGTGCGGTTGAACGGCTCGGCGCCCTTCGGCGCGGTCATGTAGGCGATGCCGGAGCGCGCCCAGAAGGCGGTGACGTCGAAGCCGGGCAGATGCGCGTCGGGGCCTTCGAGGCCGTAGCCGGTGATGACGGCGTAGACCAGCCGCGGGTTGGCGGCGCGCAGGGTGGCGTCGTCCAGGCCATAGCGCCGCAGCGACACCGGCCGCACGTTGGTGACGAACACATCGGCGCCGGCCGCCAGCTTCGCCAGCGCCTCGCGTCCCTCCGCCTTGGTGATGTCGAGCACGACCGCCCGCTTGCCGCGGTTGTCGACCTCGAAGGTCGGGTTGGAGTCCACCGCGTTCGCCAGGTCGGCGAAGACATGGCGCATGCTGTCGCCGCCGGGCCGCTCGACCTTGATGACGTCGGCGCCCCAGTCGCAGAGCATGCCGGCCGCGCCCGGCCCGGCGATATAGGCGGAGAAGTCGACGACCTTCAGTCCCTGGAGCAGCACGCAGTTCCTCCTGTCCGGTAGGGGACGGCCCCCGCACATGCGTAGCACGCCGGCGCAAGGATCCACCGCCGCGGCGGCGGCCGCAACATGCGGCGGCGACGCGCCACCTTGCCAGACGCGCCAACGCGGTTCTACGGTCGTCCGGCCCGGGGGATTTGACCTCTACGGCCACCGAGGCATTGCTTGAGCCATAGGTGGCGGGAGTATTTCGCCGGGATCAATCGCCAATGTGGTAAATATCACAAAGAGGCCGGGATTGACGGTATCGCTGAATAGGCGTACGTCGCGCCATCATCTCTTGCTTGGAAGGAGGGTAGAGTTGGCTCTTATTACCATGACCGCCCTTCGCGGCGACCGCGACTAGCTCGCCCCGGCTTCATGTCGGCGGCGAAACGCCAATCCGACATGAAAGATGCATACCGTGTTCGACCGATCCGGCTGGAGCGACGAGCTCCGGCATGGCGCCCACGCCGGCTTGTCCCGCGCCTGGCCGCCGACAAAATCGATCCGCGATCCCCCGCGCCGTCGCGACGGCGAGACGGGCGGCGCGCCCGTTCGCCTGGCCGCCGAGGCGCGGCTGAGGCTGGGCGCGCTGACCATTGAACCCTCCCTGCGATCGGTGGCCCACGACGGCGGCGCCTCGGAGATCGTCGAACCGCGCGTCATGCAGGTGCTCGTCGCCCTTGTCCGGGCCGAGGGCCGCATCGTGTCGCGCGACGAGCTGCTGACGTCCTGCTGGCATGGCGTGGTCGTGGGGGAGGACGCCATCAACCGGGTGATCGGCCGGGTGCGACGGCTGCTCGACGGCGTCGGCCAGGGCGCCTTCGGGCTCGAAACCGTCACCAAGGTGGGCTACCGGCTGGTGTCCGCCGGACGGTCGGGCGAACCCAGGCTCGCGGTCCTTGCTTTCGAGAACCTGTGCGACGGCGACGACATGGCGTGGTTCTCCAACGGCGTGTCGGAGGAGATCCTGCAGACCGTGGCCAGCGGCGCGGCCCTCGCGGTCATCGGACGAGGGTCGAGCTTTCACTTCCGCGGCGCGGAGAAATCCGCTTCGCACGTGGCGGCGGCGCTGAACGTCACCCACCTGCTCGACGGGTCGGTGCGTCGCAGCGGACCCAAGGTCCGGATCTCGGCCCAGCTGATCGAGTGCGCCGGCCAGACCACCCTGTGGTCCGACCGTTTCGATCGCGAGCTCTCGGACTTCCTTGCTGTCCAGGATGAGATCGCCGGCGCCGTGGCGGCCGCGGTGGCGACGGTGTTCGCCCCGCGACAACCGCGATGGCTGTCGGGCAGGGATGTCCGGTGACGGACATTCGGACAATTGGAAGCGGCGCGGCAGCGTGATGTTCACGCGCTCGGTCGTATCGTCGAGCAGCGCCGGATCGACGCTGATGACGCCGAACGCCCAGCCGCGCCAGGCGGGGTTGTCGCGAACCGACTGCAGGCTCGAAGGCGCGGGGATGGCGCCGCCGGCATCCAGCGTGGCGTCGATCCAGGCCGCCGCCGCCTCCTCGGCCCCGGCGAGAGCGTCGTCCAGCGCGTCGACCGCCGAGAAGCAGCTCGATGGCGATCGGATAGCGCATGAGCCGTTCCTTACAGTCCCGCCTGCCGGCGGATCGCGGCGACCAGCCCGGCCCCAGGTCCATTTTCGGATGCGGGACGACGGCATGGCCGGGACGATCGCTGTGTTTGAACACGGGGTGTGAGCCTCGGACCCGATCCGGCGCCCACCCCGCAGCCGTCAGCTCCCGGATCAGGTCTGCGCGCTTCACCATGCGCGCGATACGCACGAGGTCGTCGTGTGCAATGGGCCTGGGGGCGCCTTCCAGGCGAGGTGTGGCTCATGGCGGCCCTTGGGAAGGTCGGGTTCCGGGCATGCACGCCCCCCTACGACGGTGAATCTATGTTTGACGTACCACGCACAATAGACCGCAACGCTATAGAAGAACGTCCGGAATGAGTGAAGCGGTGTGGCTTGCGTCGGTCCAAATGATCGAAGAGTGGGAGAGCGAGATCGGCGAGCCACCGACCGCCTTAGCATTCGACTTATTTCGGCTGTTCTCGCAGGGGCGGTAGCATACGGAGCCACGCCTGAAACTTGGCGTCGCTAGCAACGCCGCTCTTGAAGAACTTGGACCTCTCCGCCAGGGGCCATATGGTTTCGTAACCGGGCTCACTACGAAGATTGTTTATGAAGGTCCTGCGTAGCCGTTCTCGCACGAAGTAAAATCGTCGCACAATATCGGTCTCTCCAAGTACCGGAGCGGGACCACCTTCAGTCAGGATATGCGTCATGCTGCCTGATGGGTGCGCGTAGATACTAAGAAACGACCACAAAATGACGATGCTGAACTCGCGGAATTTTACTTGTTTAAAGTCGTAATTGTGGCCCGCAATGAGGTTGAATGCTCGGTCTCGTGGACCGACTGAAACCATAAAAACAAGAGATAGCAAATCTTCTATTTCACCCAAGCTCACCAAATTTCGGATTGCCTTCTTGATATCATGCCAAGCACCATCAAGGTTATCGCAGCGATTGCCGTATATTGGCGCGAAGCCGTCGCCGCTCTTAATCCCGACAGCGTAATGGACCCCTCGCAGAGTATCACCGTTCGCTAAGACGCGCGTAAGCATAATCGTATTGACCCCAAGCTTGCTTTCGGGGCTCACGTGAACGGAGTATCGATAGTCGAGCACCGCAACTCTGCCTTTGGGATCATCCGATGGACGCCCTATCGGGTTGGCCCTCAGGCCAAGGGTCAGGTCGCCCCGCGAGTTCTCGGCGACCGTGAGAACGCAACGAGGACGACCGTTCTTGATGACCGCGAAACGGACTGACTTAGAGGCCATATCTGAAGATCAGCGGCGCGACGCGCTCTTGCTCAGGCTGTTAAAGACGCCTCGCCAGCCGCGCCCTAAGCAGGAGCGAAAGGCGGGGAGGAAGGCGGCTACTTCTTTGGAGGGTGCGGCTCTTGCTAGGCTAGGGCGCTCTTCCCTGCAAGAAGACGCAGCATGCGCTCCTTTCGACATGACTCTTCGAATCCATCGTTGATCAGTTGCACGCGCCGGCAGAGTTCGCGAGACCAGCCGAGCCCATGGAAGACGTTGTAAAGCGCTTCCATACCGTTCGGTCCAGCGAGTTGTTCGGCAAGTCTTCCGCAGTCGCCACCGCGCTCCCGCGTAGCGGCGACTGCAATTGCTGCCGCCGTGCACAGTGCCACCTCGCCTTGGTTGGTTCGGGCAGCGGGGCTACGCGGGACAAGCTGCTGTCCCTGCAGGATCCTGCCGGCCGCGTCTAGGTGCCTTTGGGCGAAGGTGCCAGCCAAGTGGTTCATCTTTCTCTCCTTGTCCGCAGTTCTAGATTCTCTCGGCCTGCAGGGCTAGAATTGCTTTCGCGTACCGCGCCTCGTACTTCTTCAGGTCTTCCATCAACCGGCGGAGATACGAGAACGGCGGTGTCACGGAATAGGCGCTCAATTGGCCGCTCTTCCAATATTCCTTGTTCATCGTCAGGTACCATTGGACAACCGCCCGTTCCCGTATAACGCCGACATGATATCCCATACTGCCCGATATGTCATCCAACCCGAGCAAGCCCTTTGCGTAATAATATCCGATAACGTCGAAGTATCCAAGAAGCGCGTCCAGACGTTTTTCCTCAAGGGTCCCTTGGAAGTGATCGGGGTGGTATCGCCGCGACCCCAGGGGCAGATCGGGCGCAACACTCGCCACCAGGTTCATCGCCTCCTCGCTGGTGGAAAAGTTCCTGTTGTCTTCATGAAAACCATCCACGATGGTCTGAACCCTCTTAAAATCCTTATCGGTGTATTGGTAGATCAAATCGCTCCACGCTGAATATACATCCTGTCGAATGAAGAATTGTGAAATATAATCTTTGATAAATGAACCCTTCTGAAGACTTAACGTTTGACCGAGTTGCAAAACGCCTATGAGGAAGAGTGGCAGACCCGTGAATGCTGTTATGCCGATCTTCATATCTATCGTGGCCCATTTCTGTGAGATCAGAACGGCCAGGCACGACTCGGAGATCGCGATTACAATGATCGCGGTGGCAAGCATGTGTCGGCTTACGCGGGCGAAAAGCAGCTTCGGGCTGTTCATGCGGCGGCTCCCCCAGCCATTGGTGTACCTTCGCAAATCTCTGGCACCAGAACAAGTGTTCGGCGACCACAGGCCAGGAGGGGGTAGCGAGGGGCCCCACCTCGCTCTCAATCCACGTCCGTTTTCTAGCTCACTTCATTGAACGTCGCGTGGGTGGCGAACCGCCGTGAGAGCAGGTCCCAAAATTCTCCGTGCGCGCGGCTGGCGTCTCGGATCGCCGGAAAGGCGAGTTTCCGACGTCACGCCAACGGCAGCACCTGGCGCCTTCTCCCCGCGTACGCCCCAAGGTTCCGCCGCGAAGGCTGTCGGTCCGAACCGCTACTCAGCGTGCCGGGCGGGAGCAACGCCACGCGGACCCTTACGGCCGCGGCGCCCCGGCCTTCGGCCGTCGGCGCCGGACGGGCCCCGCGGCCTTGAGCGCCCGCGCGGCGGAGAGCGAACGCAGACCCCAGGCGCAGGCCTCTTCCGGATCGTCCAGGGCCGACTCCGGCAGGGACCAGTAAGAGGTTTCCTGGGGGATGCCGGCCTTGGGACCCTTCCGTTCGGTATAGATCCACGAGCGGGAGCCCGCGGCGGCGAGGTCGGCCTTCAGCGTCTCATCGACTTTCAGATAGATGACCTCGTCGTCGATCAGGCCGAACATCAGGCCGTCGGCGTAGAGTCCGGCGCCGCCGAACATGCGCCGCGCCGCCACCGGCCCCATGCCGGAGAACAGATCGACGGCAAACGCCAGGATGGTCGCGGTCTCGCCCATGGACGGTAGAATAGCCGTCAATCCTCCCCGCCCGTCCATGCCTCCCATCGACCGCCGATCGCGTCTCTTGACATTGTACTATGCATACTGCAAACTTCCGGGCAGTCTCGGTCTTTGCCATCGTGAATCAACCAATCCTGCGCAGCCGCGCGAGCGGTGGCGCGCCGCGCTGTCGCGAATGATGCGATTTGGCGCCGAACGGTCGCCGAAAATCGCTTTTCGGCGCCCGTCCGGATCGGAACGAGTCTTTTTAATCGCCGAATAAACGCCCAAGGACCGCCGGTCTGACCGCCCGAACCCGCCCCGCGACCCGCCCGGAATCGGCCGGCGCTGACCGTGTCAACGGTCATCTACGGTGGATCCCGCGGGGCCTGGGGCGCGCGATAGCGTCAGTACGGGTGTTTCCGATAGTCGACGTCGTCCCAGGTGATCTCCGAAAGCTCCTTCTTGCGCGGCCCGAGGTAGCCGAACAGGAAGGCGGCCACCTTGCGCATCTGAATCTCCTCCGAGCCTTCGGTGATGCGGTAGCGGCGGTGGTGGCGATAGATGTGCTCGAAGGCCTTGTGCCGGGAATAGCCGATGCCGCCGTGCACCTGCATCGCCCGGTCGGCCGCTTCGCAGCACAGACGGTTGCCCCAGTAGTTGCACATCGAGACCTTGTCGCTGATGCGCTTCTCCACCTCCGGGTGGGGCATCTGGTCCATTTCCCAGGCCGTCTTGCGGATCAAGAGGCGCAGCATCTCGCACTGGGTGTGCAGTTCCACCAGCGGCCACTGGATCGCCTGGTTCCTGGCCAGCTCCTCGCCGAACGGCTTGCGGGCCCTTGCGTACTTGACGCTCTCCTCGATGCAATAGACCGCCGCGCCGAGCGAGCCGGCCGCCTGGCGGATGCGGTTCTCGTGCACGAACGACTGCGCCAGCGGCAGGCCGCCCCCGGGAGGGCCGAACATCGCCGTCTCGGGCACCCAGACGTCGGTGAACGAGACGCGGGGGTGATCGGTGGGCATGTTGAAGGTCCACAGGTACTGCTCGACCTTCACGCCTTCGTCGCTGGTCGGGACCAGCAGGCAGGTGATCCCCTTGGCGGCCCCGTCCGGGCCGTCGGTGCGGGCGAAGAGGCCGCAGTGGGTGGCGTGGTGCATGCCCGATGTCCACATCTTCTCGCCGTTGATCAGAAAGCCCGGCATGCCGTTGCGGGTCTCCGGGACGGCGCGGGTCTCCATGTGGGTGGCGTCCGAGCCATGGTAGGGCTCGGTGAGGCCGAAGGTGACACGCCTCGTCCCCTCCAGCATGCCGGTGATGAACTCCTCCTTCTGTTCCTGGGTGCCGAAGTCGCGGAACATGACGATGAACGGGTGGTTGCCGACGATGGCGTGCTCGGTCTGCTGGTCGTAGTGCAGGCCCAGCCCCTTGGCCGCCAGGTGCTCGCGGATCACCGTCATCCACAGGTTCGAGCCGTCCTTGCCGCCGAACTCCTTGGGCAGGGAGAAGCGGAAGTGGCCGGCGGCGTCGGCGCGCCGCTTGGCCTCGCGCAGCAGCGCCTCCCACTCGGGCCGCGGCAGGCCGTCGTTGTCGAAATCGGTCCGCGCCCATTCCCGCCGGTGGTCGAAGAAGCGGATGTTGTCGTTCTCCCGCTCGAGCGGCTTGATCTCCGCCTCGATGAAGGCGTCCAGCTCCTGCAGGTAGGCGGCCAGGTCGGCGGGGATGTTGAAATCCATGGCGTCTCTCCTTCAGTCCGTGCCGGTTTCGACCGCGCGGCGGTAGGTGGCGTAGTTCGGCTGGTCGACGGCGAGGGTGTCGAGGGTCGAGGCCCAGAGG
>Ga0070730_10002154_pt1 | contig 18150 bp, 18 predicted proteins | sample Coa_R1_3_FD_66447 | JGI IMG/M metagenome (GOLD analysis project Ga0070730, IMG submission 66447) | Surface soil microbial communities from Centralia Pennsylvania, which are recovering from an underground coalmine fire - Coalmine... | ecosystem: Environmental > Terrestrial > Soil > Unclassified ... | reverse complement strand
ACCCAGGCGCCGCCAAAATCTCCTCTCGATCAATCCATCGACGCCGTCGTCATCGGACGCCACTCCGATCCCTTCGCGCTTCTCGGCCCGCACCAAATCGATACGCCCGCCGGCCGTCGCTGGGTAATCCGCACGTTCCATCCCGGCGCGATTTCCGCCGCCATTCGGTTCACCGGTTCGCAGGCCGTAATCGAAGCGGCAAAACTACGTCCCGAAGGTTTCTTCGAAGCCCATCTTCCCGAAACGCAAAAGGATCGCCCCGCGCCGCCCAGCTATCGCATCCAATACCGCTTCGCCGGCGACGCCACCCACGAGCAATACGACGCCTACGCCTTTCCCTTTCTCCTCAGCGAATTCGATCTCTACCTCATGGGCGAAGGCCGCCACTACGATACCTACAACAAGCTCGGCGCCCACCTCCAAACCGTCGAAGGCGTCCGCGGCGTCAACTTCGCCGTCTGGGCCCCCAGCGCTCGCCGCGTTAGCCTGGTCGGCGATTTCAACCACTGGGACGGCCGCGTCCATCCCATGCGCGCGCGCGGTTCCTCCGGCGTCTGGGAACTGTTCGTCCCCGAGCTTGACCAAGGCACCATCTACAAATATGAAATCATCGGCCCCAACGGCAACATGGTCCCCCTCAAAGCGGACCCGTACGCCTTCCGCTCCGAGCTGCGCCCGGCCACCGGCTCGGTCGTCGCCGATCTCGACACCTACCAATGGAAAGACTCCGCCTGGACCGCGCAGCGCGCGCAAACCAATTGGTTCGAGAGGCCCGTTTCCATCTACGAAGTCCATCTCGGCGCGTGGCGTCGCGTTCCTGAAGAAAATCAGCGCTGGCTTACCTATCGCGAGCTGGGCGATCAACTCATCCCTTATGTAAAAGAACTCGGATATTCCCACATCGAACTTCTTCCCATCATGGAGCATCCCTTCGACGGCTCCTGGGGCTATCAGACCATCGGTTACTTCGCCGCCACCAGCCGCTTCGGTTCGCCCGCCGATTTCATGGAATTTATCGACCGCTGCCACGCCGCCGGCCTGGGCGTAATTCTTGACTGGACTCCCGCGCATTTCCCACGCGACACGCACGGCCTAGCCGAATTCGACGGCACCCACCTGTACGAACACTCCGATCCCCGCCAGGGCGCGCATCCCGACTGGGGCACCCTGGTCTACAACTACGCTCGCAACGAAGTGCAAAACTATCTCATCTCCAACGCGCTGTTCTGGCTGGACAAATATCACATCGACGGCCTGCGCGTGGACGCCGTAGCTTCCATGCTCTACCTCGATTACTCCCGCAAGCCCGGCGAGTGGGTGCCCAATCAATTCGGCGGCCGCGAAAATCTTCCCGCCATCGCTTTCATTCGCCGGCTCAACGAAGTCGCCTACGAGCGCTTCCCCGGCCTGCTCACCATCGCGGAAGAATCCACCGCCTGGCCCAGCGTCTCTCGCCCCACGTATCTCGGCGGCCTGGGCTTCAGCCTTAAGTGGAACATGGGCTGGATGAACGACACGCTGGCTTATTTCTCCAACGACCCCATTCACCGCAAATATCACCAGAACAAATTAACCTTCTCTCTGTTGTACGCATTCACCGAAAATTTCGTCCTGCCCTTTTCCCACGATGAGGTCGTGCACGGCAAAAATTCCCTGCTCCACAAAATGCCCGGCGACATGTGGCAACAATTCGCCAATCTTCGGCTGTTGTACGCATATCAGTACGGGCATCCGGGAAAGAAGTTGCTGTTCATGGGGCAGGAGTTTGGCCAGCGCAGCGAGTTCAGCGAAGCGCGCAGCCTGGACTGGCATCTGCTGCAACACGATTCGCACCGCGGCATTCAGCGCCTGGTCACCGACTTGAACAAGCTGTACGCCGCCGAGCCCGCGCTCCACCAGGTGGATTTCGAGTGGCACGGTTTCGAGTGGCTCGACTGCAACGATGCCGACAACAGCGTCTTCTCATTCCTGCGCCGCGGCAAAAATCCCCAGGATCTGTTTGTGGTGATCATGAACGCCACCCCGGTAGTGCGCGCTGGCTATCGCATCGGCGTCCCGCAGCCAGGCTTCTATCAGGAAGCCCTGAACACCGACGCCGCGCTGTACGGCGGCAGCAACGTCGGCAACATGGGGGGCGCCCAATCCGCCCCCATCCCCTGCACCGGCCGCCAGCACAGCATCGCGCTAACGCTACCCCCGCTAGCCGCCACCTTCCTAAAATGGCATCCCGCCTAGCCTGGAGCCGGGAAGTCCAATCTCTGCAATGACGCTCTCGTATTTTTAGCCGCTCCCGAGGATGGCGATTAATGAAGCGACTAACGTCAAATACTAATGACGATCTCCACGGCGCTATGGACCGTATCCAGAGTGGTGCAGTCCAGGCGGTAAACACCCGCGAAGCCCACAAATGCTGCATTGCAAGCGACCTTTGCACTCGTCTACAGTGAGAGAGCTGGCTATCTTCGCCTTTTTTCGAGCAGGGGCGAGCGAACAACTCCTATGACCACTTCCATTCCTCCCACGAAAATCGCTAAAGCGGGCGACCATCTGGCGAACGAACGCACCTTCCTGGCGTGGATTCGCACCAGCATTAGCGTCACGGTGTTCGGCTTCGTGGTGGCCAAGTTTGGAATCACGTTGCGCGAATTCTTGCGCGTGCAAGGCAACACCCAGCATGACAGTGGGATGTCCTTGGCCATTGGAGTAGGTTTTATGGGCATGGGCATATTTATGGCCTTTGCATCCCTGATGCGTTACCGAAGGACCATGAACAGGCTGAATGCCGATGAGTTTCAGCCGGCAGGCGCAATGGTTACGGTGCTGGCGGTAATTGCCGCGCTTTTCGGGATTGTCCTGGCTGTTTATCTGATTTATACCGCCAGAACGCTTTAGCCCGGTGGGTGGCGAAAAGATCGAAGTAAAGGGGCGCAGCCCGAGTGGTCTAATACAAAAATCTGGGCAACGTCACCGTTTGCTCCAGGCGTGAGGCTACTCTTTTGGCCGCTTCCCGCACCGAGCGTGCTTGCTCGCTGATCGGACCTTGCGGTCTCATTGCCAAGAAGGTATCCAAGTTCTGTATTGCCAGCATGTATTCCTTGCGCGCCATATGCACGTTGGCCAGCAGGATGTAGGTGGCTGGAACGTCCGGACGTCGCAATAGGGCTTCATTGGCGCTTTTTTCGGATTCCGCGAGCCTCTGCTGCCCGAACAGAGCCTGACCCAGCAGCAAATGGCCTTCCCAGGAGCTGGAGTCGACCTCAATCGCTCTCCGCAGCACCCGCTCCGCGTCCGAGTAATCCTGGCGGTCGCACAGCATGGCACCCAGAGCGTACTGCGGCCGCGCGTAGGCGCCACCGCTTAGATCGATCGCCCTTTGGAGAGCCTGCTCTGCATCACTCCCGCGGCGCAGCTCCAGGTCAGCCACACCAATCTGGTAGTAAGCCTCATAATAATCTGGGAAAGCATTGATAGCCTCCTTGAAGCGATCCAAACTGCCTTGGTAATCCTTCTTCTGTAGCCGCTGCATACCCTTCCCAAAGGCACGGCGCGCCTTGGCGGGGATTTTGAGGTCGCGAACGGAAACCCGATATCCCGCCGGGACTAGCGGCGCCCGCAATTTGCGCAGGGTGAGAACTACGCCGGGCCCGTTTCCTCCCGGGCCCAGGTCCACGCGTTGCTCGACGGGCTCATAGCCCTGTTCTTGCACGCTGACGATTACCGAGCCCTCCGCGTTGGCCGCGAACCGCCCACTGGCGTCGGTAAAGGTGGTGGCGAGGCCGCTCCCGCTAAGAGCGCGCACATCGACGCGCACTCTGGCGGCCGGCTGGGTTTCCCCGGCAATCAGCACCGAGCCTTCTATCCTGGCGGTAAGCCCTTTCGAGATTCCTTGCGCGTTCGCGGCCGGGGAAGGCCAGGACGCGGCTAAAGCCAGCCACGCCAATGCCCAATACTGTCTGTGATTTGCTTTTCGATACGATTGCATTGCCGCTTCTCCTCGAACCAGGGCGTTGGGGCCCGTCGCCGCGCGCATTGCTGCGCCCGTTCTTTCGAGGACATTCACGATCGACCACTATCGACCACAATCGAGCCCTATCGAGGCACACCTTCACGACATCCGCTTGGCCTACTCGGCGTTTTATTTGCGGCGGTACGTTCTGGTTGCGGAAGAGCCTGCCAGGAGAATGCAAGACGTGGGAGTGGGCGAGGGGGACTACTTTCACGATCCGTCGGTCCCGGCGTCAGGCTCCTTCGGTCTGGAGTCAATCTAGGCGCGTTGCGGAGGTTTAGCAATCCAGTTAAGAATCTATAGCCTCAGCGCGGAATCCTATATATCGTCAGGTCAACACACGTTACGAAGTCGCGACAATCCGCCGCATGCGGATGAACCAATCCCCAAATTGGGGAAACATTTCTACAGCCTCCCTCGTATATCAACGCAAGTACCTGCCGGGAGCAGACTCGCAACCTGGACCTGCAAATCTCGATCAGGGAAGGAGATACCGTTCATGCACCCCTATTCGCGAATCGCCAAGGCAGCACCTCTCGCTTGCGCCGCTTTACTGTTAGCGGCTTGGGCCCTTGTGCCCCAGCCCGCCGCCGCACAAGCTTCATCCGCCAGTGGGTTGGTGCAAACCGTTGCGGCTTCCAGCCATGACCGCTGGTTGCACGTGCGCGTTGAGAATCCGACCGGCAAGGACGAAACCGTACGCGTGAATGTCCCGTTGGAGCTGGCCGAGAAGGTGCTTCCAACCATAAATAAGGACCGGCTGCACAGCGGAAGGATTCACATCGACGAAATGGACTCCCATGGCGTTGATTTGCGGGCACTTCTGGACGCGGTGCGGACATCGAAGGACGGCGAGTTCGTCACCGTGCAGAACAAAGATTCCGACGTGCGGGTGGCTAAAGAAAATGGCTACCTGCTGGTCCACGTGTACGAGAAGAACAAGCCCAAGAAGTCGCGGGTCGAAGTGAAAGTGCCGATGAAGGTGGTGGATGCCCTGTTTTCCGCCGGTAAGGACGAGCTGGACCTGGTGGCCGGACTGCGAGCGCTCTCAGCGCAGGGCGATACCGAGCTGGTGTCGGTAAAAAATGAAGAAAACACGGTTCGCGTCTGGTTGGACTCCAAGAACGTTTCAGACTAACCCTCGAGAGCTAGAGTTCGCCCGGGCAACCCGGCGCGTTGCCCCAGGAGGATGGCATGTTGTTAGCTAAGCTGGCTTTAGGATTCTGCGCGACGGTAACGGTGGCGGGCGCCTACACCTTCCACGAAGGAGTGATGCAGGTTGACGAAGATCAGCACGATGGCCGCCGCGTTCACGTTTGGGTTCCGGCAGCCATCGTACCGATGGCTATGCGCGTGATTCCGAACCGCCATTTCGACCATGCCTTGGCACAGGCCGGCCCTTGGCTGCCGACCTTGCGCGCATTAACCAAGGAATTGAAGCGGTACCCGGAAGCGCTATTGGTGGAAGTGAAAGATGGGAGCCAGCACGTGAGCGTCCGGACGCAGAACGGCAAGCTGCTGATCGACGTAACGGAGCCAGGCGAAGACGTACACGTGGCATGTCCGCTGGGCATGATGGAAGACGTGGCCAGCGAACTGGAAGCCAAAGCTCCCGGAGCTTAGCATTATTCGGGAGTAACTTCTTTCCCCGGAATGAAGTAGACCTCTTCAAACATCGAGCCCTTTTGCCAGCCCGCGCGCTGGAGTATGCCTCGGCCATTTTCAATCATGCTGGGATGGCCGCAGAGGTAGCCGGTGGTTTCGGCTGGCTTCAGCCCCCATTCGGCGATGTAATGGCGCACAAGGTCCTCGACCCGGCCCGTCTCCCCGGTCCAGGCGGCATCTTCCCAGGGACGGCTGATGGTAGCGACGAATTTCAGCCACGGCACCTCCGCCGCAAAGCGTTCCATTTCCTCGCGATAGCCAAATTCCCAGGAACGGCTGCCACCCTGAATGCAGTACAACTTGTGATTGCCGGGCATGGGATTGTTGCCAGCTTTCCAGTCGCGGTACAGCGTCCGAACGTAACTGACGAAGGGAGCCACGCCCGTGACGGTGGCTAACAACAAATGGTGGCTGCGGCCGCTGCGCAGATCGAGGGTAAAGCGGCCCTTGGCAATTTTGCGGCACAACAGGGTGTCGCCCTGTTGCAGCTTATAAAGCTTGGGGGTGAGAGCGCCTTGCGGAACCAATTCCAGGAAAAACTCCAAGATCTCCTCGTAAGGGGAAGACACGATGGAATAGGCGCGCTCGATGCGGGTTCCTTCTTGATCCACGCCCAAGGTGGCATACTGCCCGGCCTTGAAGGAGAAAGGCCCGCCGGGGTCCACTCGAATCACCCAAAGATCTTCCGATAAGTCACGCCGCTCGAGGATCTTGGCGATGTAGTGCTTATTGGTTGTGGGTCGTTCCGCAATCAACGACATCCGAGCCCCTTATTCGTATGCAAGCGCCACTACCGGATCATAACTCGCGGCGCGGAACGCCGGGTAAGCTGCACCGAGAGCGGCGCCGGCCACAGCCAGTAAGATGGCGGTCCCGATCCAGCGGCCGGAAATCAAAATCATCAGGCCGGGGCTGGTTTCTTTCAAAACCGCCTGAGTCAGAAAGGTCAAGGCTATGCCTAAACCGCTGCCGAGCAGGGTCAGCACCAGCATTTCGCCGAGCAGCATGCGAACGATATCGAAGCGGGAAAAACCGAGAGCTTTCAGAATGCCAACCTCGCGCGTGCGCTCCAGAACCATGGTATGCATGTTCAACAAAACCACCAGGAAGCTGATGACAATTCCCAATCCGACCATGGAACGGATAAAGGGCCGCAACTCCGGAAGATTGGAAGAACTCATCAAGGTTACGTACTCGGAAGTCGAGCGAACCCGGTTTTTCGGGTTGAGCGCCAGGATTTCCGCGCGCGCTTTCTCGGTGTCGCCTTTGCTGCGCACATAGAACATGGAGACGCGATTCTCCACGCCGGCAATCTCCTGCGCGGTTTGCAAGGGAACGAAAAAGCGGGCGCCTTTGCCGTGCGCGACGATGCCACTGATCACAAAGGAGCGATTCAACAACGTGATGCGGTCGCCGACCTTTAAGTGCTTGGATTGAGCGATGATATCGTCGGCCAGCGCTTCATCGGGGCGCTGGAACGGGCGGCCGCGGCGGTACAGGAATCCGCGGCTGAGGGCGTTGAAGCGCTTGTAATCGATGCCGTAGATCATGATGAGATTTTTGGGTTCGGTAAGGATGACGGTGGGCGCGACCACATCGACATCGGGGAGCTCTTCCAGTTGATTGCCCAGGCTTTGTTGCATTACGGCGCTGGAAAAGGCAAAAAAAATGGGCGCGTTGGGGGGCTGGACCAGAATGTCCGCGCCTACGCCTTCGACGCGCTTTCCCCATTCGGAAATTATTCCCGAAGTGAGACCGGCAATCATCAAAACTAAAATAACCTGAATGGCGATGGCAATTACGCTGAGGGAAGAGCGCAGCCGGCGCGCCGCGATGTTGCCCCAGAACATTTGCACCAGGGAGAAAGGCCCATCGAAAGTCTCGTTCATTTCCTAGATTCCGCGTCCTAACTCTACCACTGCCCTATCGGGTGTCCAACTGCGTAGAATTTTTTCGATTAGCAACATTGATGCCGAATTTGGCGAGAAATATTTCTGGGCGATAAAGTTTTCAACACAAGTGTTGATAAGCTTGTGGAAAAGACGCCTTTCGTAAGGCTAACTACACGGTTCTCAGTAGCCTGCCACGGTTTGCACCATTTATGTGCAAGCGCGCGGCGCTGGCACATCTTTTTGTCGGCGGGACCGAAGCGCAACGGACTGCCTTCGCCAGGCGTACCGGAAACGGACCGTTCGAGCTCCGCGGCGGTTTCAGTACCAGTGTGGCGGCTTTTCCAAATGCACTTTGATAATTTGCTTCGCTTCGGTGATGTCGTACCATCGGCCGTAGGTTTTCCAGCCGTCCGCGACCACTTGAATCAAAACTCTTCCGGTCGGCGCGTCGGGCACGTGGGCCGTTCCGTCGCGGTTGGTCTTGACGTTTAACTCGACCTTTTTGTCTTTCTTCAGTTTGTGTTCTTCGACGTACTTCAGGTAGACGCTGGCGTTCTCGATGGGGCTCTCTTTTTCCCCGCCGGAAACCTCGATGGTGATGCGCGAAGTTGCCGGAGTCACAGCCGCCTGTGCTTTAGGATCCGTGTCTTGCGCAGCCTGCGAGCAGACAAGAGGAGCAAGTGAGAGCGCCGCGAGCGTTACGGCCAGCCTGGTTTGGATTCGCATTCCCATTTTGCAGCGTAATCTATCCTCCACGGAGTGCGGGTGCAGGTCAAGTGCGCAGCCGCTTTTCCACCGCAGGCCGTGGCCAACGGCGGGACCTCAAAGAAATTCGCTTCACCCAGCAAAACTTTCCGGCCACCAGCATTGACTGTCTTAGTCTGCTTCCTGTACCTTTGCAGGAATCTGCTCGGCAGGAAATAGCGGCCGAACGATTTTTCGCCGCGCTCCCGAGATTCCGTACACTTAACCCGGAGCAGCACGCGCGCAGCGGTGCTGCGCTGCGCGGCATTCACCGCTCCATCGTCCGCGTTCTAGCCAGGAGAGCACTATGGGTTTCGCCACCAACGCGATACACGTGGGACAGGAGCCTGATCCCGCCACCGGCGCTATCGTAGCGCCCATCTATCAGACTTCCACGTATGTGCAGAGCGAATTGGGGAAAGACAAAGGCTACGATTACGCGCGGACCAACCACCCTAATCGCAAAGCGCTGGAGCGCACGGTGGCGAAGCTGGAGGGCGGGCAAAGTGCGTACGTGTTTACGTCGGGGATGGCGGCGATCGACGCGGTGTTCCGTCTCCTGCGTCCGGGGGATCACGCGGTAATCTCGGAAGCCGTATATGGCGGGGTTTTCCGGCTATCGACACAACTCTTGGTCCACTTCGGACTGGAATTTACGTTCGTGGACACGTCTTCGCAGGACGCGGTGCTGGGGGCGCTGCGGCCCAACACGAAGATGCTTTACGTGGAGACCCCGACGAATCCGACCCTGCGGGTCTCGGACCTGGCCGCCTTGGGCAAGCTGGCGAGCGATCGCAGCATCACGCTGGTGGTGGACAATACGTTCTTAAGTCCGTATCTCCAGCGCCCGATCGAGTTGGGCGCGCACATTGTGGTCCATTCAATGACCAAATATCTCAACGGCCACAGCGATGCGACCGGGGGCGCGGCGGTGCTGACGCGTCCGGAAGACGCCGAGAAGATTTATTTCATCCAGAGGTCGGCGGGCAGCGGACTGGCGCCGATGGATTGCTTTCTGGTGTCGCGCGGGCTGAAGACGTTGGCGGTGCGCATGCTGCAGCACAATGCGAATGGAATCGCGGTGGCGCGGCACCTGGATGCGCATCCGAAGATACGCAAAGTCCATTACCCAGGGCTGCCCTCGCACCCCCAGCACGATATCGCCCGGAAGCAGCAACGCGGGCCCGGTGCCATGCTGGCGTTTGATCTGGGATCGCTGGATGCGGCGCGCCGCTTTCTCAATCAGGTAAAACTTTGCTCGCTGGCGGAGAGCCTGGGGGGAGTCGAGACGCTTATCTCCCTGCCTGCGCTGATGACGCACGCCTCCATGCCGGTGGAGGTACGCGAGCGCGTCGGCATTAGCGAAGGACTTGTGCGCTTATCGGTGGGCATCGAAGACATCGAAGACATCCTTGCCGATCTGGACCAGGCTCTGCTTTACGTGTGAACAGTCCTCGATTTTTCGATGCGTTTTACTTCGTGCTTTTCCGAATCCATTCGAGGTAGGACTGCGAACCCGCCGCAAGTGGCAGGGCAATGAATTCCGGCAAGTCATAACTGTGCATGCGCTTCACTCTGCTTTCCAGCGCCGGCAAACGCGATGCCGTGGTTTTGATCAGCATCAGGACCTCGCGGGATTGCTCCACCTTGCCTTTCCAGCGGTAAATCGATTCGATGCTGGATAGGATATTGGCGCAGGCTGCCAGCCTTTTCTCCACTACATTGCGGCCGATCTTGCGCGCTTCCGAGATTGAGGCGCAGGTCACCAGAACAATCCGATATCGTACGCCGGTGCGCATCATGATGTTCTCCTTCACCTTGCTAAAAAACCTGCGCGTCCTTTTCGATTCCACCTTCATCTTTATGTACGATGCCCGAGCGCGTAGAATACCGACCCATGACCGCCCCTGCGAAAGTAATCTCTCCCATCAAGTTCGGCACATCCGGCTGGCGCGGACTGATTGCCGACGACTTCACCTTCGCCACCGTGCGCCTGGCGGTCAGCGCCATCGCCGAACACATTAACGCCAAAGGGGACAAGAACAAAATTCCTACGGTGTTGGTGGGCTACGATACGCGGTTTTATTCCGAAGAATTCTCGCAGTTGGCGGTGGAGATTCTACAGCAACACAAAATCCACACGCTGCTCTGCGAGACTTTCACCCCGACTCCGGCCGTGGCTTACGAAATCATGCGGCGCAAGCTGGACGGCGCTATCAACTTTACCGCCAGCCACAACCCCGCGCAGTATCACGGCTTGAAGTTTTCGTCCTCGGATGCGGGCCCGGCGCTGCCGGAAGTGACCAAAGATATCGAGGCCCGCGCAACAAGGATCCTGGAGAGGGATGGCTGGCCCGGTCTGAAAGCGGCGGCCAACAGCGCTGCACATGGCGCCAAGGACGGTTACGGTGAAACCGTCAATCTGCGCGAGACTTATCTCCAGCGGATCGAGGAACTGGTGCGCTTTGATGTTCTGCGCAAGGGCAAGGCGAAATTCGTGGTGGACGCGCTGCATGGATGTGGCGCGGGTTATCTGGACCGCGCGCTGGCCAACCACGGAGTTCCAGTCCAAGCGCTGCGGACCAATCGCGATTGCTTGTTCGACGGCACCGGGCCGGATGTATCCGAAGAGAATCTTGCGCCGCTGCGCAAAGCGGTGGCGGACAGCGGCGCCGCAGCGGGATTGGCCACCGACGGCGACGCGGATCGATTTGGGATTATCGACGGCGATGGAACCTGGATTTCGCCCAATCAAATCCTGGCGCTGGTGTACGACTACCTGGTCGAGACGCGGAAATGGAACATGCCGGCGGCACGCAGCGTGGCCACCTCGCAGATGATTGACGCCGCGGCCAAAGCGCGTGGCCAGACGACTTACCAGACACCGGTGGGTTTCAAGTACATCGGCCAACTGATCCGTGAAGACAAAATTGCGCTGGGCGGCGAAGAGAGCGCGGGGCTGACCATTCGCGGCCACGTTCCCGAAAAAGATGGCATCCTGGCGTGCCTGCTGGTGGCGGAGATGCTGGCGGCGCGGAGCGGGTCGATCAAGGAGCAGATTCAGCAACTTTTCAAGAAAATCGGGCGCGAATTCTGGCCGCTGCGGGAGAATCTGCACCTGAGCGACGAACAGAAAGCAAACACGGTGAAGAAAGTGGGCGTGGACGCTTCGACACTACTGGGCCGGAAAGTGGTTTCCATCGACCGCACCGACGGAGCAAAATTTGTTTTCGATGACGGGACATGGATGTTGCTGCGCTTGTCCGGAACTGAGCCGCTGCTGCGCCTGTATGTGGAAGGGGAGAGCGCTGCGGCGTCGGCGCGTCTGGCGCGCGAGGCCACCGAATGGGTTCTAAAAGGTTAAAAAGGGAGCCGGAGGCCGGCAGCCGGGTAGCCAGTTTTCTCGGCCGGCATGGCCGCGGCTTGCTGGCGATATTCATTGTGGCCTTGGTAGTCCACGACGTCTTTGGGCCGCACGGCTTTATCGCGATGCGGCGCACGCAAAACGAAATTCAGAAAGTGAAAAGCGATCTGAACCGGCTGAACAAGGAAAATTTGGAGCTTGGGGACCAGGTGCGCGCGCTCAAGAGCGATCCACGACTGATCGAGAAGATTGCTCGCGAGGATTTGCAGCGCGCGCGACCCGGCGAGATTATTATCCGGATTCCGACGCAGCAGCAGGCTGCGCCTGGGGCGGCTGCAAGGCCTTAGCGGGACGCTTCTTCCAGCGCGTCCGCCAAACGGACAGCGCCAGCATGGCGGCGAAGATCACCAGGAATCCGCCGGTGGCCTGGGGGATGGTGCAGCGCCCTTTGGGTAAAATCGAGAAGCGCCCGTAGACAAACTCAATGTGCACCCAATACACCAGCAGGGACGTATTCCCCAGTTGAACGAGCGGGCTAAAACCCTTTAGCGCCAAGCCCCAGCGGCACCAGGCGTAAGCGAGAAATACCAGCAGCAACAAAACGCCGCAACGCATCAGGAAAAATTGCGGGCTGGAGTGCCAATAATCGTAGATCGCCGGCGGATACAGATGGACGCGGGAGCTGTCCAGCCATTGCGATAGCGCGCAGGCCAGGGCGCCTGCGCCGCCGACGGCCACGAAAAACCAGGGTTCCCGCTTCCTGGCGAAATCAGAAAACAGCAAACATCCCAGCGGCAAACCGACAAAGGCAAACGCCACCCACGGGAAAATGGGGAACAGCCAAGTTTGCGGGTGGTGGAAGACGTGGACGCCATTGACGTAGGACTCCAGCGGCCAGGGCAACCATCGCGGACGGCGGGTGGTCCACAACCATGGAGTGGCAACCGCGATGCCGGCCGAGATAAGCAGCGAAGCAAGGATCACGCGCGCGGTGGAGATTGCGGCGCGTTGGTTGTCAGCGGGGTCGCGCGTATCGGTGAGCCAGCACAAGACCCCCATCAGCATCATGGAGAGTCCGAGGATATTGAGTACATCCACGCGGAGCAAATCCGTCCAGGGAGAATTGGGATAGCCCAGCAGGTATTCCTGACCGCGAAAGAGCAAGCCCAACGCAAAAATCTCCGCGCCTCGCGTGACGGTAGAGCGGGCGACGGCGTTGCGCGCCAGGCCCTTCTTGCGCAGGCGAAGGGTCACCATGGCCGACGAGACGCCGGCCAGAAAAATAAACAGCGGCGCGGGTACGGTGGCCGCAGCCTGCGACCAGCGGTAAAATTCGGACTTGCGGGCATCGGCGTTGAGCCAGGAGCTGTAGGAATGGGCCTGAAACATCAGCACGCAGGCCAGGCCGCGGAGCCAATCAATATAGGCCAGACGCCCGGATTTCCGTGGCGCGCCACCGAGGGTCTGCGGTTGGATTTGGTCTGCCATGTGGTTGCGCTACAATCGTCCTTCTTTTGATCGCAAAATTGCCCAGCACACGTCAACTCGGCTTTTTCTCCGTTCTCGGGCTGTGGGCCGCACTGTGTTTGGCGGGCGGCCTGTATGCCTCCTGGCAAGGCTACGGCGGCCGGGCATTTGCCGCAACGCTCACGGCGTTCTCATTTTACTTTGGAGTGCTGCTGCTGTTCGCGGCTCGCGGCGTCCCGGAACTGCTCCCGGCGGTCTTTGGCGATCGAACCGCCTATGCGCTGGGTGTTGCCGCTGTACTGGTCTATCTGATCTACGCAATCGGAACAAACCGACTGGGAGTCGGACAAGTTGCGGCCATTGCCGCTATCGTATTCGTCTCCCTTTTTCTGGCCTCTTCGGCGCGAGGCCGGCCGCCTGGCGCTTGGCAAGACTACCTTACGCTCGGCGGCATCTGGGTGACGGTGAAATTTTCCGCGTCGTACTGGCTTTGGCCCTACCCCAGCCACCGGCTGGCCTACGTGTTCACCGTGCTGCTGTGCGTGAATGTGGCGCTCGCGGCGCTAGTTCTGATCCGTAAGGTTCCCGGGGTCGGATACAACATCGGTTGGGGCAGCCGCTGGAGCTTTTTTATTTTGGCCAGCTTTCTGGCTTTCGGTGCGATTGCCATCCCTCTAGGAACGGCTATGCATTTTATTCAGTTCGCGCCGCAATGGCAGGCTTGGCGAGCGCTGCCCTTCGTCAGCCTGTCGATTCTGTTTTTCACCGCATGGCCGGAGGAGTTTCTGTTTCGCGGGCTGCTGCAAAACCTGCTTTCCCGGTCGAGCAAGAGCGAATGGGCCGGATGGTGGACCGCCTCGGTTCTGTTCGGGTTCTCTCACATTACCAACCTGGGCTTTCCCAACTGGCGCTACGTTATTCTGGCCACCATCGCGGGAGGGTTCTATGGCTGGACGTGGCGGCGCACCAACTCGATTTTCGCCTCGGCTTTGGTGCACGCCGCGGTGGATGTGACTTGGCACTTCCTATTTCGCACGCTTTGACGCAGACGTAAGTGCGCTTCCCGACGATTTAGGCTGCCACCGCAAAAGGGTATACTGCTCGCGTCCGCTCCAGGAGGCATTCATGACTCGCGCACTTACTCCCGAACTGGCCGAATTCTGGCTGCAAGATCTTTTGCTTGGCACCATGAAAAATGAAAGCCGCACCACCAAGAAGATTCTGGAAGCGGTGCCGGCCGACAAGGCCGATTACCGCCCTGATCCGGTCTCCAAGACCGCCATGGAATTGGTTCGCCACATTGCAGGTGCCGAGATCCGCTTCCTGGAAACCACTATCCAGGCCGAATTCTCCACCGCCGGAGGATTGCCGGACCACCTCAAGACTCCGGCGGAGGTGGCCGCGTGGTATTCCGAGAACTACGAACGCAATTTCGAAAAGCTTACGCAGCTTAAAGGCGATCACCTTGTTAAAGTCACCGATTTCCGCGGCCTGTTTAAGCTTCCGGCGGTGGCATTTCTGCAGGTGGGCATGAGCCATACGATTCACCATCGCGGACAACTGTCGGCGTACTTGCGGTCGATGGGCGCCAAGGTCCCGTCTATTTACGGCGAAAGCTTCGACGATGCGCAAGCGCGCAAGGCCGCGCAAGCGTAGGCCGTTCGGTACGGGCGAGCGAGTCGAGGGGCGCCGAGGCTGAAATGAGATGCAAACCGTTTGTTCTTGTGGCTCTTTTCTTGAACCTAGCGGCGGCGCTCCATGCGGCCGAGACACCGCAAACCGCGCTGCTGGTGCTCGCCAAGTCCGACCAAGCTTTGTTCATCGTCAATCCCGCAACGCGGGAGGTGGTGGCCCAGGTTCCTTCCGGACCCGATCCGCACGAGGTGATTGCTTCGACCGACGGCAAATTCGCGTACATATCGAATTACGGTGGCGGCGCGTATAACACCATTACCGTTGTGGATCTGCTGCAGCAAAAGGCCCTGCCGGTAATCGATCTGGGCGCGTTGCGCGGGCCGCACGGTCTGGCTTTTGTTGGGGGCAAGCTCTGGTTTACAGCGGAGGGCGCCAAAGTGATCGGCAGCTACGATCCTGCGATCAGGAAAATCGACTGGGTTCTGGGCACCGGCCAGGACCGCACGCACATGATTTATGTGTTCGCGGATCTGAATCGGATGATCACCTCCAACGTCAGTTCCGCAACCATGACGATCATTGAAAAGGGCAACGCCGCCGGACGTGGCCAACCTCCGCCTCCGCGAGGCGGACCTCCAGCGGGAATGCCGAATGCAGGGCCACCGGGCGGCGGTCTGATGCGCCCGCCGCAAACCAATTGGACCGAAGCAGTTGTGCCGGTCGGGAGAGGAGCGGAAGGATTTGATGTTGCACCCGACGGGAAGGAGATTTGGGTGGCCAATGCCCAGGACGGCACCATCTCGATTGTCGACCTGGCGACCAAGAAAGTGGTGCAGACGCTGCAGGCTAATGTTCACGGGGCCAACCGCTTGAAATTCACTCCAGACGGAAAACACGTTTTGGTATCCAGCTTGGGCGGCTCGGACCTGGTCATAATCGACGCCGCCACGCGGAAAGACAATAAGAGATTGAAGATCGGGAGCGGCGCGGCGGGAATTTTGATGCAGCCGGACGGGCACGCGCTTACGTGGCTTGCACGCCGGATGACTATGTAGCGGTGATCGATCTGCAATCCCTGGAAGTTACGGGGAAAATCGTCGCTGGTAAACAACCGGATGGTCTCGCTTGGGCTGCACGGAAATAAGTCTATTTTACGCCGGATAATATTTGTGCCGGGAGTCACCCAATGACCTTGTCCCACAGGCAAAAAGTGACATTCAGCGCCGCTCTGGCGATCGCTTCCGTGATGCTGTTTGCCTGGCATTTTTATGCCTACGGGCAGGACACTTCGGACTTTCCGGATGGTTACGACGCCATGCAAGCCGCGCCGGGCAGCCACAAAGTCGTTTTTGAAAACGCCTTGGTGCGAGTGCTCGAGGTCACCGTTCCCCCGACCGGCACCACGATCCCGATGCATCATCATCGCTGGCCCAGTTTCTTCCTGAGCTGGGACACTGGCGGCCGGACGCCGCATATCCGTTACCACCGCCCGGATGGCAGCGTTCGGGATAATGCGAGTAAAGAAGAGCCCGAGCATCCTGGCACCTGGCAGGTGCACTGGATGAAGCCCGAGCCGATGCACGCGATCGAAGTTGTGGAGAATGCCGAGGCCAGCGTTGCCAAGGGTCCGACCGACCTGCGGATCGAAATCAAGTGCCATCCTTAGCCGGCATATCGTTCATCAAGCGCTATCGATCATCGAATTCTTTCGCCATTTCCGTATCGGCCACTCAGCATCCGGTTCCGAAGTAGACGATTCGTTGTCCGCAACGGTGCAAGACCCTGCGGTCACACCTTGTCGCCAATTCCTAATCTTCTTGCGGCCGCGTACCCCAGATCTACACCCTTACCTGAAAAGCGCGTCTGCAACGGAGCGCCGATGGCCTTGCGAAACGTCCAGCCGACTCCGCGAATGCGAATCAGGATCACCGTCATGATCTTTGTTTTGCCCAGCTTTCTGGCCATGCTCAGCGATTGGCTATTCAGCACGCTGATGGTGCCAATCGAGCGTTTGATGCCGTGCTCCCGCGCGTAGCTGTTCAGCGCGACGTTCATCACGCTGAAGATTCCGTAGCCGCGCCACTTGGGGAGCACGAAGGCGCCGTATTGTGTGCCTTCGTTGGGGTGCAAAATCCAAGTGATTCCAAAAGCCAACTCCATTCCGCTGGTAAAGGTCATCCAACTGCAAGCCACCGGCTCGGTGGCCGTGTAAACAATCGCCAGCGCGTCACCGCGATTCATGCGCGCGTCACAGTTTGCGGGCAGAGGTTCCCCGAGCGAAGCGAGCTGCGCCCGAGCCGCCTCACGATCCGGATCGCCGGCGAAAATACGCACATCGAACTCGCCTCTTCCATACGGTTGAGTGAGCGGCTTCTCGAGGTCGGTGGAGTAGACATTCCAGGCGTACCAATACAACACCGGGCGAAGCGCTTCTCGGAGCGCCAGCAGGAGGAAATGGCCTGGGCCACGCCAGCGCAAAATTTCCGGGATACGACGCCAGGGTCGCGGAACAGTAGGAACCATGAAGGCCCTCGACAGATGGATTCTGTTTGGCCCAGGACTGCGCGGTAGGTCGGGGAATCCAAACTACCACGACTACCGGCGGAAACGCACCATCATTTTGTCGTTTCGGGGAGCGCGGCTGTCTGCCATGCCGGCCACAACCAAAGAATGAGACGGTAGCGGATTGCACAATAATGGGCCGTGGGTTCGCTTGACGGCGGTGCCTGCGTTCGCTAGCGTCAAAGAGCGGAGTGCCTCCCCACTTCAGCAACGGCGGCCCTGCGAATTCCGGACCGGGAGAACCCATTGCCGAACGCGATCATCACGCTGACGACCGATTACGGAACGAACGACCACCTGGTCGGGACGTTAAAAGGAGTAATCCTCAAGATTAATCCGGAAGCGACGATTGTCGATATCACTCACAACGTGGCGCCATTTGATTTGCTGGATGGAGCGTTGGCCATCGGCTCGGCGTATTCGTATTTTCCGGCGCGCACGATTCACGTGGTGGTGGTCGATCCGGGAGTGGGCACCGACCGCCGGCCGCTGCTGGTCACCGCCGAAAACCAATATTTTGTGGCGCCGGACAATGGCGTTCTGTCCGTGATCTATGAGCGGGAGGAAAACGTGGTGGCGCGCCACGCTACCGCCGACCATTATTTCCTGCAGCCCATCAGCAAGACTTTTCACGGCCGCGACATATTCGCGCCGATAGCCGCATGGCTCTCCAAAGGATGGCAAACCGCCAGCATGGGCGAGGAAATTACCGATTACAAGAAATTCGCGCTGCCTAAACCGAAAGCAACCGACGGGGTGGTGAAAGGGATTGTGATGCGGGTGGACGCCTTCGGAAACCTGGTGACCAATTTTCG
>Ga0070730_10002153_pt1 | contig 18150 bp, 17 predicted proteins | sample Coa_R1_3_FD_66447 | JGI IMG/M metagenome (GOLD analysis project Ga0070730, IMG submission 66447) | Surface soil microbial communities from Centralia Pennsylvania, which are recovering from an underground coalmine fire - Coalmine... | ecosystem: Environmental > Terrestrial > Soil > Unclassified ... | reverse complement strand
CTTTTACCGAGCTTCGGCGCCGGCATTGGAAGGACGTTTCCCTGGACCAGATTGGGGCTGGCGACGATGACACCTCGGCGCAAATACCGCCGGATACGGCCGTGGGTCCAGAACGCGCGGCGGAGCAAGCCAACGTGACAGCCCTGATTCAACGGATGCTGGCCGAAGAGTTGACCGAGCGGCAGCGGCGGGCGATGATGGCTGTGCTCGGCGGGATGCCCCCGGAGGAGATCGCCCGCCGGCTGGGCACCGAGCGGAACGCCCTCTACAAGCTGGTGCACGACGCGCGGCTGAAGCTCAAGCGCCGTCTGGAACGAGAGGGCCTATCGCCCGGGGAAGTTCTGGCGCTTTTTGAAAAGGGGTAAGAGAATCGTCCCGTAGAGCGTCTAACCGATAGGAATGCCTATGAATGTGTCTGTGCCGAAAGTCATGCGACTACTTGCGGCGACACAGCCGGTGGAGCTGTCGTGCGACGAGGTCTTGCGCCTGATGGGCGCCTGTGCCGAGGCAGTGCTGCAGGGCCGGCATCTAGCGCCGGATTATGCGCAGGTGGTGCCACTGTTCGAGAAACACATCGAACTGTGCGCCGATTGCCGGGAAGAGTTTGAAGGCTTGCTGCGGGTCCTCCGAGCCCAACAGGCTTAATTACCGCGACTACAGGCGCCGACGGGAATTCGCCGTGGTGCTATTGCTCTTAGGAGCCGGCGGCTTGGAGGTGTTGGCGGTCAATACATGGGACCTACTATTGAGTCTTAGGAGGCAATTCCAACATGAACGCTCAACCGACATACGGCATTAACGTGGGTGACAGGCATCCCGAGTTTGCGCTGGCTGACCTGGACGGCCACTCGGTGCGCCTCAGTGACTATCAGGGTAAGAACCTGCTGATCTTCATGTGGGCCTCGTGGTGAAAGTGCCGCTATCAACTGCCCGGGTGGCAGTCATTCTACGCACAACACTGGCCCGAGAACTTTGAGCTGCTGTCGGTCGCGGTCGACGTGCAGGGCGCCGCGGCCGTCCGGCCCTGGCACGAGCAGGCCCAGGCGGCGTTCACGACGGTGGTGGACGGCGAGAACAGCCTGACCCGGCTGCACGGCGCCAAAGTGGTCCCCAATGGCATCTTTATCGCACCGGATGGTACTATCAGAATGAAGGTCATCGGGGGATTCGACCTGGCCAGGCCGGAGCACCCAGCTGAGGTCCAAAAGCTGCTTCAAGACGCGCAAGCCACCAGCCAGTTCACTGGCCCGGCCCAGGGGAAAAGCAGCCTAAGCCCGATCGAACGGGACCTGGTTGGCACCAAGCTCCGGCTGGGGCAGGCGCTGCTGGCCCTGGGCCAGCGCGAACAGGCCGCGGCCGAGTGGCGTTGGGCGCTGTACTACGATCCCGAAAACTTCACGATCCGCAAGCAGATCTGGGTGCTGGAGCACCCTGAGAAATTTGCGCCGGCGATTGACTTTGACTGGCAGAAGGAGACGCTGGCTCGCGAGCGAGAGGAAGAGGCACGCCAGCGAGCGGCCGGCTGCGGCCCAGACGGCTGTGAGTTGCCAGAGCGTTAGTCGAGTCTAACCGAAATAAAATCTCGGATAGCTCTCAAGCACCTCGTCTGCCGTCCGCTGCCCACACCCGGTGCGTGCTAGGCACGCGTGTTCACCAGCAGCCCGCGGCCGAAGCCATGCAGCCATCTCCAACTAATCCAGGTGCTTGACCCGGCGACGCGTGTGCGAGGACTGTATCTTGCTGGGGGACCGTTGGCCAGCCCTGCGCTTGTGCCTGATCTGGGGTTACGTCGGCTGCTGCCACGACGCCAAGAATTAGCGCGCCCTAAAACACACTCAAGCCACCGGCCAACCGTTCATGCTGGGCTGGCTACACCTTTCGTCCGGGCGAAATAGAAGCGTGAGGTCGCCATGAACCACTCTGCGGGCGCCACGAGATTGACGACAGATCAGGGCCTGGCCGTTGACCACTTCGTCCAGGGCGAATTGAAGGGTCTTGATCTTGTGGTGCCAAACGCGGTAAACTGATCATCACAATGCGTGCCAAGCAGCGTTGAAATGGTTAGGTCAGTATCGGGGACCGAATAGGCAAGTGGCCAGCAAAACGTCTTTGACATCAATTTGACATCAATCGCGTTGGACTGGCACGGAAATCGTGGTCTGATTGGACAGTGGGGGCCAAAAACTTAGCGGAAATACGCTTATTTAGACAGGTTGGAGACAGCGGAGCACAGGCCCTTAAATTGCGGACCAAAAGGCCGAGGGTTCGAGTCCCCCTAGGCGCACAAAACAAGCCCATTTCGAAAAGAAGTGGGCTTTTTTGTTGCCTCTTTTCCTTTGGCCTCAGGCCAAAAGGCCGCAGGACTGAGCACCCCAGAAACCGTCGGAAAATGAGTCAAATATCATCCCAAGCGCAGCTGCTGGTGTGAGGCCTGACATCAAAAAGACATCAATCCGGAAAGGCGAGAGTAAGGGCCATATGCCGGAGCGCCGCCACTTCCCCCCTCCCGCATATCAACTGACTTGAAGTATTCGACGACCTCCGCGTATTACTGTAGTATTTCAATGCCAGACCATAACACGCTGGCGAACTTAGCCGGAGCGACGCTGGGTGCAACCGCCAGCCAACTATTCAGGGTAGCTGCTGCAAGGGTAGTTGAGCGAGCAGCAGGAGTTGTGCCATGACCGAGCGTGAAGAACTCGAAAAAGCATTGGCTGCTTTGGATCAGCAGCGCACGGTGCTGGGCGACGCAGCTGTCGAGGCGGCTCTCGCGGGATTGCAGCAACGGTTGTCGGCCTTGGACAAGGGGGAACCAGCATCGCCGGCACTCGCGGGTGAGCGTCGCGTCGTCACGATCCTGTTTTGCGATGTCAGGGGCTCTACCGCCATGGCTGGAAAACTTGATCCCGAGGAATGGGCGGGCATCATGAAACGCGCCATGACGTTTCTCATTCCGCCCGTGACCAGGCAGGACGGAACGGTGGCGCGGCTGATGGGTGATGCCATTCTGGCGTTCTTTGGTGCCCCCACCACACACGAGGATGACCCCCAACGTGCGCTGCGCGCGGGACTGGAGATTGTGGAGGGGATCCAAGCCTTCCGCGACCAGCTCAAGCACGAGGGTGACCTGGATTTTAATGTGCGCGTGGGCATCCACACCGGCCTGGTATTTGTCGGCGCGATTGGCGCAGACCGGCGTATGGAATACACCGCCATGGGCGACACAATTAATCTGGCGGCGAGAATGGAGCAGACCGCCCAGCCTGGCAGCGTGCAGATCACGGAGCAAACGTTCAAGCTGGTCGAGCCATGGTTTGAGTTTGAAGCTTTGGGCGGCGTTCAAGTCAAGGGGAAAAGCGAGCCCATCATTACCTATCGTGTTCTTGGCCTCAAAGCGCGACCTGGTCGCGGACGCGGCCTGGAAGGGCACGGCCTCTTTGCCCCGCTGGTGGGGCGTCAGCAAGAACTCGAGCGAATTGAGTCTTGCCTGCAAAACCTATTCGCAGGTGAGCAAGGGGGCATCATTGGCATCATCGGCGAGGCCGGGCTGGGGAAATCGCGGCTGGTGGCAGAAGCAAAAGTCTTCGCGTCGCAGCGCACCCGCGTCTTGTGGCTGGAAGCACAGACGCTGTCCTTTACGCAAACCATCAGTTATTGGCCCTTTCAACAAATGCTGCGCAGTTGGGCCGGCATCACGGACGAGGATGATGCCCCGACCTCATGGCTGAAATTGGACAGCGGCGTCCGCGCGTTGTTTGGTGAGGAAACGATCGATTATTTGCCGTATCTCGCCAGCCTCCTGGCGCTCGAAGTGAGGGGTGAGTATGCCGAGCGCGTGAAATATCTCGACGGCGAGGCGATGGGCAAGCAAATTTTCCTTAGCGCGCGGCGGTTCTTTGAACGCCTGGCGCGTTCGCAGGCCACCGTGCTGGTCTTTGAGGACCTGCATTGGATGGACGAGTCGTCTACTCTGTTGTTGGAGCATCTACTCTCCTTGGTAGAAACCGTCCCGCTAACAATTTTCGGCGTCAGCCGTCCCGAACGCGACACGCCTGCGGCGCGACTCCATGATCTCTCCGCTCGCGAATTCGCCGACCATTACACGGAAATTCGGCTGGCGCCGCTTTCGGAAGCGGACAGCTCCCAATTGATCGACAATTTGTTAGACATTGAAAATATGCCGGCGCGCCTGCGTGAATTGATGGTTGAAAAAGCCGATGGTAATCCCTTCTTTCTTGAGGAAGTCATTCGGACTTTGATTGATACCGGCGCCGTGGCGCGCGAGGCCTCCAGCGGACACTGGCGCGCGACGGCGCAAATCGAAACGCTGCAGATCCCCAACACGATCCAGGGCGTCATTATGGCGCGGGTGGATCGGCTGGATGAAGAGCTGAAACAAGTTTTACGTTTGGCGTCCGTCATTGGGCGCACTTTTCTATATCGCGTGTTGAAAACGATTGCCGAAGCCGGGCAACGCCTGGAGGAGGATCTAATCCAATTACAAGCGATCGATCTGATTCACGAAAAGCAGCCCCGGCCCGAATTGGAATTCATCTTTAAGCATGCGCTGGCGCAAGAAGCGACGTATGAAAGCATTCTCCTGCAAAAGCGGCGCGAACTGCATGCGCGCGTGGCGCAAGCGATGGAAGCTCTATTCGCCGAGCGCATAGAAGAGTTCTACGGACTGCTCGCCTATCATTATGCGCGGGCGGAAGTGTGGGACAAAGCCCAAGGCTATTTACTCAAAGCGGCCGACCAGGCCGGGCAAATGGCGGCGGATGCCGAGGCCTTGAATTTATACCGGCAAGCGCTGACGGCGTATGCCCGCGCGTTTGGTGACACGTGGGATCCGGCGCAACGCGCTTCGCTCACGCGCAAGATGGGAGACGCGTTTTTCCGGCGGGGCGAATATTCGCTGGCGCTGGAACAGTATGGGCAGGCCTTGTCGTATTTGGGATATCGTTTGCCAGAGTCGCGCGCGGGAGTGCGGTGGGCGCTCGCGCGCGAATTACTGGTCCATGTCGGGCACCGTTTGCGCGCGCGCTATCGGCTCGGCGCCAAACCGGTGAGCCCCAGCGTACAAGATGAGGTATTTATCTACCGCTATGCGGGCTTTATAGACGCCTTCGCGAATTCAGAGCGAGCGCTGATGCTCTTTCTGCGGATGCTCAATGTGTCGGAACGACGCGGATATGCACTGGGCGTTGTCATTGGGTGTTATGGGCTGGGAATGTCACTCGATATTATTGGCTGGTTCGATCGCGCCTGGTGGTATCACCGCTATGCCGTGCAGGTGGCCGAAAAACTCGGGGCGCCCGATGCGCTCGGAACGGCCTATGGCGGCTTGCAGAACACGGCCAGATGCTCCGGCAAACTAGACGAAGCGTTTGAGTATGGTCAGCGCGCGGCGCGTATCCAGCATGAGGTGGGAAACTCGTTTGAAGAAGCGTTCGTCATTTCGTTCTTGGCCTGGATCGCTGTTCATTGGGGCGATCTCGCGAACGCTCTGGCACGCAGCCAGGAGTTGGTTCGCATCGGTCAAGATGCGGGGGCCCGCAATGCCTGGTGTTGGGGCGAAACGGCCTTGGGCTTTACCCTGAACCGGCAGGGTGATTTGGAGGCGGCGATTGTCCACCTGCAAAAAGCCATCGAACTGGCTGAAGCGATCCCCGACCACATTTACCGTATCTTTGCGGGAGCCGAGCTGGGGTTGTGTTATGTACGGCAGGGCGATTACAACCAGGCTTGTTCCGAATTGGAGGCCTGCTTGCGCATTCGGGCCAAGGAAAGGGTTCTGGATTGCTCCGGCTATATCTTAACGCTCAATAATCTCGCGGAGGCCTGTCTATACGCCGCCACGCAATGTGACGGTTCGCAACGCACAGACTGGCTCAATAAGGCGCGCAGCACTTTGCGGACGGCTTTACGGGAGTCGCCTAAGTTTCCGGTGAAAGCACCTCAAGCCATGCGTCTTCAGGGAACGTATGAATGGCTGTGCGGAAAATCGGCCGGGGCCCAGAAATGGTGGCAAAAGAGTTTGGCGGAAGCGGAACGGATGGGCCTGCGCTATGACCTTGGAATAACTCACCTGGAAATGGGGCAGCAGTTGGGCGCGCGCCAACATTTGGAAAAGGCCGAAGCGCTCTTTGCCGAGATGGGCGCAGAGCTGGATTTGGCGAAAACAAAGGAATTATTGCGATCATTTCGGTGACATCAAAATGACATCAATCCGGACAGACCGCATCAACGGCTGCGACTCACCACGCATGGTCCCCGCCCGCCGCCCGCACGCGTCGCGGGCGGCGCAGCGTTGGTGCGGGCAAAGCCTGTTCGAACGCCGCCAACAACATCTCGAATTCCCCCCGGGTCAATCCGGTCAGGGCCAGCAGTTCTCTGGGTTTCCGTTTGAGGGTCGCATACGTCAGCATGCCACCTAGCTTACCTTATTTTGGATAGAGTCTGGTGTTTGGCAAATTGCGATTTATGCGCGACTGACGTGAGAGACGGGCTCAGCGTGGCGCCAGTCCATCCTGGCGCTCGAAGAGTTCGAGAAATGCCAACGACGCGGCCGACGGCCGAGCGTCTTTCCGAGTGATGCGGAATAACGGTCGTCGGAATCGCAACTCAGGAATAGCCGGCACGGCGACCAGTTTCTGGGCAACCTCCAGCGCTATCGCGTGATACGAGATAAAGGCGATGCCCAGGCCGGCGGCTACGGCCCGCTTCACGGCCTCAGACCCGGACATCTCCATGGTCCGCCGCAAAGTAATGCCCAGTCTGGCCAGATTAGCCTCCGCGATCTCCCGGGTGGCGGAGCCCAGCTCGCGGACGATCAATACTTCAGAGCCGAGCAAATCAGGAGCAAACTTGCGGCGACGGGACAGCGCATGTCTGGCCGGGACGATCAATACAATTTCGTCTTCGGCAAAGTCGTGAAACAGCAACCCAGGTATCTCTGGGGCTGCGCCGACAAAGCCAAGATCCATTTCACCCGCGCTAACCCGGCGGGCCACATCGACACTGTTGGTAATGATCAGTGTCGTTTCTACGCCCGGGTACTCGCGGCGAAAGCGCGCCAGCAGATCTGGAACCAGATACAGGCCAGGCGTCGAGCTGGCACCCAGACGTAAATAACCACGCTCGACCCCTTCTAGCTCGGCCAAAGCGCGCCGGACTTCCTCCGTCAGCAACAGGACACGTTGAGCATAGGCGGCCACCATCTTCCCGGCTTCCGTCAACTCGACGCGCCTGCCCATCCGCTGGAAGAGACGCACGCCCAATTCGGCTTCCAGTTGGTGAATTTGCTTGGAGACAGCCGGCTGGCTGAGCTGCAATTCTTCTGCGGCCTTTGAAAAGCTCAAATGACGGGCGACAGCTCCGAAGACGGCCAAGCGGGGGAAGTCCATGTTATTCCAAAAAGTAATGGCTACGATAGATAACTGATCATAGGATTATCGTTTCCGGCCGGCTATGCTGTCAATGGGGCTGAAAAGCAGGAACGGGCTCTCGCCATAACCAATTGAATACGACTGAAAGGAGACTTGGGCTATGCTCATCCGAGACTTTGTTGACGAAGGCCTGGGCAACACCTCGTATATTCTAGCTTCCGAAGCAACCGGCGAAGCCGCCGTCATTGATCCGGAGCGCGACGTGGACCGCTACCTGCAGACAGCCGAAGGACTGGGCCTGCGATTGCGGTATGCGCTGGATACGCACCTGCACAATGACTTCATCTCGGGCGTCCGCGAGTTAGCCAACCTGGCCGGCGTGCAGGTCGGCGCCAGCGCGGACGCCGAACTGGGTTTTGAGTATCTCCCCCTGCGCGACGGTGAAAGCCTGGGCTTGGGTGAACTTTCACTTGCCGTGCTGGCCACTCCGGGCCACACGCCGGAGCACATCAGTTTCACTGTCACCCCGCCGAAACAGAGCGTGCCAGAAGCCGTCTTCACCGGCGGCGCGCTCATGGTCGGAGGAGCCGCCCGGACCGACCTGCTAGGGCTGGAGTGGACCACCGACCTTGCCCGCCAGTTATATAGCTCTCTGCACGGCAAGCTGCTCAAGCTGCCGGGCGACGTGCGGGTCTACCCCACCCATGGGGCCGGCTCGTTCTGCGCCGCGCCGGTGTCCGCGGAACGCACCACCAGCATTGGCCGGGAGCTGGCAACCAATTATCTGGCACGCACGAGCAATGTGGATGATTTCGTCCGACTGGCCACGAGCGACCTGCCCTCTTACCCCACATACTTCCGGGAAATGCGGGCGATCAACCAGCGCGGGCCGAACGTGCTGGGTGGCCTGCCGGCGCTGAAACCCTTGCCAGTCGAGGAAGTAAAAGTTCGGCAGCAACAGGGCGCGGCGGTGTTGGATCTGCGGCCGGCGCTCGAATTTATTGCCGGCCACATTCCCAGTGCCTTCAGCGTGGCGCTGCGCGACGCCTTTGGCACCTGGGTTGGCTGGGTCGTTCCTTTCGGCACGCCGATCATCCTGATCAGCCACGAGACGCCGGCCGAACATGAAACGGCCGTGCGCCAATTGATCCGCATCGGCTACGACCATCTCATCGGCTATCTGGAAGGCGGGCTGTCTGCCTGGCAGCAGGCGGACCTGCCCACGGTGCAGTGGCCGATCATTACCCCCGGCGAGGTGCGCGAACGCCTGAACCAACGGGATGGGCTGGCCGTCGTGGATGTGCGCCAGGACAGCGAGTGGCAGGCCGGGCACATTCCCGGCGCCATCCACATCGAGGGCGGCCAATTGCCGCTCGCCAACATACCGCTTTCGCCAGATCAGCCCATCGCCGTTCACTGCGGACACCACGATCGTTCCACAACTGGTCTGGCGCTGTTGGAACGGCGTGGTTTCAAGAATCTGATGCTGATGGAAGGTGGCATGGGGGGTTGGGAGGCCGCACACTTCGAGATCGAGCCGGGCGCACGCCCGTGACGGCTGAAACCCAGACCCGCTTGGGCCTGCAGGCCAATTGGCAGCAATTCACCTTGCTGGTCATCATCAACGCCTTCGTCGGCGCCATGGTGGGTCTGGAGCGCAGTATTGTCCCGCTGATCGCCGATGTTGACTTCAAGCTAACTTCGAAGGCAATCACGCTCTCATTTCTGGTGAGCTTTGGCGTTGTCAAAGCCCTTGCCAATCTGTTCGCAGGACGGATGTCCGACCGCATCGGCCGCAAACGCATCCTGGTGGCCGGCTGGCTGTTCGGCTTGCCGGTGCCGCTGCTCATTATCCTTGCGCCAAGTTGGAATTGGATTGTCTTGGCCAACGTGCTCCTGGGCATCAACCAGGGGTTGTGTTGGTCCACAACCGTGATCATGAAGATTGACCTGGTCGGGCCGAAACAGCGCGGATTGGCGATGGGAGTCAACGAGTCTGCCGGTTATGTGGCAGTATCGCTATCCGCCCTTCTTACCGGGTACCTGGCCGCAACTTACAGCCTGCGGCCCGCCCCGTTTTTGCCCGGCATTGCGTTTGCGCTCCTCGGGCTACTGCTCTCGGCCTTCTTCGTGCGGGAAACACGCGGCCACGCCCGCCTGGAAGGCCGGGCACCGGGCGCACCGCCGGCAGGCATCCCGGTCGCAAAACCTTCGTTTGCCGAAATTTTCCTACTGACGAGTTGGAAAGATCGGGCCCTGTTCGCCGCCAGCCAGGCCGGTATGGTCAACAATCTAAACGACGGCATGGTCTGGGGGCTGCTGCCGATCTTCTTGTTTGGCAAAGGCCTGCCGATCGAGCAGGTCGGCGTCATCGCCGCAACTTATCCAGGTGTATGGGGTCTCGGCCAGCTAGCCACGGGCGCGCTGAGCGATCGCTGGGGCCGCAAGTGGCTGATTGCGGCCGGCATGTGGTTGCAGGCGGTGGCGATCGGGTTGTTCTTGATCAGCCAGAGCTTTGCCGTGTGGCTGGCCGGCGCGCTGTTGCTAGGCATTGGTACGGCCATGGTTTACCCTACGCTGCTGGCCACGATCTCAGATGTGGCTCATCCCGAGTGGCGCGCGTCGGCGGTCGGTGTCTACCGGCTGTGGCGCGACGGGGGCTATGCGGTCGGCGCGTTGACGGCAGGTCTGATTGCCGATGCATTCGGAATTCCGGCGGCCATTGCTGCCGTTGGCGCGCTAACTTTGCTGTCCGGTCTGATTGTGGCAGGCGTGATGTATGAAACCCATCCGAAACAACAGTAGCATCAAGGCTTTTCCCCGTCCAGGAACCAGGTCTCCATTTCCCCCTTCCCCTTTACCTGAATCTTGCCGCGCGGCTCGCAATCAAACTCATCTTTGATCAGCTCGTAAGTCTCGCGCGTGATTTGGATGCAGCCAGGCGTCCCGTGCGATTCCATCCGGCTGGCGGTGTTGACGGCATCGCCCCACAGGTCGTAGATAAACTTCTTGCGGCCAATGACGCCGGCGACCACCGGGCCGGAGTTGATGCCAATCCGAAAGTTCAACTGGCGCTCGACGCAGGTCGGGTTCGATTGGATAAAGATGCGCATCTCCAGCGCCATGTGCGCCAGCGCCTGGGCGTGGTCGGGCCGCGCCCGTGGCACGCCCGAGGCGACCATGTAGCTATCGCCAATGGTGCGAATTTTCTCTACACCATATTTGTCTACCAGTGAGTCAAAAAAGGTAAAGACCTCATTGAGCAGATCCAACATGGCGATGGGGGTCATGCTGGCAGTCATGGGTGTGAATCCGACCATGTCGGCAAACAGAATACTCGCGCCGGGAAAGTGATCGGCAATGGTCCGCTCTTCATTCTTGAGGATGGCGACGATGTCCTTGGGCAAGATATTGAGCAATAAGTTTTCCGACTTGGCTTGCTCAACCCGCAGGAGTGCCAGCAGCGCATTACGTTGCCGGACAAAGGTATAGAGCAGAATGAATACAAAGCTGGACACCGCGCCGACGTTTAGGACAAAGAACAGCAATATTTGCTGGGCTGAGAGCTGGTTGGATTGGCGCGTATAAGGTCCTAGAATGCCGCTGAGAATGACGAGGCTCAAGTACCCGGCAAACCAGGCCGGCGCCCGGCCTGGCTCGTCAAAAACGAGCGCGCCCATGGGGCAGAGGATGGCCCAGACAATCACCATGCTGCCATTGATGAAGCCGCCCAGTGCCAACATCAGCAGAAAGGGCAGCAGCAAGATCAACAAAAGTTGGCTGAAACGAAAGAACTGGTAACGCCCCGTGGCGGCGAAGCCAAGCAAACTAACCAGCGAGACGACGCCGTAGCCGAATGGGATCCAGCCGGCAGCAGTTTCTCCCAGGGCGAAGTACATCAGACCCCACAGCAGCCCGGCCCCGATGAACATCACCGTGCTCATCACCAGCATGGACTTCCGCAGGCGGACGTCCTCGCTGTCGCCTGGATGGGCGCCAATACGGGCGCCTATGTTTAATATTCTGCGCGCGATTTCGGCAATCATGACTGCCTCCGGCTGCCGGGCCCAGCTTTGGCCAAGGCTGGCCGGATACCCTGGGTTCGATGCCTGTGACCGGCAGAAGTATAGTCACATGGGCGCGAGATGCTATACTCCCTCGGCATGGCAAATATCGACTTGCAACCGCTGGTCTCCACGTCCTGGCTGGCAGACCACATCGGCGACGCGAACCTGCGGATTGTGGATATGCGCTGGCGAGGAGACGGTTCCGGCCATAACCGCTATGTCGCTGGGCACATCCCCGGCGCGATCCATCTCGATTGGCATAGCGATCTGAACCATACAGTCGACGGTGTCCGCGACCTGCTGCTGCCGCCTGAGCGCTTCGCCGCCGTGATGCAGGCCGCCGGCATCAACGACGACAGCGCGGTCGTGGCCTACGCCGAAACCGATCATTCGGGCGCCGCGCGCCTGTGGTGGGCCTTGCGCTACTACGGGCACGACCAGGTGGTGGTGCTCGACGGCGGCCTGAGCCGTTGGCGGGCTGAGGGCCGCCCTGTGGAAGTAGGGGAGGCGGCGCCCGTGGCCGTGCAGCCTGCCGCACTCTTCACGGCCCAGATCAAAAAAGAGTGGATGGCGACCGCCGACGAAATCGGACCGGCGATTGCGTCTGCGCGCGGCGATGTGGCGGTGGTAGATACCCGCCCAGCCGAGCAGTATGAGGGTAAGGCAGTGTGGACTCCCCTTGGCAGCCGCTACCTGGAGCCGGGCGAGACCACGATCGACATAGGCGCGCGCAGCCTGATGCGCGTTGGTCACATTCCCGGCGCGGTGCATCTGCACGCTTCGGCCAACTTGGACCCAAACAACTGGACTTATCTGCCACCAGAAGCACTGCAGGCACGCGCCCAGGCGGCCGGCATCCGGCCCGAGCAGCGTGTGATCACCTACTGCGGGGTTGGCATCTCGGCCTCGCTAGGCCTGTTTTCGCTCTATCTCGCCGGCTATCGCAACCTGGCGCTTTTCGATGCATCGTGGGAAGAATGGGGCACAGATCCTAACCGACCGGTCGAATAGAGGATATCAGCTTCAATTTGGCCGCTCAGCCCGCTAACCCGTTGAGCGACCAGCTCGCCAAAATGACAATCGTCATCATCCTCGAATTGAACTTGATCGCATTGGTGTGGCGAGAAGATCGCCAACTTGGTAACCCTTAAGCACAGACAACCGCGCGCCTGACACCGGCACCGCCGTCACGTGCGTGTCGGCATGAGCTTAGGGTTTGACTGGAAAGGCGCCGTGATTGGTCATCACCCGCAAGCCAAGTCAAGCAACGGCTCAGAATGTTCGTCTGACGTCGTCGCTGCCACATGCCTATTGGCCGAATTGGGTCGTGACAAAGCGTGTCCCTTTGGCAAACTCGGCCGGCTTTCAGCGCGCCTGCGACGGCCGGGCTCACCTGACTCGCCAAATACCCGCAAAATCAGCGGGGAAGGTATGTGGGCTGTGCCGTTCATTGCTGCGGCTCTGCCAAGCGCCCCAGGTGGGTTAGCCGCCTGGGCCGGCTTTGACAAGCTCCATCGTCTATTTGCGCTGCCGGTGACGCGCCGGCCATCTGAGCTTATACTACGTCCAGCTCAATTGCGCGCGCCATTGCGTGTCACCGCGGATGCCACGGAGCATTGAGTTACCTGCAGATTACAATGCCAGATTGCAGATCACTTTGAAAACCTACTGAAACCATCAAAGGAATCACCGAATGCAATGTCCGAATTGTAATAGCACTAATGCTGAAGGATCAAGATTCTGTATGGGTTGCGGCCGCGACCTACAAAAAATCTTGCTCTTAATCCCATGCCCGAATTGTGGCGCCACCAATGTGGAAGGGTCGAAGTTCTGCATGAGTTGCGGCCTGGCCCTGCCGGAGACGCTGCTCTCTCCAACAGCTCGGACCGAAACGCTTGAACAACCGCGCCCGATTGTCAAACAGGCTAAACCAACGCCAATCCAGATTGGACCGGCCCTGACCTTCGACGCAGTTAACCTATTGCTCGCGCTAGTCGGCACAGCGTTGGGTATGCTCGCGACCCTTATTAGCCGGTACTTTATCGCTACAGTTTCCTATGCCTTGCCCGCGTTTGCCCTGACCATAGGGGGCATACTACTGACGGTGCTCTTCGCGTTCGTGGGCATAGTTTTGGTGGCGTTTTGGGTTTTCAAGACTAGAGCGATTCAGAAAAACATGAAACAAAAAAGGCTCGTTCAGAGCGAGCAAGCATTCTTTAGAGGGATTGAGGAAGATATTTCGGCCCTCTTGGGGACCGAAGGGAAGCAATATGCCAAATAACGACACATTGACGACAGTCGACGTTGACCTTCAGCCGCAAGCGATGCAGGCAGCCAGGAGATACGTCAACGTGTTTGCCGTCACGCTCATCATGCAGGCCAAGACCATTGCCATGTCCAGGCGCGCGAAACACGTGCTGCCGGCGCATATTGATGAAGCGCTGGCAGTTTTGAATAAGCTGGCGCGGCGGTCGTGGCTCAACGAATTCGCCGTCATCATTGGAAGTTTGTTCTTTGGAGTCTTTCTGCAAGGTTTTGTATCCAACTTACAAGCGGGCAATACGCTCTTGATTGCCTCCTATACTGTCATCGGTTTCGTGGGCATCTTCATGGCCTTTTGGGGGCTGAGGGGTTAAGCCGCTGACGAAGCCGGGCTGCGCGCATGGCAGCGGATTAGCAGTCCACGCGTTGGCGTAGGCGCAGACAGGCGGGTTCAACCCCGCCGTTCCACCCACCTATGTCTGGTTCGCGGCCTATTCCGTTGCCAGGGTTACTCGCTTGCACGCGTCGGTCACGGTCAGATCCAACACTTGGGCTGGCTTGTCCGCGCCAATGGCGTGCCGCTATCATCCGGGCAGCCGCAGGGACGCGCGGAGCGCCGCGCTTGGCACGCAACGCTAACCGCCCGTACCTGCGCCCTGGGACGGGCGTTACGGGCTAGAAGTCAATCGCAGCGCTTCGCGCTCCCGGGCGGCATCAATCCGGCGAACCAACGCGATGCTGATTTCGTACAAAAGCAGGAGCGGCACCAATACAGTCAGCGGGGCGACAATCGGATCGGACACCGGGGTGATAACTTCGGCAAAGACAAACAGGGAGAAATAGGCGATCCGCCGCTGCTTGGCGAGCAAGGTGGCGTTCACCAGGTGGAGTCTGGCCAGGATCACGATCATGGTGGGCAATTGGAAGGCCAGTCCGCAGGCGGTTATGAAGAACAAGACAAACGAGATGTAATCATCGGCCGACGGCAGGAAGTCCACCTGGTGCGGAAAAAATTCGAGCAGGACGCGGATCATCCCCCACAACATATAGTAGCCGAAGGCGGCGCCGATCACGAACAACACCGCCGCCCCAATCAGCGGAGAAAAAATGGCGCGCCGCTCGTGTTCGTACAGGCCCGGCTTGATGTAGGCATAGACCTGATAGGCCCAGAACGGGAACGCTACCACAATCCCGGTCAACAGCGAAACGCGCCACTTAATCATAAAGCCGTCCATGATGCTAAAAGCCTTGAGCTGCAGGCCGCCGGACGGCAAAGTGAGCAGGCTGAGGATGTAGTCGGAGAAGAAAAAAGCGACGGCCGTCGGCACCAGGATGGCGATGGCTGCGTAGATCACTCGCGTGCGCAGCTCATCCAGGTGCTCGGTGAAACTCTGGCCGTCGCCGCTTATCCAATCGTCGAACATATGTTTATGACGCCTAGCACCCCCATTTAGAGAAACTACGCCGACAACTGAGACCCACACTTGTTACAAAAACGCGCCTCGGCGGCATTGGCGCTGCCGCAGTTTGAACAGAACTTACTACCGGCCGCCGGCGCTGGCGCAGGCGCAAGATGAGCTGGCTCACCCTGCGCTGACATAGCCTGGGTATGGGCGGGGGAGGCCATGGAGGGTACTGGCGCCCCGGTGCTATCGACCTCCTGGACTGGGTGGGAGATCTCTTCGCGCAGGCCGTCGGTCATCTCCTGCGCGCCCCTGCGAAACTCATTGATCGCCCGCCCAACACCGCGCCCAATCTCCGGCAAGCGCTTCGGTCCGAAGATCAACAAAGCGATCACTGCAATAAAAACCAAATGGATAGGTTGCAACCCGAAAGGCATTGAGTACCTCCTTGAATCTTGGCGATTACAGCTAACTGCCCGCTCTGGCCATCCACAAGAAGCCGCTGGCGAGCATTGAGACCATTATACTCCGCCGCCGTACAAAAAAATGAGACCGCCGTTAGACAATAGCAACTGTCACAACTTTATGGGAAGTCTACATAATGTCAGTGATTGTGATGTCGGCCACTCCGCTAGGGTACGACCCGGTGGTAGTGCAGAGCACGTGAAACGTGTGCGCCAACCAGGCCGTTGTGTACGGCTTGCGGTGTAACCACAACCTCCCTTTGGCCATAATCCGACTCGTCGGCCGTACCAATCGCAACCAGGTTGATGTCTTGCCTGAGTAGCCACTCTGCCATGGTCTGCGCCAGGCCCGTGACCCCGGCGCCGTTAAATAGTTCTACTCAAATGACTCGTAATCGATGCGCACGGAGTGGTCGACGTTGATACCCAAGTTCTGTTCCACGGTCCGGACTGCCACTGCCGGTCCGCCGCCCGAATAGCCGTTGGCGTCCCCGTCGAAGTTGGCCTCAGTGATCCAGGCGCTGCTGTCGCCGGAGATATCCACCCATAGGTCGCGTTGGATAGCCAACCGTACCACCGTCTTCGACACCGGGTCCACCGCGACCAACATCATTGAGCCGGCGTGGTTGGGCGTGTAATTTGGGCCATCCATACCCATGAGCAGGAGGATGACTCGCCGGGTGCCGGATCAGGCCGGCAGGCTAGTCGGGTGCACTGGGTTGGGACTGCGGGTGGGGGTGGTCCCACTCCCCAACACGCCGGTGACACCCGTGGACAACAGGCATCCAGTCGCGAGAACAAACACGCACGTGCAGAGTTGGTAGAACCGTTCGCCGGTGCGCGCATTCAGCGCGCCAAACACCCCATGCTCGGCGCCCTGGACGAAACAGCGCCAGGCCCAAAGATCAGCGGTTTTGCTTAGTAGTATTTGCGCGATTTCGCGTAGAAAGGCGGGTGGGCCGCACCAGCCCAGCCCTATAATGTTGCCACGGTCACTTAAGTAACCTGATCAAACAGATCGAGTTCGTGCATTCCTTTTGGCCATCGCGCGAGCGGCGGCTGTTATGGGCATACTCGGTCGCGAGGCCCACGCGAACTTAGGACTTCGCCGTTGACGGACCGAAACAAATCCTTGGGCCAGAGACTTTCTCCAAAGCTCAGAACCAGCCTTCACATGGGCGAGCTGCCCCAGGTGCGGCGCTCAACCTGCATCTACAGCGGCCCGGCCCGGCTAGTGGTAGAGCTGTCACAACCAGCTCGGGCCAGCCGCTGCGTGGGCTGGGTCATCCTGCCCTCGGTTGACCATCCGCGTCCTGCCGACGCCCGTATCTTATCTGCTCTGCACCAGGCCGGTTTTGCGACGCTCTCGGCATCCCTACTGATTGGCCCAGAAATCTCCGATAGCGCGGCAGCCTTCAAACCTGCGGTCCTGGCCCCGCGGCTGGTAGCAATCACCCGTTGGCTGGCCGTGCAGCCTGAGGCGCGCGGCAAACGCCTGGCCTATCTTGCGAACGGCCTGGCGGCTGGTTCGGCCTTGTGCGCCGCTGCCGAGCTCGGCGGCAGTTGCCCCCTCGCGGCAATCGTTTCGTTCAATGGTAGAACCGACTTGGTCGCCGCCCAGCTCGCCAGCATCGCGGCGCCCACATTGCTCGTCGTCAGCCGGCGTGACCGGGTGGTGCTGGACGCCAACCGCGCCGCCGCCCGCCGCTTGAGTCCATCCAGCCGCCTAGCGGTGCTGCCCAGCTTCCGTTATCTGCGTTATACCTTGCGGGAACCCGGCGCCCTGGACGCTCTGCTCGCGCTGGATTGGTTATCCGGCCACATGCCCGGCGCGGTAGAGGCCGCACCGCGCCGGTCGTTGCTCAGCGTGTTGCTAGAGGCCCGGCCGTCCCACGGCCGGGCTGCCGCCGCTGCGACGGTTTTGGCCCTGCTGGCGGTCTTGGGCACCGCGGTCCCACCAGCCGCTGGCGCCAACAACCTGACTCTCAGCGGGAGTGGGGGCACGCTAACCTACCAGGGCGCCAGCGCCTTCGAATCGCTGACGGTATCCGAAAGAAATGACTTTGCCACTTACACGTTTAGCAGCAACGTGGCCATCTCTCCCGATACGGTCGCCACCAGCGCCGGGTGTGCCAATACGTCATCCATCCAGGTAACCTGCCCGTCCGGCGCTTTTGACGCCCTGGTGGTCAATATGGCGCACAGCTCCAGCACTGTCACACTAAACGTGCGCGACCAGTTCCCGGCAACGACCGTGAACGGTGGCGCCGACAATGCGTCTGACCTGCTCACGATCAACGACTCTTTTCAGAACTTCTCGGACAGCGTTACCGTGTCCGGCTCGGCCTACACTCGCAACGTTTTCAACGGCATCCAATATAGCAACATTCCTAACCTATCCGTCACGACCGAGGGCGGCAATAACCCCATCAGCATACCTAGCACCTCGGCCCATACCACTGTGAATGCCGGCGCCGGCAACGACGCCGTGACCATCGGCGGCGGCTTACTCGACAACATTCAGGGTGCGCTGACCGTATTGGGCGGCGGGGGCACCGACAGTCTG
>Ga0070730_10002152_pt1 | contig 18152 bp, 10 predicted proteins | sample Coa_R1_3_FD_66447 | JGI IMG/M metagenome (GOLD analysis project Ga0070730, IMG submission 66447) | Surface soil microbial communities from Centralia Pennsylvania, which are recovering from an underground coalmine fire - Coalmine... | ecosystem: Environmental > Terrestrial > Soil > Unclassified ... | reverse complement strand
TGGGCCGGGCGGGGGCTCTGGCTGGGGCCGCTGGCCTGGCTGGTAGCCCTGGCCGGCACCTTGCTGCTCGGCTATGACGCCCTGCTGCCGCTGGCCGAGGTGCTACTGATCGCCGGCGCCGGGCTGGGGGTGGTGGCCTGGAGTGGCGTGGCGCCCCGGCCCGTATGGGGACCGGCCGGGGCCCCCCGCCCGCTCCGCCGCCTGGATGGGCGCCGGGGGCTCAGCCTGGCCGGCCTGGGCCTGGCCGCGGCGATCACCTGGCAGGCCAACAGCCGATGGCTGGCCCAGCCCAACCTGGTCTTCGGGCCGGCCGGGATGCTCTGGCTGCTGGGCATGGGCGTCTTGCTGATCGCCGCGCTGGCCTGGCCGCGGCCGGCGGCCGGGCCTGAGGCCGCGCCGCAGCCGGCGGCCGGCCTCTCGCGGCGCGCCGAGGCGCTCGTGTTCGCCGGGCTGGTCGTGCTCGCCGTCGGCCTGCGCACCTGGGACCTGCGGGACTTCCCCTATACGATCCACCCGGACGAGATCCTCAGCGGCCAGAACGCGATCACCTCGTTCCTCAACGGCCCGACGCCATCCGTCTTCAGCACGATCTGGTATGCCATCGACCTGCCGGCGCTCTGGTTCGCCGGGATCGCCGCGGCGTTGAAGATCGGTGGCATCAGCCTGACCGTCCTCCGTCTGCCGACCGCGGTGGCCGGCGCCGCGACCGTGATCCCCTTTTATGGTTTTGTACGCATGGCCTGGGGGCGCACGGCCGCGATCGCCGGCACGGCGATCCTGGCCGTCAGCGCGTCCAATGTGCAGTACAGCCGCGTGACGATCAATAACATCGTCACGGCTTTTTTCTGGACGGTCTGCTTCTTCTTCCTGCTGCGGGGGCTGCGGACCCGGCGGCCCCTGGACTGGGTGCTGGTCGGGCTGGCGGGGGGCCTGAGCGAGCACGCTTACTACGGCACGCATCTGCTGCCGTTCCTGCTGCTCGCCTTCGCGGTCTACCTGCTGGTCGTCCACTGGCGGCAGGGGTGGCAATTTCTCGGCTACTTCGGCCTGGTGGCTCTGGGCTACCTGGCCGGCTTTGGGCCGCTGCTGGCCTACTACACGCGCAACCCCAGCCTCTATTTCGGCCGCGGCGCCGGGGCGCTGATGTGGGACCATATCCCGCGCGACGGGGCGGACCTGCAGCGCATGTGGGACACACTCTGGCCGCTCTTTGCCCAGAACCTGCTTGGCATCAGCGCCAATCCAGACCAGGGCACCTTCTACTGGGCGCCGTTGCTGTTCCCGGCCGAGGCGGCCTTGCTGGCCCTGGGGGTCGCGCTGCTCGTCTGGCGCTGGCGGCACCCGCCCGCCTTCCTGGTGCTGCTCTGGGGGCTCGGGGTGCTGTTCGTGGGCGGCACCTTGGTGCATGGCGTGCCGTTCATCCAGCACTGGGCCCCCGCGTTTCCGGCCTTCTATGCCGCGTTGGCCGTGCCGATCGGCGCCTGGGCCGGGAGCCTGCCGCGCGTATTGTCCGTCCGGCGCCAGCAGCTCGGGGCGGCGGTGCTGGCCCTCGGCCTGCTCGTCCTGGCCGGGATCAATGTCGACTTCTATTTCGGGCACTACCAGGTCACGCGGCCGGAGTTTGAGATCCGGGCGGCGCAGGCGCGCTGGGAAGCGGACCTGGGGACCGTGTATCGCGTGCGCACGGTGGGCCGCAGCTGGCAGGATTATAGTGCCGATTGGAACCAATACCTGATCAGCGGGCAGGATGGGGGGGTCATTTACAACCCGGCCGCCGAGCTTCCGCTGCCGGGCGTCGCCGGCCAGGGGCTGGGCTTTGTCTTCTTCCCAGACGACGAACAGTACCTGGCGGCGGTGCAGGCCCTGTACCCGGGCGGCGCGCTCGGCGAGGTCAAAAGCCATGCCGGCGCGGCGCACCTGTTCTACACCTACGTCGTCACCCCCGCGCAGGCGCAGGCGGCCTACGGCGTGCAGCTGGACGTGGCGGCGGCCGCGGGCGGCGCCTACCACTGGAGTGGCCGCGTAAACCAGGTAGGGGACCTGCCGGCGGCCGCCCAGGGCCGCCTGGTGGCGCGCTGGAGCGGCAACCTGTACCTGCCTGCAGCCGGTCCCGCCCACCTGGAGCTGATCGGGCCGGGGGCGCAACTGGCCTTCGACGGGCAGCCGGGGGCGCCCGCCCCCGATCAGCTGCTCACCGCGGGCTGGCACCGCTTCGTGGTCGCCGCCACGCTCGCCGGCCCGGCCACCCCCCGCCTGCGCCTGGGCCAGAACGGGGCCACGCCGGCCGAAGTCAACCCCTTGCAGCTCTGGCCGGCCGCCCCCGGCGCGGGCCTGCTGGGCGGCATCGCCGGTCCCGCAGGGCTGCCCCCGCAGGCCCGGGTGGATGCCTTTATCGGCTTCAGCGCCATCGGGGAGCCCGGCGTGCTCGGGCCCGCCCAGAGCGCCGGCGGCGCGGTGCGCGCCCGCTGGACGGGGGCCGTGCAGATCCCCCAGGCCGGGATCTATGCCTTCCAGGTGCGCACGGACGGCGCAGCCCGCCTGTCCGTCGACGGGGCGCCCGTGCTGGCCGCGTGTGCAGCCAGCGATGCCGTGCAGCCGGAGGTGCAGTTGCGCCTGGAGCCGGGCTGGCATCCCTTGCAGCTCGACTACATCGCCCAGCCGGGCCGTGAGGCCCTGGATCTCTCCTGGACGCCGCCCGGGGGCGCCCGCACCCTGATCCCGCCGGCGGCCCTGCGCTATGCCGCCGCCGACGCCAGTGCGCCGGTGCCCCTGCCGGCGCCCCCCAGCGCGGCGGATTGTGGCCCGGTCACGCCCCCGGCGGCCGCCGTGGTGCCGGCGGCCGGCATCGTCGCCCCCACGGCTGTGCTCACGGCAGCGGCCGGGCTGCAGGAGCCGCGGGGCATCGGCGTGGCCCGCAACGGCGATCTCTACATTGCCGATAGCGGCAACCACCGGGTCGTCCACCTGGATGCGGCCGGGAAGCTACTGGGCACCTGGGGGAGCGCGACCACCGTGTCCGCCCCCGGCAAATTCGGCGTGATCGGCGACCTGGCCGTGACGCCGGACGGCCAGGTGGCGACGATCGATGTAGCGACGGGCGATCTGCAGGTCTTCGCCCCGGATGGCCGGGTCGTGCGCACCGTGCCCGGGGTGGCGCCCAATTCCAGCGGGCTGGCCGTCGGGCCCGACGGCCGCTTCTGGATCGCCAACACAGGGGGCAGCCGGGTGCTGCGCTTCACGCCGGCGGGCGAGCTGGAGGCGACGATCACGGGCGCCGGGGGCACCGAGCAGCCGTTCGAGCAGCCGATCGACGTCGCGGTCGCCCCCGACGGCACCGCCTATGTGGTAGACCTGCGCCGCCGGATCATGCAGCTGGACGCCGGCGGCAGGATCGTGCGGCACTGGGCCGTGGACGTCGGCACGGCGCGGGGCGGCAGCCACCTGGCCGTCTGGCAGGGCCATGTCGTGCTGACCGACCCCGACCGCCAGCGGCTGACCATCCTCGACCCGGCCACCGGCGCCCTGCTGGTGCTAGGCGAGCCGGGGGCTGGGCCGGGCCAATTCAGCATACCGCTCGGCGTCGCCAGTGGCCCCGGCGACCGGCTCTACGTCGTGGACAGCGCCAACACGCGGGTCCAGGTGTTCGGGCCGCTGCGGTAGCGCGCGGCGCCTTGCGCCGCGGTGCCCGGCTGGTGTACAATACCACAGCCAGATCGCACCAGACCAGAACCAGATCGCGAGGAGGGGACGTCCTCCTCGCGTCATTATTGCCCGGCCCGGGGTGGGCGCCGTCGATCCGATGACGTTTCCGGCGAATCAGCTAAAGAGGAGTGTGCCGCATGAACAAGCGTAAGAAAGTAGCCGATGCCAAACACCGCGCCAAGGCGCGCAAGGTAGAAGAGAAGCGCAAGGCGCTGAAAGCGAACCCGCAGCCCGTGGCGCCGCCCGTGCGTCCGCTGGCGCCGCGGCCGCCCGCGCCCCGGCCCGCCGCCCCGCCACCCCGCCCGGCGACGGCCCAGGGCGCCCCGGCGGCCGGTGCCCCGCCGCGCCCCGCTGCGGCGGGCCCGACCCACGCGCCCGGCCCCCGCCCGGCGCCGCCCGCGCACGCCGCCGCCCCGGTGGCCGCAGCGCCGGCGCCCGCGCCGATGGCGCCCGAGGCCCCGGCGGGGGCCGCCGCCCCGCCCCCGGCCCCGGCAGCGGCGGCCCCCGCGCCCGCGCCGATGGCGCCCGAGGCCCCGGCCCCGGCCACCGCTCCGCTCCCCGTCGAGGCGGCCGCGGCGCCCGCTCCCGCGCCGATGGCGCCCGAAGCCCCCGCCGCGGCAACCGCCGCCCCCGCGCCGCTGGTGCCTGAGGCACCGGCCCCGGCCGCCGCCCCGCCGGCGGAGACCGCCCCGGAGTCCCCCGCGCCGGCGGAGCCCCCCGGCGACGCGAGCGAAGGCCAACCCAGCTAGCGGCAGTCCCGCCGATCGGCGGCCGCGCAGCAAAAGGGAGGACGGGCCACGGGCCCGTCCTCCCTTTTGTCGCGATCCCGGTCCAAGCCCATAGGCCACATTACAGCACCGGCCGTACACCTGTTCTGCTGCGTGGCACGGTTGTTGCTTATAAAGCGGTAGGCGCGATGGAGTACGCGCCCGGTCTGAACGAACGAGGGGAGGTTACGCAGATGTCCGTAACGCAATTGATTATCTATTTGGTGATCGCCGCCATTGTCGGCCTCCTGGCGGAGCGGCTGGTGGGCGCCGGTCCCTGGGGCTTGATCGGGAACATCGTCGTCGGCCTGCTCGGCATCTGGGTGATGCTGAATGTGATCAAATTCCAATTGTCGGGTGATCCCGTCATCGGCGGGGTGCCGATCATCACCAGCATACTCGGCGCGATCTTAGTCGACGTCGTGCTCAGCCTGATCATGCGCGGCCGCGGCCCGCGCCGGACCTGGAGCCGGCGCCGCATTTAAGCGGGGCCCCGCGGCCCAAGCCGCGGCTAACGACGCCCGCCTCGGCGGGCCTGACGGGGTGGGGCGGAATGCCCCACCCTGTTTCTATAGCCTGCGCGCCCGCGCGTGGCCACCTACGGCCTGACCTATCCGCTCACTGGAGCGCCTCCGCGAGCCGGGCGGCCAGGGCGGGCGGTTGGGACGCGCGGATCTGGACCTGCGGGGTCTCATGCCAGGCGGCACACGCACGTAACGTGGCGGCCAGATCCTGGACGAGTTGATCCGTGATCTCGATCCCTTGTTCCAGGTGGAGGGCGCGCACTTCGAAGACCCCGTCCTGGCGGTGCGCCTTCGGGTCGAGGCGCCCCACCAGCAACCCCCGGTGGAGGATCGGCAGCGTAAAGTAGCCATGCTGCCGCTGCTCGGCGCGGGTATAGGTTTCGATGCGGTAGGCGAAACCGAAGAGTTCGAGCGCGCGGGCCCGATCCGAGACCAGCGGGTCGAAGGGCGACAGGAGCGTCGTGTACGTGGGCTGGAGGGTGCCGGCCGCCGCGGCTTCGGCGAGCGGCAGGTTGGCGGGGTGGATATAGGCCGGGGTGGGCCAGCCCTCCACCGTCACGGCCAGCAACTCGCCCGCCGCGGCGAGATCCGCCAGCTGGTCGGCGACCCCCCGCTTCGGCGTCTTGAAGTAGTTGGGCACCCAGCGGGCGGTGGCGACGCCCAGGGCCTGCACGGCTCTCAGCGCCAGGACGCGGCCCACTTCCTCGGCGGCGGGCACGGTGCTGTCGTCCCAGTCGGGGCGCACCTGTTCGCGCCGGACGTAGACCCGTTGGAAGTTTTCGCGCCGGGCGCACATCACCTCCCCGACCGCGAAGAGACATTCGAGGGCCAGCTTTTCCGGCTTCCAGTTCCACCAGGTCCCGGCGCGCCCATCGGTGCGGCGGAAGTCGGCGGCGCGCACCTCGCCCTGCGTGCGCAGGCGCTGCCGCACCGGCTCCACCACGTCGGGGTGGGCGGTGAGCCAGGCCCGCCAGCGCGGCATGCCGTCGATCATCATGCGCCGGTAGAGCGCGTAGTCTTCGCGGGGCAGGAAGCAAGCCGCGTGCGACCAGTACTCGAAAATCGCGCCCTCGGCCAGCAGCTCGTCGAGCCAGCGCGGCGCGTAGGCCCCCAACCGGCTCCAGAGCACCAGATAGGGACTGCGGGCGATGACGTTGATGCTGTCAATTTGCAGCAGGTGCATCTGGCGGATCGCCGCCAGCACCGCGGCTTTCGTGGCCGGCGCCTCCGGCGGCGTGCCCAGGCCCTGGGCGGCGAGCGCCAGCGCCTGGGCGGCGCCGAGCGAAAGGTGCATCCGTTCCTCCTTTTGCCACTAGCCGCGCGGATCGTGCCGACACTACGCCTTATCCCGGACGGCGCCCGCAAAGCGGAATTTGTATTAAAGCGGGTCGTGAGGACCCTTCCAAGGAATCATGATATCCGTATCCGCGGCTCCTATGTTGTCCCTGGTTAGCCTCTTCGCTAATTCTTCGCCTTCCCGTTGTGCTTCGGCCAGCGGAAATGATTCCCCACTCATTAGAAAGTCACTGGCGATGTCCGGTTTACGAGCGCGGGCGATAAAGCCGTCCTGCATTGGGACTTCAACTACCTCTGCGATCACTATGCCCTGGGGCGTACTGATCTCCTTACGCCAGTAGCTGCCTGTAATATTAATCCAGGTGCTGCGATCGACAGCATGGCTACCGAATTCTCCATTCACCCAGCGTCGTTCTAGTTCCTGAGTGGTTTGCCAGGCGTTAACGCTCACCTCGAAGTGCCCCAGCTGAGTAACCAACTGGTTTGCTACTTTGCATGGTATTATCGTATCGCAACCAGCACGCAGGCAGAGATTGCATAGTTTCAATTGTTTCTTGGATAGTTCTCCGGACTCACTAGACATTAGGCGTAGCTGAGGTGGAGGTACGGGTCGCTCTTTGCAGCATATACAAATTGTAGCCATGGTTCTAACCTCCAGCTAGCGTGGTTTTCAAGAAAGGTTCTTAACGACTCCGTTAGCGACCGGCCGCCCCTCGCGGGGGCGGCCGGTCGCTAACGGAGACTACGACTCAGGGCCCAATGGACGAGGCCCATCGTCGTGAGCATCGGGTTGACCCCGGACGAGGCGGGAAAGATACTGGTGTCGCAGACATAGAGTCCAGGCACGCCGTGGACCGCACAGCGCGAATCGACCACGCTCTGGGCCGGGTCGGCACCCATCCGGCAGGTGCCCATCTGGTGGGCACTGCCGACGAGCATCTGGTGGGGCGCGGTGCCGGCGGCGGCCACGGCGGCGTCGAAGCGCGCGGGATCGCCGCCCGCGGCCAAGCGAACCGGACGGGTCTGGAGCGATCGCACTTCGCGCGCTCCCGCGGCCAGGACGACCCGCGCGCCCACCTGCACGCCGCGCAACAGCAAGCGGCGGCTCTCGGCGCTCGGCTGGTAGACCAGCTGCGGGGCGCCCGCGCCGTCGAGCACCACCCGGCCCGGCACGCGGTCGCGGGTGAGCACCAGCAGGGCACTATAGTGCGCGAGCCGGCCCATCTGCTGCCGGAACACCCGCGCCCCCGTCCAGGGGGTGACGATCGCGCCGAAGCCGGGGTAGATCGGCACGGCCTCCAGGCGCACCCCATAGCCATCACCGCTCAGATCGGCCAACGCGTCCGAATAGGCGGCCTGCATCGCGCCCTGCCAGGCGACCACCGGCGCGGCAAACTCGCCGAGGACGCCCGTGGCCGGGTGCAGGTAGAGATGGCGGCCGATCGCCCAGTGCCGCAGGCCGGAGCGCAGCAACAGGGCCGGCGACTCCAGGGCGCCCCCCGCCACCACCACCAGCGGCGCGCGGACGGTCAGGCGGGGCGCCGGGGCGGCCGGGTCGCGCTCCTGCACCGGCCGGCGCACATGGGCCACGACGCCGACCGCCCGGCCGCCCTCCAGCAGCACCCGGTCGGCATAGCAGTCGGGGATCAGCATGGCCCCCGCATCGAACGCATCCTGCAGATAGGTGCGCATGGTGCCCTGCTTGGCGCCCCAACGGCAGCCAAAGTGGCAAACGCCGCAGGAGCCGCAGACGGTCACGTTGCGGGGGTTGCGGGCGCCCGGCAGGCCCAGCGCCGCGGTGCCCTCCAGCACCACCCGGTTGTTCGCATTCAACGGCGTGTCGGCGACATGAATATGGAGGCGCTGTTCGACGGCGGCATAGCTCGCCCCGAGCGCCGGATCCAGGAGCTCCGGCAGGCCGGCCCGCGTCGCCCACTCGGCCAGGAGGGCCGGCGGCGGCCGGAAAGACGTGGTCCAGTTCACCGTCGTCCCGCCGCCCAGCGTCCGGCCGGCCATGACGAGCATGCCGCCATCCGCGGTGGCGAGGGCGCCCCGCCGCATGAAAAGCCGCTCCCAGCCTTTTTCCTCCTGGGCATCAAAGTCGGCCTCGGTGTTCCACCCGCCCGCCTCCAGGACAATCACGCGCCGGCCGGCCTGGGCCAGGAGTGCCGCCGCCACCCCGCCGCCCGCACCGGAGCCGATCACGCAGACGTCGGCGTCCAGCGTCGTGTCCCGGTCGATCGTCCGGGGCGTGAGCGGGTGCGCCGGGTTGGCGGAGGGCGCCGGGGGCGGCAGCGTGATCCCGGGGTAGCCGAGCAGGGTGGCATTGGGGTTCGCGCCGTCGGGCGCGGCATGGGCAAAGAAATGGAAGCCGGTCAGGCGCTTGAACGCCGTATACGCCTGGCGCAGCGGCGGCAGCGGGCTCGTGGCCCAGCCGCGCAGCACGATCTCGCGGCCCAGCAGGCTGCGCGCGGCAAACGGCGTGCCGCGCCCGGTCAGCAGGTGCATCGCGGCCGGCCGGGCCAACAGCCCCAGGGCCAGCTTGATCTGCCGCTGCTGCGTGGGCGTCATCTCCAGCCCGAGCGTCTCCTCCACCGCCGTGGCCACGTCGAGATCCCCGGCGTTGCGCTGCCAGTAGGCGACCACCGCCGCATCCCGCGTGCCGGGTGGCGGGGCGAGGCGCGGCACGAAGGTGTCGCAGACCGCCCGCAGCGTGTCCCGCTCGCGCGCGCTCAAAAAGCCGATCCCACTCATCGCCGCTCCCCGCCCAGCACATAGTAGCTGGCCGTCGACGAGCCCCGGTGCGCGATCAGGCCGGCGTCCAGTAAGCCTTTGAGGTCCCGCTTGGCCGTGCGCGTGCCCACATGGAAGAGAGCCTCGTACTCGACCCGCGTGATGCCGCCCCGGTCGTGCAGCAGCGTCAGCAGCCGGCGCTGGCGGATGTTCAGGCGCTCGATCGTCTCCCGGGCCGGCACGGCGGCGGGCTCCCCCGCTGTGCCGGCCCCGGCGGGCGGGGGAGCCGGGCCGGACTCGGGTGCGGCGGCCGTCATGGCCCGCACGGGGGCGCTACCGGCCTCGGGCGCCAGCTCCAGCGCGACGAAGAGCGACTGCCCCGAGTCTTCGAGGCGCGGCTCGGGCAGGCCGGCCTGGCGCATGGCGCGCTGCATGCGGCGGATGCCCGTGCCCTGGCGCTCGATAAACCCGGTATGATACAGCAACTCGGCCAGCTTCTTGTTGCGCAAGATCGTCGCGCGCGCCATGTTCTCGACGGTCAGCCCCGGCAGCAGGCCGCCGGGCGAGTCGATCTCCAGATGGCGGTCGAAGACGAAGACCCGGATCACGGCCGCCGTGATCGACAGGTCGCGGTGGACGACCGCGTTGGCGATCGCCTCGCGCACGGCGACCGGGGGATAGCTCGCGCTCTCCTGGCGGATCAGGCCGCTGATCTGGGCGGGGTGCGGCGTGTGGCGGCTGACGAAGGCGTAGGCCGCCTCGATCATCTCGGGCACCGTGCCGCCGATCTCGGCCTGGTCCAGGAAGTCGCCGGGCCAATCGCCGGGGAAACGGGCGCAGCGGATGATCATCTGCGGGAAGAAGCGTTGCGGCTCCCGCCCGAAGAAGAGGATCGCGGCCACGGTGGGCGCCCCCTCTGGGGTGCGCAGGCCGAGCTTGGCCAGCAACTCGTCCGGGGGCAGATCGTCCAGGGGCGAGAGGCGGCTGGCGGCCCGGCGGGCCAGGTACCAGGCGAGGCGCGCTGGGTCGAGATCGGGCCAGCCCGCGCCGGGGACCGGGCTGTCTTCGTAGGCGGCGATGCCGCGCTCGTGCAGCATGCGCACGAGCTCGCGGGGGGTCAGGGGCAGGTTCTGCGCGCCCCGCCGCACCAGGTAACGCCCGCCGACATGGTACACGCCGGGGGCCTGGGCGGCCAGCCGCGCGGCGACCACCGTTTTCTCCGCCACGGGCACCACATCGACCCGCAGCCAGTCGTGCAGCGGCGGGCTGACCTGGCGCGCCGCCGCCCAGAGCCGGCTGACGACGGCGGGCACGTCGGCCACGCCGCGGACGGTGGGCGGCCGGTCCTGCACGCCGACGAAGACCGTGGCCGCCGCGCCCGCGTTGGCGAAGGCGACCAGGGCCTCGGCCAGGTCGGCCTGGAAAGCGCTCTCCGGCGCCAGCTCGGTGTCCTGGCCCTTGCCGGCCGCGATGAGGGCCGCGTCGGGGCTGCCGGGGGAGATCACGCGGCTGCGCTCACGAATCGCGGGCTCACTCGGCCAGCACCGCCGGCAGCGCCTGCTGGATCGGGCGGCCGGTAACCAGGATATCGCCATCCTGGACGACGACGTTGACCTCGCTGCGGATGCCGAACTCGGGCAGGTAAATGCCCGGCTCGATGGAGAAGCAGGTGTGCGGCAGGAGGCGGCGCGTGTCCTGGGTCTCGAAGTTGTCGAGGTTCGCGCCATTGCCGTGGGTCTCCTGGCCGATGTTGTGGCCGGTGCGGTGGACAAAGGCGGGCCCATAGCCGCGCTCCGTGATGTAGGCGCGGGCCACGTCGTCGACTTCCCAGCCCTGGAGCGGGGTGCCGGCCTGCACCTGGCGGCGGACCAAGGCGATCGCCGCATCCCGGGCGCCGCAGACGACGTCAAAGACCGCACCGTAACGGGCCGGGACCTCCGATCCCAGGAAGCCGACCCAGGTATAGTCGGCGTAGACCGCCCCCGGCTGGCGCAGCTTGCCCCACCAGTCGATCAGCAAGAGATCGCCCGCGGCGACCGGCCGGCCGCCGTCCGGCGCCGGCTCGTAATGCGGGTTGCCGCTGTTCGGGCCGCTGGCGACGATCGGGCCATGGTCACAGAAGAGATCGTGCTGGCGGTAGCGGGCGAGCATCTCCTGCTGCACGCCATACTCGGTGAGACTCTCGCCCCGGGCCAGGGCCGTGCGGATCTGGGCCAACGTCTCCCGCAGGATGGTCGCCAGGCGCTGCTCAGCCGCCAGGTGGGTGGCCAGCGCGTCCGCGGACCAGGTCGCCTCGAAGGCCTGGACGATATCGGCCGAGCTGACGACCTCTTTGCCCTGGGCGCGCAGGTAGTCGACGGTGCCCGCGTCGACCCGCGAGACGATCGGCAGCGCGCCCAGGGGCGAGTATTCCATGGCCAGGCGGGTGTGGCCGGCCAGCAGTTGGGCCAACCCGGCGGCCAGGTCCTGGCGGGTCTGGTAGACGATCTTCGGCCCGGGCAGGCCGTCGAGATTGCCCGCCTCCAGGGCGCTGACCAGGCGGGCGGGGTCACCCTGCGCGGGCACGAAGTAGTACCAGCGCCGGGTGAACGTCTGTTCCGGGTTGACGCCGAGCACGGTATAGGCGATCGGGTTGTTGCGGCGGAAGTCATAAAAGAGCCAGCCGTCGATCCCGGCTGTGCGCAACGCCGCTTGCATCTGCGCCAAGCGCGCCTGATCCATCGGAGAGTCTCCTTCGTTTTGTTAGCGGTCAGCGGTCAGCGGTCAGCGGTCAGTAACGGTGGAAAGGGTCGCCTACACCAACACTCTGCGCCTGTATTCCGATTCCTTATTGCTGACCGCTGACCGCTGACCGCTCACGTAAACAAAAAGACCTCGTCCTCCATCAGGACGAGGTTGGGAACATTAGCGTCACTCTTAAAGTGCTACTCCTTCGCCCTGAGGCGCAAGCCTCAGGTGGATCGTAGTGCAAGCGCCCGCCTAGTTGGTGCGTCAACGGGCGTAGGTTAAAGTGGGCCGTTGGTCGGTTGCAAGACCGCACTAGCGGTTTCACAACTATGGGAATCCTGCTTGCAGGATGTGATTAGAGCCTATATAGCACAAACTGGGGATGCCGTCAAGGCGCGAATGCGGCGCGGGTGCGCCGCAGCGTTTGGCAGTTGTAGGGGCACGGCGTGCCGTGCCGCGGTGGGGAGCGCGGTGGCCCCCGTGCGGCGCGGGCAGGCCGCTACATTGACAGGGGGCCGATATATATGCTAACATCGGCGGGAGCCCCCTGGCGAGCCTGGTAGCCCCGGAAAGCATGCAGACCCCCTGGCGAGTCTGAGAAGCTCCAAGTTCACCAGCAATGACATCTTCCCAGGATGTACCACCCCGGCGCGGTGGTAAACGGCGCGCCGGGGAGGCGCGGCCGCCGGGGCCGGCGGTGCTGGCGGCCCGTGGTTATGCCGCCACCAGCAGTCCTAGGCACGCGCAGATAGGCGGGCCCACACCACGAGGAGTAAGCAGCCATGCAGACGGTACGACGGATTGTTTGCGAGTGGTGCCAGGGGCAGAACCCGTCGGAGTCACTCTCCTGCTGGGCCTGCGGGGCGCCGTTGAACATCCGCAACCTGATCAGCGCATCCGGGTGGAAAGAGGCGCCGCGCATCAAGGATATGACCGAGATCCACTTCGGGGAGAGTACCTGTCAGGTAGAGGGTGAAATCGTGCCGGTGGCGGAGATGCGCCTGGCGGCCGGCGATGGCGTATACTTCGAGCATCACACCTTATTGTGGTTAGACCATCAGGTGAATCTGACAGCCCTCCCACTGACGGGCATGTTCAAGCGCCTGATGGCCGGCATGCCGGTGATTGTGACGGTGGCCCAAGGGCCCGGACGCCTCGCCTTTAGCCGCGATGATACCGGGGAACTCGTCGTGCTACCGTTGCATCCGGGCATGGTCCTGGACGTGCGGGAACACGCCTTTCTGGTCGCCAGCCACCACATTCAATATTCATACTCACGCGTCAATGGCTTGGTCAGCTTCGGCGGGGGGGGGACCGGGATGTATGTGGATCGCTTCATGACCGGGGGCGAGACCGGCCTGTTGATTCTGCACGGCTACGGCAATATCTTCGAGCGCACGTTAGCGCCGGGCGAACCGCTGCTGCTGGAACCAGGCGCCTTTCTGTATAAAGACGCCAGCGTCCAACTCAACGGGCATTTCCGCCAGATTGGGACGGGGTTCTTCGGTACCCGTACGCTGTGGTTCGCGCTGCTGACGGGGCCGGGGCGCGTCGGGATCCAGTCGATGTACGTCCATCATGCCACGTGAATAACGCAGAAGTCGCCCGGTGCGGCCCAAAAGCTGGAATCTAGAGGGCGGGGACCGGTATATGCGCACCCCATTGGCGCACCGGCCGCGCTGGCAGGCGGATCTGATTCTCGGGTTGGTGACCTTGATCTGGGGCGGCACCTTCCTCCTGGTCCAGGACAGCGTCCGGCTGACCGGCCCGTTCAGCTTCCTGGCCCTGCGCTTCCTGATTGGCACGCTGGCCCTGGGCCTGACTTTCCCGCGCCGGCTGGCCCGGCTGACCCGGCGGGAACTGGGCACCGGCGGGGTCATTGGCCTGTTCCTCTTCGGCGGCTACGCGCTGCAAACCCTGGCCCTGCAACTGACGACGAGCGCCAAAGTCGGCTTCCTCACCGGGCTGAGCGTGGCGATGGTGCCGATCCTGGCGTGGGGGGTGCTGGGCCAACGCCCGCCGGTGCAAGCGGTGGTGGGTACCCTGCTGGCGACGATGGGGCTCGGGCTGCTGTCGCTGGGCACCGGCCTCGCGGTGCAGGTCGGGCCCGGCGAGGCGCTGGGGCTGGGCTGTGCCGTCTGCTTCGCGGCGCAGATTGTCGCCATTAGCCGCTGGGCCCCCGAGGTCGACGCCCTGAACCTGGCCTGGGTGCAGGTGGCGACCACCGCCGGGCTGAGTGCGCTGGCCGCGCCGTTGCACGGGGAGCCGCTGGTGCTGCCCCCGGCCCCGGTCTGGCTCGCGGCGCTGTTCCTGGGCTGCCTCGCCACCGCGTTCGCGTTCGCCGTGATCAACAGCGTGCAGCAGTTCACGACCAGCACCCGGGCGGCGTTGATCTACGCGCTGGAGCCGGTCTTCGCCGGGCTATTCGGCTTCTGGGCCGGCGAACCGCTCACGGCGGTCGCCTGGGCCGGCTGTGGCCTGATCGTGCTGGGCATGATCAGCGGGGAGCTCCACCGGCCCGGCACCCCCGTACTCGCTATAAATGAGACGGACCAGAGCCGCTGAGGCTGTCAGCCGAATGTGGCCACGACCTCGATGGGGCCCACCAGATTCTGGTTCAGCGCGGCCAGGTCTTCGGCCGGGATCCAGTGCTCGGCGTGGATCGTGCCGCCCACCACCTGCACCGGGTAGCGGCGTAGGAAGGCGGCGCGGACCTGGAAGCGGGTCACATAACCCGCGCCGGACGCCTTCACGTTCCAGTCACGGGCGATCTGGCAGGCGTACTCCAGGTTGCGCACCGGGTAGAAAATGGGCTGGGCGGGCAAGCGGGGAGGGAAGGCCCGGTAGCCGCTCGCGCGGATCAGCGCCAGTTCCTGCGGGCCCACCGGCCGGAAGAGCGTAACCGTTTCCGGGGAGTCCGCATCGGCCCCGGCCGCATCCAGGGGGGGCAAGGGCTCACGACTGGCGCGCCACTCCTCCGGGATGCCGGCGACTCCGGTATAGAGGGCGACAATCCCGCCCACGATCGCGCCGTTGGTGTCGATATCGCCGCCCACACTGACCGCGGCCCAGAGGGCATCCTCATAACTGTCGAGGTAGTGGGCCGCACACCAGAGGGCGAAAGGGACTGTGTCCTGCGCGCTCACCCGGCTGCCGTTGCCCAGCGCCACCGCGGCGCGCGCCGGCGTCACGGCTCCCCGGCGCTGAGCGACGAGCAGGCGCGATCGCACCTCGCTGGGCGGCACCAGGGCGACGATGGCTTCCAGCCAAGCCGCCGCGGCAGGCCGGGCAGTCCCTTGCCCGGCCTGCCAGGCCAGCGCGGCGGCGACCGCGACGGCAATGGCGCCGGCCACGCCTTCCGGGTGGGCATGGGTCACCACCGTCGAGCGCCGGGCGTGCTCGACCACCGCCGGCAGATCGTCGGCGAAGTAGCCGCCGAGGGGCGCCACCCGCATGGCCGCCCCATTGCCATACGAGCCCTGCCCCCCGAACAGCTGCCCGGCCGCGGATCGCCAGGGGGCGCCGGATCGGATCGCGGGCAGCAGCCGGTGCATACCCTCGGCATAGCCCCGTAGCGGCTCCTCGGAATAGGCGTCCGCAAAGCGGACGGCCAGGCGGTCGGGATCGATCCCGGCATCCGCACGTAGGGTCGCCACGATCGCGATCGCCATGGCTGTATCGTCGGTCCAGCGCCAGGGCGGGACCGGCAATTGGCGCTGCGCCGCCAACTGGGCCACCAGGAAGCTGGCGGCGAAGAAACGCTCGCCAAAGGCATCGCCGACGGACAGCCCTTCCAGGGAGCACTGGGCACGGGCCAGGCGATCGGGGGAGTCGAGGGACATCGGCGGGCCTCCTGTATCGAACGTGAGCGGTCAGCGGTCAGCGGTCAGCAATAAGGGTCGGAGTCCAGCGGGGGCCCGTTCCGCTGCTGCTGACTGCGCAGCGGGGCGGGGCACCCTGCTGACCGCTGACGACTGACTGCTAGCCATAGAATCGTATAATGGTGTCCATTATACACTAATTCGCGAAATCATGCCAGCCATGGGGTGTTCGGCAGGATTTTGCACCGGCGGCGGCCTGCCCGAGGGCGGCGCCGGTGCTGTGCCGCTGTCTGCTCCGGAAGGGGGCCGGGAGCCGGGGATCGAGTAGGGGCGAGGCATGCCTCGCCCGCGGTGGGGCGCGGATCGGCTGGTCCGCAGCGGCTTCCGCGCCCAGGTGCTGGGCGCCATGGATGCCCGCTCCCCACCCCGGGCGAGGCATGCCTCGCCCCTACAGTGCATGATCACACCCCAGTACGGCTAGGAGAGTCCCGGGGCGCCTGGGCAAAATCCTGCCGAGCACCCCCAGCCATGTAGATAATGGATCGGAGCCGGCCCGGGATCTGGCGTTTCTGGGCCCGCAGCAACAGGATGACACGAGGCGCGCCCCCATCGCGGAACAGAGCCGGCTCCTAACAGACGCGGGGCAGGAGGCAAGCGAATGTACTGGTCCCTACCGACTGCCCACTCGTCGTCTCCAATCCAAAATCCAAAATCCCCAATCCAAAATCCGACTGGGCTTGGCACGGGCTGCAAGAATCGCCTATACTGGAGCCGGCGACCCGTGGATAATCAGCAAGCAGTGAGGCAGTCGATCGATGACCCGTGTATTAGAGAGTGAGCCCATCGCGCTCACCGGCCCAGAACCACCTCCCGCGCCGCCGGCGCCTGAGCGCGCGAATTTCGCCACCGTCTTGCGCTATGCCGGCTTTCGCAACCTCTGGCTGGGGCAGGTGATCTCGCAGATCGGCGACTATTTTGCCTTCCTGGCGCTGATGGTGGTGGTCAGCGGCTTCTCCCCCGAGGCGGCGAGCACCACGCGGGCGGTGTCCGGGCTGATGATCGCGATCACCCTGCCGCGGCTCGTCTTCGGCGTGCTGGCCGGCGTCTTCGTCGACCGCTGGGACCGCCGCCACACGATGATCGGGTCAGATCTGATCCGGGCGGGGCTGACGCTGGCCCTGATCCCCGCCTTTCTGGCCCAGAACCTCTGGCTGGTCTATGCGCTGGCCTTCGCGCTGGCCGCGTTCGGCACCCTCTTCAACCCGGCCAAAGGCGCCCTCATCCCGACCCTGGTGCCGCCCGAGCAGCTGACGGCCGCGAACGCCCTGGCCCAGACCTCGCAAATGCTCTCGACGCTCATCGGCCCGGCGCTGGCCGGCACCACGTTCGCGCTGGTCGGCGCCGGCAACCAGTGGGTGGCCTTTGGCATCAACGCGGTCTCCTTCCTGGTCTCGGCGGCCGCCGTCTGGCTCATTCCCGCCGCCCGAGGCCGCCCCGCCGCCCGCCCGGCGGCCGGCCCCGCCGACCACCCGCTGGCGCGCGTCTGGCAGGAGCTGCTGGTGGGGCTCCAGGCGCTGGTGCTGAACCGCACGATGGCGACGCTCGCGCTAGTCTTCGGCGTGACCATGCTGGGCATCGGCGCGATCAACGTGCTCTGGGTGGTCTTTCTGAAAACGGGCTTTGGCTTCCAGGCGACCGAGCTGGCCTGGCACCTCAGCCTGATCGACATTGCCTTCTCGGCCGGCATGATCCTGGCCTCGCTCGTGGTGGGCAATTTTCTGGCCCAGCGCGCCCCCAAGTGGTTCATCGTCTGGGGGCTGCTGGGCGCCGGGCTGGTCACCCTCCCCCTGGGCTACCTGCCGAGTTACTGGGCAGTGATGGCCGCCATGTTCCTGGTGGGGGCGTTTGTCGCGCCGATCAATACGGGCACCAGCACGCTCATGCAGATCGTGGTGCCCAACGACCAGTTGGGGCGGGTGGGGGCGGGCGTCGGCACGGTCGCCGATACGGCCACCCTGCTCTCGATGAGCCTGGCCGGCGTGCTGGGGGCCTGGTTCGGCATCCCGTTCGTCTTTCTCCTCGGCGGGCTGCTGTGCGCCGGCGCCGGGGTCCTGGCCTGGGTCCTGTTGCCGGGCCTGACCTTGCAGGACAAAGTCGCCGATCCCATCCCCCGCGCGCCCGCCGGGGCGTGAGGGCCGGCGGATAGGTCGGCTATACTCCAGCGAGCAAGCGATGGATACATTCAGCAGCTATATCGCGATGGACCGCCGGCAGGCGCTGGCCGCGGGGGGTGGGTTGCCGGAGCGCGCCAGCGGTGCCGCCCTGACCGCCGATCTGTCGGGCTTTACCGCGCTCACGGAGGCCCTGGCCAGCATGCTGGGTGCCCAGCGGGGGGCCGAAGAACTGACCCGGCGGCTGAATGGGGTCTATGACGCGCTGATCGGCGAGGTCCATCGCTACGGGGGCAGCGTGACCGGGTTCAGCGGCGACGCGATCACCTGCTGGTTTGCCAGCGACGATGGCCGGCGCGCGGCCACCTGTGCCCTGGCCCTCCAGCAGGCGTTCGCCCGGGTGAATGCCCA
>Ga0070730_10002151_pt1 | contig 18156 bp, 13 predicted proteins | sample Coa_R1_3_FD_66447 | JGI IMG/M metagenome (GOLD analysis project Ga0070730, IMG submission 66447) | Surface soil microbial communities from Centralia Pennsylvania, which are recovering from an underground coalmine fire - Coalmine... | ecosystem: Environmental > Terrestrial > Soil > Unclassified ... | reverse complement strand
GGCCGACGTGGTGGAAGAGGCGCTCAAGCGGATTCCGGGGCGGGCGATTATCAATTCGATCAATCTGGAAGATGGCGAGAAGCGGACGTCGAAAGTTCTGCCCATGGCAAAGCGGTACGGCGCGGCCGTGATTGCGTTGACGATTGATGAAGACGGAATGGCGCTGACGGCCGACAAGAAGGTGGCGATCGCGCACCGCATCTACGATCTGGCGACGAAGAAGTATGGGCTCGATGGAACCGACCTGATTTTTGATGCGCTGACGCTGCCGATTTCTACGGGGCAGGAAGAATATCGCACGGCTGGGATGGAGACGCTGAAGGCGGTGGAGCGCATCAAGAAAGAACTGCCTTTGGTGAAGACGATCCTGGGCGTCAGCAATATTTCGTTTGGGCTGGATGCCTATCCGCGGCGGGTGCTGAATTCAGTGTTCATGCACGAGGCGGTGGACCATGGGCTCGACATGGCCATCGTCAATTACACAAAGATTTATCCGCTGTACAAAATTCCGCAGGAAGAAGTGGAACTGGCGCGGAAGCTGATTCATCGGGATGCGAATTCGGATGGCGATCCGCTGCAGAAGTACATGGCGCACTTTGCCGGGATGAAAGGCAAGCCAGCGGCTTCGACGACGGCGCATGTGGATACGCTGTCTGTCGAGGACAAGTTAAAGTTTGCCATCATCAACGGCGAGAAGTCGGTGGGCGATGGGGCGCAAAAGAAATCGCTCGATGAGTTGCTGGAGCAGGCGCTGGCTGACTATTCCCCGCTGGAGTTGATCAACACCGTTTTGCTCGATGGAATGAAGACGGTGGGCGATCTGTTTGGGGCGCGCAAGATGCAGTTGCCGTCGGTGCTCGATTCGGCGGGGGTGATGAAGGCTGCCGTGGCTTATCTTGAGCCGAAGATGGAGAAGAAGGCCGGCTCGCAGAAAGGCACGATTGTGCTCGCGACCGTGAAGGGCGACGTGCACGATATCGGGAAGAACCTGGTTGACATTATTTTGTCGAACAACGGATTCCGAGTCATCAACCTCGGGATCAAGCAGCCGGGAGATTCGATTATCCGCGCGGCGCAGGAGAATCAGGCGGACGCCATCGGGCTGAGCGGATTGCTGGTGAAGTCGACTCTGGAGATGAAGTATGTGATCCAGGACCTGGAGCGGCAGAAGCTGGAGTTCCCTGTGATCTGCGGCGGAGCGGCTTTGACTCGCAAGTATGTGGAAGACGATTTGCGGCGCGAGTATGCGAACGCGGTCTTCTACGCGGACGATGCCTTTGCGGGGTTGCACATCATGGAAGATCTCGCGACGGAGGATGGGGCTCGCGACCAGCGACTCGCCGAGGGGCGGACGGTGAAGGAGTACGCGAAGGCCGCTGCCGTCGACGAGGAAACCGGGCCGGTGTTTGCCGAGCGGAGCGCGGTGGTCGGAGATGCACCGAATATTCCGGAGCCTCCGTTTTGGGGCGTGCGAGTGCGCAAGGATTACGATTTGCGCGAGTTGTTTCGCTACATCAATGAGACGGCGCTGTTCAAGAACCAGTGGCAGTTGAAGACGGCTTCGCAGTCGGATTACCTGCGGTTGGTGGAGGAGAAGTTCCGGCCAATTCTGCATAAATTGGAAGATGAGGTCGCGGCCTCCGGGCTGTTTGAGCCGGCGGTGGTGTATGGGTACTTCCCTGCGCAGGCGGATGGGAATGATGTGGTGGTGTACTCAGTACCTAGTACTCAGTACTCAGTACGCAGTCAAAACACAAGCGACGAATTGTTACGATTTACGTTTCCGCGGCAGCGCGAGGGACGGCGATTGAGCATCGCGGATTTCTTTGCGCCGAAGGCATCGGGGAAGATGGACGTGATCGGGCTGTCGCTGGTGACGATTGGCCATAAGGCCTCGGTCGAGACGCAGCGGCTATTTGAGGGCGGGGAGTATACGAAATATCTCTACCTGCATGGGCTGAGCGTGGAAACGGCGGAGGCGCTGGCGGAGTTTCACCACAAGAAGATGCGGGAAGAGTTGGGAATTGCGGGGGAGGATGCGAAGGAAATTCGCGATCTGTTTCATCAGAAGTATCGCGGGTCGCGGTATTCGTTTGGGTATCCGGCGTGCCCGAATCTGGAGGATCAGACGAAATTATTTGCGCTGCTCAAGCCTGAGGAGAATGTTGGAGTGCGGCTCACGTCAGGATTTCTGCTCGAGCCTGAGCAATCTACTTCGGCGATTGTGGTGCATCATCCGGGGGCGAAGTACTTCGTGGTTTAGAAAAGCGTTCACCACAGAGGACACTGGGGAACACAGAGAAGAATCTTTCGCCCCTCACACCAGCGAAGACGCCTGCGGGCGTCCCACTTTTTTGCGTTAGAACGTGGTTTGCAGGCGCAGGGAGTAGCTTCTGGGCGGGGCGATTGCGTTGCCGGAGAACAAGCCCGCGAAGTTTATAACGTTGAGGCGGTTGTTGAGATTCTGCACGCCGGCTTGAAAGCGTGTAGTGATCTGGTCGTGTTTCCAGAGATCCACCCCAGCGGATGCGTCAATCGATAGAGAGGGCTTGACGCGTCCACGAGCCAGATCTACGCGGTTGACGATGGCCTGGCCGTATTGCGCCACGGCATCGGCGACATCACCATCGAAGGCTACGGGCAATCCTGTTCCGTATTCACCGCCAACGGCCGTCCAGATGCGATCCGTCAGTTGATAACGCAGGCGTCCGTGAACCGTGTGGCGCTGGTCTTGAGAATCCCAAAAGCGATCGATGGGCTGGCTAAACGCCGTGGTGGCGTCGGAGCCGAGGAAGAAACCGCCGGTCACGGGCAGATATGCGCTGCCGACGATGTAGGAGTAGCTGAGGAATCCAGAGAAGCGGCGCCAGTGCGGGAGTTCGAGTTTGCCCTCCACTCCGTAGATCGACGCTCTGCGGAAAGCGATAGGAAAGCTGACAGCGGTGTTGAGCAGCAGGTCGTCGTCGGCGTAGTTGTTGACGAAGCGGCCGAAGCCGTTCATCTCGAACTTGAAAATATCGGCGAAGGCCTTGGCCATTCCCAGTTCGTAATAGTTGCCTCGCGATGGCTTAACGGGCAGGCGCAGCACGTTGGCGTTCAGCGATGAAACTTCAGGGGAACTGGCGAGAAGAATATTCTCGAAGGCAGGAGTCTGAAAGGCGCGGTCGTACGAGGCGTGCAGAACAATATTCGACGACGGGAAATAGCGCGCGATGCCTAAGCGTGGGCTGATGGAGTTTTCATTGACCAAGAGCTGATAGCGATCCCAGCGCAGGCCGGCACTGACGGTCCAGTTGCCGAGGCGAATCAAATCCTGCACGAAGGCGGATTGTTCGAGATCCAACCCTCGCTCGGCAAAGCTGAATGCGGGGGGCGTGCTGGGATCGAAGGGACAGTTGGGATCGGAACTCTGCTGGCAGGTGATGACATCGCTGAAGGCCTCGCGAAGGTGAGTGAAGTCGGCCTCGAATCCAGCTTTGAATTCGTGATGCCCGCGGTGGTAGGAGACACTTCCCTTCAAGTATTCTTCGCTGAATCCGCGATCCTGGAACGCAACGATGGGAGTTGACTCCGGGTTCGAGCTGAGCGCATCGGTGTCGCTGCGCATCAAGAAGCGGAAGTCGGCGAGCAGGTGCTCGGTGAAGATGTGCTGGTAGGAGCCGATGCCGAGGGTCTCGAAGGTATCGCGGTGCTGGATTTGTCCCGCCGCCTGCTGGAGTTGTTCATTGGGAACCAGAAATTTGGAAAACTCGCGCCGCAGCATCACAGAGAAACGGTCGTGGTTGGTGAAATCGCGGTCGTAGCGAACCGCAAAGTCTGTTGTGCTCCCGTTGTTGGTGTAGTTCTCGAGCACGGGCGGATTCAGATAACGATCGGTCAAGGCGGCGTCGGCGCTGACGGAGACGGCGTTCTGTCCCCAGCCGTATTCGGTGAGAACGTAGGTGTTGGCCGTGCCGAAGCTGCCGCCCGAGACGACTGCGTTGCCATGAAGGCCGGGGCGGTCGTCTTTGGTGGTGTCGACTTCGACGATGCCTCCCATCTTGCGGCCGTATTCCGCGGGGATTCCGGCGGTGTAGATGGTAAGGGCGTCCACGTCATCGGCTTCGATTTCGGGACCGGAACTCGGCGAGCGACTGTCGGTGAGTGGAACGCCGTCGACAACGAACTGCACTTGATATTCGGAGCCGCGAGGATGAAGGACGGCGCTGCCCTCGTAGACCCATCCGGGCTGGGAATTGACGAGGTCGGGCAGGGAGCGTCCGGGAAGCGAAGTGTCGCGCGCGGTGATGGTTTGCAGGTCGATTCGGTTGCTGGACGCGGTGCGGCTGGGATCGAGCAGCGTGGCCTCTGCGGTGACGTTCACAGCGGTGCTGGTGGCGGCGATGCTCAGCTTCACCAGATATTCAGTGGGAAGGGCGGATCGGATTTCGATGGGGCCGCTGAAGGTGGAGAATCCTTCGCTCTGGACTTTCAGCTGGTAGAGTCCGAAAGGCAGATTCCTCGCGGTGAGCATGCCCGAGTCGTCTGTGTTAAAGCTGCGACGGAGTTGGGCGGCGTCGCTCGAGAGCGTGACCGAAGCCTTCACACCAAAGCCGTGGGGATCGGCGACCTTGAGGCGGAGTTCTCCCGTGTTGCTCTGCGCCAGAAGCGGGAGAGCAAGCAGGAGGATTCCGAGGTGGACCAACACGCGCAAAGTCTCGGTTCGGGGGGAATTTCCATGATATCAGCCAAGCAGGGGCAGGCTTGGGTTACCAAGGGCATCGTCGTGAATTTCAGTCTCGCCGACGCTCGAGTGCGGCTGAGTGTGCGGATCCCTTGCTACGCACTGAAAAAATGGCCCCGCTCGGGCTGACAGCGCTGTGAGTTTTTACAAAGTTCAGACATGGTTATGACAAATTCAGGCGGCGGGTAGCGCAATTTCGATGCAGATACTGGAGGTGGCTGAACTCTCCTGGTTACCGCCGCCCAGATCGAATACTTCATGCCCTCCGTCACCGGGAGGGTTTGGGGAAAAACAGGCGCTCGTACCGCAGGGGGTGCGAGCGCCGTTTTGCGTTCGCAACCTGGTAGATGCCAAGAGGTGCTTGCCTGAGCACTGGCTGCGACACGCGCCGTGGGCTTGAGGATCAGCCGCAACTGTTACAATTTCTGTTCACATTCTCTTCACCCGGTTAGAACATCAGGCACCATGAAATGTCCTTTTTGCGGATTTGCGAATGATAAGGTAGTCGACTCGCGCGAGAGCAAGGAAGCGGAGTCGATCCGGCGGCGGCGCGAGTGCTTGAAGTGCGGCAAGCGCTTCACGACGTATGAGCGCATCGATGAGATTCCCTACATGGTCGTCAAGAAAGATGGGCGACGAGAGAAGTTCGACCGCCAGAAGGTGCTCAACGGACTGCTGCGGGCGTGCGAGAAGCGTCCCGTCCCAATCAGCAAACTGGAGCAGATCGTGAACGAGGCGGAATCGTTCGTGATTGATTCGGCGGAGCGCGAAAGGAAGACAAGCGAACTGGGCGAACTGATCATGAACCGGCTGCGGCGCTACGACAAAGTTGCTTATGTGCGGTTCGCGTCGGTCTATCTCGATTTCAAAGACGTAAAAGAATTCATGAACGAGTTGAAGGATCTGGTGAAGGCGAAAACCGTCTAACCGGTTTACTCAGAAGGAATCAGCATTCATGAGTCATAAAGTTACGCTCATTCCCGGAGACGGGATCGGGCCCGAAGTGACGAAGGCGACGGTGCGCATTCTGGAAGCGACCGGGGTGAAGTTTGAGTGGGAGACGTTCGCCGTCGGCGCCGAGGCCTACGAGAAGTCAGGCGAGTACATGCCGAAGGAATTGACGGAGTCGCTGGAGCGGACCCACGTGGGACTCAAGGGGCCGGTGACAACGCCTGTGGGTGGCGGCTTTCCGAGCATCAACGTGGCGCTGCGGAAAAAGTTCGAGTTGTACGCGAACTTCCGGCCAATCCGGAACCTGCCGCATATTCCGACCCGCTATCCCGACGTGGACTTGATTATTGTTCGCGAAAATACCGAAGGGCTTTACTCGGGACTGGAGCATGAAGTCGTGCCGGGCGTGGTGGAGAGTCTGAAGGTCATCACGGAAAAGGCCTCGACCCGCATCGCAAAGTTCGCGTTCGAATATGCCCGCAAGAATCAGCGCAAGAAGATTCACGCCATTCACAAAGCGAACATCATGAAACTGTCGGACGGACTGTTCCTGCGGTGCTCTCGGGCGGTGGCGAAGAATTACCCCGAAATCACATACGCCGAGCACATTGTCGACAACACTTGTATGCAACTGGTGTTGAATCCGTATCAGTACGACATGCTGGTGATGGAGAACTTGTACGGCGACATTCTTTCGGATTTGTGCGCGGCATTTGTAGGCGGGCTCGGTTTTGTACCCAGCGCGAACCTGGGCGACGACTGCGCAGTGTTCGAGGCCGTGCATGGCTCGGCCCCGGACATTGCGGGAAAGAATCTGGCAAATCCAACGGCCCTGCTGCGGTCGGCACTGCTGATGGTGCGGCATCTGGGCGAGCATACGGCCTCGACGCAGATTCGGAATGCGCTGGAGCGGGTGTACCGGCATCCGGAAAAGCTGACGCGGGATATTGGCGGCAAGGCAGGAACGTCGGAGTTTGCCGATGCGGTAATTGAAGAGATGCAGAGTCCGAGCGCGTGAATGCAAATCACCGTCGCTTCAGTGCTTCCAGCTCCTCCAGAGTTCGGGGCCAGTCTGATCCCAATAGACGAGATAGGCTTCGATCGGCCAAAACTTTGCCACCGGTCTGGCAGCGTGCACAATAGTTCGTTTCTTTGTCGGCGTAACGAATCCGCAAAATTTTCTCTCCACATCTTGGGCACGGGAGGCCGTAACGGCCGTGTGCGGCCATGTCTTTGCGGAACGCGGTCACTTTCTCGGGAAAGGCAAACTCGGCTTCGTGGCGGAGGCGAGTGATCCAGAGTTGCAGAGTCTCGCGCGTTGCGGTGAACAGGCGCTGCCAGTCTTCTGCCTTGAGCTTGCTAGTAAGAGTCAACGGCGACAACTGCGCGGCGTGGAGGATCTCGTCGGAATAAGCGTTGCCGACGCCATCGATCAGGCGGGGATCGGTCAGGGCACGCTTTAGCGTGTGATTTTCGGCGCTGAGCGCGGAGCGAAAAGAATCGAGATCGGCCGAGAAGACGTCGATGCCTCCGGCGTCGAACGCTTGCAGGTTTCCTACCCCACTGACTACGTGCAGCGAGGCTCGTTTCTTGCTGCCGGCCTCGGTGAGAACGAGAGAGCCGTCGGGAAAATCGAAGGCAGAGAGACTCTGCCGACCGGCCAATTTAGCGTCCCGAGGACGCCAGTGCAGGCGGCCAGCGATCATCAAGTGCAACACCAGCCAGAGGTCGCCTTCAACGCCAAATACGATGCGCTTGCCGATTCTGCGCAACTTTGTGACGACTTTCCCCTCCACGCTAGCGAGTGGTGGCTGCACGGTTCGCAGCAGGAAAGGACTCGCCACGCGCACGCGCTGCAAGGGTTGACCGACGACGCGCGAGTCGAGAGCGGTGAGGTACGCGGAGATATCTGGTAACTCGGGCACAGACAACAGATTGCATGGCGGAGCGCAGTTTTTCAAATGCATCCCTTGAGAAGGGAGGATTCTGCACAGGTTTTTGCAATTCCGCCATTGACTCTCCGGCTCGGTTGGGAGTAAAGTCCGTGTCGTTCTGGGGTTTTGGGGGAAGATGACGCGCACAGCACGGCGTGTAGGGATAGTTCTCTTTCAGCTGGGTGGACCTGACAGCCTGGAAGCGATCGAGCCATTTTTATACAATCTCTTTTGTGACCCCGATATCATTGACTTCCCTTTTGCCCGCATCGGGCGAAAAGCGCTCGCCAAACTGATTTCCACGACGCGAGCGCGCAAGGTGCAACACCACTACGCGACCATTGGCGGAGGCTCGCCGATCCGGAAGCATACTGAACGACAGGCTCGTGCGCTTGAAGCAGAGCTGCGCGATCGAGGGATCGACGCGCGCTGCTTTGTGGCCATGCGTTACTGGCATCCGTTTACGCGGGAGGCAATTGAGCAATTGCGGGCGGCGGATTGCGAGGAAATCGTGCTGCTGCCCTTGTATCCGCAGTACTCGTCGACAACCACGGGATCGAGTTTGAACGAATGGCGGCGGCTATTCTGCGACGATATCGCAGTGCATTGCGTAGACAGTTTCTATCGTAATACGATGTACCTGGATGCCGTCATCGAGAGAGTAAACGAGGCGCTTTCCCGTTTTCCCGATGCCGAGCGGCCTGAGATTGTATTCAGCGCGCACAGCGTACCGATGTCGGTGATCGAGAAGGGCGATCCGTATCAGCAGCAGATCGAGGAGACGGTGCGGCTGCTCGTGGAACGCGGCGGTTGGAGCAACCGGCACCGACTTTGCTATCAGAGTAAGGTAGGAGCCAGCCGGTGGCTGCAGCCGTCTCTACACCAGACCCTAAAGCAGTTAGCAGCGGAGCAGGTGCGCGAGATGTGCGTGGTGCCGGTGGCGTTTGTTTCCGATCATGTGGAAACGCTGGGCGAGATCGACCATGAGGCCCGGGAAGAGGCACTACGACTGGGGACTACGCAGTTCGGAATGAGCGCGGGCTTGAACGATAGTCCGAAATTTATTCAAGCACTGGGACAAATGGTGATGGCAGCGTTGGGCGAAAGAGTTCAGGCCATTCCGAGTCGTAGCGTGGGGAGGCAGTTGGCGCCGGAGTACGCGGCGGCCTCAGGATTAGATTAGGTCCAAGTCATTTTTATCGTCGTTGCCGTGAAAGCAGCGACACAGGAGGGAGTTCATGGCGGAGCCGGAGACCGATAAGGTCAACCCGAATCCCGAGACCGCGAAACCCGCAGCCAAAGCGGCGGTGGATGCCACAAAGTATGTGGGCACACCGGCGGTCGGAACCTCGAAAGCAGCGGCGGCCGCTGGCGTGGCTGGGACCGCTCCCTCAACCGAGATCGACGGGCGGCGGCGACGCTTCGTCTGGGTGATGGTCACGGGCTTTTTGACCGCATGGTTTCTGGCATTTTTCCGCTTTTTCCTGCCGCGCACTCTTTTCGAACCGAACTCCGTCTTTAAGATTGGCTATCCTTCCGAATTTGCGCTGGGCGTCGACACCAAGTTCCAGCAGAAATTTCGCATCTGGGTGGACCGCACGCCGGACCGGCTGTTCGTGATTTATGCACGCTGCACACATCTGGGATGCACGCCTGACTGGAAGCCCAGTGAGAACAAGTTCAAGTGCCCGTGCCACGGTAGCGGTTACGACAGCGAGGGGATCAACTTCGAAGGACCAGCGCCGCGTCCGATGGATCGCGCAAAGATCGAACTCGCGCCGGACGGGCAGATTCTGGTGGATACGTCGAAGTTGTACTCGTGGCCGAAAGGACAACCGAGTCATTTTAATGATCCGGGAGCATTTTTGACAGGAGTGTAGTACAGGCAAAGAGCAGGTTCCTCGCGCCAAAAACAAGGCGCTCGGAATGACAAGAGACGGCATTTACCAGGTCAAGTTGGGATTCTTATGGCTGACGAAAACAATCCGAACGGGAAGAACGGCGCTAAGACGGGGTTGCTGGATAAGGTCAAAGAGGATATTCAGTCCCTCAAGACCGACATCCCAACCAAGACAAAGGAACAGATCGAGGGGCTGAAGGATCCGACGAAGACGCAGGTCTACACGTCCATCTTTCGCCACAAGCACGACGACACGCCCCGAAACCGGGCGCTGGGCGTGCTTTCGAACGTGTTCCTGCATTTGCATCCGGCGAAGATCAATCGCGATGCGGTGCGCTACAGCTATACGTGGGGCATGGGTGGGATCACGTTTTACCTGTTCATCATCCTGACCTACACCGGCGTGCTGCTGATGTTCTATTACCACCCGAGCAAAGTGCAGGCGTTTCGCGATGTGCTCTACCTGGAGCACGATGTTCCCTTCGGAAAGATATTGCGCAACATGCACCGATGGGCGGCCCACCTGATGGTGATTGCGGTGTGGCTGCACATGTTCCGCGTGTTCCTGACGGGGTCGTACAAAAAGCCGCGCGAGTTCAACTGGAACATCGGCGTGCTGCTGCTGGTGTTTACGCTGCTGCTGTCGTTTACGGGGTATCTGCTGCCGGACGATCAACTGGGATTCTGGGCCGTGACGGTGGGCACGAATATGGCGCGCGCGACGCCGCTGCTGGGGCATGAAGGGCCGTTCGGATCGATGCTCGGGATGACGCCTTATAACGATGTGCGCTTCGGATTGCTGGGTGGGTCGATCGTGGATGCGAACGCGCTGCTGCGATCCTACATCTGGCACTGCATTGGAATTCCAATCGTGGCATCGGTGCTGATGATTGTGCACTTCTGGCGCGTCCGCAAAGACGGCGGTATCTCGGGTCCAGCCCCGGTCATGCTTGAGGCGGAAGCGGACAAGCCGCGGCGGGGACCGAAAGCGGCGGGAGAGTAATTATGGACTGGCGACAACTTTGGGAGATTTGTTCGGCGCCGGATAACGTGCCGATCGTGGGCCTGATCCCGCTGCTCGGCTTCTACATTTATCTGGCGGTGAAACAGGCGCGGGCCAACGACCAGTTAATCGAGCAACTCGAGGCCGATCCGGCGATGGCCAAGACTCACCATCGCAAGACGTGGCCGTTTAAGCCAGGATGGGCGAAGGAAGTGCACGTCTGGCCGTTCCTGCTGCGAGTGGAATTTCTGGGCGCGATCATTGTGACGATTATCTTAATGATCTGGTCGATCACGCTGAATGCACCGCTCGAAGAGCCTGCGAATCCGAACTTGACGATGAATCCGGCGAAGGCTCCCTGGTACTTCCTCGGACTGCAGGAGATGCTCGTCTATTTCGATCCCTGGATTGCCGGCGTCGTGATGCCGACGATGATCATCATCGGATTGATGGTGATTCCCTACATCGACACGAACCCGCTAGGTAGCGGTTATTACACCTGGAAGCAGCGCAAGTTTTCGATTTCGACGTTCATGTTTGGCTTCGTGATTTTGTGGGTCGCGATGATCATCATCGGGACATTTATTCGCGGGCCCGGTTGGCAATGGTTCTGGCCGGGGCAGACATGGGACCATAACCGGCTGATTTACGAAGTGAACCGCGACTTGCCTGACATTTTCGGCATCGCTTCGAATATGGGCAAGGCAATCTTCGGCGCGATTGTGGTGGGCGGATTTTATCTAATCGGCGGCGGCGCTGTGTATTCGCTGTTCCGCCGGAGGATGCAGAAAGACTTTCAGCGCATGAGCCTGCTGCAGTTCTCGCTGATGGCATTTTTGTGGCTCACGATGCTGGCGTTGCCGCTGAAGATGGCGCTGCGGCTTTTGTGGCACATCAAGTATGTGTGGATTACGCCGTGGTTCAACGTGTGAGCGGCGATTGCAGGGTGCGTGAGAGAAGCAGGTTCCTCGCTTCGCTCGGAATGACAAAACATTCGGAATGACAACAGATTTAGAGAAGAATCTCGTCGGAGGAAGCGGTGCCTGAAAAACCCATCCCCGAGCAGGATCCGATAACCGGAAAATCGTTCGCCATCCATTACTTGATTGCGACGGTGATACTGATCGCTACGCTGTTCTGGGCCTTGTGGGACGAGGCTTGGGGACAGCGTCCATGGAAGGCTTACCAGGAGCAGTGGAAGACGCGCTACTCGGCGTTCCTCGACACGGCGCGATCGAAGTCGACGGCCTCGGAGAAGGACGTCGAGAACAATCCGGAGTACGCCGCGCTCAATGACGCATGGAAGAAGGCAGGCCAGGACTCCGCGTCGCAAGCCGCCGAGTCCCGTAAGAAACTTGACGACGCGAATGCTCGACTTCTCGCCGTTCAGAGCGTGTTCACCGACCGGCGTGCTTACGTGAATGCGCTGACCTACGAGCTGGAAACCAGCACGAGCGCGTCGTCGAAGGCCAGCAAGCAGAAGGAGATCGACGCCTACAAAGCAGAAGAGGCAACGGTAGAGTTCCCCGACGGCACGCGGAAGAAATTCAACTTCAAGCAACTCGAGGAAACCTATAACGAGATTCGCGACGAGCGGACCAAGTTGAGCCTGGAACTCGGGGATGCACTGAAACCGGTGACTGCGGCGAAGGCGAAGCTGGATGAATACATCTCCGACCACCTGGTCGACCTGACTCCGCAACAGATTGACGGACTGAAAAAGAGAGCGACGGACTGGGATCCGGCAATTGTTCAGATCAATGTGGCGGAGGCGAACATCGTCGACCGTTGCGAGTCCTGCCACATGAATGCGCGGGAACCGATCAAGGTTACCTCCGTCGCGATGACGGCAAAAGGCGACAAGAAGCCGGACGAATATGCCAATGCGCTGAGCAGTCACACCGAGCCGGAGTTGCTGCAGATTCACGATCCGGAGAAGTTCGGCTGCTCTCCCTGTCATCAGGGCAACGGGCGCGCGACCACCAGCATTGAGAAGGCGCACGGAAATTACGAGCACTGGCTTTGGCCACTGTATCCCAAAGAGAATTCGCAAGCGGGCTGTCAGAGCTGCCATTCCGCCGACATGGTGCTGGCCAGCGGAGACGTGCAGTGGCACACGATCAACGACGGTAAAGACCTCTTCCGCCAGCGCGGATGCATGGGCTGCCATCGCTATGAAGGCTACGATAAGGAACCTGAGGACCTGAACTCGATCGGCCAGCAGATCAAGCAGATCGAGACGCAGAAGAAAGACAACATCAAGCAGAACGCTTACTTGATGAAGCAAGCCGACTCGGCCGAGTCAAATGAAGAAGCCAACAGGCTGAACACCAAGGCCGTCGATCTGAGAGTTGCCAACAGTAAGCTGGACGGGCGTTTGCAGCAACTCGACTTTCAATCGCACAGCCTCATGCAGGATCAGAAAAAAGTTGGGCCGAACTTAAAAGATGTGCGGCTCAAACTGAACAAGAACTGGATTCCAGTCTGGCTGAAAAAGCCGTCGGATTTCCGTCCGACGACGAAGATGCCAAATTTCCGTCTGACCGATCATCAGATTCAGGCGATCTCCGCCTACATCTGGCAGTCTGGGTTTACAGACGAACTTCCCAAGCACAAACCGGGAAACGCCGCGCATGGCAAGGAATTATTCGAGGAGCGTGGATGCCTGGCCTGTCACTCGATTGGCGAGGGCGATCAAATGCAGGGTGGCGTGTTCTCCGCGAACCTGACTCGCGTGGGCGAGAAGGCGAACTACGATTATCTGGTGCGCTGGATTCACAATGCCCGCCAGCGGACACGACCCTATTGTCCGTACGAGAAGAAGGATATCGGGCCCGAGGATTATGCGAAGAAGGGACTTCCCTACCAGTTCGATCTCGACCACAGCAAGTGCCCGAATGACGGTCACGAACTGCAAGTGCAGAACATGACGGTGATGCCGAGTCTGCGACTGAGTCCGGAAGACGCGGAAGACATCGCGACCTATCTGATGACGCAAAAGAAGCAGGAACCGTCGTCGTATGCGAATGCTGCGTTCATGGATGATCCCGCACTAAAGGAAGAAGGCAAGAAGTGGGTGCGCCACTATGGTTGCGCGGGATGCCATGAGATTGCAGGCTTCGAAGATGAAGGACGGATCGGCACCGAGTTGACCGCGGAAGGCAGCAAGCCGATTGAGCGCCTTGACTTCGCGCTGTTTACCGAACCGGCACAACGCGGTGGCAAGGACTCCGAGCCCATCAAGGACAAGGAAGATCTCGCGCGGCTGCCCGACGGCCCGGCGACTACGCCGTGGTACGACCACAAGGGGTTCTTCGAGCATAAACTCGCCGAACCTAATGTCTACGACCAAGGCAAAGTGAAGGGCGAGACCGAAGCGTTGCGCATGCCGAATCTGCACCTCACCAAGGATCAGGTTCTGGCTCTCACCACGTTCCTTCTGGGCAGCCAGGAGACTTCCCTGCCCCAGAGTTATCAGTACAAGCCGGGCGATGCGCGGCACGATATTCAGGAAGGCTGGTGGATCGTCAAGAAATACAACTGCATGGGATGCCACCAGTTCATCCCGGGACAATCAACGATTCTGATGGGAATGAAGCAGTATCAGGATGTGCAGGAGCAGCTGCCTCCGAAGCTGCTGACCGAAGGCGCGCGCGTCGATCCGGAATGGTTGCGGAAGTTCCTGTCGAATCCGGCGCTGAGTACCACCGATACGAATCGAAATGGCGTGCGCCCGTACTTGAAAGTACGCATGCCTACGTTCTCGTTCTCGGATAACGAACTGCGAAAGCTGGTGAGGTTCTTCCAGGCATTGTCGCAGCAACCGATACCGTACATTCCGGAGCAAGTGCCGACGCTGAGCGCGAAAGAGACGGACATGGCGCGCAGCTTGTTCTCGAGCACGGCGGCGCCTTGCCTGAAGTGCCACGCCACAGGCGATCCCGCACACGACAAGATCGCGACGGCTCCGAACTTCCTGTTGGCAAAGGAACGATTGAAGCCGGACTGGGTGGAGCGCTGGATTACCGATCCGCAGGCGGTGAGTCCCGGGACGTCGATGCCTTCGGGATTATTCAAGCAGCAGAACAATCAATGGGTATTTGCGGGGCCGACGCCGCCGACGTTCAACGGCTTTACGGGGGATCATCGGAAGTTGCTGACCGACTACATCTTCCAGCTAACGGCGGAGGAGCAGCGTCGAGTGGCGTCATCGATGCCACGGGCAAAAGCGTCTCTACAGCCCACAACTAACCGCAAACAGGCTGCCGTGGAATCGCATCATACGGCGGGCGGAGGTTCGCGGTAGAATTCGGTGGAAGAAAAAACAGGTTCCTCGGGTCGCGTCGCGTTCGCTCCGGCTCGCTCGGAATGACAAAGAATTCACGATTCGATGCACAAGCTTGTAGATTTTTGCAGTCGAACTTCAAAGAAAGGGCGACATCATGAATAAGACAAGTTGGTCGAAGACAGCGGTTTTTGTGCTGGCATTATCTGGGTTGTTGATGCTTGCAGCATGCAATAAGAACACGGAGCAGTCGAGCAACGCTCCGACCGAGTCGGCGGCGCCGGCTTCTCCGGCGACTCCCATCGATCCGGCGACCGTAGCCACGGTCAGCGGCACGGTCAAGTTTGACGGAACGGCTCCGAAGCAATCGAAGATTGATATGAGCCAGGACCCCGGCTGCAAAGGCACGAACGAAGCGGAGAACGTCGTCGTAAGCGGCGGCGATCTGGCCAATGTTTTTGTGTATGTGAAAGATGGTTTGGGAAACCGCACCTTCGACACGCCGAAAGATCCGGTCGTGCTCGATCAGAAGGGTTGCCAGTATCATCCGCACGTTCTAGGTGTGATGGCGGGGCAGACGGTGCAGATCAAGAACGACGATCCGACGACGCACAACATCCATCCCACGCCGAAGGACAACCGGGAGTGGAATGAGTCGCAGCCGCCGGCGTCTCCAGCGATCGAGAAGAACTTCGCCCGTGAAGAAATTATGCTGCCGGTTAAGTGCAACCAGCACCCGTGGATGAAGATGTACATCAACGTGGTGAAGAGCCCGCTCTTCGCAGTCACGGACAAGTCGGGAAAGTACGAGATCAAGGGCCTGCCGCCGGGTGATTACACGATCGCCTTCGTGCACGAGAAACTGGGAGAGCAGGACCAGAAAGTTACGGTTGCGGCGAAGGAATCCAAGACCGTAGACCAGAGCTTCAAAGCAGCCGCCGAGTAGCCGCTCTGAGTTTGGTAGAATACCGGGTTGGACGGAGCAGGTTGCTTTGATTGGGCGACCTGCTCTGCCCGCTCGACGCAGGGCGGCGCGTTGCCCGCCTCTGTGACCTTCCTGACCCTGGGAGCACAACTCTGAAAGCCATCGCGACAACCTATAACCGCGGGCATCATAGGCTCGCTGTCGTCCTTGCCTGCTGGACTTTTCTTCTCATTATTGCGGGCGCACTCGTGACCAGTAACGACGCCGGACTGTCGGTGCCGGACTGGCCGACCTCATTCGGTTCCTGGTACAAGATTCCGAAATTGGTGGGCGGGGTCAAGTTCGAGCACACACATCGAATGATCGCGCAGGGCGCAGGGCTGCTGACCATCATCCTTGCCGTCTGGACCTGGCGCACCGAGAAGCGGCGCTGGATGCGGATTTTGGGCTTCGTGGCTCTGGGAATGGTTATCGTTCAGGGTGTCCTGGGGGGACTCACCGTTAAGCTCTTCCTTCCGCCGCCGGTGTCTTCAGCGCACGCAGCATTGGCCCAGACGTTTTTCTGCCTGGCTGTGGCATTCGCGCTCTTTACCGGCCAGAAGTTTGTGGAGGAACAGCCGCGAGTCGAGTTCGATCAGAGGCGTCCCAGCCTGTTTACGCTGACGTTGCTTTCCATATTTGTGCTGTATGTACAGTTGATTCTGGGAGCGATGTTTCGCCATCACGGAATGAGTTGGTGGCCGCATGTGGCGCATGCGGTCGTCGTGTCGTTCGTGCTGGCATGGACCGCCGTGCGGGCTCTGACCGTGTATTCGAATATCGAGGCCGTACGAAAGCCGGCGATCCTGATGCTGTCGCTGGTGATCGCTCAATTGTGCCTGGGGTTCACCGCATTTTTGACCCGCGTGGCTTGGGGACGAGATGCCGTACAGCCAGAGCTTCCCATGGTGGTGTCGACGGTTGCGCATGTTGCGGTAGGAGCCCTGTTGCTCGCTACTACCGTGATTCTCGCGATTCAGGTGTGGAGACACGTTCCGGTGGCATTCGAAGAGAGGCTGCCACAGGCGCAAAGGGATCCGTCCGCTGCCTAGGGATAGCGGCAGGAATGTCGTAAACTGGAAACAGTCTCCGGGGAACCGATTTGGTCTCGAAAGTCGCTGCACTCATTGATGCTGGTCCGGAAGGAGAGCGTGCCTCCGTGGAACCGGTCATCTCCGTACAAAATCTCGTCCATCGCTACGAGAATCGCACAGCGCTCAACGGTGTGTCTTTCGACGTGCGTCCCGCCGAGTTGTTTGGGCTGTTAGGGCCAAATGGCAGCGGGAAGACGACCCTTTTCCGTATTCTTTCGACCTTGATGATTCCGACTGGGGGCCGCGCCTTCGTGATGGGATGCGATGCGGCGCAGGATGCTCCCCGGCTGCGGCGCCAAATCGGCGTCGTGTTTCAGGCTCAGAGTGTCGACCCTAAACTCACCGCATACGAGAATCTGTGGCATCAAGGGCATTTGTATGGCCTTCGCGGAAGCTCGCTGAAAAAGCGCGTGGGAGAGATTTTGTCGCGCGTAGGACTGGCGGACCGCGCGAAGGAACGAGTCGAAACCTTTTCTGGCGGCATGCAGCGGCGGATTGAGTTGGGCAAAGGTTTGCTGCATCATCCGGGAGTGCTGCTGCTGGATGAGCCGACCACGGGGCTTGATCCGGGAGCGCGGCGTGATTTGTGGCAGTATCTGCAGATTCTGCGCGATGAAGAGCAGGTTTCTGTACTGGTGACTACGCACCTGATGGAAGAGGCGGAGCGCTGCGATCGGCTGGCGATCATGAACGAAGGCAATCTCGTCGCGCTCGGGACGCCGGAAGAATTGAAGAGCGAGATCGGTGGCGACGTGATTATGCTGGATGCGGCGCGGGACGCCGGTTTGCTGGCCGAGCATATTCGAGCGCGTTTTCAAGTGGACGCAACGGTCATGGGCAATCAGGTGCGCATTGAGCAGGAAGGTGGGCACCGGTTTGTGCCTGATGTAGTCGAGGCGTTTCCCGGCGAGATTCAGGCAATTTCGGTGAGCAAGCCGGCGCTGGAAGATGTGTTCATCCATCGCACAGGCCACAAGTTTTGGAGTGAAGGCAGCGAAGAAAATTCGGACGAAAAAAAGAGGAGGTAGCTTGCGCGCGATGATCCTGGTGCTTTGTCTGGTTCTCGGCGTTGTGCCGTTAGCGGGTGTGGCGTGGGTTTTTGCGAGTGGCATGATCACGCTCTCACCGTTTGGGGCCACCGTGGATGGTTTGTTCATGACGCTCATCCTGCTTGCGCTGTCGGCCTGCTTTTTACTGAACGCCTACTGGGAGGCGCGCGATCAGGGCCTGCTCGGCAAGAAGGAAGCTGCGCCAGCCAAGACGCCTGCGTCGAAGGCGAGCTAACGGATGGCAACTCAGACG
>Ga0070730_10002150_pt1 | contig 18157 bp, 16 predicted proteins | sample Coa_R1_3_FD_66447 | JGI IMG/M metagenome (GOLD analysis project Ga0070730, IMG submission 66447) | Surface soil microbial communities from Centralia Pennsylvania, which are recovering from an underground coalmine fire - Coalmine... | ecosystem: Environmental > Terrestrial > Soil > Unclassified ... | reverse complement strand
GCAGCCCTTGTGCTATAATGGCTGGTATGAACACACCAGCCACTGCTCAGCCCGTCGCGCTGATTACGGGCGGGGGGCGCGGCGTCGGGCGGGCCACCGCGCAGCAGTTCGCCGCGCGCGGCTATCACGTCGTCGTCTGCGCCCGCACGGTCAATCAGATTCAGGAAACGGCGCGCAGCATCAGCGCGCAGGGCGGCAGCGTCCTGGGCATTCGCTGCGATGTGAGCAAAGCGGGGGATGTTGGCGCGCTCTTCGATTCGACGCTGGAGCATTTTGGCCGGGTGGATGTCTTGATCAACGCGGCGGCCACGCTGGTCAAACAGCCCTTTGCTCAGATGAAGATCGAGACCTGGGACCGGGTGATGGACGTGAACCTGCGCGGCGCGGTGCTGTGCTGTCGGCGCGCCTTCGACATCATGATTCCGCAGGGCGGCGGCGTGATCATCAATATCTCGTCGCTCTCCGGCTTCCCCAACGTGGAGAAGTTCCCCGGCCTGAGCGCCTATAACGTCTCTAAATACGCCGTCGCCGGGCTGAGCGAGATTCTGGCCGTCGAGGGCCAGCCCTACAACATTCGCGTGCTGACTGTCAGCCCCGGCGCGGTGGATACCGAGATGCTGCGCCAGGCCGCGCCAGACCTGAAGCCCGGCATGACGCCAGATGACCTGGCGCGCATCCTCTTTTTCCTCGCCAGCGACGACGCCCGCCACCTGACTGGCGTCAACATCCCCATCTTCAGCAACGCCTAGCTAGCGCCGACGGCGCATCCTGAAAGTTGTCAGGATAGCCACCAGAGGTACTGCGGCGAAATAGAAGTAATTGATCGGATTATCTTTCAGATACAGGCCCAGCACATCGAAGAAATCTCCGCTGGGGAGCGCAAAGAGGTTGTTGCCCTCGCCAAGAACATCATTAGAGATGAGCAGGCTCAGGCGGAAATAGAGCGCCAGGAAGAACGCGAGCAGGCCCAACAGACCCGCCAGCACGAGCAGCGCGACATGAAACCGCCCACGCGCGCCAAGCATGACACCCAGCCCAACGAGGAATCCCAGCCCAATGGCAAGGTAGGAGATGTTCGTCTTGGTGAGTTGCAGGATAAATGCCCAGATGAGCGCGCCGATGATGGCGCCGACCAGCCCGCCAACCAGCGCCAGCGGCAGGGATTGCGCCAGCGAGGCTGGCTGCGCGCCAGCGGCTGGGCGGAAGACTGGCCCGGCGGGCGCTGCTGGATACGCCTGGCCGGGCATCGGCTGCTGGTAGCCCTGTGGCTGCGCGTAGCCCTGTGGCTGCGCGTAGCCCTGCGGCTGCTGATAACCCTGCGGCTGCTGATAACCCTGCGGCTGCTGGTAGCCGCTCTGCCAGGCAGGGGTCTGGCTTTGCATGGTCGGCTGCGATTGCCAATTCCCTGGCTGGCCCGCCGGGGGATACTGGCCGCCGGGCTGATAGACATTGCCCGGCGGCGGCTGGGGCGGGCGCACCGACATGGACGCCTGGCTGACCACCGGCTGTCCGGGTGGCGCGTAGGGCGCCTGGCCCTGCGCTCCGCTGGTCGTCTGCGCCGCGCCGCACATCTGACATTGCGGCCCGGTTAGACCCGCGCCACAATTCCAACAGGTTGCTATCGCCATAGACTCTTTCCCTCCTGGAGCATTGCGCCACAAAGCTGTTTTACAAAAACGCGGCATTTTCTGCCTGGCACAGCGGATAGAACAAACCATGCGGATTATAACACAGCCGTTGCGACGCGCAAGCGGCGCGCATCGTTTTGGCACAACCTCTGCGGGCCAGAGACGGCCACCGCGCCCTTATCCAGGCGGCGCAGCAGGGAGAGTTACCAGACGGCCAGGAAATCGTCACATGACAAGGGTAGGTTACGTTGCGCCAGGCACAACGTGTCGCTGCCAGCGTCAACGAAGGAAGCAGGAGATGCGTATTGCACTTGTCGCGCCGTTGATCTCGCCTATCGCGCCGCCATTTCTGGGCGGGGCGCAGGCGCTGCTGGCCGATCTGGCCGCAGGGTTGGCCGGGCGCGGCCATCAGGTCACGCTCTTTGCCGTCGCTGGCTCACACATCGACGCGCCCGGCGTCACGCTGCGCGACCCTGGCATTGATCCCAGTCACTTGCGCCCGGCCCGCTTCTATGGCTCCCTGGCCTCCACCGAGGGCGACGCGCCCGACCTGGCCTTCTTCCAGGGCGCGCAGGGCTTCTTGCGCGTCTTCAGCCAACTTGAGGAGGCGCTTGACGAGTACGATCTGATCCACGCCCACGCCTTCGACTGGCCCGCCTTTGCCTTTGGCGCGCTGCTGGCGAGGCAGCGCCCGGTCGCGCATACGCTGCATCTTCCGGCCATCAATCCAGCCATCAATGCCCTGCTGTGCGAACTCCACGAGATTGGCAACCCGACCAGGCTGATCACTGTCTCCCACGCCTGCGCCGAAACCTACCGGCCCTACGCGCCGATGGATGCGATCATTCCCAACGGCATCAACGTGGACGCTATCCCCTTCGGCGCAGAGGCCGACGCGGACGGCTATCTCCTCTTTGCCGGGCGCCTCTCGCCGGAAAAGGGCGTCAGCGACGCCATCGAGATTGCCCGCCGCGCCGGGCGGCGCCTGATCCTGGCCGGGGGCATCTATGACGCCGCATATTTTGAGCGCGAGATTCAGCCGCAGCTCCACGCCCGCCAGCACGATCTAGAGTACGTCGGCCAGCTTCTACGCGACGACCTCTATGCCCTGATGGGCCAGGCCACCGCGCTGCTGCTGCCCATCGGCTGGGAGGAGCCGTTTGGCCTGGTCGCCGCCGAGGCGCTGGCGGCAGGCTGCCCGGTCATCGCCTACGCGCGCGGCGCGCTGCCAGAGGTGATCAGCGATGGCGAGACTGGCTTCCTGATTCCGCCGGGCGAGATCGACGCTGCCGCGCAGGCCGTCGCCGCCGCCACGTCGCTCTCGCGCGCCGCCTGCCGCGCCCGCGCCCGGCGGCTCTTTAGCCTTTCGCGCATGCTCGACGACCACGAACGCTTCTATGGGCAGATAACGGCGAGGTCTTCTTCACCAACTCCCCCTTAAGCAGCGCGATTTCTCAACAATTTCTCCCCTCGATCTCAACCAGGGTGTGATAGAATTGCCTGGTAGTCAGGAGGAGAGGCTCCAGTTCTTTGCCCGGCTAGGGCTATACAGGGAGTGATCTCCCTGCGATGTGCGGCGTTTTCACCGCACCCTCCTCTTTTTGAACACAAAAAGGAAGGCAGGACACGGCATTGAAAAAGGTCTTGACCATGATCCCAGCAATGACGCTGGCAGCGCTGCTGGTCGGGCTGCTCGTCGCCGGGGCGGGAGGCGTTCACAGGGGAACGGTAGCCCGCTCAGGGGGAAATCTGGTGTTCGAGCCGACGATTCTTGAGGCTCCCGACGACACCTCTCAGCCGCAAGGCACACCCGCCTGTACCTCACCGGCCCCTGTCCACACGTCCGCAGCCTTCCACTGCTATACTCCGGCTGACATCTTTGCGGCGTATGGCGTGGACAAGCTGCATGCTGCGGGCATCACCGGCAAGGGCGAGACCATCGTCATCGTTGACTCGTATGGTAGCCCCACTGCCCAGCAGGATTTGGATTCCTTTAGCGACACCTTCGGCCTCCCTCGCACAACGATCAGCATCATCAACCCGGATGGCACACCCCCTTTCAACAATTCTGTGAATGGCTCCCCAGCTGGCTGGGCCTTTGAGACCAGCCTGGACCTTCAGTGGGCGCACGCTATCGCGCCTGACGCGCATCTGGTACTGGTGCAGGCGAACCCGGCTGAGACCGAGGGCGTGCAGGGCTTCCCCAGCATCTTCCACGGCGAGCAAATTGCTATCTCACAGTATCCAGGCGCGGTCCTCAGCCAGAGCTTCGCGGTCACAGAGCAGTCGTTCCAATCCGCTGCGGATGTGCAGGTCGCCAAATTCGACCAGGTTTATCAGCAAGCGGTAGCGAATAACGTCACGGTTCTTGGCTCCAGCGGAGACTCAGGCACTGCTAACATTGACAAGCAGGGCCGTGTATACCCATTCCCAACAGTGAACTGGCCCTCATCCGATCCCCTGGTGACTTCCGCGGGCGGCACCTGGCTCCAATATGGCTGGACCTGGACCCCCTCTTCGCCGACAGACCTGAGCTTTGCCACTACCCCAGGTTCACGCACTGAGCCTGTATGGAATGAGCCATTCATTCAAGCGTCTGGCGGTGGTGGTCGGAGCGTTCTCTTCCCCACGCCCAGCTTCCAGTCTGGCATCTCTCAGAGCCTTCTGCAAGGCAGGCGCGGGCTTCCTGATCTCTCCTGGAACGCTGCTGTGGATGGCGGCGTCCTCGTCTACACCAGCTTCCCTGGCACTCGCGTTGGCTGGCACATCATTGGTGGCACCAGCGCCTCGTCGCCTCAGCTTGCGGGCCTGGTTGCGCTTACCAACCAGCTTGCAGACCAGAACGGCACGCGGCATGTTGGCTACCTGAATCCGCTCCTGTATCAACTGCCCGCGAGCGCTTTTAACGACATCGTGCCCCAGACGTTTGGCCCGGTGACGATTGCTGATAATAGCAATTTTGGCTCTGGCATCCCTGGCATGGCCGTCACACCAGGCTATGACCTGGCTACTGGTCTGGGCAGTCCCAATGCGTATAACTTCGTCTATGATCTGGCGGCGCTTCTCCCCTGAGTGCGCTGCCCCTTAGCCACAAACGGCGCGCCGCTCTGGCGCGCCGTTTGTCATACCAAGTCAGGCTGAAGAGTGTGGTCTACTTGCCACCCAGGTCGGCCTTGAGAATCTGGACCATCTGATGCAGATCGGAGGCCGCGCCCTTGATGTCGTCGTGCGAGGTCTTCAGATCGGCGCGATAGGTCTTGAGCGTCTGGTCAGTGCCGGGATAGTTGGCGGGGACCAGGCTGGGAATCAGGCTCTGCGCGTCGTTCAGATGGTTCGTCGCGTCCGTCAGCTTGGCCTCGTAGTCCTGCTGGAGCGCCTGCAACTGGGTGACATCCTTGCCCGCGTCCTTGGCCTTCTGAATCAGATCGCTGATCTTCTGGTTGGCATCCTGCATGCGGGCCACCACGTTCTGCTGATGGAACATCCAGATTTCGCCATAGTCACGCGGCAGGACGACGGCATAGGTGCGGAACTGGACATAGATATTCTTGACATCGGCCAGCGCCGCCTTGATGTCGGTTTCGCCATCCAGTTGTTTCTTGAGCGTATTGAGGCCATTCTCATTGGTATTGGCATCATTGATGATCACGCTGCGCTGCGCGTCGGTAATGCCCTTGTGGTTCTGGGCTGTATCCTTCAGCTTTTCCAACGCCTCCAGCCGGGCGCTGATCTGCTGGTCGCCGAACTGCTGCACGCAGGCCACCGTTGTACATTTGGCGGAGCTGGCCGCCGGGGCCACCGAGGCCGCCGAGGCGGCGCCGACCAGGCCCAGCGCGCCCACCAGGGCCAGCGCGAGCGCCATGACGTGTTTAGAAAAGCGCGTGTGCATTGTTTTCATGGGGTGGTCTCCTGATCATTGCCGGTAGTTTGATTGGCATTTTGCTGGTCATTGCCCAGGGTATTGACATCATTCTGCGTCTGCTGATCAACCTGTTGAAGCTGGTTCAACTCGTCTTGCGTGCTGCTGCTCTGGCCCGACCCGCCCGTGCCGGTGGCGCCGGTTGACTGGCTGCTGCCGGGCGTTGTCCCGCTGGTGGGGCTGGCCTTGGCGCAACCGCCCAGGACGAGCGCCACCGCCAGTGCCAGGACGACCAGCGGCAGCAACCACCGTTTCTTGCTGTCGGTTTGTGTCTTCATCAGTGCAATTCTCCTTTTACCAATTCTTGGCGCGAATCCGCTGCACGCTGGCGAAGCGGCGCGTGCAGGGTTCCATTCGCCTCGCTCTTGTCTCTGGTAGAAGCATAGTTCGCGTAGCTGAGATTCCCGTGAACTGCCGCTTAGAAGTTGCTGAGAAAGAAGCCCAGAAAAAGAGGCGTCCCCCTGGGGGGACGCCTCTTTTTCTGGACTCTGCCTACAGGCTCTGTGTAATCGTAAATGGTCCCCACTCGCCAATCAGACCCTGCCCATGCAGCGAGGCGCTCTTGCCCTGGTCGATGCCCTTTTCGGTCATCAGCCCCAGCGCGATCAGGAACGAGTTCATCTTTGCAGGGACTTCGGTATAATGGCTGGCTTCAATGCCGTCGATCCAGAAGACCAGTTCATCCGCGCTCTTGGTGTAAGCGATTTTGCACTCATGCCGCTGGCCCGGCTTCGTCGGGATGTCCAGTTCGTGGAAATAGCAGAAATACTTGGGCCGGTCCGGCTGGCCCTCCTCTGGCACGGGCACGCCTGGAAACGGCAGGCGCGCATAGACAGTGGCGATCACATCGTTGGACATAAAGACATCCAGCGCCAGCCCCGCGCCAAAGTCGAGCAGATTCACCGAGACAAAGCCATCATAGAGATCGCGCGGCGCGGTGTTCAAGCAGCGCGCGCTCATCCACCATTCCAGGGTGATCGTTCCTTGTTCTGGCGGCTCAAACTGGCGGGTGGAAAAGTACATATTCTTGGCGTTATCCAGAATCTGCACCTGATCGTTGCTGCGCGTCAGGGGCGCGGCGGCCACGCGCAGCCGGTCGCCCTCGACGACAACGACGGCGTTTGGCTCGCGGTATTGCCAGAAGCCTCCATCCGGCAGGGGAAAGCCGCCATATTGCCAGGTCGGGTTCTTCCCAGTAATCAGCGAGCCATAGTTTCCATAGACAAGCGGTGTGCCTTTAGTTTGCTCAGGCGCAGCCTCTGTCGGCTGCTCGATATGTGTCTTGCTCATTTCACCAACCCCTGGATAAGAATTGTTGCCAGCATGATCAACGCCGCCAGCAGGTTGCCGTTCATCAGTTGGGCCATCACGCGGAAATAGCCCGGCAGCGAGCCATCCGCCCGGCGCAGCGCCATAATCGGCAGCAGCACCGTCAGCGCCGCAAACGCCGCGTACCAGGGCAGCGCCCCGACGGCGCTGTCCACCAGAATCGCCACGCCCACCAGCCCCAGCAGGATATAGCCGACGACGCGCCCACGCGCCTCGCCCAAGGCGGCTACCGGCGACATCTTGCCCACCGCCCGGTCTGCCCGCCAGTGCAGGAAGTGATGGAAATAGAGGACGCACATCGTATACAGACCCACCGCGATAGACACGGCGAGCGCCTGCCATGTGACCGTCCCACTCTGGATATAGAACGCGCCAACCAGCGGCAGCACCCCGAAGGCCACCAGAATATCGACCTCGCCCGCGCCGCGCCCTACATAGGCCAGGCGCAGCGGTGGCGCGACATAGAAGAAGGCCAGCAGGAAGCCACCGACGGCAAAGGCCAGCGTCCAGGGGCGCCAGATCGACAGCGCCAGCCCGCAGGCCAGCGCCACCGCAAAGAGTGTGCCCGCCAGCGCCCAATACTGGCGCAGGGTCAACTTGCCCGTCAGCAGGGCGACCGAGCCGGTCGGGATGGTTTGCTTCTCCGCGCCAGTATCCAGGGTGGCGGCCTTCTGGTCCGCGCCGCTCTGGAAATCAAAGACATCGTTGATCACATTCGCGCCCAGATGGGCCGCCAGCGCGCCAAGAAAGGCCAGCAAGAACAGCCCAACATTGAAGATATGCTGCTGCTCCCAGGCCAGCGCCGTGCCCACGAACACAGGCACAACCATCACTGGCAAAGAGCGCGCCCGCGTTGTCTGGGCAAAGAAGGTCACGCGCCCTGGTTCGGCGCTCACCGCCGCCGTCATGCGACTGCCTCCTCCTCGGTCTTGACTTCCGTCACCTTGTAGCCCGCGCGCAGATCGGTGATGCGCGCCCAGTTGATGACAACGCGCACGGGCATAATCGGCACCTGGGCCATAAACTGCCCGGCCAGTTCTGACTTCTGCATCACCAGTTCCCTGGCGCGCTCGGCCTCCTGCGGGTCTTCCAGCACCTGCGCGATGCCGGTCCCCTCCAGCCATTCGGTCGGCTGGCGCGGCCCAATGAAGAGGCCCACCTTCGGGTTGTCGCGCAGATTTGTCAGCTTGCGCGAGGTGACAATGAAGGTGAAATAGAGCGTAATGTCGCCGCTCTCTGTAATCTCCTCGGCAAAGAAGGCGCCCGTCGTATAGGGCTGGTGATCGCGCTCGGTGGCAATCAGCAGGGTATCATACTGTGCCAGAAACTGCTGCATCGTCTGGCGGGTTTCGGCATCCATCTTCGGCATAGCGTTGTTCTCCTCTCGCCAGCCAGGATCACGCTCAATTCGGCTCCTGGCCTGGGTTGAACCGCTGCGCATTGCATCGCATACAGCACAAACCGACGTGCCGGTCTGTTCCACTCCATACTAAGTTATAAGCCGCTCCCTGAAAGAAAATCAAGGGGAGCAAGGCAGGCGCGATATATCCTTGAGGCATCAAGTCCCTAGTTACCGCCTCTGCTGCGTTGCGTTCTATCTGTAGGTATTCATCCACTAGCTTCTCGTAGTAGCCGGACAGAGTTATAAGGCGTTACCAGCCTTGGGGTAATCTCAATCGTGAATCAGATCAGTGTGAACCAACCAACACCTAGTGATGAGCATCCGTCCCAAGAAGGACTTGCTGGGCAACCCAGCAATCTTCGGGTAGGGGTGATCGGCTGCGGACAATGGGGGCAGAACTACCTGCGTGTCTTCTCCGAAGTAGAGAACACAGAGCTTGTTGCCGCCTGTGATATGCGCCCCCAGATACGTCAGCGTGTCATGGCGCGCTATCCCGCTGTGCGCGCCGTCGCCTCTGTGGAGGAACTGCTGGGCGATGAGCGCATCCAGGCAGTGGTCGTAGCGACCGAGGCGCGCACCCATTTTGCCATTGCCTCAGCAGCCTTGCGCGCGGGGAAGCATATCCTCTGCGAAAAGCCGCTGACCACCCAGGTGGAGGAGGCTATTGCGCTGGCGCAGCTTGCCGACGACTGTAAGCGCACCTTGATGGTCGGCCACATTTTCCGCTATAACGCGGGCGTGAACGCGCTCCGGCAGGCAGTGCGCGATCCAGACTTTGGCGACATCTGTTATCTGTGCCTGGTGCGCACCAACCTTGGGCCAATTCGCCCGGATGTGAATGCCGCCTGGGATCTTGCCCCGCATGATGTTTCTATCGTTTTACATCTGCTTGACGAGATGCCGCTGCGTGTCACCGCGCAGGGCTTTTCGTATCTGCAACCGGGACGCGAGGATGTCGTCTTCATCACCCTGGAGATGCCTGGTGGCGTGGCGGCCCACTTGCGCGTAAGCTGGCTCGATCCGCGCAAAGTGCGCGAAGTCACGGTAGTGGGGCGGCAGAAGATGGCGGTGCTGGATGACGTGCAGTCGGTAGAGGGCTTGCGCATTTACGATAAAGGCGCCAAGCAGGAACCCGCGCCCTATGCATCGTATGGCGAGTTTCAGCATGTGGTGCGCAGCGGTGAGGTGCGTATCCCTCCGGTGCGGGGCGATGAGCCGCTGCGCGAGCAAGTGCGCCACTTTGCTCAAGCGGTGCTGGATGGGCGCCGCCCGTTGAGCGATGGCTGGGATGGGGTGCGTGTGGTCTCGATCATGGATGCCATCCAGCGCTCCCTCAAAGCCGGGGGATTGCCCATCGAGATGGCCGCAGAGAACCCCCGCGCTGCTCCACATCCCCACGCGCTGATTGGTCGGCAGAAAGGTACATAAGTACCAGCGGACTTTTAAAATCAGCGAAATGATGAGATATTACGCCTGGATTTGCCGGGGCTTCCCAATGAAGCCCCGTGCCTGGTCTTCTCCACTACAGCATGATGGAGCAAGTTATGTCTTCTTTTCCGCTGGAGCAAGATCCAATCGTCCAGATTGGCGAAGGGCTTCAAGCTGACCCCTGGGTGATGATTGGGGAGCGGACAGGCCGACCCGGCGTGAACCATGAAGGGTCGCTGGGGCCGCATGCCCACCTGCGCCGGGGAACGATTCTGTACGCGGGCAGCCGGATAGGCGCGCATTTTGAAACCGGGCACTTTGTGATCGTCCGGGAAGAGTGTATCATTGGTGAGCATGTGTCCATCTGGAGCCACAGCGTGGTGGATTATGGCGTCACGATTGGCAACCATGTTCATATTCATACCGGCGTCTACATCGCCCAGTACAGCACAATAGAGGATGAGGTCTTCCTGGCGCCTGGCGTCAAGTTCGCCAATGATCCGCATCCGGTGTGTACCAAGTGTATGCAGGGGCCGGTGATTAAGCGCGGCGCTCGCCTGGGGGTTGGTGTGGTGGTTGGGGCGGGGGTGGTCATCGGCGAGGGCGCGCTCGTTGGATCAGGGAGTGTGGTCACGCGGAATGTGCCTGCCGGAATGGTGGTTGCTGGGAACCCGGCGCGCATCTTGCATCCAGTGACAAGCCTGCAATGCCCCTATGGACTGACACCCTATGATTTCGTCGATGGCCGCTATCGAGATGCGCTTGCCCAGGGATTGGGGCGGGAGCGCATCGATCACGGCGAGGGACCGCCTCGGCGAGCGGCAAAAAATCCTGTTGAGAGGTGAGATATATGTCTGTTCCGTTTCTAGACCTCAAAGCCCAGATGGCTCCTCTTCGATCTGACCTTGATGCCGCCATTGCGCGGGTCATGGACAACTGCCATTTCATCTTAGGGGAGGAAGTGACAGCCTTCGAGGAGGAGTTGGCCGCGTTCTGTGAGACGCGGGAATGTGTGGGCCTGGATTCAGGTATTAGCGCGCTGGAACTGGCGCTCCGCGCAGTGGGGGTGGGGCCAGGCGACGAGGTGATTACCGTCAGCCATACCTTTATCGCTACCGTCTCGGCCATCTCGTTCACGGGGGCAACCCCTGTGCTGGTGGAAGTGCGGCCCGATACGTACCTGATGGACCCGGCTTCGATAGAAGCGGCGATCACCCCGCGCACCAAAGCGATTGTGCCGGTGCATCTCTATGGTCAGACGGTGGATATGGACCCCATCATGGAGATTGCCGAACGCCATCAGCTTTTTGTGCTGGAGGATGCCTGTCAGTCACATGGCGCCCGCTATAAGGGGCGGCGCGCAGGGAGCCTGGGGCACGCCGCTGCCTTCAGTTTCTATCCAGGGAAGAACCTTGGGGCTGCCGGTGATGGTGGCGCGTTGACCACGAATGATCCTGAGTTGGCTCAAAAGGTGCGTATGCTGCGCAACTATGGGCAGCGGGTCAAGTATCACCACGATATGCTGGCGTTCAACCGGCGACTGGATAGCATACAGGCGGCAATTTTGCGCGTGAAGCTGCGCCATCTGGATGCCTGGAATGCTGCGCGGCGCCAGGTTGCTCAGGCGTACGCGCGGCGACTGGACGGGCTGCCCATCGGGCTGCCGCAGGCGCCAGAAGAGTGTGAGCCGGTCTGGCACCTGTATGTCATCCGGGCAGCAGATCGAGAAGGATTGCAGCACAGGTTGGCGGCGGCTGGTGTTGATACCGGCTTGCATTATCCTGTGCCGATCCATCAGCAGAAGGCGTATCCTGAGTTTGCCGGCCTGTCCTTCCCAGTCAGCGAGTGGATCGCGGCGCAATGCCTCTCTCTGCCCATGTTCGCAGAAATGACCGACGCGCAGATCACAGCGGTGGCCGACGCGCTGGCCCAGGCGACTCAGGATGCAGCAGTACCTTCTGGGGCGCCAGTAACAATCAGAAGATAACATCCGTTTGATCAAAAGGAATGATCTCACGAGGGGGGTCCACATATGATCGGCGATGAGTTGACGCAGACCGCGCCAGATGCCGCGCCCGAATCTGCTGCGATGAGCGGCAAGGGATCGGCGACTACCAGACGGGGTAGGATTCAGCGCGTGCTGCTGGTGTTGCCGGCCTTGAATGAGGCGGGCAAAATAGGGGCGACGATCTCCAAGGTACCTGAAAGGGTGGTCGATACCATTCTAGTCATCGATGACTATTCCACCGACGGTACCGGAGAAGAGGCCGCCGCGCTCGGCGCGGTGGTGATCCGCCATCCGCAGAATATGGGCGTCGGCGCGGCCATCCGCACGGGCATCTACTATGCCCGCGATCACGGCTATGATGTCGTGGTGGTGGCGGCGAGCGACGACCAGGATATTCCCGCCGAAATCCCACGCTTGCTTGAGCCAATCGAGCAGGGACGAGCCGAGTTCGTGCAGGGTTCCCGCTACCTGCGCGGCGGCAAGCGCGTGCATCATCCGCTGAGCCGGACGATCATGACCTGGGTCTATTCGGCCATGTTCACGCTGATTTCTTTCCATCGCGTCACGGATGGCACCAATGGGTTTCGCGCCTTCCTGACCAGCACGGCCCTCTCTTTTCCGCTGGATCAGGAGTGGCTGAACCGCTATGAATTGGAACCCTATCTGTATTTCCGCTGCCTCCAAAAAGGCGTCGCCGTTGAAGCGCCAGCCACGAAGGTCTATCCGGTTGAGCGTAAAATAGGCTATACGAAGATGCGCCCATTCCGCGATTGGTGGAAAATCTTCCGCCCGCTGCTGCTACTGCGGCTGGGCATGCGCCACTAAGCAACGGGGCTGGCGGCTGAAGGCCACGCCTGCGGCGGCGGGCACTGGACGGCGCTGGGCGCCGCCCCTCTCGCTGCGCTCGTGCGCCCACGCCTGGAGGCTGCGTCACGAAGCCTGCCTACGCAGGCTGAGACGTACACGAGGCTGTTTGACCGATGCTCTAAGCGCCCTGCTCTTACTATTTCAGCGCCTCTCACTTATTGGAAGCAGACGAGAAAACAATGCACTATAACATTACTGAACTGGGGTTAGCGCTGCTCCCCGCGCTTGGCTTTGCCTTGCCGACATTCGCGGCAGGCGCAGGTCAGGGTTTTCAACGAAGGCGGCAGCGCTTTGTACAGATAGCCCATGATGATTGGCGGGGCACGCGCTACCTTTCGTATGGTCTTGTCCTCCTGCTCATCACGACGGCGATCATCATCGCTTATTACCTGAACAACCCGCAGCCTAGACTGTATCCTGATTCGTTCAACTACTTTCAAGTGACCCATAATATCTTGACGCAGGGGAAATTTGTTGATGTGCTGCGTACCCCAGGCTACCCCATCTTCATCGCCCTTATCTATCTGATCACCGGGGCGGCAAACATACAAGCAGTGAGCGTGGCCCAGGGGCTGCTCTTTATCTTTGCCACGCTGGAAATTTATATTCTGACCATCTTGCTGCTGCGCCGCGCCTGGATTGCCCTGGGCGTGGGCCTCCTGCTGGGAACGAACCTCTATGTGCTGAGCGATGTCAAGACCATTCTCTCCGAGGCTTTGGGCCTCTGGCTGCTGGCCTCGCTCGCGCTGCTGGTCGTCCTCTTTTTGCAGCGCTGGCAGACGCGCTACCTGTGGCTGGTGGCCCTCTGCACCTTGCTGCTCTTTATGACCAGGCCCGAATGGATCTATCTGCCTGTGCCGCTGTTTGTCTATCTCTTGTTCATCGCCTGGCGGCATGGCAGGCTGCGCCGCTTCCTGCCCCATAGCCTGGCGGCGCTGGTTTTGCTCTACGCAGTGCTGGGTCTCTACAGCTATGAGAATGGAGTCCAGAACGGTTATACCGGCGTTACAGACAACCAGCGGGCCAATCTGCTGGGCAAGGTACTCCAGTACCATATGCAGAACGAGGCGCCCCCAGAGTACGCCCAGGTTGCGGCAATCGTCAACACCTTTGTCGAGCAGGGGAGTACCGACCCAAACTGGCTGGTGAGCAATGTCTACCCGCCTCTTGGCGCTGACCATTGGAAGCTGGCTGGCGAGTATTCTCAGGCCATTGTCTCGCAGCATCCGCTGGAATTCCTGGTTGATACCGTACCTGTCTTTTTTACGTCGTTGGACGAACACATCATGTACTCCGAAATTAGCGATCAGGGTCTGTTTGCAAAGCCGCTCCACTGGCTTCAGAGCGCCTCCTCCTATGAATATCTGAGCTATGCCTTCTTCCCGCTCTTTGCCCTCTTCTGGATCGTCTTGCTCTGCCGACGACGCACAGCACGCCTGCCAGTTGTGGAAGGCATGGGGGCGTTGGCGCTGGTGGCGCTCTATGGGCTGACCCTGACTTCGTTGGCTGGCTTCGTGGAGTACATGCGCTTGCATATTCCCTTTGACCCCTTGATGCTCGTAGTCATCTGGGGCGCCGCGCTGGCAAGCCTTCCCTACTGCAAGCAGTTCGTTGCGCGGCAGCGCGGGCAGTGGAGAACCGTCGGGTTGATTGCAGGGGCGCTCCTGCTGGCAGCAGTGGCGCTCAGTGTAGCCAGGTCGCTGCTAATTGGAGGTCTGCAAGCGGCGCTTGACCCGACCACCTGGATGGTCGTCCATGTGGCCGTCAAGCACACGCTGTTGGCGCTGGTTGGGCTGGCGGTGGTGGGATTCCTCCTCTGGCTGGTCTATCGCAGCAAGCGCCCAACAAGCCAAAGTGTGCCAGGGGCAAAGGGACCAGAAGGACGCTCCGGTTCGACTGAGCAGCAGGCGCTGCTTGATGGATCGCAAGAGATGGCGCTCCATGCAAGCGATGCAAGCTTTGCTGAAGGCGAGGTCCAGGGGGCATCGCAAGCCAGCCACACGTCCTGATGAGACGCTGGTGGAAAAGTTCTTACACACGTTGGCGAGCCGACTATAAAGAATGACGGGTTCAGGAGGGCAAAACGTGGCTCAATCTTCTATAGAAAAACAAGAACAGCTTGATGCTTCTGCCCAATCGAAGCAAATATCCGCTGGCGCTGAAACTTCTGAACCTGTGATGGACTTGAATCCTGAACAGCTCTCGCTGCGTAAGAAGCTGTTCAGTTGGCGCACGCTTGTTCCGCTGGTCGTCGTCATCATCTTCTTCGTGCTGCTGGCCCAGCATTTGAGCCTGGAATTGAATCCCCAAAGTATCGGCGCCGCGCTGGTCAAGGCCAACATCTGGCTCTTTCTGGCGGCCCTGATCGCTTTTTATGGCTCGCTTTTGCTGCGGGTGGTGCGTTGGAAGCTGCTGTTGGAGAACGTGGGCTATCGCAAAGAGTCGGGGGCGCGGCTGCCCGGCTTTATCTCTCTCACGAAAATCTTATTTCTCTCCTGGTTTGCTAACGTGGTCGTCCCAGCCAAGCTGGGCGATCTCTATCGCGCCTATCTGCTCCGGCAGGAGGCCGATGTTTCCACGACGCGCTCGTTTGGCACCGTCTTCGCCGAGCGGATTATCGATCTGATTGCGCTGCCGGTCTTTTTTATCGTGGCGATCCTGGTGAGCCTGCATGGGCGCCTGCCCACGCAGGTTGATCTGGCTCTGGAGGTGTGCCTGGCGCTGGTGGTTGTGCTGGTAGGTGGGCTGGTCGCGCTGCGGCTGTGGCGCAATCAGATTGGGCGGCTGGTTCCGGCGCGCTTCCGCCCACACTATGTGCATTTTCAAGAGGGGACGCTTGGTTCATTCAAGCGTCTCTACCTGCTGGCCCCCCTGACAACGAGCATCTGGTTGGTGGAATCGCTGCGCTTTCTCCTGGTGGCCCTGGCGACCGGCCTCCTGAGCGGCAGCCCCATTTATGTCTTCGCTGCGGCGTTTTTGATCTCCCTGGCAGAATCCTTGCTAACGACGGTGCCCCTGACCAGCGGAGGGGTGGGGTTTGTCGAAGCAGGCATGTTTGCTATGATCTTACTCTTTGTGCCCCATACGGCAGCCGCGCAGAACCTGGCCGGGGCCACCATCCTGCTGGATCGGCTGATTAGCCTGGTGAGCATCTTGGTATTTGGCAGCATCGTGTTCTTTTTTGTGGTGGTGCTTAGCAAGCGCATGCGCAGCGGCGCAAAGGAGTGGCATGCCCGGCAAGGCGGAAAGACGCCAGGCGGCGCCTGGCAAGAGACCGAAGTGCGGGTGAACCGAGGATAGTCTGATGGATCTGAAGGAGAACCAAAGCGTTCAGGGTGATCTCGCGCTCGCTGCGGCGCCGCAGCAACCAGTTTCACATCCTGAGCCTGGATCGAAGAAGCGCGGGGTTTCGCGTCGTAGCCTCTTGATTGGTGTAGCAGGACTGGCGGTTGCCGGAGGCGCCGCCTGGTTCTCGCGTTCGCTCAGCCGCTCGGCAACCCTCTATACCTATCGGGGGCATAGCGGTCCGGTGAAAGGCGTGGGCTGGTCGCCCGACGGGCGGCGGATCGCCTCGGCTGGCGATGATCGCACCGTGCAGGTCTGGGACGCGCTCAGCGGCGCTCACGTCCTCACCTGTCGCGGACATACGGCGGGAGTGCTGGCGCTGGCCTGGTCGCCCGATGGGAGATCGCTGGCCTCTGCCGGAGCGGATGGCCTGGTACTGATCTGGGATGCCGCCAGCGGTCATCAGGTCGCTGCCTATCGGGGGCATAGCGGTCCGGTGAAAGGCGTGGGCTGGTCGCCTGATGGGCAGCGGATCGTCTCTGCTGGCGATGATCGCACCGTGCAGATCTGGGATTCCGCGACGGGAGCCACGCTCTTCACGTATCGGGGCCACTCCGCAAGTGTCCCAGCGGTCGGGTGGTCGCCTGATGGGACCAGGATCGCCTCTGGCTGTGTTGATAGCATTGTGCAGGTCTGGGATGCCACGACAGGGGCTGATGTGCTGAGCTATCATCACCAGACAAGCAGTGTATTTGCCCTGGCGTGGGCGCCAGATGGGCAGCGCATCGTTTCTGCGGGGGCTGACTTCACCGCGCAGGTCTGGCGACCTGCGGCCATAGACCAAACATTGGTCTTCTATCGCGGGCATACGGGCGTCCTGGTTGCGGTCGCCTGGTCGCCCGATGGCACGCGCATTGCTTCAGGGAGCCAGGACTCCACCGTTCAGGTCTGGGACAGCGCCAGCGGGGACACCTTGCTGACCTATCGCGGGCACGATCACTGGATCGGATCGGCCACGACCAATGCGGTGGCCTGGTCGCCCGATGGCAACTCTATTGCTTCGGCCAGCGATGACCAGACGGTGCAAGTCTGGCAGCCGTAATGGGGAAGAGCAATTGGCAGATGAAATAGAGCCTATGCCCCCGAAGCCCAAACATCTCGGCCCTGAATACGCCGCGCAATTCCAAGATCAGAGCATGGCAGATGTCTATCAGCAGCGACCTCCCTACCCGGCGGAGGTCTTCAGCATCCTGGCCGATCTGATCAGCGACACGCCACGCGCTGTGCTGGACATTGGCTGCGGCGATGGCGTGATTGCCCGGAAGCTCATCGACCGGGTTGAGCGCGTTGACGCGGTGGACTTCTCGCAGGCGATGATCGCGCAGGGCCAGAGGTTGCCCGGCGGGGATCATCCCAAGCTGCGCTGGATCGCTGGCCGGGCTGAGGACGCGCCGCTGCATCCGCCCTACGCGCTGATTACCGCCGGAGCCAGCCTGCACTGGATGGATTGGGAGGTCGTCTTCCCACGCTTTCGGCAGATGCTGACATCCAATGGATTGCTCGCCATTGTTGACCTGCTCGAACTGCCCGAAGCCTGGAGCGCCGCTGTGCAACAGCTCATTCCGCGCTACTCCACGAATCAAGACTACCTACCCTACGATCTGGTTGAGGAGCTAGAACAGCGCCATCTCTTCAAGAAACACGGCGAACAGCGCACCACGCCCATTCTCTTTGGGCAATCCATCGATGCCTATATCGAGTCGTTCCACTCCAGGAACGGCTTCTCGCGCGAGCGCATGCGCCCGGAGATGGCGGCGGCCTTCGACGCCGAGGTGAAGAACGTGCTGACAGCTTCCTGTCGGCTAGGGTTGGTTCCCTTCCACATCGTCGGTGTCGTCGTTTGGGGCACGCCTCGCTAGTTTCAATATCCTCAAAGTGGACCAGGAAGCGTTTATCTTGCTGCTCCAGCCCTGCGATATTGTACGGGCGAATGCCAAAAAGGTCAACTGATTTTGCAAGAGGGGCAGAAGTGGTATACTTATCAAGGAGCGGCTTCCAATCACCCCAGCGGGAGGACACCATGAGCCAAACACTGCAACTAGCAGTCTCTGAAGAAACCTACAAGGCGCTGGCAAGCCTTGCCGCAGGGCAAGGAGAAACCCCTGAGACATTCATCAATAACCTGATTGATGCGCTCTGGGAACAAGAATGCGCTAAATATGATGCTGCCTTTCACGACGATCCAGATTGGCAAGAGAGCGCCCGCAAAGCGAGTGAAGCCGCTCAGGCAG
>Ga0070730_10002149_pt1 | contig 18157 bp, 14 predicted proteins | sample Coa_R1_3_FD_66447 | JGI IMG/M metagenome (GOLD analysis project Ga0070730, IMG submission 66447) | Surface soil microbial communities from Centralia Pennsylvania, which are recovering from an underground coalmine fire - Coalmine... | ecosystem: Environmental > Terrestrial > Soil > Unclassified ... | reverse complement strand
TTTATCGGAATCCGGGAGATTGGTGTCTGTTCCCACCGCGCCTCGCCAAGCCTTACCGTGTAACGGATGATTCCGAGAAGGCCATTAAATATTTTGTTAAATATCTGGCGTTAAAACCAGAAGGGCCCGATCAACTCCAAGTCAAATGGCTTCTCAATCTTGCCTATATGACCATCGGGAAATACCCTTCCGGCGTCCCTGAGCTATATTTGATTTCTCCATCGGCGTTCGAATCGAAGCAAGACATCGGAAGGTTCGTCGACGTGGCTCCCGCAATGGGTTTGAATTTTGTGACAATGGCGAATGGCGTGATCGCCGACGATTTGGAAAACAACGGGCTCCTGGACTTGGCGGTTTCAGGTTACGACGTCTGTGCCCCGCTGCATTTCTTGCACAACAATGCCGACGGAACGTTTACCGATCGCGCGGCGCAGGCCGGACTTTCCGACCAGCTAGGTGGCCTCAACATGATTCAAGCCGATTACAACAACGACGGCTGCACGGACATCCTGGTGTTGCGCGGCGCTTGGGAATTCCCCATGCGAAAATCCTTGTTGCGAAACAATTGCGATGGCACGTTCACCGACGTCACGCGAGAAGCGGGCCTTGCCGAACCCGCGACACGCACGCAAACCGCCGTCTGGGCCGACATTGACAACGACGGTTTCCTCGACTTATTCGTGGGCAATGAAAACGGTCCCAGTCAGCTGTTCCACAACAAGGGCGACGGCACTTTTGAAGACATCGCTCACTCCGCCGGCGTAGACAAAATTGCCTTCACTAAGGGCGTTGTCGCCGCCGATTACGACCTGGATGGGTTCGTCGACTTCTACGTCTCCAATCTTTACGGCGGTAATTTCCTCTATCACAACAATCACGACCGCACGTTCACCGAAGTCTCCGAAAAGGCTGGTGTGCATCAGCCGCAATCGCAGAGCTTTGCCACTTGGTTTTTCGATTACGACAATGATGGTTGGCCCGATCTCTTTGTTACTTCGTACTTCTTTTCCGCCGACGAAACCCTGCGCAGCTACCTTGGTCTTCCGCGCAATGTCGAGACACTGAAGCTCTACCGGAACATGAAGAATGGGACGTTCAAGGATGTGACAGCCGAAGTTGGCCTCGATAAGATCAACATGCCCATGGGCGCCAATTTTGGCGACGTCGATGACGACGGCTTTTTGGACGTTTTTCTCGCAACCGGGGGGCCGGAGTATGGTGCTCTTGTTCCCAAAATGCTTCTTCGTAACGATGCGGGAAAATCCTTCGTGGACATCACCGCCTCGTCGGGCACCGGCGAGCTCCACAAAGGTCACGCTGTGGCCTTCGCTGACCTCGGCAACAACGGCCGGGAAGACCTCCTAGTCTCCATCGGAGGCGCAACGCCCGGTGACGCGCACGCCTTCCGGGTTTTTCAAAATCCGGGAAACGACAACGATTGCATCACGGTGAAGCTTGTCGGTGTAAGAACGAATCGCTCGGCAATCGGGGCACGCATCCATCTGACCGTGGAAAATGAGGGCAAACCTCCGCGCTCCATCTATCGGACCGTCGGTAGCGGCGGTTCGTTTGGCGCTTCACCGCTTCAGCAACATATTGGGTTGGGCAAGTCCGCGAAAATCGCCGAGCTGGAAATTTGGTGGCCCTCGAGCAATACGAAACAGAGTTTTGTAAATGTTGGCACAAATCAGTTTATCGAAATCAAGGAGTTCGCCAAGGATTACACTAAACTCGAGCGCCGGTCGTTCCGTCTGGGAAGTATGAAATCGGACGCTACAAACTTGCCAAACCTCTACGCGCAGAAACCGGGCGCGAACCGGCAGCAAGCCCGTAAGAGGATTTATGAGCCTGACTAAAGTCAAGATGCGAATACTGCCAACGCTTTTCTTGTGCTGTTGTATGCCACTGAGTTGGGCTGCGGAGCGCCACACCGCTTTTGGAGTGGTCTTGGAAATTGATCGCGCTCATCTTACTCTTCGAGTTTCCTGCCACGAGATTCCAGGTTACATGGACGCCATGGTGATGGATTTTCCAGTCCGCAACGCCAAAGAGCTTGATGGCCTGCAGCCGGGCACCTTGATCGATTTCACGCTCGTCGTGGAGAAAGGCTCCCCTTACGCAGCCGCCATTCGTGTCCATCAATTCCAGAGCGCCGATCCCGAACCGATGGCTGCTCGTCAGCTCAATCTCCTCGAGGGTCTCGTCGGTCCCGCTACCGTTGCGGCGAAGAAGCTTGAGATTGGCCAGCGTGTCCCGGATTTCTCACTTATCGACCAAAGGGGCCAAGCTGTATCCCTTTCTTTATTCACAGGCGAAGTAGTTGGCATTACGTTCATGTATACGCACTGCCCGTTTCCCAATTACTGCTTTCGTCTTTCCAATAATTTCGGCATGGTCCGAAAGCGCTTTCCGGATCGCCTGGGGCGCGACTTGGTCCTATTAAACATCACCTTTGACCCCATACACGATCAGCCTGAAGTTCTCGCTGAGTATGCGCGTAACTGGAATGCCGCTGGCGTTCCAGGATGGTATTTTCTAACTGGCCCAGTCCTCGAGGTCGAAAAAGTGTGTCATGAGTTTGGCATGAATTTCTGGCAAGACGAGAGCCTGATTACGCACGCTCTCCATACCGTCATCCTCGACCGGCAAGGAAAGCTCGTCGCCGATCTCGAAGGCAACGACTTCACCGCCAAGCAACTGGGCGACCTTTTCGATTCCGTGCTGGGCGCGCCGCAATAGGCCAGTTGTGCTCAAGCGTTCACGCAGCATAGTCTGATAGCAGATTGGGTCCGCCCGAAGGCTAAACTAAATCTATGAGTCAACGGCATCAGCCAGTTTCATGCTGTGCTCGACCAGATACTCGAACGGTCGAAGGAGCAGAAAGCCTGCCTCCTGTGACTAAACTACTGACGCTAGTAGCTAACGCACCGGTGCCCTTACGTGCCGCCTTGTTTGTACCCTTAGGCGCGGAAGCTGCGCCAAAGTGTAGGGACTTTATCATCGAGTGTTTCTGATGACTGTTGAACAACGCAGACCGTTTGCCGTTTGGATTTCGTGGTTGTGCCTGGCCCTCTTCGCCGGCGGAATCCATCTGGCGGCGCAATCATCGGCGCCCGTTCATCTGACCGCCGAACAGGATCATCAGCGTCTGCTCGACCTACTGCACATAACTTCACTGCGTCGCGGCCCCGACGGCGACCCTAAGTCCCCCAACGCCGCCAACATCGATGAATTCAAAGTGCCACCTTACACCCTGCCCGATCCCCTGGTGTTGAAAACCGGGCAGAAGGTCACCACTCCAGATGTATGGTGGAACCAGCGGCGCCCGGAGATCGTGGAAGATTTTGATCGCGAAGTCTACGGAAGGGTTCCGAAGACTATTCCGAAGGTGACCTGGGAAGTGGTCAGCGCCACCGGCGAAAATAATGGCGACATTCCGGTCATCCTCAAAAAACTTGTCGGCCACGTCGATAACTCCGCCGTTTCCGCCATCACTGTAAACATTCAGTTGACTCTAAGCATTCCCGCCAATGCCCCTGGACCCGTTCCCGTAGTTATGGAGCTCGCCTTTGATCCTGAGTTTGTTGCCGCTATGCGAAAGCGTATGTCCCCGGCGCAGTTGGCTGCCTTTAACGGCAGCGGCCCAACATGGCAGCAGCAGCTCCTGGTCAAGGGCTGGGGCTATGCGGTGATCATCCCCACCAGCTTTCAGGCCGATAATGGCGGTGGTCTGACCGCGGGCATTATCGGTCTGGCCAATAAAGGCCAACCGCGCCAGCTCGATGATTGGGGCGCGCTGCGCGCCTGGGCTTGGGGCGCCAGCCGCGCTTTGGACTACTTGCAAACCGACAAATCGGTGGATGCGCGGCAAATCGGCATCGAGGGTCTTTCGCGCTACGGAAAAGCCGCGCTGGTTGCCATGGCCTACGATCCACGTTTCGCCATTGGCTTTATCGCTTCCTCGGGCGAAGGCGGCGCGAAGATCCTGCGACGCAAGTTTGGCGAGCAGGTTGAAAACTTGGCTGCGGTGTCCGAGTACCATTGGATGGCGGGCAACTTTCTAAAATATGCGGGTCCCCTGACGCCAAACGACTTGCCTGTGGATGCGCATGAGTTGATCGCTATGTGCGCTCCGCGGCCGGTCTTCATCAGCAGCGGATCACCGCAACTGGAAGGCGGCTGGATCGATGGCAAGGGCATGTTTCTCGGGGCTGTTGGCGCCGGGCCCGTCTACAACCTGCTTGGCAAACAGGATCTGGGGACTACCAAATTTCCCCCCATGGAAACCGCGCTGATCGAAGGCGACATCGCTTTCCGCCAACACAGCGGAGGACACACCGCCGGCCCCAACTGGCCCTCCTTCTTGACCTTCGCCAGTCGCTATATCAAGGGTCCGGTTGCTGGCGCTGCTATATCCACAGACCTCCGCTAACCGCTTCGTATACTGGCCTGCCATGGCCTACGACCGGCACAGCGCGGCGGCGCCCGCGATTCCGGCGTCGGAGCGGTATTTCGCGAGCAGCAGCGGGATTTCACAACAACGCGCATTGATGGAGCACTTCGGCAAAGTGGTTCGCATGCGGGGGAAGAATTCGCTCATTAATTGCGCGATGCCGCCGCCAAATACGATTACATCGGGTTCCAGCAAATCGATCAGGTTGCCCAGCCAAACGGTCATCAAATCTGCTGTCGCATTCAAAACTTCCCGCGCCAGCGCATCGCCCGCATGAAACGCTTGGGCCACATCTTCCGAGGTCAATGCCGTCCCATGGCCGCCTGCCACCTGCCGCAGGCTGGACAGCGCGTCCGATTGCGCTAAGCAGGCTTGCGCTCGCCGCGCTATGGCTGGGCCGGAGCAAAGGGCTTCGATGCATCCGCGCTTTCCGCAGCCGCATTGGGGGCCGTTGTAATCGATGGTGACGTGGCCACCTTCCGCGGCGCTGCCAGTGCGACCATGGTAGATGCGGCCGTCAAAAATGATTCCGGTGCCGATGCCGGTGCCCAGGGTGGTGTACAGCACGTTGCGAAATCCGACGCCGGCTCCCCAAACTGCTTCGGCGAGGGCAGCGGCGTTCGCGTCATTATCTATTTTCGCGCAAACGTGGAAGACCCGTTGGATTTCTGCAGCGAGGGGAAAATTGCGCCAGCAGGGGAGATTCGGGGGATTCAGGACGACGCCGCGAATGGGATCGAGCGGACCCGGGGCACAGATACCGATTCCTGCAAGAGCGAGGCGGGCTTGCGGCTGGGCCGCGAAGACTGCATTAATGGCGCGCTGCACGGCGCCGAAACCCGCGGCACTGTCAGCGCGCGCGGGCATGGGAGCGCGGGTTTGAAAGAGAATCGAGCCTTGGGCATCGACCAAGCCGGCGGCGACTTTTGTACCGCCGATGTCTACGCCTAGCGTGAAATTGTGCTGATGATCTTCGGGTTCCTGTTTTTTGTGGCCCATTATAGCGGCAGGCATCACTCGATTCCGAGGCGCTGCTGCATCTGTTCGAGGGAGACGCGCTTGGTCTCCGGGTACAGGAAGAGCACGACGAAGAATTGCAGGACCATCATGGCAGAGAAAAACAGGAACGGATAAGCGCCGGAGGATTTGGCGAGTTGCGGAAACGTGTAGGCGATAGCGGCGTTCATGACCCAGTGGGAGGAACTGCCGAGGGCCTGGCCCTTGGCGCGCACGCGGTTGGGAAACACTTCGCTGATATAAACCCAGATGACCGCGCCTTGAGAGATGGCGAAACACGCGATGTAGGCGACCAGGAACCAGAGCAGATAGGACCGGTGCTGGTGGGTCAAGAAAATACGAGCGACACCGGCGAGGCACAACGCCGTCCCGACCGATCCGATGAGCAGCAGTGTCTTGCGTCCTACTTTGTCGATGACGGACATAGCCAAAAGGGTGGCCAATAGGTTCATGCTGCCGATGGCCACCGTTTGCAAATCACCCGAAAGCTTGCTAAAGCCGGCAGCCGCGAAAATATCGTTGAGGTAGTAAAGGATGGCGTTGATGCCGGACAGTTGGTTGAACATGCCAATGGTGATGGCGAGGAAAATCGGCAAGCGGTACTTCCAGCTAAAGAGCGGTTCGGCTTTCTGCAGGGTTTCCAAATGAATGGAGCTGACGATTTCCTGCAGCTCGGCTTCCGGATTGTCGGCGCCCATTTTCTGGAGCACGGCGCGCGCTTCGTCAACGCGCTTTTGAGTCACCAGCCAGCGGGGACTTTGGGGGATGCCGAACAGCATTATCAGGAAGAGCAGTGCGGGTAGTGCCGCCACTCCGAACTGCCAGCGCCATTCAGTTGCGCCGAGAGCCTGGCGCGCGACGAGGAAATTGGACAAATACGCGAGCAAAATACCGATGACGATGTTGATCTGGAACATGCCGACGAGGCGGCCGCGGATTCTCGCGGGTGCGAGTTCGGCAATGTACACGGGACCCAGTACCGACGAGCCCCCTATACCCAAACCACCAAGAAATCGCGCTAACAGCAGCGAGTCCCAGTTCCACGCGAAGGCGCAGCCCAACGCCGAAAGCACGTAGAAAACGGCCAGCACACGCAACGTTTCTCTGGCTCCATACTTTTGACCGGGAATGCCGGCGGCCATGGCGCCGATGACGGTGCCGATAAGTGCGGCAGAAACGGTGAAGCCAAGTTGCCGCGGGGTCAGAGCATAGGTGAGGGTGAGGGAATGAGTAGTGCCGGCGATGACGGCGGTGTCAAAGCCGAACAGGAGTCCGCCGAGAGCGCCGACTACGGTGGCCTTCAGCAGGTTGGGATTAAGTCGCATTAGGTGTTGTGCTCCGGGGCTGCGGGTTGCGCTTTCACTTTTGCGTCTTCCGGGAAGGCGAATCGGCGGGCTCGGGGCTGCATATTGGCCACTTTCCTCCAGGCGATATGATTTCTGCTCATCGAGGCGCATATGGTCCTCCGCATCGGTGCCAACGTCAAGGGCAGCGGTCCTGGAATTATCTATTTTGTACCTGCTAGCGGAGGTTCCCGGTAGGATCGATACGGCAAGCAATCTGGCTACATCCAACTACTTAGATCTGGTGCCCAAGGGCCGGGACGAGGACTCCTTGCCGTTCACGATGGCCTGGGTCCGGCATCACGACCGGTACGCGGACGGGCGGCTGGCCGATAAAGAAAAGCCCTATTGGCCAGCAGGCGCGGCGTCCGCTTAATAAGGGGTGCTCAGAAGAACGCGGACCAGCTGGAAAACGGCGCAAACCTTACGGGGCTCGCCTAACATCATGTGGCGAGAGGAAGAAGAGATGCAAATCCTCAGGCGGCAGCGGCGGCGCTACGCGCTCTTGCCGGAGCGACAAAGCCGGTGCGTTCATGGTCCTCACGGCGAGCCTGTACGATGGCCCAGAGCACATCGGTGGGTTGGCAAGGAGCCGCGATTAAATCGAATGCACCGCTGTGAAGCGCGTCAAGGTATTGGTCCCAATCGGCTAGCCTGGACATGACCACCACGCGGACGCGGGGTTGATACGCGTGCGTTGCGGACACTACGTCGCGATAGGTACCGTCGGAGAGACGGCGGTCGCAGAAAATTAAACTGATATTTTGAGTTTGCAGCGCTTCTTGGCATTCGCTGACCCGCGAGGCGCAAATGGTTTCGTAACCTTCCTTGTGCAGAAGGGCATTCAATACGCGGCGATTCTCTAATTCCGAGGACACAACAAGGATTTGGGGGGTGCCTTCCATGATGCCTCCGAGCTGCGGGGCGCTGGCGCGCCGATTCGAGGAGCGCAGGCTAGACTGGGCTCAATAGATTTCCCATCCATCGATAACCGGAGAGAGGCTGGGAAATCACTGTATATGCCCTTAGCTGGTTGGCAATCAGCGGCGCGACGGGACGATGGAGCTATTTTTGCTTGAGGAGTTCGAGGATGGCCAGGGCGGCGAATTCCGAACCGCGCACAAGATAACGATGCGATAGGCGGCGGGGTTCCTGTGCCAGCCGAAAGAGCCATTCCAGGCCGTGGTCTCCCATCCAAACCGGGGCGCTGCGCATTTTTCCAGCGTGAAAATCAAAAGCAGCACCCACGCCGATTAGCACCGGTGCGTTCAGACGCTCGTGGTGGTCGTGCATCCAACGTTCTTGCTTGGGAGTGCCAAGGCCGACCCAGACAATGTCGGCCCGGGACCCATTGAGGAGAGCGCAAATTTGCTGGTCCTCGTCGGCCGTCAGGTCGCGGAATGGGGGACAGAAAGTGCCGGCGATTTGGTGAGCCGGAAACTGGCGCGCGAACTTAGCGGCCAAGGCGTCGGCCACTCCAGGCACGCCGCCATAGAAAAAATGGCGGTGGCTGGCCGTTTCTTGCCAGAAGCGTAGCATTAGCTCCGGGCCGTAGACCCGGCGGGGAAGATCGAAACCGTGCTTCCGCCCGATCCAGACGAGCGGCATGCCGTCGGGGACGACGAGGCTCGCGTCTGCGAGCGCTTCGCGCAGTTGAAGGTCGTGCCGGGCTTCGGTGACGCCGTGCATACCGGTTACGGCGATATAGCGGCACGCGTCGCGGCGCGCAATCCACCCCTGCATCTTGGCGATGACGCCCGGGATTTGGAGTGCGTCGACACGCGTGCCAAGCACGCGATAAGCGCCGCTGGCGGGCGGGACGGACTGAGCTACATTTGGCGTTTCAAGTGCGTCCATGGTCACGGCTCTTTAGTGTGCAAGGCGAGAAGTATGAAATGGACGGCCAGATCGATGGGGTGAATGAAGCATCGGCTCGTTTCGTTTCGGCCAAGGACTGGGCCTCTGTCGAAGCATTCTTCCGGAGCACTGCAAAGAGGGAGACTCCAAAGATTTTTAGCGGAGATTCCTCTAGGCGCCAGGACATGTCTCGGTAAAAACCCTTTAGTTTTTCGGGTAAAGGGAAGGTGTCTATTGGCGGATAAACATAACTGAACTTCTCGACGCCGAAGCCCTTTTCGCGGGCCAGCTTAAGCAAGCGGCGACGTGAATAAATTCGGGCAAAACAAAGATGCTTGCGTAGGGAGTCAGGCAGCCACGAAACAAAGGGGATGTTTCGGCCGATCGAATGTTTCGCAATGTGGCATGGATGGCTTTCCAGTGGGTAGAGCTTGTTGGGGACAAAGAGCGCAAGATATCCGCCGGGCCGGAGAACGCGATGGCATTCCCTCAGGACGGCACTGTCGTTGGCTGTGTGTTCCAGAACTTCGATCATGGTTACGATGTCGAAGGTCTGCGCGGAGAAGGGAAGCGTTTCGCCCACGCCCACGAGCCTCGGGATGGGTCTCTGAAACGAAGTCAAATTAGAAAGTTCCAGGTCCACGCCGATCACCGATCGCGCGGTTTGTGCCATTTCCTGGGTATAGCAGCCATTTCCGCAGCCCAGGTCCAGCACTTGCTGACCGCGCAGGGAGACATACTTAAACAGCGTCTGCAACCGCTTTTCGATCGCGTAGGAACCATATGCGGCAGGCCCGCCGCGGCTCCAGGAGCGCTCGACAGTAAGATCTACTGTGCTCATTCAATTCCCTCGTATGCGTACGAGCAAAGGGGACGCAGATGGGTGATTCACGTCGGGTCGCACGTCCGCCAGCAGATCGCTTGCCGCCTGAAGGACCTCCTTCGGCTTGATAGCACGGAGGCAGTAGGGTTGATCAAAGATGCAGTAATCGAAGCAGGGACGACACCACATCTCCGGGCGTATTACCACTCGATCGTGAGAACCGCGCGGACCAAACCAGACCGGATTGGTTGAACCAAATATTGCCACCACCGGAACTGCGAGGAGGTTGGCAAGATGCATTGGGCCGCTGTCATTGCAAACAAGGAGCCGGCATTGCGACAAGAGGGCGAGGAATGAGTCGAAATCGAGATTTGCCAAGTGGCAGCGATCGTGTGCTGGCGGATTTGCGCTCAAACCAGGTTCTGAGAACCATACGACATGAACATCTTCGTGCCGCAGCAAGGTTAACGCGACATCAGTAAATCGCTCGTCTCCCCAACGCCGAATGGGAATCCGCGCTCCGGGATGAAAACCAATAATAGTTGCGTCATGCGGTATGCCGCGGGTACGCAAGAACCTGGCGGCGCCCTGCTGGCCGCTCTCGCCTACCTTCAGGCTTCCGGTAGACTGATCGAGAGGGACGTCAACAGCAGATAATAGTCGGAGCCAAATGTCCGCGCGGTGTGGCCGCGAAAGATCGGGAGACACACGATCGGTCAAGAGAAATCCGCCGCCTCCGATGCCGTAGCCAATCCTGCGCGGGGTGGCGGATAGCCACATCAACAGATTGTCGCGGATGTCCATTCGGCCCGAGAACACCCAATCAAACCGGCGCTTTCGCAGACTCCAAACCACGCGAAGAAAGGGGAGCACAAGCCCCGAAAATGGATTGTATTTTTTCCAGCGCGAGAAGTGCTGGGCCCAGGGAACGCGAATCGAAATGAATTCGTCGACTAGCTCTTGAGCCTCCAGGAAAAACTTGAGATTGGCGTTCACCAATAGCGCTATTCTCGCACCCGGAAAGCTGTTTCGCAGCCTGCTCAGGAAGGGAACAAGGATGGCGAGGTCCCCAAGGTTCCAGTATTCGATGACCAGAATTCTTATCGCGCTATCGGAAGGGGGAAGACGATTCGGTTTGGGTACAAGGAAAAGTAGCGATTGTAAGGCCATTTCAAAGGCCCTGACGAGCCCCCACTTGAATTTGCTCATGCGCAGGAAGAGAGCCCGGGCCGTCGATTCCGCTTGCACGATTCCCATAGAAATAACCTGACGTTCGTTCGTTACGAACACTTTCTCACTACGATAATCACGTCCCCGCACAGATCATCTGGCGAATGGATCTGGCCGTAGTGGCTGGGTATTCCCTCCAAGATGCCCTGCGCGCAATGATTTAAACCTGAGGACAAAAGAGGGTTCAGGATGCCGAGAGCTCCGCGCACGTTTTGGCCGAGATGGGCCAGAGCTCTGACGAACACACTACGCGGCCGCCACACGGTCCATATCGAACAATCATTAAAAGTTTCCAGGGGCCGCAACAAGCGTGTTTGAAGAGCTTGGGAATCGTATATGCGTTGAAAGAAATGGTAATTGCCGTCATTTCTTTCCTCGATAGCGCCGGCGAACCCATTGCGCCATTGTTCGGTGTAGACCGGGCCGAAAGGGACGCTGAGGAGTAACAGCCCGCCAGGCTTGAGCACGCGGATCATTTCGCTCAAACCGGCACTATCTCCGCTCTCGCCGGAAACGTGCTCCAAGACAGACATCGAGTACACGATGTCAAATGAGCTTTCTTCAAAACTAAGCGCTCGGGCATCCTGCAATGAAAAGCGTGCGTGGCCTTTGGCCTGTGCGCGGATGGAATTCCACATGACTTTGTAGTGGTCAAGATTGAGGGGGCTAAGGTCGGTCATCTCCACGGTGCAACGTCGCGTCGACGCAAGGAACAGGCCGAAACATTTCGGGCTTCCCACGTCCAGAATGTTTGCAGGAACATCGCTTCCGCGAGCATCGCAAAAGGAACCTATGTTCTCTTCCAGCAACGCATACTCTGGAAATCGGGTGTAGGAATTAATAGGTTGAGCGATTTTTCCCATGGTCTTCCTGACGCCCAGAGAGAAGCCGTTCGCAAGCAGGTGAGAAATTCCCAGATGTAAACCAAAGCGATAGAATTTGTATTCCCCAAAGGAAGATTGTGCCATGCTCCCGGCCGCTAAAAGGCGATTTGCGACACCCATCTCACGATCCGGCGCTAAGGGAATGCGATTCATTGTGAGCTCGCCATTACGGATCCAACGCGAGGAGGGATCACGATTCATTGCATGTCCGCTCAATCTTGTTCTCCTGAGCGCCAATAATCTCCGATGGAATGCGATGACTCAGTTTGCTTCCACGCTTCATCGCAGCGAGGTGCAATTGTGAAGACCTTCCCTCAATGTGGAGTGTATCGAATCCAAAGGACCGAACCAGGGCGTCGACTTCGCTCTCGGTAGCCTCCGCCGGCCACAACTGGGGATGAAGCTCGCAAAAGAGAGCTCGGCAAGAGGGATCCGAAAGGGACTTTGCCATCCCTCGAAGCGCGGCCAACTCGTGGCCTTCAACATCCACCTTAACTACCTGGGGAACCGGGAGCTCCCGACGAGCTACCAGTCCGTCATAGGTCGCCGTCTCGATGGTTTGCGAATTGCCACCCAGGTCGCCGATATGAGCAGACTGGCTGACCGCGTCCGGTTCTCCAAGAATTAACGTTTGGCTACCGCACGAATCGCTCAAGGCTAGCTGCAGGGCGGTGACATTACACAATTCGTTCAATGCGACATTCCCTTTTAGCCGGCCGAAGGCAACCGTTTCGGGTTCAAAAGCTATGACTCGCCCCTCCGGACCCACCATCTTGGCGGCAAAAATCGCAAACATTCCCAAATTGCCTCCAACATCCACGAATACGTCACCGGGTTGGAGGCAGGAAAGGGCGCGAACCAGCATTTGTTTTTCGGAAAACCAGGTACTCTCGACGCAGCGCAATTCGTGCGGGGTCCGTGCGGCGAAGGTGGCTTCGATTCCATCGAGCGAGAGGCAGACCATCTCTGGGCGGCCGCGCAGGACAAAATAACTATGTTGCGCAATCCGCCGCAAACGCAGACGGCTCACCGAAGAAGCAATCCAAGGTACGTAAGCAAGTCGTTTAATTACATTCATCTTCGGACCCAGTTATCGCCAGTTTAACCCGCTCGCATCAAAGAACCGCAGCTCCAGAGGAACTTGCGGCGGGGAAATACGCTTCTGTCGAGACATATTGCTCCTGCTGCACAGGGCGGCTTGCCAGAAGAACAGGAGCGGCGACCCATCCCACTATCAGGTAGAAGGGGATCGCACCATACGGAGTCTCGCCCAAAGGGAAAAACATTCCATAAGCCATCATGGAGACCCAGAAAGGCACACCAAACGGTTCGCGCGTCCTCCTGTTCACGCGCCAGAGGAGACGCAGGATTTCTCCTTCAAACAGGAAAAATAGAACAACTCCAATCCAGCCGGTGTAACCCAAGGCATAAAAGAATTCGTTGTGAGGCGTCCGAATGAACTCCCCCGCAAGATACGGAGCCAAGTCCCCCAGGGGATATCCGTATCCAAAGCCCCAAACGGTGGTGTTGATGCTCGAATGAACCGCATTCCAGATTAACAGCCACCAGACCGTCCTCCATACAAAGGTCGACTCCTGGCTCTCCGTGCCAATTCCGGCCGCGGCTTTCGCGTCGCTAGTATCCGCCCGAAACGGCGCGATGGCTCGGTCTGTAAGCTGACGTATAGAGATGTCACCGCCGCCGCGGCCTTCCGGGCCTGGCACGCTGAAGTTCGTAATGTACATCAAGCAGAACAAAGCGGATAAGATCGCTGTTGCCTGTAAGAGACGTTTACCTTGGCCGGTGACGATAAACCAGGTGATTATTCCTACCGCGAAGGCGAACCACTCGGTACGAAACTGCATTCCTAGCATTACAAACGCATTGAGGCCCAGCAGGTGCCAGCTTCGCCATAAATCTTTTTCGTAAGCGATCAGGCCGAGCAGTGCAATGAAGGAATAGATGGGTTGACCGAAAATGGGTACGTTGACGATTTCATCCGAAACGCCGGGCACGAACCAATCAACGCGATTGAGAACGAACAAGTATAGGACGCCGTAGATTCCGTTGAACCAAGCGAAGCCTCTCAAGAGCCTAGGCAAAAGATCCGGACGCATTAAGCCTGCGGATAAACCCAAGAAGAAGTAAATGGGATAGTAGTTGAAGGTAAGGTCGCGGAGGGCGACAAGAGGCGGATTGCCCGCCAAAATCCCATGCCCAATCTGGACGATTCCGTATCCGAGGAAAAGCCCATACAGAATTGAGAAACGCTTAAGAACCGGGACCTTGAGGAAGGCCCAAGGCCATGCCCGGGCATTCAGCTTGGGACCGAAAATGAACAAAAGCGCAAGCACCACCTCGCCGATGAACACCTTCCACCAGGGAATTCCCAAATAAGCGAAGGCGCGGCTGAGCGAAAGGTAGCCAACGATGAGAATCGTGGCTACCACGGGCCAAATTCCCGAAGGTTCAAGGTCGAGCGGCGTTTCTTCCCGCAGGTGCATTATGTCTTGCACAGCTCTTTCCTGCTTCTCTGTGCTGCGGCGCGATAGATCCAACAAGTCATTACGGCGTACGTCGCGTAACTAAGCACTATGCTGGCGGCTGCCCCACCCAGCCCCCACCAGCGCATTAAAACAATTGCAGAGATAACTCCCACAGGGGCGGCTATGGAGTTTGCGACCAAGTCGAAGTGCGGTCGGTGCATCGCTCGCAGCGCCATGGAATATCCTATGGACCCGCCTAGGGCTGTCGGGACCAGCGCCAAGACCGGCATCAGCCAGGCGTATTCGGCATATTTTCCGCCGTACAAAAGATGCTCGGTGCGCGAAGCGGTGAGTGCCAGCGCCGCCGCGAAGGCGAGCGTTCCACCACCAAGTGCCAGACTCACCAATGACGCTTTGTGACGCAATCTTGCGATCGAGCCATTGCCGAAGTCATACGAAAACGCCGGCAAGATCAAAAGTCCTGTTGCGGAGTTAACGTGGGTCATAACCAGCCCAGGAATTTGCATGGCACGTAGCACTCCAGCCGCTCCCAAACCGACCGTGCTTGCGACCAGAAACATTTGAACCTGGTTAGATATCGAACTGAGAGCGGTGCTACCCACTAGCCAGCGCCCATAACTCCAGTTTTCACGCGCCGCCTCGCGCCACAGCATGCGTTGCGGCTCCCGCGGAGTTTGCGTTTGTTTCAGGTCGAGCTTTAGCCATAACACCAAGGCCGACAATAAGCTGCCGATGCCCATCAATCCGAACGCCGTTAGCGGGTCGATGTGCTGAAAATGGCGGAGAAGCAGGAAGCCGCAAAATACAAACGACACGTAGAATCCACTGCCCAACAATGCAAAGGAAGGCTGCTGAAGCACGTAGCACATCCTGCGTATCAACCACAGCAAAGTCATAAAGGGAAGAGCTAGGCCGCTCCCAAGCAAAGCGCCAGCCAGCGGGTTATCCGGTGACAACCACCAAAACACGGCACCTGCCACTAAGATCAACGCCGCTAACACGCCGACCAGCAGCACATGTAGAACAACCTGCTCTCGAAAATACGCGGGCAACCTGTGGGAATGCCGAGACGGGCCCATAACCGTGAGGGGTTCGAGCAAGAGCACATTGTAGAAGCCGGAAATCAGCAGAAAGGTAGCAAATGCCACGGCGAAAGCGCCGTAAGCCGTCGGCGATAGCCACCGAGCAAGGACTACGTTGACTCCGAATCCGACTGCTGCGGTGAGGCCCTGATCCAAAACGGACAGCGCCGAGCGTATCCCCCAAACGCGCAACCGCTCGGCAGTAATGCGAATACGCTGCGCTGGTGATCCGACCACCTGCACGGCTGCTTCGGGGGCAGCTCCTGGAATCGGCGGTAGCGCCGTGCTTGTCATGGGCAGCTCAGTTTCCTTGCGCCCGCAGTACCGCCGGCAAAGTTCTCAGGGCAATTTTCAGATCCAGCCATAAACTCCAGTTTTCAATGTATTCGAGGTCCAGCGCCATGTTGGTGTCGAAAGACGGGTCGCGGCGCGCCGTGACTTGCCAGAGCCCGGTGACGCCTGGTTTGACATCCAGCCGGCGCAGATGCTCGATGTCGTAGCGTTCATAGTCGTCAACCGGATGGGGGCGTGGACCCACCAGACTCATATCGCCAAACAACACATTCCAAAGTTGGGGAATCTCATCCAGGCTCAACTTGCGCAACCAACGCCCCAACGGGGTCACGCGGGGATCGTTTTCCATCTTGAAGAAGGGTCCATTGCGCTCATTGGCATTACGCAACTCTTCTTTCTGTTCATCGGCGCCCGCTACCATAGTGCGCAACTTGAAGCAGCGGAACTTCACTCCCTTGCGCCCCACGCGCTCTGCGACGTAAAAGACCGGGCCGGGAGAATCCAGGCGAATCAGCAGCGCCAGCAACGCCAACACGGGCGCGACCAGAATTAATGCCAGCGAGGCCAGAGCAATATCCATGGCCCGCTTGACGGCCAGTCCCAGGACAGGAATGGGTTGGCGGCACAGCTCCATCAATGGGAATCCGCCAAGCGAGTGCAGCGGAGCGTGCCAGCCCAAGCCGTCATACAGCTCGGGCACAACCTTCAAATTGAGTTTGAGCAACCGCGCTTGCAGCACCAGGTGTTTCACCAGTTTGCGGTCGGCGGGCAGCGTGATGAACAGTTCATCGACGAACTGCGCAAGCGCGATGGTCCGTAAATCGCGTACAGAGCCCAGCACGCGGGGATCGGCAGACGTTCGAGAATCCAGGAAGCCGCAAACGGTGTAGCCGAACTGCGGATTGTCGTCCAGCCATTGCGCCAGAGACCGCCCAACTCGGCCAGCGCCCACGATCAGCACACGAGCGACATTGATTCCGGCTTCCGTGCGCTTTATGACCAGCCGCCGCTTTGCCGCGCGCCATCCGGAAAGGGCCAGGGCACTGAAGACTCCGGAACTCCAAATTACCAGTCGCGAGATTTCTTTATTGCCGGACGTAAAAATGAAGAGCGCCAGCAAGGCGGTGGCGACGGCGACGGCCTTCAGCACCATCCAGGTTTCGTCGAAAATACTGCGGTCTCTGGGTGTGCGATAGAGATTCTGGCTGATGCAACTGAGCACCACCAGCGCGGCATACAGCAGGAAGAAACCCAGATAGGCGTGAGCCGGAGTGCTGTGGAACAATTGTGATGTGATGCGCACGCGGTGCAATAGGCCGAAGCGAAGCAGGAAAATCGCGATTCCCCCGGCGGATACGAACAGCACGTCAATCAAGGCATACGTTGCTTGGACATATAATCCGCGCGCGCCTTTTTTCCCAGGGCCACCCCCACTCGAGGAATGGTGCTCCGTCGGTATTGCGCCGGTGACGAGTCCTCGCGGAGGCGCCCAGGTAAGCACGCGCGCCGAACCGCTTCGGGATGTGACCGTGCTCCTCATGAAAAGAGACTCTTTGCTCCTATCCTCTGAAATTTGCCGTGACAGCCGAAAGCCGTCTGCTGTTGCTGTTCTCGTGCGACACCGTCTGCCGTTCCGTCAGCAACGACTCCAACTCGGCTGCCACCTTTGCGCGGTCTTTGGTTGCGAAATACCAATCGATAGTGCTTCGCAGGCCGTCCATGAATCGAACTTGCGGTTCCCAATCTAGCAATCGCTTGGCGAGCGAATTGTCGGCCACCCGGTTCATGGGCCCGGTCGGCATTTCCGGATGCAATTCAATCGCGGCTTGGTGGCCGGTGTAGCGCAGCACTTCACGAACGGCATCGATAACGCGGGTGCGTTCCATCGTTCCCAGGTTCATTGCGGTGCCGTCATCGACCACTTCTGCAGCGCGCAGAGTGCCGGAAACGATATCGTCAACGTGGGTCCAGTTACGGATTTGCTCACCATTTCCCCATACGACAAACGGATCTTGTCCAATGAAGGCCCGCGCAATCATGGCGATCACCGCGTGGTTCTCGTGTCCGCGCGGTCCATATACGGTGAAGTAGCGGCAAGACGCCGCTTTCATACCGTAGTCCTTGTGGTACGCCTGTAAAGTCATCTCGGCCATCAGTTTCGCCCAGCCATAGAGATTGTCGGCGTCGTACGGCGGACCAGCTTTGTCTTCCGTCAGGTACAGCATTTCTTGTGGGTCTCTTTGGATGTAATTGGGATAAATGCATCCTGAGGATGCATAGACAATCTTTTCGACGTCCTCTTGAACGCAGGCACGAAACAGCTGGCCATCCAAACCTAAATTGCCGGCACACGCGGCCTGATGAAGATCCACGTAGCCGCGACCGCCGTGATCGGCGGCCAGATGAAAGACCAGATCGACCCCTCGCACGGCTTTTCGTGCGACACCGTCATCGAGGAGATCGGCGTGCATCAATTCGATCGCGTTTGCTTTGAGATGACCGGCGATATGCTCTTTCCTTCCGCTGCTGAAGTTATCCACAACGCGGACCTGCGCTCCACGCTGCACCAACGCGTCCACCAGCGTCGAACCGATAAATGAGGCGCCGCCGGTAACCAGCGTCCGTGTCTTATTCCAATTCATCTATTGCTCCTTTGCGGTTTCATCC
>Ga0070730_10002148_pt1 | contig 18158 bp, 13 predicted proteins | sample Coa_R1_3_FD_66447 | JGI IMG/M metagenome (GOLD analysis project Ga0070730, IMG submission 66447) | Surface soil microbial communities from Centralia Pennsylvania, which are recovering from an underground coalmine fire - Coalmine... | ecosystem: Environmental > Terrestrial > Soil > Unclassified ... | reverse complement strand
TTCCTCTTCTACTTCTACGGCACCAAGCCCGGCCCGACCGTCGCCAATAACAACACCTGGGACAACTCGCAGGTGCGTGACCTGCTGCTGCAGGCGCAGCGTTCAGTCGACGATGGGCAGCGCGATGCGCTGTACAAGCAAGTCGCCACGATCGTGCGCAGCGAGACGCCGAAGATCCCGATGGCGCATACCACGCCGCCGCTGTTCGCGCAGTCGTACGTGCAGGGCTACGTGACCAATCCCACGGGCACCGAGCTCTTCAATACGGTGACGCTGGACGGCAAGCCATAGCGCCTGGAAAGTTGCGCGTCGCTGTCTTGTACGGGTCGGGGGAGCCCTGCGGGCCCCCCACCGCCAGTCGCTGCTCCCGCGCTGCGCGCGTACGCGCTCCTTCGCGCGGCGACCCCCCGCTTAAGAACCAGCGAGCGGGTACTCCCCCGCTGCGCGGCTACACGCGTGCCGCCTGATGGCCAGCGGCCAGCCTTTGTTCGTGCGAGGGCACACAGTGTCCGAGTACCCGCCAGCTGGTTCTTAAGCGGGGGGTCGCCGCGGGAAGGAGCGCGCAGCGAGCTTGCGAGCGGAGCAGCGACTGGCGGCGGGGGGCCGCAGGCTCCCCCGACCCGTAGCTCAGTCACGGATCACTTGTAATGCTGCGCTACGCGCTTCGCCGTGTGTTGGCGCTGGTGCCGGTGCTGATCGGCGTCAGCGTCATCGTTTTCTTGTTCCTGCATTTGATTCCAGGGGATTCGGCGACGGCCATCCTTGGTGAGCACGCCACGCCGGATGCCATTGTCCAACTGCGCGCGGCGTATGGGCTGGATCAGCCGTGGCCGACGCAGTATGTGATCTTTGTGGGCCACATTCTGCACGGCGATCTGGGTAAATCCATTCGCAGCAACGTTCCGGTCACGTCTGAGCTCTCGCAGCGGCTGCCGGCGACGGCCGAGCTGAGCGCGGTGGCTCTGTTGTTCGCGCTCGTGGTTGGTATGCCAGCCGGCATCATCTCCGCGTGGCGGCGAGGGTCCGTGTTCGACCACGCCAGCGTTGTGGGCGCGCTCACCGGCGTGAGCATGCCGATTTTCTGGCTGGGCTTGATGCTGGCGTGGCTCTTCGGCGTCGAGTTGAAGCTGTTGCCGTTTTCCGCGCGACTGGACACGGGAGCGCGGTTTACGCCGATCACGAACCTGTTGCTGGTCGATGCCGTGCTGCGCGCCGACTGGCCGATCCTCGGTCAGACCATCCGGCATCTGTTGCTTCCAGCGCTGGCGCTGAGCACCGTGCCAATGGCCATCGTCATGCGCATGACCCGCGGGGCGATGATCGAGGTGCTGCACCAGGACTACGTGCGTACCGCGCGGGCCAAAGGCCTGCGCGATCGCGTGGTGGTGGGCGGCCACGCCTTTCGCAACGCGCTGCTGCCGGTCGTGACGATTGTCGGGCTGCAGGTCGGCGCCCTGTTGAGCGGCGCGATTCTGACCGAGACGATCTTCTCCTGGCCAGGGATCGGCCGCTGGGTGTACGAGTCGATCCAGTTGCGCGACTATCCGGTCGTCCAGAGCATGACCCTGGTCATCGCGGTTATCTTCGTGGTGACGAATTTGCTGGTCGATCTCAGCTACGCGTGGCTGGACCCGCGCGTGCGCTACCGCTGAGCCAATGAGCACCACCATCGCGCGCGCTGCACCGGGCGGCCCGGCTCGCCCCGCACCCGCGGTGGCCATGCCCGTTGCCCTGTCGACGAGCATTCGCTCGCCCCTGCGCGACAGTCTGCGGCGCTTCTTTGCGAGTGGCACCGCGGTGCTCGGGCTGGCGGTGGTCCTGGTTTTCGTGCTGATGGCGATTGGCGCCCCGTGGATCACGCCGTATGGTGCTGATCAGCAACTCCTCACCGATCGACTCAAGGCGCCTTCTGCCGCGCACTTGTTTGGAACCGACGATCTCGGGCGCGACGTCCTGAGCCGGGTCGTTTTCGGGTCGCAGATCTCGCTGCGCGTGGGCATCTTCGCCGTCGCGCTGTCGCTGGTGACAGGCAGCGTGCTGGGACTGATCGCCGGCTACGCCGGCGGGTGGCTCGACGGCCTGTTCATGCGCGGCATGGACATCGTGCTGGCGTTCCCGGCGACCCTCATGGCGATCGGCATCGTGGCGATGCGCGGCCCAGGCCTGGAGATGGCGCTGGTGGCCATCGGCATTGTCAACATTCCCACCTACGCGCGCCTGGCGCGCTCGATGGCCCTGTCGCTGCGGGAGCGCGACTTTGTCATCGCCGCGCGTTGCCTGGGGGCGAGCGGACCGCGTCTGGTCGGCCGGCACATCCTGCCCAACTCGCTTTCGCCGCTCATCGTGCAGGCCACGCTTGGCATCGCGACGGCGATCATCGAGGCCGCGGGCCTCGGGTTTCTGGGACTGGGCGCCCAGCCACCCACGCCCGAATGGGGCCTCATGCTGACCAACGGCCGGGCGTTCTTGCTGAACGCGCCGTGGGCCATGATCTTCCCAGGCCTGGCGATCCTGTTGACCACGCTCGCCTTCAACCTGGTGGGCGACGGCGTGCGCGACGCCCTCGACCCGAGCATGCGCGGCTAACGGCAGGACGCCTGAATAAGTCAGGGGGAGGGGAAGAGATCCCCCATCTGGCCCCCCACGAATGGGGGACCGGCGGCCGACACTTGTATCAACGCGCCCATCAAGCGACCCGTCGACAGGCGAGAACGCGTCTGGGGGCTGACCACGATCCAAGGAGGCATCGCACAATGCGGCGATTACCGTTGTTCTCACTACTGGCCCTGACCCTGGCGGCTGTTTTTGCGCCGAGTGCCAGTGCATTCAGTCTGCCGACGTCGACATGGACGCCGGGGGTTGACCAAACCGTACCGATTCAGCCGCTGTTGCAGGTAGGTGCGCAGGTCAGTCCCCTGACCCGGGTCCGGGTCATCATTCAGAAAAGTAATCCGCTTGCCGATAGCCGGGTCATCGCCATGGCGGCTCATGCCGCGGTCGTCGAAGAGTTCGGCGTTATTCCGGCGTTCACGGCTGACCTCACTCTGCAAAGTGTTCTGGCCCTGGCGACCAATCCCAATGTCCGCTATGTGTCACTGGACGCCATCACCAATAAACATAGTGCGATTGACGCGAGCAATCTCCAGACGATCTATCCGCTGGACATTGCCGCACCAGCGGTTTGGAACCCGACCAGTGGGACCGGCGCGACGGGTCGGGGCGTGACGGTCGCAGTGATCGACACCGGGCTGGACCTGCAGCACGCCGATTTTCACGGCAACGCTTCGGCGATCAATGTGAACGCTATTGCGGCCGGCAAGACGGTGCGCCCCGACTATCAAGGCGACAGCGTGGGGTACGGCAAAAACATCAATCCGAATTCCGCTGGAACACAGGACGGTTACGGCCACGGCACGCACGTGGCCGGAATCATCGCCGCTGAAAATCCAAACGGCCAGTACATCGGTGTCGCACCGAACGCTTCGGTCATTGGGGTCAAAGTCGCCGATGACGGCGGCATGGCCTTCGAATCTGACCTGCTGCGGGGGCTCGATTGGGTGTACCTCAATCAGGCTGCCCGCCACATTCGGGTCGTCAATCTGTCGGTGGGCACCGGGAGGCCCGGTAGCTACGCGACCAGCCCGATCGACGCGGCTGTGGAGCGGTTGTGGCACAACGGCGTCACCGTGGTGGTGGCCGCCGGCAACGCGGGCAATGCGCCCGACGCCGTCTCGTATGCTCCCGGCAACGACCCGTATGTGATCACGGTCGGTTGTCTGGATGACAATCTGACGGCCAGCACCACCGCTGACGACAGCCTGTGCCCCATCAGCAGCCGTGGATTGACCCAGGACGGCTTCGCCAAGCCTGACGTGATCGCGCCTGGCCGAAAAGTCACCAGCACGCTCGCCTCCGGCAATCCGGTACTGGCGCAAGAGTATCCAGAGCGCATTACCCCGGACGGCCGGCACCTGCGGATGAGCGGGACGTCGATGGCGACGCCGGTCGTCAGCGGTACGGTCGCCCTGCTGCTCGAGCGGTTTCCAAATCTGACGCCGGATCAGATCAAGAACATCCTGACGAGCTCGGCGGGCAGCTACCCGGGCGAGCCGGACCACGCCGGCGCGGTGAATGCGCTAGCCGCCTTCACCCGGGCGCCCAGCGCTTCCTCGGCGCCCAACATGGGCGTCGCCGCGCTGCCAGGTCTCAATCTCGCCACGGGCTTCGGGTCGGTGCTCTTTGACGGCTCCCGCTGGGTCTCGTCAACGTGGGACGGCTCCCGTTGGGTCTCGTCAACGTGGGACGGCTCGCGCTGGGTCGCCTCGTCGTGGGACGGCTCGCGCTGGGTCGCCTCGTCGTGGGACGGCTCGGGCTGGGTGTCATCCTCCTGGGACGGCTCGCGCTGGGTGTCATCCGCGTGGGACGGTTCGCGTTGGGTCGGCTCGTCGTGGGACGGCTCGCGTTGGGTCGCCTCGTCGTGGGACGGCTCACGCTGGGTGTCATCCTCGTGGGACGCTTCGCACTGGGTCGGCTCGTCGTGGGACGGCTCCCGCTGGGTCGCCTCGTCGTGGGACGGTTCGCGTTGGGTCGTCTCAACGTGGGACGGCTCACGCTGGGTGTCATCCTCGTGGGACGGCTCGCGCTGGGTCGGCTCGTCGTGGGACGGCTCCCGCTGGGTGTCATCCGCATGGAACAGCTCCACCTGGGACGCTGCCGCGCTCGACGACTGACGCCCCTGCGGCCTCCTGAGCACATCGCGTCGACTCCTTCCGGGGTCGGCGCGATTTGCGTTTCCTCAAGGGGCGGCGGAAGTCGGTCGATACTCGAACTGGATAGCTGTGACCAGAATCTTGCAAGCCTGTCACGCGTTTCTCGGTAACCGGGTGTGGTTGGTCAGGGGCTATATCGCGTTGACCTGGGTCCTCGTGGCCGTCGTGGTCTGGCTGGCGATCACGCTGCCGACGGCCTCGACCGAATGGGCCCCGTGGGGGGCAGGGCTCCTGCTGCTGGCGGCCATATTCAGCGAAGGCCTCGCCGTCATGGTGCCGGACCGCGAAACCGACGACGTCTCGCTGGTCTCGGTCGCCACCATCCCGCACGTGATGTGCGCGCTCCTGTTGCCGCCTGCAGTGGCGGTCTGCATCGCGGGCGGCGCCATGTTCCTCGACGAGTTGCGCCATCGGCGGCCCATCGACCGGGCCTTATTCAATACGGCGTGCACGGCATCCAGCGTTGGACTGATCGCGCTCACCGCGAATCTGCTGGGCCTGACCGGCCGGCAGCTGGTCGAAGGTGACGCACGTGCGATGCTGGCGGTCGTCCTGGTCGGCGTCGCCTACTACGCGGTGAACACCGTGCTCGTGGCTGGCATCGGGGCGCTCGCTTCTGGCCAGTCAGTGCGCGATATGCTCTCGACGAACGCCCGGTTCACGGTCCTGACGGAGCTCGCCACGTCCGTGCTGGGCGGACTCGCCGCGTTCGTCTGGATGGCCAATCCGTTCTGGCTGCCCATCGGGCTGTTCCCCGTGGCCCTGTCACAGCTGACGCTGCGGTACATTGCCGCAAGCAACGTCAAGACTCGCCAGCTGGCTGCCCTGGACCAGCTCGGGCGCGCGCTCGCGGGAACGTCGACGCCTGACCAGGTATTCGCCGAGGCCAGTGCCCATCTGCGTCGGGCGCTGGCGATCGAGGGCAGCTTCTTGATGCTGTCCTCCCTCGACCCGTCCGTCGATCTTGCGGAAGGGTTAGCCGCTGGACCCGCCGAGCACCTCGTGCGGCGGGAGCTCGCCGGCCTGGTGGTGCAGCATGGCGTGCTCGTCAGCCGCCGGCCGGGCGTCGCTCGGCACCGAGGTGACGCCGCACAGCTCGCACCTTTGCACTGGCTCGCGTTTCCATTGACTGGCGCAGAGCACCTGCATGGGTGCTTCGGCATTGTCAGTGCCCGCACCCACGCCTTTGACACCCAGGACCTCGGATTCATCCAACTGGTCGTCGAGCGTGTCGCGCTGACCCTCGAAAATGCCCGCCGAGCCGCGGACGCCCTGGCATCCGAGCAGCTGGCGCTGCGGACGAGCGAGAACCGCTTTCGTTTGCTCGTCGGCAACGCGGGTGACGTCATCGCCATCCTCGATCGTGAGGGCGTGATTAGCTATCAGAGTCCCGCTGCCGAGCGGGTCTGGGGCTTCCGCGCCGATCAGTTGCTGGGCACCAAACTGTCCTTGCTCGTCCCGACCGAGGATCAGGCTGGCCTGCAGGCGCTGCTCGAGGGCACGCTCGAAGCCGAGATGGAGACCACACTAACCGCCGAATTGCGATTGATGCGGCCGGACGGCTCCCGGCGGGTCTGCGAGCTCATTATGAGCAACTTGCTGCGGGATCCGGGCGTGGCCGGCATCGTGGCCACGTTCCACGACGTCACCGAGCGCAAGGCCTTCGAAACCCAGCTCTCGCACATGGCGTTGCACGACCCGCTGTCTGGCCTACCGAACCGAGCGCTGTTTCTTGACCGGCTCGAGCGCGCGCTGCTGCACGGTAGTCGGGTCGCCCGACCTGTTGCGGTGCTGTTCCTCGACCTCGACGACTTCAAAGTGATCAACGACAGTCTGGGCCACGGTGTGGGTGACCAGTTGTTGACCATGGTCGCCGAGCGGCTGAGCCAGGGCATCCGGGCCAGTGACACGGTCGCGCGCCTCGGCGGCGACGAGTTCACCGTGCTGCTCGACGATGTCGCGGGCCCGGCCGAGGCCCTGGAAGCCGCCGACCGCATCGGCGAAGCGCTGCGCGAGCCGTTCATGCTCGAGGGCCGCGAGATCGTGGTCCGGTGCAGCATCGGGGTCGCACTCAGCAGTGACGCGCACGATCGTCCTGAAGGCCTGCTGCGCAACGCGGACATGGCCATGTACCGCGCCAAGCGCGATGGCAAGGCCGGCTCGGCGATTTTCGACCACGGCATGGAGTCGCGCGCCGTTGAGCGGCTGGAAGTCGAAACGGAGCTGCGCCAGGCGCTGCTGCGCGAGGAGTTGCGTGTCTACTACCAGGCGATCCGGTCGCTGGCCGACGGACACATCGTCGAATTCGAAGCGCTCATTCGATGGGCGCACCCGGATCGCGGCCTGCTCGCGGCCGGAGCGTTTGTGCCCCTGGCTGAGGAGACCGGTCTGATCGTCCCGATCGGCGAGTGGGTGCTCGAGCAGGCCTGCAAGCAACTGCGCGTCTGGCAGCAACAGTTCCCGACCGATCCACCGCTCGGCATGAGCGTGAACCTCTCGGCTCGCCAGTTCCAGAGCGCGACGCTGGCCCAGGACATCGAAGGCATCGTGCGACGCGCTGACCTCGACCCCAGCACGCTGAAACTCGAGATCACCGAGAGCGTCGTCATGAAGGATGCCGAATCGGCCATCGCCACCCTGGTGGCCCTGAAGGCGATCGGCTTTCGGGTGGCCATTGACGACTTCGGCACCGGCTACTCGTCGCTGGCGTACCTGAAGCGCTTCCCGGTTGATACCCTCAAGATCGACCGGTCCTTCGTCGACGGGCTCGGGCACGACCCGCAGGACACCGCCATCGTACGCAGCGTCGTCGCGCTGGCCAAGAGCCTGGAGCTGAGCGTCACCGCGGAGGGCATCGAGACGCCAACCCAGCAAGCCCACCTGACGCGGCTTGGCTGTGAGCGCGGCCAGGGGTACCTGTTTTCCAAACCGGTGCCCGTCCCGGAGTGTGACGCACTACTGCGCGGAGATGCGCTCAGGGTGGTTCAGCCGCGCTTCACCGCACGCGCCGGGTAACCTGGGGAAAACCCCGGGGAGCTACCCACTGACGACTGAGCTGAAGGCCGCGGCGTGCCGCGCGATCGATGCCCGCCGCGATGACGTCGTCGCGATCGGGCGGCAGATCTGGCGTGCGCCGGAGCTGGGTTTCAAAGAACATCGCACCGCGGCGCTCGCCGAAAGCTGGCTCGCGCGACTCGGATTGCCATGCACGACGGGCCTGGGATTGACGGGCGTTAAAGCCGTCCTCGAAGGCGTCTCGCCAGGTCCGACAGTCGCCATTCTGGGTGAGCTGGACTCGCTGCTGTCGTGGGAGCATCCCGACCACGATCCTGAGACCGGCGCTGCCCATGCTTGCGGGCACAACGCTCAGATCGCCGCGCTGATCGGGGTGGCCCTCGGTCTGGTCGAGGGTGGGGTGATGGCGGCGTTGGCCGGGCGGGTGGCGTTTATCGCCGTCCCCGCCGAAGAGTTCGTGGAGATCGAAGAACGCCTGCGGCTGCGCGCGGCAGGCCGTATTGAGCTCCTGGCCGGTAAGCAAGAGCTGCTGCGGCTGGGCGTCTTCGACGACGTGGATATAGCGATCATGGTGCACGCCACCGCCGAGCCACGGGACGGCCGTCTGGGCGTTGGCGGCACCAGTAACGGCATGGTCGCCAAGTTCGTCCGCTATGTCGGGCGCGCGGCGCATGCCGGCGGCGCGCCGCACCGCGGGGTGAACGCGCTGTACGCGGCCCAGGTGGCGCTCGCGGGGATCAACGCGTTGCGAGAGACGTTCCCCGACGACGACCACGTTCGCGTCCACCCGATCATCACACGCGGAGGCGACGTCGTGAGCGCCATCCCGTCGGACGTGCGGGTGGAGACCTTCGTGCGCGCCGCCAGCGTCGAGGCCATCGCCGTCGCCCACCGCAAAGTGGACCGGGCGCTCAAAGCCGGCGCCCTGGCTCTCGGCGCGCGCCTGGAGCTCACGACGGTGCCCGGGTATCTACCGATGTATCAGGATCAGCGACTGGTGGAGTTGTTCAGCCGGAACGCCGAACTGCTCGTCGGCGCGGACTCTGTTGGCCAGGTTGGTCACCGCACCGGGGGCACCGACATGGGCGATCTCAGCCACATCCTGCCGGTGCTGCATCCGTTCGCCGCCGGCGCAACGGGCACCGTGCACGGCGCGGATTTCACCCTTGACGACTACGACGCCGTGGCGATCACGCCGGCCAAAGCGATGGCGTCGACGGTCGTCGACTTGCTGGCCGACGATGCCGCGCGGGCGCGCCAGGTCATCGCCGAGTTCCGGCCGCGGTTCACCCGGGCGGGCTACCTCGAATTCGTGCGCAGCCTGGCGACGACCGAGACGTACGAATCGGCCGACTGAGGCATACTTGCATCACAGACCGAGGAGGTGGCCAAGTTGCTGACCGTACACAATCCCCAGGGGTACCCGCCGCGCGTCACCCCCAAGGACATGGCGCCGCGCCTCGACACCCTCGAGGGCAAGACGGTCTACCTGGTCGATTGCCGCTTCGACGATGCCGACCTGTTCCTGCAGCAGATGCAGGGGTGGTTCCAGGAGCACATGACCGGGGTGAAGGCCGAGTTGATCCGGCTCTCGAGCGTCTACACCCGAGACGATCCAGCGACGTGGGAGAAGATCAAAGCGACCGGCGATGCCGCCATCGTTGGGGTGGGCCATTGAAGCACGTGTGCGCCGGCGGTCGCCGTGCACGCGATGACCATCGACAGCAAGTACGGAGTACCCACGGTCGCTGTCCACACCAACGTCTTCGAGCGGGCCGTGCGGTCGGTCGCGCGGGTCAATGGCATGCCCCGGACGCGGGCCGTGTTCGTGCCGCAGCCGGTCATGGGCAAGTCGGCCCGCGAGCTGCGCGCGTATGTCGACGGCAATGACCCGACGACCGGGCGGCCAGTCATGCAGGAGGTCATCGAAGGCCTGACGAAGCCGTTCGACGCCGACGATTTAAAGAGAGTCGTCTATGAGCGGACGACGCCTCGATTGGTGGAGCCGGATACTGAGGCGAATCTGCACCGGCTGTTCCTGGACAACCACTGGACCGATACGCTGCCCATCGTCCTGCCGACGGAGGAGCGCGTGGCCGAAATGCTCGCGCACACCAGTCATCAGCCCGATGAAGTGGTCGGCCACATGCGGCCGACCCAGTTCCGCGAATACTGGGAGTACACCGTCGAGAAAGTCGCCGTCAACGCCGTCATGGCGGGTGCTTCCCCGGAGTACTTCCCGGTGATTCTGGCCATCGCGGCCAGCGGGGTCTCAGGTCGGGCCAGCACGACGAGCTCGGCGGCGGCGATGGTCGTGGTCAACGGGCCTATCCGCAACGAGATTGGCATGAACAGCGGGACGGGGGCGCTGGGCCCCTACAACCACGCCAACGCCACCATCGGGCGCGCGTACGGATTGCTCTCGCAGAATCTCCAGGGCGGCTCGGAGCCTGGGCTCACTTATCTGGGCTCGCAGGGCAACAACTACGCCTACACCTGCGTCACGTACGCCGAGAACGAGGAGCGCAGCCCGTGGGAACCGCTGCATGTCCAGCACGGCTTTCAGCCGGCTGACAGCACCGTCAGCGTGTTCGGCGGCTGCCGCCACACCGCGTTTACGCTCGGCCTGCGGGAGGCGCACTGGCAGGACCACGTCCGCAGCATGCTGCGCGGTATGGATCCGCACGAGCAGCCGTGTCTGGTGCTGGACCCGATCACGGCGCGACTGTTCATCGACCGCGGCGGTTTCGACACCAAGGACAAGCTGATCGATTGGATCTACAACAACGCGTGCATGCCGGCCGGTGAATACTGGGATTACCAGCTCATCCAGAACTACATCTACCCGCGCGCCACGTACGGCGAGGAGCCCTACGCCAGCAAGCTCAAAGTCCCGGCCGACGAGCTCGTCCACATGTTCGAGCGCGACGAGATCGAGGTCGTCGTCGTCGGCGGTGAAACCAACGGCTACTGGCGCATCTTCGGCGCACGGTACGGGAAGACGGTCTCCGTCGACGCCTGGCGCTAATTTACGCACGTCAGAAGACGGCGACTGGATTGACCGGTGAGCCGGTCGCATTGCTCAGCCGCAAGGGGAGGATGTTGATCGCGAACTCCCACCGCTGCCTCGCCTGACAGGCCAGCGCGAGGTCGTCGAGCCAGGCGTTGTCGAGGATCCACAGGCCCATGCCGACGATGCCGACCTGGTGGACCGGGTTTGAAAAGCGCGGGTAGCCAGTCGGCATGACGTCGTTGCCGGTGTCCGAGCCGAGGACCGCCACGTCGCGGGCGTGAAGGAATGGCAGCAGCTCGGGCAGCGGCCCGGCGCTGCCGCCCTGGTTCGGGTCGACCGGGCCGGTCCGCTCGCGGTGCCCGAGCTGGCCGGTGCGCAGCAGCAGCACGTCGCCGGCGCCGACCGTGAACCCGCACTGCGCTTCGGCGCGCTGCACGTCATCCAGCCCAACCCCGTCGCCACGCGCGACGAACTCCACGCCGCGCAGCATCGGTGCGTCGACGAGCACGCCGCGGGTGATGATGCCCGTGCGCGCCGCCTCGACGCTGTGGCTGGTCGCGCCTTCGCTGGTGCTGACGCGCTGGGCCGGCTGGCCGTTGTACAGCCGGCCGTCCCAGAAGAAGTGCGCCAGGCTATCAACATGCGTGACCGTGTGCCCGTGGAAGACCAGGCCGATGTAGTCGGCGCAGGCCTGGCGATCTGGCCCTTCGCCAGGCCGATACTGGTCGCCGCTGGACAGCATGTAGTGCTGCGGGGGCCGCGGTACGTCGGGCGCGGCCGCGTAGGACACGCGGTGTGCGCAGCTCACGGTGGCGCCCTCGCGCACCAGGCTCAGCGCGTGCAGGGTGCGCTCGGGGGTCACCAGATTGAGCGTTCCGCGCTGATCGTCGGCACCCCAGCGGCCCCAGTTGGAAAGCGACTGCATCCAGCCCAGCAGCTCGTCCTGGGCGGGTCGGGTGATTGTCACGCGCCCAGCGTAAGCGGGATCCAGGGTCGACTGCCACGCTAGACTTCTTTCAGGTCGTGCTCCGCGTTGTTCGCACCTCACCCCGCTGGCCTCCCTCTCCTCCCGAGGGGACGGGGGAAGAATCCCCGTGACCGCGGCCCCGGAGCGCCGCGCGGCGCGGAACGGCGTGGCCCAGACGGCGGCACCGCCCCGTACGGCGCCATCAACCCGTTTGAAGTCCGCCATCGCTGGCCAGGCAGATTCAGCGGCGGCCGGCGATGACGCGGATCTCAACGATCCGGGTCTGTACCTGAACCGCGAGCTGACCTGGCTCGAGTTCAATCGGCGCGTCCTGGCCGAGGCCGAGGACGCCCGCAACCCGCTCCTCGAGCGCATCAAGTTTCTGGCGATCACCGGCTCCAACCTGGACGAGTTCTTCATGAAGCGCATCGGCGGCTTGAAGCTGCAGGCAGCCGCGGGCGTTCCCGAGCCAACCATCGACGGCCGCACGCCGCTCCAACAGATCGCCGAGTGTCACGCGTGGCTGCGGACATTCGAACCCCACCGACTCGCCGTCGAACACGCCCTCCACGAGGCGCTCGCGCAGCACGGCATTCGCGTGCTGCGCTGGAACGATCTCCCCCCGGTCGAGCGCACCATGGTGCGCGAACACTATCGGCGGAACGTGTTCCCGCTGGTCACCCCGCTGGCGATCGATCCGGCGCACCCGTTTCCCTTTGTCTCGAACCTGTCGCTGAATCTACTCGTCACGGGGTTTCTTCGACCCCTCGAACGCGTGGAGCAGATGATTGCGCGGGTCAAAGTACCGATCGGCCAGGGGATTCCGCGGTTTCTGCGCGTGGGCGCCGGACCCCAGTTCGTCCGTCTCGAAGACGTCATGGCGCACACGCTGGACCTGCTCTTCCCAGGTCTGACCGTCACGTCGTGCGAGCTGTTTCGCGTGACCCGCAACGCCGACACCGAACGCGAGGAAGAAGAAGCGGACGACCTCCTCGAGTTGATCGAGTCGGAGTTGCGCGATCGACGGGTCGCACCCATCGTGCGCCTGGAGATCGAGACCGGCATGGATCCGGTGCGCCGCGGGATGCTGACGGCTGAGCTCGGGCTGCACGATCCGGACGACGTCTTCGAGACCTCAGGCATGCTGGGTGCGCGCGACCTGATGGAACTGGTGAGTATCGAGGGTGCGTCGACCCTGCACGATCAACCGTTCCACCCGGTGGACACGCCGCGCTTACCCGTCGGGCGCAGCGTCTTTCACAGCATCCGCGATGCTGGCTCGGTGCTCCTGATGCATCCCTACGAGTCCTTCGCTGGCACCGTCGAGCGATTCCTGCGCGAAGCCAGCCACGATCCCAAAGTGCGGGCGATCAAGATGACCCTGTACCGGACATCGCGCGACGCGCGGATCGTCGGGTACCTCCAGGAGGCTGCCCGCAACGGCAAACAGGTCGCAGCCGTGATCGAGCTCAAGGCCCGGTTCGACGAGGCCGCAAACATCGCCTTTGCCGAACAACTCGAGGCCGCCGGGATCCACGTCAGCTACGGCGTCGTCGGCTTCAAGACGCACTGCAAGGTCATCCTGGTCGTCCGCCAGGACTACGACGGACTCCGCCGCTACGTGCACCTGAGCACGGGCAACTATCACCCAGAGACCGCCCGCATCTATGCCGATATCGGGCTCCTGACGGTCGACGAGTCGATCGCCCAGGATGCGAGCGAACTCTTCAACTACCTGACCACCGGCTTTGGGCCCGGACGCGGCTACTTGAAACTCCTGCCGGGCCCGGCCTGGTTGAAACCCGCGCTGCTGGCGCGCATCGAGCGCGAGCGCGCACTCGGCTCCGAGGGTGTGATCTGCTTCAAGATGAACGCCCTCGAGGACGCGGACATCACGCGCGCGCTGTACCGCGCCGCGCGCGCCGGCGTGCAGGTTGCCCTCATCATTCGGGATACCTGCCGGCTTCGACCGGGCTTGCCGGGCCTGTCCGAAAGCGTCCGCGTCGTCAGCGTCGTGGGGCGCTTCCTGGAGCATGCGCGGGTGTACTACTTCAAAAATGCTGGCGACGAGGAGTTCTTCATCGGTTCGGCCGACAGCATGAAGCGCAACCTGGAGGGCCGGGTCGAAGTGCTCGTGCCCGTCGAGGATCTGCTGGGCCGGCAGGCGTTGCGCACCATGCTCGACCTGCAGCTGGCGCCGAACCGCAACCAGTGGCGCATGCAGCCGGATGGCGACTATGTCCGCTCGACCGCGACCGAGGCGCCCGATCTCGGTTGCCAGCAGGCACTGCTGGAGTGGATCGCCCGCCGCGAGGCCACGCCCTCCCAGGCGTCCCGCCGCCGCGGCGTCCGCCGCTTCGCTCGCCGCGCCGCCGCTAGCCCGGCGTAGCGGCGCGCGCGTAGACGCTGACGTGTCGCCGGCTATCGGCGGTGAACGGCTCACCGTCCAACCTCCCCGCCGCTGGCGTAGACGCAGACCCGCGAGGCGGGCCATCAGATCGAACTCGGGCGGATGCGCCAGGCGCACCCTGATCGGGCTGAAGACGAGGCCATCTGCGCCGATGCGGACGTGGTTCTCGTCGAGAATCTGCGTCACCGGGTCGTAGCGGCAGACGTCCAGCACGACGTGATCGGTCCCAACGCGCTCCGCGTCGACGAACTGGTGATCCGGTCGACCGGGAGCCGTCGGGATCTCGCACTCGACGACGAAGACGCCATCCGCGGCCAGGTGGCGGGCGGCGTTCTCGAAGCAGCGAACCTGGTCGTCCTGCGTCAGCAAATTGCCGATCGTGTTGTAGACCAGGTAGACCAACCCGTAGGTGCGCCCGGTACTGACGCGCGACATGTCACCCATGGTGACCTCGATCGTGTTCCCGTTCGGCTTCTCGCGCATCCGGTCAACCATGTGTGTCGACAGCTCGATGCCGTCGACGCGCACCCCGGCGGCCCGGAGCGGCAACGCGATGCGGCCAGTGCCCACCGCGAGCTCGAGCGCGTCGCGCTGGCCGGCGAGCCGGGCGAGAAATGCGACGGTCTCGTCCTCGTCGCCTCTAGGCTCGGCGTCGTAGCGCTTCGACACGTCAAAGCCGAAGCTCGTTCTGGGGTCGAAGCCTTGCATGGTCATCCTTCTGGTCCTGCGGCGAGGCGGGCAGCCCGCGCGTGAAGGTAGCGTCGCTGCGGGAGGTTGGGCGCGCGATCTGCCGCTGCCAGATACGAATCCCGAGCGCGCGTGACATCGCCAGCCATCTCTTGCAAGTGGGCGCGCACCGTGTGCAGCCGGTAGTCGTCGGCCAGTCGCGCATCATTCTGGAGCTCACCGAGCAAGTCGAGTCCAGCGTGCGGCCCCTGCGCCATGCCTACCGCGACGGCCTGATTCAGCTTCACCACCGGGTTATCCGACGCGCGCAGCAGCACCTCGTAGAGGGCGACGATCTCGTGCCAGTCCGTTGCGGCCATGCTCGGCGCTTCGTCATGGACGGCCGCGATGGCTGCCTGGATCTGGTACGGTCCTGGCTGTCCGCGCCGCAGCGCCTGGGTGACAAGCTCGATACCTTCCCTGATGTAGGCACTGTTCCAGAGGGTGCGATCCTGCTCGGCCATGGGGACGAGCTCGCCATGCAGGTCGGCGCGCGCCGCCCGCCGCGCGTCGGTGAGCAGCATCAGTGCCAGGAGGCCTGCCACCTCCGGATCATTCGGCAGCAGCTGGTGCGCGGCGCGACCCAGCCGAATAGCCTCGGATGACAGGTCGGCCCGATACAGATTCGACCCGGATGTGCTGGCGTAGCCCTCATTGAAAATCAGGTACAGCACGTGCAGCACGGCACTGAGGCGTGCGCTGCGCTCTTCGGCCGCGGGCAGGCGAAAGGGGACCTGGCTGGTCTTGATGGTTTGCTTCGCCCGCGTGATGCGGCGCGTCATGGTCGCTTCAGACACCAGGAAGGCCCGGGCGATCTCCAGCGTGTCCAGGCCACCGACCGCCCGCAGGGTGAGCGCGATCTGCGAGGCGGTCGACAGCGCGGGATGGCAGCACATGAACAGCAGAATGAGCGTGTCGTCTGTGTCGGCCGCGGGCTCGTCTGCCGGGGGCGCCACCCTGTCGGCGGGCAGTCGAAGCCGATCGACCGTGGCCTGCCGGCGCTGACGGGCCTGCTCACTGCGTAGCAGGTCCGTCAGTTGACGGGAGGCGACAGTGATCAACCAGCCAAGCGGGTTATCAGGCCGACCCGCTTTTGGCCAGGTCGTGGCGGCCGCGATGAGCGCCTCCTGGGTCGCGTCCTCGGCGGTGTCGAAGTGCCCGTAGCGGCGGACCAGCGCGCCGAGGACCCGCGGCGCCAGAATGCGGAGCAGGTCCTGCGCGGGCTCGGCGTCGGCGGCAGATGGGCTCAGATGTCCAGCTCCTGGCGGGAGTCGGCGATCGGCCGCACATCGATAACCGAAGCACTGGCGTACGCGGGGCCGGGGCATTTCGACAGCTCAACGGCGAGCGCCGTCGCTCGATCGAAGCTGTCGCACTCCACGATCCAGTAGCCGGCCAGGACCTCCTGCGTCTCGGCGTACGGCCCGTCGGTGACAACTGGCGCGCCGTTCTGGAGCTGGATCCGCCTGGCGTGCACGGGCGCGGTGAGGCCGCGCGTCTCGACCAGCTCTCCAGAGTCGACGAGTGCCGTGTTGAACGCCTCCATAAACGCGCCCATCGCCGCGAATTCCTGGGCCGACCAGGCCGGCGTGTCCGAGGCGCGGCCGGACATGGCATCGTAGTCGTGCTGCGAGCCGTAGAGGAGAATCATGTACTTCACCGGTTTTACTCTCCTTCCGTTGGACACCGTCACTGTGTCCGTACATTTGACATGTCGGCGCCGGCGGCTCAATTCGGACATCCGTCGATCGCCGTGTCCTCTACGGCGCCGGTGCGTTCGTCGTATACGTGAAAGGAACCACGATCGATGAAATACATGTTGATGTTCTGTGGCACGGAAAAAGATCGGGCGCGGCAGGAGCGCTTGACGGCAGAGGCGTACCAGCAGGAGTTCGGCAAGGTCATGCAGTGGTTGCAGGACCTCGGTCCGAAACTCGTGACCAGCGGGCGGTTCCAACCGCCCGCCACCGCGACGACCGTTCGTTTCTCCGACGAGGGCGCGCCGGCTATCACCGACGGCCCGTTCATCGAGGCGAAGGAAGCCATCGGCGGCTTCGCCGTGGTGGACCTGCCGGACCTCGACGAGGCGCTCAAGGTGGCCAGAGCCTGGCCGGCCGGTGGCTGTGTCGAAGTCCGGCCGTTCATGGAAGCGCCGCCACGTCGTTAGCCGAGCGCAGCGTTCCCGACGCCGTCCTGGCCGCGACGTTTCGGGAAGAGGGGGGACGGCTGACTGCCGCGCTGGTGCGCGTTCTGGGCGACTTCGACCTGGCCGAGGAGATCGTCCAGGACGCGCTCCTGGTCGCGCTCGAACGCTGGCCGACGTCCGGCGTCCCGAACAATCCGGGGGCGTGGCTGCTCACCGTGGCGCGCAACCGAGCGCTGGACCAGTTGCGGCGGGACGCTCTCTATCGCGACAAACTCATGCAATTGCAATCGCCAGTGACGCAGGAGCCGGACGATCGGCTGCGGTTGATCTTCACTTGCTGTCATCCAGCGCTCTCGCGCGACGCCCAGGTCGCGCTGACGCTGCGCACGGTTTGCGGGCTCACGGTCGCCGAAATTGCGCGCGGCTTTCTGACCACTGAAGGGGCCATCGCCAAACGGCTGGTCCGCGCCAAACGCAAGATCGTCGATGCCGGGATCCCGTACCGCGTGCCCGCTGCCGACGATCTGGAAGCGCGGCTCGGCGAGGTGCTGGGCGTCCTGTACCTCATGTTCAACGAGGGGTACCTGGCGACCGCTGGGGGGGTCGCGGCGCGGCGGGACATCGCCGATGACGCCGCCTGGCTGGCCGCGCTGCTGGTGGAGCTGTTGCCTGGCGAGCCGGAGCCGCTCGGGCTGCTGGCGCTCATGCGCCTGCACCTGGCGCGCGCCTCCGCCCGCTTCGATCTTGCTGGAGACATCGTGGTGCTCGAGGAGCAGGATCGCTCGCGGTGGGACCGCGCACAGATCGCCGCGGCGGTCGCGCTGCTGGCACAGGCCGCATCCCGCTTGCGGCCTGGCCCGTACCAGGTGCAGGCCGCGATCGTCGCCTGCCATGCGCAGGCCGAGTCATGGGTCGCGACGGACTGGCTGCAGATTGTGGCGCTGTACGACCTGCTCCTGCGCTTGACGCCGTCGCCAGTCGTCCGCCTGAATCGCGCCGTCGCGCTGCGGCACGTCACGAGCGTCGAGTTCGCGCTGGCCGAGGTCGACGCCCTCGCGACCGAGCTGCACGGCTACGCCCTGTTTCACGCCGTACGCGCCGACCTCCTCCAC
>Ga0070730_10002147_pt1 | contig 18163 bp, 9 predicted proteins | sample Coa_R1_3_FD_66447 | JGI IMG/M metagenome (GOLD analysis project Ga0070730, IMG submission 66447) | Surface soil microbial communities from Centralia Pennsylvania, which are recovering from an underground coalmine fire - Coalmine... | ecosystem: Environmental > Terrestrial > Soil > Unclassified ... | reverse complement strand
CCGCACTAAACCTCAGCAGACGGAATAGCGGCGATGAACGACCGTAGATTGCTAATCGGCAGGCGGCTTCGCGGGCGCGTCCGGAATCGGTCCGAAGTTGATCACGAACGGGCCAATACCGTGGATCTGCAGGATCGTCTCGCCCTTCGTGTGTCCGTAATGCCACATGCGCTTTGGCACTGCAACATACGCGCCAGCGTTGAGCTCGGTCCCACCGCTCGCGGAATATTTTTCGCCGTCCGCGAGCACAAAAGTTCCCTGCAGGACGGTGACGTGTTCGTCGTTGGGGTGCCAATGCGGCGGAACTACTTCACCATCCGGCGACTTCAGACGAATGACGAACGGAAGCCCGGGCTTGCTCGGATCTCCGTCCAACACAGCGATCTGTGAGCGTAGGGGAGGCAGGTCCGCCGGCGGCTGGCCTTGAATGGCAGCCGCTGGGGGCGGACCCCACTGCAGGGCGTCTGCCGCTACGGCGCGGTGCGCACGGTGCGTTCCGGCGCTCTTCTTCTTCGGAGTAGTCTGGCTGAACAGGACGGCGCACAACAGCAGGGCAGCCATGGCGATTCGATGCATTTTAGTAATACCTCGCTCCGTATTTTATATGGAACTGCCGGTATCGAAGTCAAGGCTAGAACTCGGGTGGCTTGCAGAAGCGCGCGCCGGAACAAGTGCCCGAAATCTCATCCTGCGCTAAAATGAAATTGGAGTTTTTTCCCTTCCCAAAAGATCACCCGTATGATCGACGCTATTCTGGCCAAAATTTTCGGCACGAAGACCGAGCGCGAAATCAAAGCGCTCCGCCCGACCGTTGCGGCCATCGGCGCGCTGGAGCCCGAGCTCAAGCAGCTCTCCGACATCGATCTCGCCGCTAAGACCATCGAATTCCGCGAGCGGATCGCCCAGGGCGCGACGCTCGACGACCTGCTCATTGAGGCCTTCGCCGTGGTGCGCGAAGCTGGGCGCCGATTTCTCAACATGCGGCATTTCGACGTGCAGTTGATCGGCGGCATGGTGCTGCATCGCGGCAGAATCGCCGAAATGCGCACCGGCGAAGGAAAAACGCTGGTCGCCACGCTGCCCGTTTATTTGAACGCGCTCGAAGGCAAGGGCGTCCACGTGGTTACGGTCAACGATTACCTGGCGCATCGCGACGCCGAGTGGATGGGCCGCATTTACAAAGGGCTGGGCATGTCGGTTGGCGTCATCGTGCACGATCTGGATGACGAGGAACGCAAGGAAGCGTACGACTGCGATATCACGTACGGCACCAACAACGAGTACGGCTTCGATTACCTGCGCGATAACATGAAGTTTCGCATCGAGGATTGCGTGCAGCGCGAGCACAACTTCGCCATCGTCGACGAAGTGGACTCGATTCTGGTCGACGAAGCGCGCACGCCGCTAATCATCTCGGGCCCAAGCGAAGAATCCACCGACAAGTATTTCAAGGTGAACCGCATCATCCCCAGGCTGGTACGCGGGGAAGAGATCGAGGGCAAAGAGCCCGGAGAAAAATACACCACGGGCGATTACACCATCGACGAGAAGCATCGCGCCGTCGGCCTCACCGAGGAGGGCTACGACAAGGTCGCCAAGCTTCTCAATGTGCCCAATATTTACGACATGGCCAACATCGAGTGGAAGCACCATGTCGAACAGGCGCTTAAAGCGCACACCCTTTTCCACCGCGACAAGGATTACGTGGTGAAAGAGGGGCAGGTGATCATCGTCGACGAATTCACCGGCCGCCTCATGCCTGGCCGCCGCTGGTCCGACGGTTTGCACCAGGCCGTGGAAGCCAAGGAAAACGTCAAGATCGAGCGCGAGAACCAGACGCTCGCCACAATCACCTTCCAGAACTATTTCCGCATGTACAAGAAGCTGGCCGGTATGACCGGTACCGCGGAAACCGAAGCCGCCGAGTTTCAGAAGATCTACAACCTCGATGTGACCGTGATCCCGACCAACCGGGCCATGATCCGCATCGAAAATTCGGACGTCGTCTACCGCACGGAAGAGGAGAAATTCCGCAACGCCGCCAAAGAGATCAAAGCGCTGGCGGAAAAAGGGCAGCCGGTGCTGGTGGGCACTATTTCCGTCTCGAAATCCGAACGGCTGGCGGGGCTGCTCAAGCGCATGGGCGTCCAGCATGAAGTGTTGAATGCCAAGCATCATGAGCGCGAAGCCCACATCGTGGCGCAGGCGGGCCGCAAAGGCGCCGTCACGGTTTCCACAAACATGGCCGGCCGCGGCACGGATATCTTACTTGGCGGCAACCCCGAGTTCATGGCCAAGGAGGCTCTGCGCAAGCAGGGCAAGGACCCCGATAAGTTGCAGATCAGCGCCGTCGGAACTCCGGAGCGTATCGAGTGGGACGCAACGCTGCTGAAATACAAGCAGGAGACCGACCAGGAGCACGATGAAGTGGTCGCGCTCGGCGGCCTTCATATTCTGGGCACCGAGCGGCACGAGTCCCGCCGCATCGACAATCAGCTGCGTGGACGCGCCGGCCGCCAGGGCGATCCGGGCAGTTCGCGCTTCTACCTCTCGCTGCAGGACGATCTGCTGCGCATCTTCGGCGGAGAGCGCATGCAGAATCTTATGCTGCGCCTGGGCATGGAAGAAGACGTGCCCATCGAGTCGCGCCTCATCACCAAGCGCATTGCCGCCGCCCAGAAAGCCGTCGAAGTCCAGAACTTCGAGGCCCGCAAGCACCTCATCGAGTACGACGACGTGATGAACAAGCAGCGCAAAGCCGTCTACGGTCTGCGCCGCTCGCTCCTCGAGGGCATGGATCAGAAGGAGCACGTGATGGAGATGGTGCGCGGCGCGCTCGCCACTTTCATCGACATCCGCTGCTCCACCGGCGCGCATCCCGACACCTGGGACTTGAGCGGGTTGCGGCAGGACGTCCTCAACCAGTTTGGCCACAAGATCGACATCAACGAACTCGCGGGACTCCAGCGCGAGGCCATCGAAGATGTTCTGTTCGAACAGCTGGCGCAGAAGTATCAGCAGAAGGAAGATCTCATCGGCGCCGACCTGATGCGCCAGAGCGAGCGCTGGATCATGCTCAAGGTCATCGACGATCAGTGGAAAGACCACCTGCTCTCGATCGACAGCCTGAAGGAAGGCATCGGCCTGCGCGGCTACGGGCAGAAGGACCCGCTGGTCGAATACAAGAAGGAATCCTACGATCTCTTCGAAGCCATGATGGACCGCATCGAAGACGAAACCGTGCGGTTGCTCTTTTTTCTTCAGATAGCCCAGGAGCCAGGCCAAGGCGGCCGCCCGCAATTGCCCTTCAACGTGGATGAAGACGGCTACGAGGGTGGCGAGGACGCGGAGGAGCCGGATACAACCGAGGCGCAGCAGCAGCGCGCCATCGCCCAGACCTCCATCGAGGACTTCACCCGCAACATCCAGCGCAAGAAAGAAAAGGAGCTGGCCGAGCTACAGATGGTCGGCGGGGATGGCGGCTCGAACGGCAGCAATAAGCAAGTGATCAAAGGCGATAAAGTCGGCCGCAACGACCCCTGCCCCTGCGGCAGCGGCAAAAAGTACAAGAAGTGCCACGGGGCGTAAGGGTCACGCATACTTAGCCCGCCATCGTGGCCCTTCGGTCGGCGCATCGGCGTTCTTTCAGCGTGTTCCAGGAGCCGGATCTTACACGTGCCGAATCGTGCTTTGACCGGTTGGTATCTATGCTGACAGCACGGTTATGTGTGTATCTGGAGGCGAAGGTGTCGTCGGCTTTACTGTTGGCGCATCAGCGTTCCAGTGGCAACGGCGCCGCTCACTGTGCTCGGAATTCCGGGAAAAATTACCGCTGGCACGCCAGGCATGTTCAACGCAATAAAAGCCCGATTCGGATCGATGATGCTTCCGCGCATGCCGTAATGGGCTCCTCCGATCTGATAGGTCAGATCGAAAGTGCAATCCGTGCTTACGGTGTACGTGCCGGCTCCCTCGTCCTGGCTGATCGCTCCGTTGTTGCTGGTTACAAACGACGCCAACAGCCCTCCCTTACCGTCTAGACGGAAGCTGCCGACCTGCCGGTAGGCCGTTCCGTTGCGGAATGGAGCCAGGTTCAAAAAGCCATTGATCTCCATTCGATACGCCCCATCGAGGTCATGGGTGCCGCATGTTGCGCCCTCACCCTTCGCATTCAGACGTCCCGCCCGCCTTTGGGCGTACGCGACCACAGTAGCGTCCACACCTACAGCCATGAACGTGATATTGTCACCTCCTTCGGCTACCTGCCCTGTGGCCGGTGACGGAGCGAAGATCGGGGCGCCGACGTTGGCTACCATGTTATACACGCAGTCGCTTGTTACTGAATAGGTTCCGGTGAAGTTGTCCGGGCCAAAGTTGATTCCATTATAAAGGGCGAGGGCGGAAATCTGGAGACCGCCGTCGCCATCCGCGATGAAGTAGCCGATCCGTGAGAATGGGCCAGTAATGGGTGTGCCGGGTTGAATTAGTGAACCATCGGCATAGAAGGCGTAAGTTCCGAATACGTCGTGTACCGTGCATGCGGGCACAAGCCCGGCGACCGACAGCGCGAGTAGTAACACTTTGGGCGTAAGTCTCAATTAGTAACTTCCTCTCTTTGTGAGTCTGTATGATACCAAGCCGCCGTCGGGCTAGCAAGAAACCGACTATACCTTCACTTCCCTAGTACTACTGTGTTATAAACAAACAATTTGATGTAGAATTGTTTTGTGAGCACGAAAGCCGTGCCAGGCCCGCAACAACGGCGCTTTGCGGCATATATCGAGGGCCTGGCCAAAACCGCAGGGCATGCGGATCGGAACCTTCCGCTGAAGAACTACTGCACCGGTTTGTTGTTGCCTGGGGAGCGCAAGAGCGTCGAGCCTATGGCTGCGCGGTTGGCACCGGATAATGTGCGACGCATGCACCAGTCGCTGCATCACCTGGTGGCCGATGCACCTTGGAGTGATGAGTCTGTGCTGGATGGCGTGCTGGACTCAGTCCTGCCGGCCATGCTCGCCCGGGGACCGGTGGTGGCGTGGGTGGTTGACGACACTGGCTTCCCCAAAAAGGGACGGCATTCGGTAGGAGTGACGCGACAGTATTGCGGGCAGGTGGGCAAACAGGAGAACTGTCGCGTGGCGGTGAGCCTCTCGGTGACCACGGAAAGCTCGAGCATGCCGGTAGCCTACCGCTTATACTTGCCGGAAATGTGGGCGAACGATAAGGAACGCCGACGCAAGACGGGCGTGCCATCTGAGATCCAGTTTCAGACCAAACCAGAAATCGCGTTGGAGCAAATCCGACGTGCTCGCGAGCGGGGAATCCCGGAAGGGATCGTGTTGGCGGATGCCGGATACGGAATAGACACAGGCTTCCGGACGCAAATCACGAAGATGGAGTTACCGTACATCATGGGCATCATGAGCACGGTGACGGTTTGGAAATCGGGCGAAGGGCCAAAACCGCCAGCCAGCTATAAAGGGATGGGGCGCCCCCCTCGACTGCTGCAGCGAGACAAACGCCATCAGCCGGTTGCCGTCAAACAACTCGCTCTCTCATTGCCCGCCGATGTGTGGAAAGACGTGACCTGGCGTCAGGGAGTGAACAAGAAACTGCGTTCGCGGTTCGCGGCTCTCCGCATCCGTCCGGCTCATCGCGATTACTGGCGAGCGGAACCGCATCCGCAAGAGTGGCTGCTGATCGAATGGCCCAAAGGGGAATCGGAGCCGACTAAGTATTGGTTATCCACCCTGCCGGCGGATGTTTCGCTCACGGAGTTGGTGCGCATGGCCAAGCACCGCTGGATCATCGAACGCGATTATCAGGAACTCAAACAAGAACTGGGGCTCGGACATTTTGAGGGGCGTGGTTGGCGCGGCTTCCATCATCATGCCACGTTGTGCCTTGCGGCTTATGGGTTCCTGGTGGCAGAACGGAACCGTTTTTCCCCCTCAGCGCAGGTCGGTCATCTCCAACTACGCGTCCCCGAAATTCCGCCGGACTTCCGGCCCCGTGGCTCGCGTCCGACCCGAGCGGCATAATCCAACTTCCATCACCACGCTGCGAATGAAAATTGCGCGAGTCCTGCTGGCCCATCTTTCTCACTGCCCTTTTTGTGGCGTTTTGCGTTTATAACACAGTAGTACTAGGCCTCATCGGTGCGTCGCAGCTGTCAGGCCAAACGCCCGCGCCCGCCGGTGACATCTTTATTGAACGCGCGGTAACCGGAGAGCCACACCACGGAAAAGTACTGGCGCTCATCACGCCTCACCTGGATGACGGACCATTTTTTGCTTGCGGTACAGTAGCCAAACTCCTCAAAGAGGGTTACGCCGGATATTTCATCCGGACCAGCAACGACGAGAAGGACTCGTTTGATCTCACTCTAGGTGAAACCGTCGCGGCCAATGAGCGCGACACAGGCGAGTTCTTGAAAGTGTTGGGGTTGAAGCAGGCGTTCGATCTTGGCTATCGTAACCACCGCATGGACGACGTGGCGCGCACCGAAATACGTGCGCGTCTCATCTTTCTATTTCGCCTGCTTAAGGTCGACACGATTTTCAGCTACGATCCCTGGGGGCACTACGAGGAGAACCCCGATCATTATGTCACCGCGCAGGCTGTGGAAGCAGCGTGCTGGATGTCCGGCGGTCACCTGGATATGCCGGAGCATTTCGCGGCGGGCCTGAAGCCGCACAGTATCACTGAGAAATACTACTTCGCCCGAGGTCCGCAGCTGGTGAATCGCGTCGTCGATATAGGTCCCACGCTGGAAACGAAACTTGCCAGCCTCCGATCGTGCCGCACCATGATGACCCATATGATCAAGGATCTGAATGCCTCGGTTGCGGAGCGTAACCTTCGCCTGCCCGCCCTTGCAGGCGATGAGACCGCCGCCATCAACGAATTCACGAAAGTAGCAGTAGAAAGCCGTGATCGCGCGGTTGGCGGGAAGTATGGTCTACACTACGGCGAAGAGTTTCATTACATCGGGCCGGACAAATCGCTGGACGAATACATCTCACGCAATGCCGTAAGGCTCTGAACGCTACCGGGGATGTAAGCGATAGCTGCCAGCCCAGCAGCATATCGACGATCAATCGCGGCACGCTAACTGTTTACTCTGCCTCGTGCGCAAGTCTCTGGTAAATACGCCGCGCTTCTTCAAACTGAGCAAACACGTGACGCTTCTCATCTTCTGATCGCCACCACGGCCACTCGTCCGCCATCTTGTGGAGCTTGTCGATCCAGCGAATGAAATACTCGGCGGACTGCCGATTGCGAATGGGCCGATCACCGACGTAAATGCGAATCGCGTTGGTCGCCGCTTGGGAGTAATTCGCATCCAGATACCGGCTGGCCGGGCCTTCCGCGTAGACCGAATACCAGCCGCTTTGTGAAACCGGCATTTGGAAGGCGAAGTGGCCGCTGGCCGGGAGTTCTTTCAGCACATTCCCGTTGGAATAAAGCACTACCTTGGTGAGCGGTGCGATCGACCACACGGTTCCCTCGACTGAGATCGTTCTTCCCGCCACCGGAAGCCGCACCGTATCGCCCGGCAGACGGCCGTTAATGCGGACGTCGAGCAGGGGCCCGGTGCTGAAGAACGTGTGGCCTTGACGCAGGCCGTCGAGCCAGGCTTCGGCAGTCAGCGGCCCGTCCAAATGGACAAAGGTCCGCACGCTTCCGATTAACTTGGTCCGGTGCAGGTTGTTGATAGAGTCTTCGCCGCCGGTTGGCACGATGCGCAGATCGTTATTCAGCGCGTGGTGCCAGACGCGAAGCTGTCCGCTGGTGGCTTGGGACCATTCGAGCGCGTTGACTGTGCCCAGCGCCGCGTCCACGGGAAATGCCTTGGCCACGCCGAGATCCCCATCCAGCGGGTCCTCCTCTCCAGCGAAGGCATGAACGTACCCTGTGACGGCACCCTGCGCCGCCGCTTTGCGAAACATATCGGTGTTACTGGGATACAGGCTTTCGATGCCGGTTCCTTCGTAACCGGTGGTGAACGGCGAGATGAGGTGATCTTTGAGTCCGAGAAGAAAGACGTGCCCGTAAAACGGCGGACGGTACTCCTCGCCGACGATGACTTTCAGTCGCCGGTCATTTCGGGACACCGGGTGCTCGCCCCCGCCCGGCACGAAATACTGCCAGTCGAAAATGCGATTGTCTTTGTTGGCGGCCAGGATGTTGAGCACGTCCTGGTCCTCGGCACGCGACATCATGCGCAGGTTGTCTATGGTGTTCGACAGGTTGCCGCCGTAGTTCATGTGGACGTGCGTAGAGCCGCTGTACCAGCCGAGTGCATTCATATCCACCGCGCGATGCAGGGCGAAATTGATCTCACTGGTTTGGCCGGCGCTGACTTCCACGCGCACTTCCGCCGGCTGGTAGGCAAAGCCCTTGACGGCTTCGATGAGCATTCGTCCTGGCGGCAGATCGGCAGTGAATTCGCGCTCGGTATGGAAAAAATGCCGGTTCGCCGCGCCGATTCGGGCATATGCGTCGGCGGGTGCGTAGAACTTGCCGTCAGAGGCGAGATATTGGAGGCGCGCGGCGGTCACGTTTCCGGTCTTCTCATCGATCACGCGCACGTGAATTCGGCCCATCGGGCGCTTCCAGCGACGCTCTCGGATGACGATCTTCTTGCGCGCGCCGCCGTACGTTTCCAGCAGCCGGAGCTGTGGCAGACCGCCTTCGTTGGAAATGTAAGCGATCCACTCCCCATCTGGCGACCAACGCGGGTGAAAGTCATCGTAAGAGCCGAAAGTGAGCTTGTACGGAGCGCCGCCACCGATAGGCAGGACATACAAGTGCGCGTATTGATCGGCGGCGCCCGCGATCGAAGAGTAAACAATACGCTTGCCATCAATGGAGACGTCCGGGCGAGTGCGATAGAGCGACTGCTCGCGCAGGATGCGCCCGGCGTTGGACATCAGGTCGCTGGCGCTGGACGGAAGGTAGGCGGCAGACGGAACCGGCATCCGCCACAGGTCGCCCGAGCCGAGCGGCACGTCCCGATTGGAAACGAAGACGATCTCCTTGCCGTCAGGCGTCCAGGCCGGCTCGATGTGCATGTCCCAGCGTCCGAAGTAGAGCCGGTCGCGCGGATAGTCGTTATCATGTGTCAACGCGATTTCATCACCGGTCCAATTTCCGCCGCGAATCGGCCGGACATACAGATTGAAGTGGCCGTTGGGACGAGTGGCGACGTAGCAGAGCCGCTGCCCGTCTGGCAAGAAGACCGGATCGGTATAGATGAGCTGGTCTTGGGTGAGCGCATGCGTTTCTCCGGTGGCCGTATTCAGGATTTCCAACTGGATGCTCTTGCCGTCGTCATCAGCGGTGTACACGATCCACTTTCCGTCCGGCGACCAGGCCGGCGAGGAATGGTACTTGCGGTTGTACGTCAACTCCGCAGCCGATCCTGTCTGTGGGTCCACTCTCCAGATGGATCCGTGCATGGCCACAGCGATCGTCTTGCCGTCGGGCGACCACGCCGGTGCCCAAGGCGTCGAGCTGGGGGCCGGAGGAATGTAGTAATTGAACATATAGTCGCCGCCGTGCTTCGAGGCCGGGTACTCAACGGCTTGAGGCCATGCAGCAAGCGCGACGCTCAGCAGGAGAAGCGGAAGAATGCGCGTCATGATCGGAAGCTATTCTACTCCGCGCTTGTGTCACGTACACTAGAGAAATTCCTCCTTATGAATAGGGCGGACATTGTCATCGCCGGCGGCTCAAGAGGCGATCCAGGTCGAGTTCGGGTGAACTACCGGCGTCGAGACCAATAACGGCGCCATCAATACTCGTCAAACCGTCACCGATGCTGCCGGAGACTATGCCTGCGGTGGTCAAGCCGGCGTGAAAGGGAGAATCCAATGTTGCTGAATGTCGACGATGTCCGCGACTTCGATGCCATGCTCAAGCGGAGGATCAGACGATTCCGGGAAAAACTGCGTGATTGGCTCGCTCCTCATCGCCTGACTCTTCGACAGGCGCGGATCCACAGAGTACTCATCCCGATGGTTGGAGTGTACACTCCGGGCTGGCAAGCTTTGCCCGCGTTGTCCTGGGAATTCGTAGAACTCACAACCGCTCAGGGATTGACCGGGACCGGGGAATGGTGGATAGAGGCCGGCGCCCGGACGCACGAATGTCTCGACCAGCTGCGGCAGCGCCCGGACCGCAACCTTTGCGATCTGGACCTGGAAGAGCCCTTATTTCTGGCGTGGTGGGACTTGATCGGGCAGGTGCTGGGAAAGCCGCTGCACACGCTGTGGGCGGAGATCTTCGAGGTCGGCTTCACTCCGCCGGATCGAGTTCCCATGGCCGCTTATACCTGGCAGCGCTTCGCCGGCCCCGATGGGGGTGGCCAAGTCACTCTCGAGACATGGCCCGAGTGTGCCGCCGGTTGGGCGCGGCGAGGTTTTCCCGCGGTCAAGGTCTCAATGACTGCGTATCAGCCGGAGGATCACATCGAACTGATCCACCGTATCCGTGAGGCCGTTGGCCCGGAGACGGAGATCCGGATCGATGCCCATGGAACCTGGAACTTCCAGGAAGCGCGACGAATCCTGCAGGCGGTCGAGGGTTGCCGTCTCGAGTACATTGAGCAGCCGTTCAACTCCATGCTCCCCCAACGGTATTACCCGCCCGGCGAGGTCGTCCCTCAGCGCGATCCGTTCTGCGGCGGGTTTCAGGCGGAGTACTATTTTCGCAAAATGACGGATCTCAGGAGCCGTCTGAGCACTCCGCTCTCGTGTCATTGGTGGACCCCTCCGATTGTTCATCCGCCCGGCGCATCGCCAATGGCGAACTTGTGGGAGCCGAACTGGTACATGCTCGAGCGCTATGAGGCCGCCGACATTTCCGTGCCAGACATCTGGCTCGGACCCTGGGGGCTGTGGCGTCTCACTCAACTGGCCAAATTCATGGGCATGCATGTCACCGTGCACAGCAATTTCGAACTTTGCCTGCACCTTGCATTCCGCGCGGCGATGGTATCGGCCCTGGTCTATCAGTCGGAAAGCGCCGGTCTATATCTGGGCGCCGCACCCAGGGTCTGTCATGCAATCGACAATGAGACCATACAGGTCAGCGACGACGTGATTGAAGGCGGGCAGTTCGACTGGTCGGGAGGCCACGTCAAGTTGTCGCCGAAACCCGGCCACGGCCTGCGACTCGACCCTGAGCGAATCGGGCGTTATCGACAAACACCGGAGGCGGTAGCAATGCACCGGGAGTTTGCGCGCAAGCTCTACGCCAACTATCTGCTAGACCGGCCCCGACGGACTAACCAGTCGGGTTGGCCCAAGTTCGATCGGCGGGAACGGTTCGATCGCCATGCCTGGCCCTTTCAACTTTCCGCCATCTTGGGAAGCGAAGAGCAACAGGACATCGATATGGAATTGAATCGATAGCCCAACGGTACCGGTTACGCCTGGTAATCCTCAACCGCGTTATCCCGGCGGATGGGAAGCCCTCCTGTTACCGATCCGGACCAGTGGGCGTTGTCCACTATTTCTCTTCAATGCTGGCGACACAGCTGATAGTCATGCCCATGGCCACGCTGAAGACTAGTGTGTTATGAGCTTTCCGGCGGCCGAATTCTTGAGTCTCGCGCCACTCAGCATCCATATGATGCGGGTAGAAGCCGACGGTTTGGCCGGCATGCAGGGACGATGTCCGCCTCGGTAATGGTGCGCGCCAGCGTTTCACGGGCAGCGTCCACGGCGTGATCTTCGAAAATTGTCCTTGATCATGATCGGCGCCAGAATTTCGGTTCGCCCATGGCCGGCGATGAATCAGCGCCCGGACATTATCCCGCCGTCATATCGACTATTGCGGCCATGCCGTGAGCCAAGCTCCTCGCCATTATCAGCCGTTGGTCGAAAAAGGTTCCGACAGAGATACCTCAGCAAAGGTTGGATCGTCTCTAGTGTTGGGCAACATTATCGGCGCAGACGAGGAATCAAGCCGCCAAATGCAGCAGACTGAGAAACTTCCGCGGATTGTAGCGAATGCCACAAAGCTAGGTGCATGGCCGTAATTCGATGAATTGTTGGTAACATCCAATTCATGTGGCAGCGTCTATGTAGAGTGCCTGTTTTTCTTCTCCTGCCGTGGCGCGCTTGGCCGAAACTTTCCTCGCTGTGATAAAGGGTATCGTAAAGAATAGTGGCAGAGAGTGATGAAACAGACGCCTCCATCATCAATTGAGCCTCCATCGCCTTCTCCGACGGCACTGGAACACGTCACGGCGCGACCGTCGAAAGACGTGCCGGGGCAAAAGTACCGGTCACGGCGAGGATGGCTTTGGCTGTTTATGCTTGTGCTGGCCGGCGCAGGACTCTACTTCGTTTGGCCGAAAATCACAGGCACGAAATCGGGAGGCGTGAAGGGCGGCGCCGCCGGCAAAGCCGGGAGCCGGGGGCCACAGGCGGTGCCGGTGGTCGCGGCGAGAGCCCGCAAGGGCGACGTCGGCGTGTACTTTACCGGCCTGGGCGCGGTGACTCCGATTTACACCGTGACCGTAAAGAGCCGCGTCGATGGGCAGTTGATGAGTATTCATTACGGCGAAGGCGACCTCGTTCACAAAGACGATGTGCTAGCGGAAATCGACCCCCGCCCGTACCAGGTTCAGTTGGAGCAGGCCGAAGGACAGCTGGCAAAGGACCAGGCCACCCTGGCGAATGCGCGAATCGATCTGGCGCGCTACCAGACTCTGCTGACACAGAACGCGATTCCCGAACAGCAAGTTGCAACGCAAAAAGCGACCGTGACACAGGACGAGGGAACGGTAAAGAGCGATCAGGGCCTGATCGATAGTGCCAAGCTCAACCTCGATTATTGCCGCATCACCGCGCCCATCACCGGGAGGGTGGGTCTGCGTCTGGTCGATCCGGGGAACATCGTGCACGCTTCCGATCAGACGGGATTGCTGGTGATCACGCAGATTGAGCCCATCAGCGTTATCTTCACCATCGCCGAAGATCAACTTCCGCCGGTCTTCAAGAGAATGCGTGCGGGCCAGCGGCTGGGAGTCGACGCATTCAATCGCGACCTCACGGCGAGAATCGGGCACGGGTTGTTGACGACCATTGACAATCAGATCGATCCAAGCACGGCGACGGTCAAGCTGAGGGCCACCTTCGACAATAAAGACGACGCCCTGTTTCCCAATCAGTTCGTCAACGCGCGGCTGCTGGTCGAGCAGAAGCGCAACGTGACTCTGGTGCCGACGTCCGTAGTACAGCGCAACTCGCAAACAACCTACGTGTATCTCGTCAAGCCGGATTCCACCGTCACCGTGCGGCCCGTGACCATCGGCACGACGGAAGGCGACGATTCTGAAGTCACTACGGGTCTCGAACCCGGCGATGTCGTGGTCATGACGGGCGTCGACAAGCTCCAGGAAGGGAGCAAGGTCAGCGTGCACTTCGAAGGCGAGAGCCCGGCCGCCGGCGGCAGATCCGCCTCTGGCGCCAAGGCGCGGCCCTCGGCAGGCCCGGCCGGCAAATCAGGGCACCCGCCGGCCAGATGAACCCTTCCCGCATCTTCATTCTTCGGCCGGTCGCTACGACGCTGTTGATGGTCGGCATCCTGCTGGCAGGGGCGGTCGCCTACAAGCAATTGCCGGTCTCAGCGCTACCCGAGGTGGACTACCCGACGATCCAAGTCGTTACGTTTTATCCCGGCGCCAGCCCGGAAGTGATGGCATCGTCGGTCACGGCTCCACTCGAGCGCCAGTTCGGCCAGGTGCCGGGCCTGCAGCAGATGACCTCGACCAGTTCCGACGGCAGCTCCGTGATCACGCTGCAATTCAACCTCAGCTTGAATATCGACGTCGCCGAGCAGGAGGTACAGCAGTCGATCAACGCTTCGGGAACGTATCTCCCGCCCGACCTGCCGGCGCCCCCGATATACAGCAAGACGAATCCGGCCGATACCCCGATCCTTACCCTGGCGCTCACCTCGAAGGAGCTTCCGCTCTCGAAGGTGGAAGATCTGGCCGACACCCGATTGGCGCCGAAAATTTCGCAGTTGCCCGGCGTTGGCCTGGTCAGCATCAGCGGCGGCCAAAAGCCGGCGGTGCGCATCGAGGCAAATCCGACCGCGCTGGCATCGAACGGCCTCACCATGGAGGATCTCCGCACCACCGTTGTGGCCGCCAACGTCAATCAGGCCAAGGGCAATTTCGATGGCCCGCATCAGTCTTACCAGATCGGCGCCAACGATCAGCTGCTCTCGAGCGGCGATTACGCTCCGCTGGTGGTGGCGTTCAGGAATGGCGCGCCGGTCAAATTGAGTGATGTGTCCGACATCGTCGACGATGCCGAGAACATCCGTCAGGCAGCATGGATGAATCGTGTGCCCGCGGTGATCGTCAATATTCAACGGCAGCCTGGGGCGAACATCATCGCCGTCGTCGACCGGATCAAACTACTGCTGCCGCAACTCACCGCTTCATTGCCCTCATCAGTTCAAGTCAGCTTCCTGACGGACAGGACCAATACTATCCGCGCGTCCGTAAGCGACGTGCAGTTCGAACTGATGCTTACGGTGGCCCTGGTCGTGATGGTAATTTTCCTGTTTCTGCGGAACGTGGCGGCGACCGTTATTCCGAGCGTTGCCGTCCCTCTCTCCTTGGTCGGCACGTTCGGCGTGATGTATCTGCTGGGGTACAGCTTGAATAACCTCACTCTGATGGCGCTGACGATTTCGACGGGCTTCGTTGTCGATGACGCCATCGTGATGATCGAAAACATCACACGTTATATCGAAGAGGGCGAACACCCGATGAGGGCGGCGCTGAGAGGCTCGAAGCAGATTGGCTTCACGATTGTCTCGCTGACCATTTCGTTGATCGCCGTTTTGATTCCGCTGCTGTTCATGGGCGACATCGTAGGGCGGCTATTCCGCGAGTTCGCCGTTACGCTAAGCGTCACCATTTTGGTCTCGGCCGTCGTTTCGCTCACGCTGACGCCGATGATGTGCTCGAAACTGCTGAAGCACAAGCCGGAAGCCACGCAGGGACGCCTTTATCGAGCCTCGGAGCGTGCCTTTGAAAATGTGATCGCCTTCTATGGGCGGACGCTCAAGTGGGTGCTTCAGTGGCAAACGATGACGCTGCTGGTGGCCATCGCCACGCTCGGCCTGACGATCGTTCTTTTCATCTACATCCCCAAGGGCTTCTTCCCAGTTCAGGACACCGGCGTGATCCAGGGCGTTTCGGAAGCCGCACAGACGGTGTCCTTCGACGAGATGGCACGCGAGCAACAGCGACTGGTCGAGGTCATTCTGAAGGATCCGGCGGTCGAGAGCCTCTCATCCTTTATCGGCATCGATGGAACCAACACGACGCTGAACAGCGGCCGCATACTGATCAATTTGAAACCTCTCGACCAGCGCAGAATCGGGGCGAGCGACGTGATTCGCCGCCTCCAGCCCGAACTGGCGAATGCGGCGGGGATCACTCTGTTCATGCAGCCGGTCCAGGACCTTTCGGTTGAAACGCGCGTCAGCCGCACGCAATACCAGTACACGCTCGAGGATGCGAGTGTGGACGAGTTGAATACCTTCGCGCCGAAGATGCTGGAAGAGCTGAGAAAGCTGCCCGACCTGCGCGACGTGGCCAGCGATCAGCAGGATCAAGGGCTGCGGGCGAAGCTGGTATTCGATCGTGAGACCGCCTCGCGCCTCGGCATCACGCCGTCGTCGATTGACCAAACGCTGTACGACGCCTACGGCCAGCGGCAGGTGTCGACCATGTTCACGCAGTTGAACCAATACCACGTAGTGCTGGAAGTGAAGCCTGGATTTCAGAAAGACCCTTCGGACCTGCGCAATTTATTTGTCCGTACAGGCGCTGCCTCGGGACTGGTTTCGGGAGGGACCACGGCTGGACTCTCCACCGGACCTACCAGCACGTCCTCTGCCGCGGGCGCCGCCTCTTCCGCGCCCTCGCTGAACAGCCTGTCGCCAGGACCTTCAGGAAGCGCGTTCAGCGGAAATGGCATTTCTTCGTCTGCGGCGTTTCCGAATGGAGGCCAGGTTCCGCTGAACAGCTTCACTCACATGGAGACGACAGCGGTACCGATCACTATCAATCACCAGGGCCAGTTCCCGGTGGTCACGCTCTCCTTCAATCTGGCGCCGGGCTCGTCATTGGGCGACGCCGTGCAAGCCGTGAACAAGGTTAAGGACGAGATCGGCATGCCGCCCAGCATACAAGGGGCGTTTCAGGGCACGGCGGAAGCTTTTCAAGCATCTCTGGCGAACGAGCCGGTGCTGATTCTGGCAGCGCTGGTCACGGTCTATATCGTTCTGGGCATTTTGTACGAAAGCTACATTCACCCGATTACGATTCTGTCCACGCTGCCTTCGGCCGGTGTTGGGGCTCTCCTGGCCCTGATCGTTTCTGGCAACGATTTCAGCGTCATCGCGCTCATCGGCATTGTCTTGCTCATCGGCATTGTGAAAAAAAACGCCATCATGATGATCGATTTCGCTCTCGACGCCGAGCGCAACGAAGGCATGGCACCGGTGGATGCCATCTATCAAGCGTGCCTCCTGCGATTTCGCCCCATCATGATGACCACAATGGCGGCGCTGTTCGGCGCCATACCGCTGGCGCTCGGCACCGGGACCGGTTCGGAATTGCGACGGCCCCTGGGTATCACGATCATTGGTGGACTGCTGATCAGCCAACTGCTAACGCTCTACACCACGCCGGTGATCTATCTCTGGTTCGACCGCCTCGCCCGGCGATTCTCGCGACAGCGCGAGGTCGGTGCGGGCACGGAGCCGCTTCCCGCCGATTAGCACATGACTATTTCAGAACCATTCATACGGAGGCCGGTCGCAACCACGCTGTTCACCGTGGCGATGCTGCTCGCCGGCGCTGTGGCGTACCGGCTGCTTCCGGTATCGCCCCTGCCCCAGGTGGAATTTCCAACCATCTCCGTGAGCGCGGGCCTGCCGGGCGCGAGTCCGGAAACCATGGCTTCATCTGTAGCCACTCCGCTCGAGCGCCAGTTCGGCCGTATTGCCGCTGTGACGGAAATGACGTCATCAAGCTCGCTCGGATCCACCAGCATCACCCTGCAGTTCGATCTGAACCGGAACATCGATGCCGCGGCGCGCGACGTGCAGGCCGCTATCAACGCAGCTCGGGGCTACCTGCCAAGTAATCTGCCGAATAACCCCAGGTACCGGAAAGTAAATCCGGCGGACTCGCCGATCTTCATGCTGGCGCTCACGTCAAGCATCCTCACCAAGGGGCAGATGTACGACGCTGCGTCGACCATCATGGCGCAAAAATTATCGCAAGTGAGCGGCGTGGGACAGGTGACGGTCGGAGGCAGCGCGCTGCCTAGCGTTCGTATCGAGCTGAATCCCACGGCGATGAATAAGTACGGCATTGGGTTCGAACAGGTGCGCAGCATTTTAGCCAGCGCGAATGCAAACACGCCAAAGGGATATTTCTCACGAGGCCTGCGCATGTGGGAGGTGGGGGCCAATGATCAGCTCTTCAACGCAGTCGATTACGAACCTCTGCTGGTGGCTTACCACAACGGAACTGCCGTTCGTGTTTCCGATGTTGGCCGCGCCGTGGATGCCGTCGAAGACCTTCGTAATGCCGGGTATGCGAATGGCAGGCCATCAGTTCTGGTCATCATCTTCCGCCAGCCGGGAGCTAACATTATCGAGACCGTGGATCGCGTTCGCGCACTTCTCCCGCAGCTGAAAGCTTCCATTCCGCAGGCGATCAATGTGCAAGTAGCGATGGATCAGACGGTGACCATCCGTGCCTCGGTAAACGACACCGAACGAACGCTGTTGATCTCAGTACTACTGGTCATTCTGGTGGTGTTCTTTTTCCTGAGAAACCCGCGCACCACTTTCATCCCTAGTGTCGCCGTACCGGTATCGCTGATTGGAACGTTCGGCGTCATGTATCTGCTGAACTACAGCCTCGACAACCTGTCTCTGATGGCCCTGACGATCTCCACGGGATTTGTGGTGGACGACGCCATCGTCGTCATCGAGAACATTTCGCGTTACCTGGAACAGGGCATGCGTCCCTTCGAGGCTGCGATCAAAGGAGCGCGGGAGATCGGTTTCACCGTCCTCACCATCAGTATTTCGCTGATTGTAGTCT
>Ga0070730_10002146_pt1 | contig 18169 bp, 17 predicted proteins | sample Coa_R1_3_FD_66447 | JGI IMG/M metagenome (GOLD analysis project Ga0070730, IMG submission 66447) | Surface soil microbial communities from Centralia Pennsylvania, which are recovering from an underground coalmine fire - Coalmine... | ecosystem: Environmental > Terrestrial > Soil > Unclassified ... | reverse complement strand
CATATTTGCATTCGCCGGTGTGCTGGATAATAGTTCGGTTGTTGAGTTGAATAAGAGTGTGGATAGCGGTGAACTTATGCTCGAAATGACACCGAACCACATCATCGTGAATCAAATGGGTATGATCGTAAGGAATTATCCGGGCCTGCTGGTCAGCGGGAACCCCATTCGTGGGCACTTCCATTATTACGATATTCGCGCAAATCAGACATCAGGGATTCCTCTCGCGTACATCATAAATGAGCTAACTCAGGTCTTTGCGGTATGGGGAAGCAGCATTCTGCCGAAGTACAACGAGTATTTTTCTGGTGGATAGAGGACGCACGAGGCTGACTGGCGGGAGTGGGCGCAGTTCCGCTAGATCAGAGAGGGGTTCATTTTCTCAATGGGGCCTCGTAGAATCAATCGGGCGGTCTTTCCGTAATTCGCTGCACAGCCTTAATTTTCCAAGAAATCTGTGCTGGTGACCTACGCAGCGATTTAGGGCTGATGCTGACCCTACTATGCGAATGTGCAGTATCGTGGAGATTCTGGCTGGGCAGATGCCCTACCGTGGCAAGGTTGCATGCATCATAGGGATATATCGGGGCTGGCGCAGAGCCCCAAACAGCAGGCTTTTGCTTGGTGCCGTGAGTGTAGGACTGGGGGAATCATGCGGCCTTGCGCAGTGTTTCCATGCAGGTAAGCCAGTTCAAGACTTGGTTCCAATTGGAACACAGATGGGCTACCAGAAAACCAGCTTTTAGCAATTAGCAGTTGGCAATTAGCGAAGTCCAATCCCCGCAACATTCTTCTCGAGGTAATGTCATTCAGTGGTGTTCCCAGTTTCATTTCAGTTCGCAGGTAAGCTGAAAAGGGTTCGGCGCAAAGAATGCGTCAAATCATGCCGGACTATTTTCAAGCGTCCTCTGCGGGAGGCCTTCAGGGAGGATTTTCTAAGCGCTTGTAGAGCAATGTAGCCTTGAGATAACACTGCTATCAGGATACGTACCAATCTGGTAATCTGTGTGCAGCAACTTTAGTTATGACTTAAGGAAGCACCCGCCGAAAAATATTTTGGGATTCAAATTGGAATTGCAACCGTTTTGAAACTGTGGATGGGCAACAACGGCTTGTAAACTTGCAGCTAGTCTTTTATATCCATCAACCAACAATAGCCAACCGATGAAAGGACATATTGTGAAAAAGACGATTTTCCTGAGCATTTTGATGTTTGTATTCGCGGCCACACTTCTTTCAGCACAGAGCGCGGATTTCAGCGTGACTTCTTCGCGGAGCTGGGTGGGGATCGTGCAACCTGCTACAGGATATATCGACGACTCTTCCGCCACCATTACCGTGTCGCCCGTGAACGGGTTTTCCGGCACGGTGAACCTGAGCGTGGATGGAGGCGGTCTGGACGCAAGCCTCTCTCATATTGTTGTCTCCGGTTCGGGTTCGGTGGTGCTGACGGTGGCGGTGGGCGCATCCACTCCGCCCGGGGACTATCTGGTTACCGTCACTGGCGCGAGCGGAGCCCTCTCGCATAGTGTCCAAATCACTTACACCGTGTATGACCGCGGAGGAAACTGCGGCCAGGAGATCTGCCCGCTTAACTGACAGGATAGAGACACGAGGTCCGTTTCCTGGAGCCAAGTGAGTGTTTGGCTGGAACCGTTTGGGCTGACAAACCCTGCCTTGTAGTACAAGGAAGCAAAACCCATTACCACAGAGGTCACTGAGGCACACGGAGGACGGCACAATCCCCTCTCGACTGTTTGGAACAAGGATGGTCATGGAGTTTTTGGGCAAAGCCGCAGGTCGTGATTAAAGTGAGACCGGCAAATAAGGTCCCATAACCTTCTTCTTGATTTGATGTCATTCAGCCGGTGTTTCCGGCTTCATTTCAGTTCGCAGGTAAGCTGAAACGATAAGGGCGGCGGTTCGGGCGATCCGGCGAATTGTCCTGGCCAGCCGTTGCAGGCATTTTCCGCCATTTTTTGCAGGATATCGTTCCGCAATGCGAGCGCCTTCACCCGGGCTGCATCTGCGCCGCTTATTCCCAGGTCCGTTTCTAGCTCCGCGGGGAGTATCAAATTCTTGGGTAGTTAAGTCGCTTCGATTCTTTGGGTTTTCATGGCAATATTACTCCTGTTAGTGCCTCGACTGCGGCTAAAGCTGATTCGTGGTCTGCAAGTTCCCGCTGGTATTGGACTTCAATATCCAATGCTTCGCGAAACGAGGAAAGCAGAGTTTCGGCATCCAGGCGATTTGCTTGATATGCTGCGAACGCCTTTCTGAAGGTTGCGTCAGCCTGTGGAATCAGCCGCTCCCTGTAAATCTTCAGTTGCTCCTCTGAAGTCCGGGCAATCACGAACTGCTGCTGGAACTCGGACCGCAGCCGCTGAACCTCAGCTTCGAACTCCTGTTGCGCGCTTTCTTGTTTTTCCTGCGCTTCCACCAATTCCGCCTGGCGGCGTCCGCGATTGGGAAGAGTGACACCAAAGGTCAACATGTAGTAGTCAGAAAACTTGCGATCAGTATTCTGATACATGTATTGCAGGCTGAAGTCGGGCCGAAACTCCTGGTGTGCCAGTGCAACCTGTGATTGGGCCTGTTTGAGCGCCGCCTGCCGTGAATGAACAGCCGGGTTTTGCTCTCCCGCAAGCCGCAAGAGCTGTGATGAGGAATACAACATGGCCCTTTCTTCCAGGGGTTCGGCCTGAATATCAGCCGACGCTTGGTCACGACCCAGTAACTGCTTGAGCTGCGCTTCGAGCCGCCCTTCGTCACGGCGGCCCATCATGATTTCCTGCAGAATTTTTGTGTGCTGGAATTGTGCCTTGAGCACTTCTTGTTGATTGCTCTGGCCTGCGCGATCACGGGAGTCAGCAATTCCCTGAATCTCAGCCAGGACCTGGTCGTAACGCTGAAACACCCTGATCGACTGCTGGGTGCAGGCGAGGTGGAAATAAATTTCTTTCGCGCGCTCAATGACACCCTGGCGGATAGACTCCGATTGGGCGTGCAAGGAGTCTGCGTCATGCCGGGCAATTTCAGTTCGCAGCCTCCTCTTGCCGGGATAGGGAAAGTCTTGTGAGCCACCAATACCGATGAAGGCAAAGTCGCTGGTGGTGTATCCAGCAAACGGCCGAGGACTTCCCACAGAAAACTGCTGGACTACAATCTGTGTATCCGGCAAAGCGGCCACACGCTTGGGCACAGCCGCCGCTGCTTTGTAACTGTGGCCTGCGGCGAGAATCTGTGGATTCCTAGAGCCAGCCTCCTCAAGCAGCCTGCTCAAAGGGGAGGCTACGGCAAGACGGTCATGCGCCTCCTGAGCATTGTTCTGCCAGCCTGCCGCCGCATCCGCGAACTGCATAACAAACAGAACCGATGCAAGCGTAAGACCCGGCAAAGCAGCGGCATTCATCTTTTCTCCGATTTCGAAACAGATGGCAGGACCTACAGCATGTACTCATGCAGGCTACCAAGCTACGTTGTTCTGTCGGTTCGATGGGGGACTGATTCACAGCTTGTAATTCCTAGTACTCATCTCATAAATGCTCCAGGCATTGCCACCAGGGCTAAAGCCCATTTCATCTAGGCCTGGAACGCGGGCCTGAAGGCCCGCTCTTCCACCGACTGCGCTCAAGCGCATTTATGAGATGGCCTCTAGTCAAAAAGCAATATGGCAGCGGCCAAGACTGTTATCCACAAACCGTGCTTATCCCCCACTGCAGTTTGAGTAATATTTGTGGTGCGAACAATCTTGTTCGAGATGCGATAAAGCTCCTTCTTTTCATCCCAGGATTTCTCCTGGTCAAACTCGACGTTCAGCGTAGTTGCTAACATTTCTGCAGCCAGCTCCTCTGCATATTCACCAGCAACATTATCCGGCTGCCCAAATGAATGATGTTCGCTCAGATATCCGTAGGCATTCTTATCAGCCGGCAATGCTAGACCAATGCTGGCGGCCAACAAACGGTGGGGTTCGCGAGAAGAATTTTCCGCGATTACTGCAAATGTCACCTCACCGGGAGCAAGAAGTTTCATGCCCTCTTTCCGAGGAAGCAGCTTGCATAGCGGAGGAAAAATAGATGACACTCGCACCAGGTTTTGGGCGGCTATTCCTGCATCGCGAAGGGCAAGCTCAAAGGACGTAAGGCGTTCCTTATGCTTACCGACACCTTTCGTAAGAAAAATGGACTTTGTTACCATGCTCGGAGTCAAGTTAGCCTATGCCCTCCAAATAAATAATCAACCAAACCAATAAGCTAACGCTCTTCACGATCTGTAAAGAGGACCAGTCCCTGAGGAAGTGAATTGGCCGGCAGAGTGACTGTACCTACGTCAGCCAATCCGCCATCCGATGTCTCACCGGTAACACGCATTATGTGTAGCTGACCGCTTCCAGGGAGAAGTGCGTAAAGGAATTTTTGTCTCTTGTCTAGAAGAATGTCCGAGATGAAACTGCCAAAAGGCGCAGTAGAATGCAGGCTTACCGGCCGAAGGACGCCATGATTGTCAAGGTGATGCAAACTAACAGATTGGCCCAAGAAACCTGAAAGCCAGACAAATTCTCCATCCTTCCGAATTTGAACCCAGCACGAGTCGACCGCGGGATCATCCACGGCTTCGTGCAGAAATTTCAGTTGTCCATCGGAAAAGCGAAAGGATGCACTTCCAGGCAACGCTTCTAAAGAAATGATGAGCTGCCCTGGAGCAACGGGATTAAACGCCATCCCGAACGGGTGAGGCGACGTAAGCTGTTCTGTCCTCTCCAGCGTCCCTTTGTTGGTTACACGGAAGACATCGATAGCACTGTCACTTACGCGACTGCCGATAAGGAACTCACCATGCGCGGTAAACTGAAGATCAGCAGGCCCAGGCGCGGGACTAATATTTAGTTCTACTGTCGATCCCGGAATTGGCGTCAACTTCCCGTGATCAACTGTAAAACCGGTATAATTCGCTGGAATTGTCGTCCCGTCACCCTGATTGCCCACATATAACAAGCCATCCGTCAGCGCGAGAGTGATTGGAACTGCACCACCAGAAGGAACCGGCTTCCCGACCAGTTCCAAAGTCCCATCCCTTTTGATTCGAAAGGCGGAAATATCGTTACTACCAACATTCACAGCGTAAAGAAACTCACCATCACTTACAATCGTATCTTGCGAACAGCCAAAGAAGTTGGGATTTCCCATTCCCTCGGTGGGATAAAGCGCCTGGAGTGTCAAAGCCCCGCTTCTGGCATCCTGCTGAAATGCGGCTATGAAGTTCGGCCCATCAGGGTTGGTTTCGGTATATATCATGTCCGCCACAGCGTAGCGAGAGAGTCCGCCAACAACACACAAGATTGCCGCCAACAACACCAGCACTTTAGAACTCATATATGTTTCTCCTACCATGGCGGTATTTTATGGCCGCCACACGACATACTCTCTCCAACCACCAGGATGGTCCGGAATTTGTTCAACAATCAGTTTGTGACAGCATGTGCGATACACGCTAGAAACCGCTTAAAACACTACTGCTTTACCTGTCTTCTTCAACATTCACAAATACAAGCCCAATAGCAGACAATGAGGAGCCAGGTACTTCTACAATTTCAACATCGGTCAACCCGGCATCGGAGTCTAGTCCGGTACGCCGCAATGCCTCAATTCTGTTGCTTAAAGGTTTTAGAGCATACAGGAATTGCTCGGAAGGCGAGAACACCATGTCGGTAGCGCTATCGCCAAAGGCAGATGTGCTATGCTCGCTCACGCGGGTAAGAGCACCATTGGCAGCAATGGAGTAAAGCGTAATCAAACTGGATTCCGGGGCGGAAAACCAGGCCTGCTTGCCAGCTCTTTCAATTATCTCCCAACAGGTATCAAGCGACGCAGCATCCATGACGGAATTAACCAGAGAGACAGAACCCTGGGCCGAAACCGAATAAGCGGCTGCCCCAGGCAAAAATGTAAGGCCGCCGAATAGCTGGTTGTCATTTGCGGGATTGAAGGCCAACCCAAGCACACCCGGCTGGTCACTCAGTTCATCTGTACGAACCAACCGTCCATCAAAAGCAATGCGAAAAACGTCCAGTACGTTTCCTACACCGCGTGACCCCGCAAGCAGCGTGCCTTTTCGATTGAACACCACATCGGAAGGATGGTCTCCGATATTCAGAAATATCGCCGAATTTTCCAGCGGCTTAAGCCCATCGTCATCCACTTGGAAGCCCGCATAGTTTGGCGGTGTTACGCTATCACCCAGATTTGCGACATAAAGCAAATGACCATGAATCGCAAGACTGACTGGAGTAATGCCTTGCGAAGGAAACGGCGCATGAAGCAAGCGCAATTCGCCATTGGCCTTGATTGCGAAGACCGAGATATCGTTGCTCCCCGGATTTACGGCATAAAGGCGATCACCGCGCGTGATGATCGCGTCTTGCTCGGTGCCAATCACATCTGCGGTTGCCGCACCCAAGCCCCCTGTGGGATAGCTGGCAAAGTAAGTAAGCTTGCCTGATGTGCGGTCCTGTCGATATGCAGCAATAGCATTAGGGCCGCTCGGATTGGTAATTGTGTATACGAAACCACCATTCCGATCCGCCTCGCCCATGGCTGCAGTCGCGACGGCCATCACCCAAAGCAGGCACAGTCCAACCAGTTGTTTCGCCTGATATTTCATTTTGCTCTCATCCATACTCGCTGATCAATGGCTGCCAGAGCTTCAAAATGGAGTCAGCAAGATTATTATGCCTGGTGTAGCCCGAGTTAACTGTTAACACATGCCACCTATGCACTCAGATTCGCAATTCTTTAAAAAGTTACAGATAAACAGGTGAAACTATAAATTTTTCTTACTGACCTTAGCGTTTATGCAGTTTCCAGTCTGGGCAAATGGTACGACGCGTAAAGATGTTGTTTAGCAGTAAATTGAATGCTTTCACCTCACTCATCATGGCTTAACAACTCCTGAGGGCTGCATTGCCTACGATGGCTCACTTAGTACTATTTTATTTGTTCCACAGTTGCATGTTGTGGAATCGAACTCTGACACTTTTGTGACAGTTAAGCATCACACCTATACGGCAGTATCTGGCATGTAAATCGAAGCCTAATAAAACAATGGACAATGACGATGAACAACGACACACGGCATTCGTCTCTTTATTGCCGGCTGCTCTTGATGGCCTGGAGCGTAAATATCTATGCCGAAAATATTTCATGAATATAGCCCAACGACCGTTGCGCTGGATGATTTGATTAAAACACTACCGCAATATCCTGATGCCTATGATTTTGGTCCCGATATCAATGAAGCAAACATAGTTTTGTTGTCTCGCAACTCTTCAGTGCCTCAAAAGGCGCTAACTTTTTTCCGTTGGTGCGCGAAGTTCCAGCCATGCCTGTTTGGCCGTATATCAGCGGGCGATCTCAAAGGCATGTCCTTTGATATTTGCTGGATTACGGAAGCAGATATAGCTGCAGGGGATTCGTTTGTCAGCCACAAAATTCAAAAAGCCCGGCGCACATGGAAGGACCGTACAGAACTTGGCGAGAGCCATGGATTTCTCGTTATGTTTAATGTTCATCGCCTGGTCTTTGCCAAACCCAGCGTCGAACTGCTGGAAGTATGTAAGCACATATCGGACCTGTATTTTGTTGAACATGCACCGACAGAAGTTGATGTGATTTACACGGAAGCCATGCCGCTGCGCGACGCCAGCGGAAAAATGGTTTTGTTTAAGGCTGGGGCAAATATTTTTTATCCCAGCGCCCACCTTACTCGCAATCATGACCGGCGTGTACCTGGCGGACTATTAATTTCGATTAATTCCCCCGGCCATTATCTGAATTCACTGGTAGCGCGAGGACTAGTACCGGAGTTTTCCCAAGCCGTTGAATACGTACGCAATCTAGCGTTGCGTTCCATTGGCAATGGAGGAATTGGAGATGAAGGGATGCGCAGCCTTACTTGGCACAATCGGGACCCGGAACGCAGCCGGTTCCATTGCCCGGTGAAGAATCTCCCATCATACGTGCCGGCAGATTTCTCGAGGGAACACTATTCAGGGTTGTACCATACTGATGTCCTGGTTCCAACGGCGGTTACCATTGATGACCAACGAATCAACCACCTGAACGGCGACTACAGTAATTGTGAAGTGTGGCGCCAGCTCAGGATCGACTATCTTGTTGAAACTCGTTTTGACGAGAAAAGTCAAAATTATGCCCTCTTTCATGGCCATCCGATTCCAGAGGTGGCAAAATACCATAATCCCTGGCCTCCGGCGAGACCGGTGAATGCCCCCGGCTTGGCATACGGTGAAAAGGTCTATGAGTGACCAAGCTGTAGCGATGAACGACGCTTTACTTGCCGAGCGGAGAAAGTTGTTTCCGTTGATCGCGGCCATCGCGGCGTCAGCTTGCTGGGGATTGGGCACGGTTATCAGCAAAAAAGCATTGGGGTTTGGCCCCCCCTTGACGCTCTTTGCGATGCAGTTGAGCGCCAGCGTTATTTTCCTCTCCATCGCCATCGTTTTCCAGCAGCAACGATTTCGATGGTCTCTCCGCGGAATTCTTGGAGGAGCGACTGGCCTGCTGGAGCCAGGCATGGCATACATGCTGGGAATGATAGGCCTGAACTTTACCTCCGCTAGCAATGCTTCGGTCATAACGAGCAGTGAACCGATCCTCATTGTTCTCCTGGCCTGGCTTCTGCTCAAGGAACCTATAAGCTTTCGGACAGCGCTTTCTGCTGCTATGGCTATTTCTGGAGTATTGATAGTTACGAGCGCAGGCGCCCGGGACATTCGCGGCGGGGGAATTGCGCATACGGGCGACTTTCTTATTCTCGCCGGCACCCTATGTGCGTCTTTCTATGTGGTGCTGTCGCACCGGCTAGTGCAAAAAATGGAACCGCTTCATCTGCTCGTCATACAACAGGGATACGGCCTTGTTCTCATACTTGCGGTCTGGTGCATCAGTCTACTGAATTATTTTGAGCCTTTGGCTGGCAAATTTCAGAATCCGGCGGCAATTCCCGCAGCAGGTTGGATTTGGGCGGCAATTTCCGGGATCGTTCAATATGCGCTTGCCTTTTGGTTTTATTTGATTGCGTTGAGGAAACTCCGGACGAATGTAGCGGCCGTTTCCTTAGCCCTGATCCCGGTCTTCGGAGTGGGAGGCGCTTGGGTATTTCTCGGCGAACCACTCACGGGCATCAAGATTGCAGGCGTCGTCATAATTGTTTTGGCTATGGTGGGTGCTTCGTGGAAGCCTGGTAGCGACGGATGAGCTTGACTTGTCCTGCATGATAAGCGTCATGCAGGGCGATGCCGTTCACGAGATGCGTTATTTCTGGCAATCCCAGGCGGGCAGACGGCAGCGCAAGAACGACCGCCTGCAAGTGCTTATGCTGCTGGTCGAGAATCTGCATTTCGCTGTTCCATTGGCTGGCGTTCCCGTCGGTCCTAGAAAACCAATTGGTGCCTCGTAACGGGAAACGAGGACATGGAACATTGGTCAACTGCCGCATTACTCTATATTTCCAGTAGGCACAATGCAGGGCAATCTCCCAAATATTATGCGTGTGAGGCTTAGGCCGAAAAAGTGCTTCAATGACTGTTAAGCCTTTTAAGGTACTTTTCAATGCTGGTCCATGCCAGGCTCTACTCTGATATGCTGAATCGAGCAGATCGAGGAAGTGCTGGGCATAAGAAGGTTGAATCGGCTTCTTTGGCATTTTTACTCTCTAGCCTGGATGCTGGATCCCTTCTTTCTGCTGTCTGAGCTAACAGCATCATGTCTCGCCCTACAGAAAGAACCACCACCCCAAGGCATGACAGTCACTATGGCGCACTCAAGATCTCCTGCCATTCTCATCTCTCATCGCAGCGGCAATCCCTGCGCTCAGAGCAATCCTTGCCAGATCATGCTGATCTGATACTTCAAAAGACTGAATTCCCTTGCTCTAATCAGACCGCGATTCCTTGTGCTGCGTACTGAATCAGAAAAGTAAACACCAGATCTGGGTAGAGGCGGTTTTACAGGCCACAATCCGCAGGATTCTCTCCCGTCCGTACGAGAATCCCCCAAAAATCCACAGACCACCTAAAAAAAGCTATTGACACACAACGATTTAGGCGTAGGATGTGGTCTAAAGTGGTCAAGAGTGGAGTAGATCCTGGGATTGATCAAGGGGTGAGTGGTCCAAAGTAGAAGCCGGGTGAAAATGAACCAGAAACAGCCCCAAATTGCGGTGACCGATCCCGAAATTCAGCAATTTGTTGTCTTTTTGACCTCCTTTGAAGCGGTAACGAGAGTAAAGAACGATGTTTCGCGGCAACCATCCAACTCGGGTCGACGAAAAGGGACGACTAAAGGTCCCATCGGAATTCAAGCGTCTGATCGACGAGAAGTATGGAATGCGATTTTACATCACCAGCCTGGATGGAAAGGTTGCTCAAGTGTATCCCTTCGAGGAGTGGCAGCGAATCGAGGAGAAGCTGGCGCGGCTCTCGAGCTTCAATCCTACGAAGAAGAAGTTTCTGAACCGCACGAATTATTACGGGCAGGTGGTCGAGATGGATGGGCAGGGACGGCTACTGGTTCCTGGCTTGTTGCGCGATTCGGCCGAGATCAAAGGAGAGGTCGCTGTGGTCGGCAACCTGACCTACCTGGAAGTGCAGAGTATTGAACGGTATCGCAAGGAAATAGAAGAGAACCCATTCACGGCTGAGGATGAGAAAACACTCAACGAACTGGGAATTTAGTGGCGGAAGACGACTTTGGGTTGGACAAAGCCCTTCAGAGGGCGCATGGCGAAACGGAAACGGCTGGCCATGTACCGGTTCTTTTAAAAGAAGCGATCGACTTTTTGGCGATCCGGCGCGGCGGCACTTATATCGACGCGACCCTCGGCTTGGGCGGCCACAGCTTAGAAATCGCAAAGCGCCTAGGCCCACAGGGTCATTTGATTGGCTTCGATAAGGACCCGAAGGCGTTGGAGGCGGCCCGCAAGCGTCTCAGCCAGCCGGTTGAGGCCCAAGGCGGGTGGCCCATGATTACCCTGTTGCAAGGCTCTTATGCCGAAGTAGGCGAGCGCATTCCTGCTGCAAGCGCGCACGGATTGCTCGCTGACCTGGGAATGAGCTCTTTGCAGCTTGGTGACCAGGCGCGTGGATTCAGTTTTCAGGCGGAAGGGCCGCTCGACATGCGGATGGACCCGTATGAAGAGCGCACCGCCGATCAAGTGGTAAACCACATGCGCGAAGAAGACCTCGCGGATGTGATTTACGAATTCGGTGAGGAAAGGAGGTCGCGGAGAATCGCCAGAGCCATTGTCCGAGCGCGGCCGATAAGAACTACCGCTCATCTAGCACAAGTTGTATCGGCCGCGCTCCGGCCAATGAACCCCAGCACCCGCAAAGGCGGAGCGCGTTGGGGAACGGAGCGCATTCATCCAGCGACCAGAATTTTCCAGGCAATCCGAATCTTCGTAAACCGCGAATTGGACGACCTGAAGGCGCTGCTGGCCGCGGCGCCTCGGGTGCTGAGGCCGGGAGGCCGCATGGTGATCATCAGCTTTCACTCTCTCGAAGACCGCATGGTGAAGGATGCCACGCGCGGGGGCGACAGGAGCGGCATTTATCAATTGCTGGTGAAGAAGCCGGTGGTGGCCGCTGAAGAAGAGATTGATCGCAATCCAAGGTCGCGTAGCGCCAAGTTAAGAGCAGTGGAGAGAACCAGGGGGATCGCCAATCGGTTCATCGGGTGATCCGGTGATCCGGTGATCGGAAACCAAGACCAAAGGGTTCTTCAAGAACAAATACGTGCGCTGGGGAAGTTTGCAGAGTACGGCCAAGATTCAAGCTTTTCATCTTCCTGACGTGGCAGGCAGGAAGAACAAAAAAGGGTCCCTCGAGAAAGCGAAGGATGTTGTGATGTTTACCGGAACCACGATTGAGAACCTGTTTCGCAGTGTAGAGCGTGCTGAGCTGCATGCGTTGCAGCAGAAATGGGAAGAAAAAGAGTTCGAGGGCAACAAATACCTGGTCTACAGGATGAATTGCCAGCAGATGATTGAGGTGGCTTAGATGGCAGCAAGGGCAATGCACATTACGGGAATGATCACGCCGGTTGATCTGCGCACGCCGGCCCGCCGCGCCGTGGCCGGCATCACCCCGGAGTTCTATTTTCAAAAGACGATCGACAACTCGCGTCTGGTGAAAGTGTCGGATCCCAGGCGGAAGCGGGAGATCCGCATGTTCTCCTCGAGCGTCGCAGCTCTTTTTCTGATGATCATGTTCTATGCCTGGCAGCACTTCAGCGCCATCGAATACGGCTACCAGATTGAAAACCAGAAGGCGCAGCGCGACTTGCTGGTGGAGCAGAATCGAACGTTCAAGCTGGAAGAGGCTTCCCTGCGAGACCCGGGAAGGATTGATATGCTGGCGCGGCAGATGGGGCTTGAATCGCCTCATCCCGGGCAAGTGGTAAGGATGGACGCCGATTCGCCCATTGGAAGTCCAGTTATCGCCCAGGTTTCAACCGTGGCCGTGATTCCTGCGCAGTAAGCGGGTGGAAGCGGGTTTGGTCCCGGCGCAACAATTAAAGATTAGGGACTTACGCACCTTCCATCATGGTTGGTGGTTAAGGATGGCGACTCTGGAAAAACAGCCGAGCCGCCATGTGTTTCTTTGAAATGGCAAAATCTTCTAATGGCGACAACACCAGGTTGTATTATCTGGCCGCTTTCCTTGGTCTTTGGTTTCTTGGCATTTGTGCTCGCCTGATCTTCCTGCAACTTATTCACTACGGCGATTTCACGCAGCGCGCCTCTCGCCAGCAGCAGCGCACCATCGAGGTCTCGCCCGTCCGCGGCAATATCTATGACCGCAACGGGAACGAGTTGGCGATGACGGTGAGTGTAGACTCGGTTTTTGCCGTACCCTCGGAGGTCCCTGATGTCCACGGCACAGCCACGCTCCTTGCGCGAATTCTTCGGACCGATGCCACGGACCTCGAAAATCATCTGCGAGCCTCGCGCGCCTTTGCCTGGGTGGCGCGAAAAATAGACGGTGAAACCAGCACCCGTATCCGCTCCCTCAACTTGAAGGGCATTTATTTCCAGAAGGAATCCAAGCGCTTCTATCCCAAGCGCGAGTTGGCGGCGCAGGTGCTGGGCTATGTTGGCCTGGATGACGAGGGCCTGGGTGGCGTGGAGCGTGAGTTTGAGTCCAGGCTCAAAGGTAAGCCGGGCGCTATGCTCATCTCCATGGACGCCCGCCGGCGCTGGTTCGGTCGCGTCGAGAAAAACCCCGACCCCGGCGAAAATGTCGTGTTGACCATCGACGAAAAGATCCAGTATGTCGCGGAGCGCGAACTGGACCAGGCCATGCGCGATACGCAGGCGGAAGCAGGCACCGTGATCGTTCAGAACCCGCGCACCGGCGAGGTGCTGGCGCTTGCGAACCGGCCAACATTCAATCCCAACGCCTTAAATGCTTCCGGCCTGAAGGCGCTCAAGAACCGGGCGGTGAGCGACATCTATGAGCCTGGCTCGACCTTCAAGCTGGTCACCCTGGCCGCCGCTCTGGAAGAGAAGTTGACGACCACCGACGAGGTGATCGACTGCCAGATGGGCTCCATTGTGGTGAACGGACTCAAGATTCACGACCATAATCCTTATGGGGGATTGACTGTGGCGCAGATTCTCCAGAAATCCAGCGACGTGGGAGCCATCAAGATTGCGTTGCGGCTGGGAGAGGAGAGGTTTGATCGCTACATCCGGGCATTTGGTTTTGGTTCGCAAACCGGAATTGAGCTTCCGGGTGAAACGCGCGGCATAACCAAACCTGTCAGCCGCTGGTCCAAGGTCAGCATTGGCGCGATCTCCATGGGACAGGAGATAGGAGTTTCACCGGTCCAACTCATCTCGATGGCCTCCACCATCGCCAACGACGGAGTCTATGTTCCCTCCAGAATCATTGCCGGGACGACGCCGCCGCGCAGCACGCCCCAGTACATCCCCTTTCACCCTGCCCAAGGGAGGCGCGTGATCTCACCTATGACCGCCGCCCAGATGAAGCAGATGATGGAAGGCGTGGTTCTTGGTGGCACCGGAAAAAAAGCCATTTTGAACGGCTATAGCTCCGCCGGAAAAACCGGAACTGCGCAGAAAGTAGATCCGGTCACGGGCGGCTACTCGCATCGAAAGCACGTCGCCTCTTTTGCCGGCTTTGCTCCGGTAAACAATCCGGCAGTAACGGTGCTGGTTATCCTGGATACCCCCGTAGGCCCCCAGGATGGCGGCATGGTAGCGGCCCCGGTCTTTGCACGCGTGATGCAGCAGATATTGAGTTATCTGAATGTTCCGCATGACATTGAATTCCAGGATCCTCGCCGCATGACGCTCCGCGCTCAGGTCAAAAGTGAAGAGCTGGTGGAAGGCGCTCCCGACCGAATCATTGCCGAAGCCGAGGTAGCGGACACTCCACTGCCGCCGCCGGATCCCAGTCGAGAGCAAGATAAGAATTCCACCGCCAAATTTGTTCCGGCTGCATACAAGCCCGACCCGGCCCCCATGCCCGCCGCCACTCCAACGCCAGTTCTGCCTGTTCAAACTCGTGGGACCGTTGTCCTGGATGTCGCCGGTGGCGTGGTTGTCCCCAATTTCATTGGTAAACCCCTACGCGCCGTGCTGGAGGAAGCACAAACACAGGGGATTGAGTTAGAAGCAAGCGGAAGCGGCTTGGCCCAGACTCAATCACCCCCGCCAGGCTCCAAGGTCCCCCACGGAGGCCATGTCAGCGTAAAGTTCGGAAGATAGTCACTTGCTTTGAAATCGATCCAGCCCCGCTGTTCAGCGATTTTGTGTCCCTTGAGTTGCCGGAACGGTGATCGGTTGGTCGAGCGCAAACTCCAGCAGAGTCTCGCTCGGGACATGTACCTGATCGCCCTGGGTCACGACTTGAACGGCAGTTCCGGCGCCTGCGCCCACGCCTGCGCCGATGGCAGCGCCTTTTCCGCCTCCGACAATGGCCCCAACTACAGCGCCTACCGCTGCGCCTCCGCCCACCTTCTTGGCGGTGTTGGCCCCGCGCGATTTGCCCGATAGCTCATAATCGCCGGTGGTGAGTGCAACGGTCTGGCCATTGATCACGATGCCGGTGAGCGAGAGTTTGAGCTGTGATTTGCCCTGGATGTGTCCGGCCTCTTTGGCTTCATCCAGCCGCCCATAAACGTCTGCGCCCTTCGAGGCCACCAGAATGTCGTTGACATAGAGAGGCTGCTCCAAAGTAGCTGAGAACTTGTCGCCGACCCGATTCTTGTCCGAATCAATGGAGTCGATGGTGCGCACCATCAGGCGCGTGCCCGTAGGCACGGTGACGTTGTTTGAACTTGAATAGGATTGCCGCCGTTGATTGGCCGGGGCTTCCTCGCTGCTTTGGTCTCTCAGGGAATCATCTCTCCGCGAATCGTCTCGTTGTCTTTGTAAATCGCGGTCGCGGTGGGAGTCGCGTTCATCTCGGGTCGCAAACCCCGGCTCGTGGCTGGAGCGTGAATTCTCCGAGGATTCGAACTTCAGCGTGACTACGTCGGCGACATCATATTGCTGGACAGTTGAGCCCACGCGAAAATTGATCTGGTTCTCCGATCCACCCATATAGGTGCCTTTGATAAGGCTGCCGTTTTTCAATTCCAGGGAGTCGGCTTGGGCGACTGAGGTAAAAGAGCAAATCGTCAACACACAAAACAACGTCGCTATGAACCCGTACTGCAACTTCTTCATGACTTCATCCCCTATTTTCGAACCCAGAATCTATTTCGAACCCTGCATCCAAACCCGCTTTGAAATTACCAAAATACCAGATTACCCAATTACAAATTCCTAAGATGCTCCTACTCTAACTCAAACCCGGCAAAATCTTGGAAGTTGTCGCTAAAATTGAAGATGGCTCGTCTATGACATTTGTGATGATTGTCGTGGCTGTGCTCGGATTGCAGGCAATGGCCCAGGCGATTTGCAGCCGGCGCGATGCCCGCAAGTTTCCTCCTCCGGGACAAATGGTTCTCTCCCCAGACTGCCGGTTGCACGCCTTGCCCATGGGCAGCGGACAACCGGTCGTGGTGCTCGAAGCCGGCATCTCCAATAGCTGCCTCAATTGGAGTCTGGTGCAGGCACGCCTCGCAGCTTTCACCACGGCTTGTAGTTACGATCGCGCCGGGCTCGGCTGGAGCGATTGCGACGGACGCCCGCGTTCGGCCCACGCTATGGCGCTTGATCTCCATGCGACGCTGGATCGGTTGCAACTCCCAGATCCTTATATCTTGGTTGCGCATTCTTTTGGAGCATACATCGCTCTGGCCTACGCGCAGCATTTTGGCCATCACACTCAAGCGGTTGACGGAATTGCCGGAGTGGTTCTGGTAGACCCGCTCACTCCCCAAGAATGGGTGCAGCCTACGCCTACCCAACGTTTCAGGATTCTCAGGGCGGTTTGGTTTACGCGCGCCGCCGGAGTTCTGGCCGCCTTGGGAGTGGCTCGCTTTTTTCTCTGGCTGCTCCAACTCGGCGATCGGGAGCCATCCAGGGCGCTGCGCGTCGCGGCCCGAACCACACAAACCAGCCGGAGAATCCTGAGCGAATTGACCAAGCTTCCGCTCAAGGTGAGGAGACTGATCCGCATGCACTGGAGCTCTCCCAAATTTTTCTGGACCATGGCCAACCAACTCCAATCGCTGCCGCAATGCGCCCGCGAGGTGGCCGGATGCTCGATTCCCACACACATCCCGGTGACGGTAATTTCGGGCATTCATCAGCCGCCGGAGATTTTGGCATGCCACGCAGCCATCGCCAATCACTCCTCGCAGGGCAAGCACATCGTGGCCCGCAAGAGCGCCCATTGGATCCAGTTCGATGAACCGGAATTGATTGTGGAGGCGGTGCGGGAATTAGCGAGCCACCGCTGAACCGCGGATTTACGCTGATAGGCGCGGATCAAATTAAACTGCCTGCCACTGATTTTCACAGCACACTGATTAAACGAGTTGAGCCACGAATCAGCGCGGGTTGACACGAATCAAATTATGAAGAACAAGCCTGAGTCGGCTTTTGTTTTTCGATCCCAAGACGGTAGCAGGGTTAAGGCCAGTAGGTTACAGTAATCGAGTCATATCCAGCCTGTGGTCTGATGGTGTAGTCTGCCAATAACAAACTCCTTAAAGGCTGTGCATGTCCCGTACCAGAATACTGCTTGTCAATGGCGATGCTACTGTCCAACACCTTCGCGCCTTGATGCTGCGGATGAGAGGCCACTTTGTTGATACCGCCGCAACTCTGGATGCAGCCCACGCCCAGATTCTTTCACGCTCCTACGATCTGGTGATTGTGGACGTCGGCCATTTTGCGGCCCCCGGCCTGGAGTTCTGCGAGCAGATCAAGAAAAATTCTCCAGATCTCAAGGTGTTGATGCAGGTGAACGACAATGTTTTTCTCGACCGGCATAGTTGTCCGGACAAGGTCGTCTATAAGCAGGAGGGGCCTCAGACGTTCATCCATGAAGTTGAAACCCTGCTGCAGGCTGCGCCCTGACGAACTTGTTTGCTTTTGGGCCGCTTCATATACTTAATGGATCATGACAAACATTGCGCAACACCCTGCCGGGTCCTTCTGTTGGATTGAACTCTCCACCACCGATCAAAACGCTGCCAAGAACTTCTATACGTCGTTATTCGGATGGGGCGTCGTCGACAGTCCCATGGGGCCGAACGATTTTTATTCCATGTTCAAGCTGGAGGGACGTGATACCGGTGCTGCCTGCACCCTTCGCAAAGAACAACTCGAACAGGGTGTACCTCCGCATTGGATGCTCTATGTAGCGGTACAAAATGTCGATGAGACCGCAGCCAAAGCAGGGCAGCTTGGCGGCAAGGTGCTGGCTCCGCCTTTTGATGTTTTTGATGTGGGACGCATGGCAGTCGTGCAGGATCCTACCGGCGCAATTTTTTGCGTGTGGCAAGCCAAAGCGCATTCAGGCATTGGCATCAGCGGCAACGGAACTCTATGCTGGGCCGACTTGAGCACGCCGGACCCACAGCAGGCCGGCAAGTTCTATTCCAGCCTGTTTGGCTGGCAGATTATTACCGATGACCACGACCCTTCCGGCTATCTGCACATCAAGAAC
>Ga0070730_10002145_pt1 | contig 18179 bp, 9 predicted proteins | sample Coa_R1_3_FD_66447 | JGI IMG/M metagenome (GOLD analysis project Ga0070730, IMG submission 66447) | Surface soil microbial communities from Centralia Pennsylvania, which are recovering from an underground coalmine fire - Coalmine... | ecosystem: Environmental > Terrestrial > Soil > Unclassified ... | reverse complement strand
AAGCCCAAACCGCGATGCAACTCGCCGGCTTCCAGTAAAAGCGAGCCGTGATCCGTAGCCCGTGCTCCGTGGGAGGGTCGCAAAGAGCGATTGAATCACCATGCGGCGAACGTTCCTTGCGAATCTCGGAAGCTTGATTGACCGAGCCCCCCTCCCCCCGGTTTTTTTGTAAGTGCGCATTCTAAGGGGGTTACGAGGGCCCCTGTTTGTAACTGCACATTCTAAAAGACTTGTGGGCGGACAATCTCGGCCAAAACCGGGTAAAACGCGGTGTTTCCTCACAAGTGCGCATTCTAAAGGACTTAGCGCCTCTGATTACGGCTTGAGAGCTTACGCCACTCCGGTCTGCCCTATCAGCCTCTGCTTATTGCTCCATTGAATTACACAATCAGTATATCAGTGGACGGGGTTGCGGTCAAGCGGGTTTTGAGTTTTTTTAAGACTCTGAGCGGTATGGCTCCAAGGTTTTACGGTTCGCGGATGGCGCGGTAGGCGCCGGGCTTAGGGTTGGAGACCACCTGGGTTTGGCCGCTGGGCCAGCGGATTTGCAGTTCGAGGGGTTCGGGCGCGGCCTTGCCGAGGCCAAACAAAACACGGCGGTCGTGCGAGGACAGATAGCTGGAGCCGCCGGTGATCCAGCGCACGAGTTTGCGATTGCCGGCCTGCAGCGTGAGCTTGGCGCCGATAGCGTCGCGGTTGCTCTTAGTTCCCACCAACTGGAAGCCGAGCCAGGAATTGCGCGAGCCGACATTGTTATGGAGTAAAACCGGACGAGCGTTGAGGCAGGTGAAAATCATGTCCGTAGCACCGTCGTTGTCGTAATCGCCGATGGCCAAGCCGCGACCCGTGTACGTGCGGCGAAAAGCTTCACCGGCATTTTCGCGCATATCTTCAAAAACGCCCTGGCCATTGTTCCGCAAAAGCAATAAGGGCTGCTTGTACTTCACATCGCCCCGAGACATCTCGATGACCTGGTTCAAATGGCCGTTGATAATCGCCAGGTCCATGTTGCCGTCATTGTCGTAGTCGAGGAAATGCGTTCCCCAGCCAACGAAGGACTTGGTGAGCAACGAGAGATGCGAGCGCGTAGTCCAGTCTTCAAAGGGAGTTTTGCCACGGCTGATGAACAGAGAGTGGAACTCATCGTTGAAGTTGGTGACGGCAAAAGCTGGATGGCCGTTGCCTAGAACGTCGGCAGCGTCGATGCCCATTCCGGCTTTAGCAACGCCGTTCTCATCAAACGAGATTTCCGCTTCGTCGCCGCGGTCAACAAACGTTCCATTATGTTGATTCATAAGCAGGAGATTGGGAGAAGCGTCGCGAGCGACAAATAGGTCCGGCCAGCCATCGTCATCCACGTCAATGGCCACTGCACCGAGAGCGCGCCCGACAAATTTGTCAACGCCGGAGGAATGGCTGACGTCTGTGAATGTGCCGTCCCGGTTGTTGTGGTAAAGCGTGAGCGGCATGCCGGCATAAACCTTTTGGTCGCAGTAGGTGCGCACGCCATTGAATTCGCAAACTTTTGGATTGTCGAAGGAGAGTTGCGTGTAGTTGCAGACGAGGAGGTCGAGATAACCGTCGCGGTCATAGTCGAACCACACGGCGCAGGCAGACCAGCGGCCCTCGTTTTTCACACCTGCTTCTTCCGTAACGTCGGTGAAGGTTCCATCGCCGTTGTTATGAAACAGCGCGGCGCGCGGCGTCCCGGTGATGTACAGGTCCTGGTGGCCATCATTATCATAGTCGCCGGCGGCGGCGCCCATTCCGTAAAACGGCAAACTGGCCACACCGGCCTTAGCCGCAACGTCTTCGAATTTGCCATTTCCCAGATTGTGATAGAGAGCGTTTTTAACGGGCGTGGGGCTTTTTCCCTTGGGTGTTTCGCCGCCGTTCACAAGAAAAATGTCGAGCAGGCCATCCCCATCGTAATCAAAGAATCCCACCCCGCCGCTTGCGGCTTCGATCATGAAGCGGTCCGGCGACTCGCCGCTAAATTGCTTCCAGGTGATTCCTGCAAGGTCAGTGACATCGCTGAAGAATTCGTCGGAATTCGCAGCGGCCAAGGACGGCAAAATGCAATAGCTGATGGAGAGAGAGAGACTCAGCAACGGGAAAAGAAAGAAAAACCAAGGCCGGCTATTGATGGAAAATCTGCAAGAGGGAATTCTCATGGATGGCGAGTCCCAATCGCGGCGGTTGCGTCCACGTTCTGGTCTTCTTTTTCTTTCAGCTTGCGGTGCAGTTGCGTTTCCTTCACAGCCTCATCTTCATGCCCCGTCCGGCGGTAAACGCGTGCGAGGAGCAGATGCACTTTGGCCACGTCGGGGTCGAGTTTTGCGGCAGTTTGCAATTCGCTCAGGGCTTCATCGTACTTGTTATCCTGAATGGCGAGGTTGCCGAGCTGGTAGTGGGTCTCGAAACTAGACGCGTCCAATTCCTCGGATTTTTTCAGAAGGCTCTTGATGCGCGCATCAGCAGCAGCATCACGCTCGCCCGGAGCGTTTAGGAGAAAAAGGGCATATTTCATAAGGAAGAACGCATCTTGCGGGAATTTGCGAACGCCTTCCTCGAACGATTTTGCGGCATCCTCGTTGCGATCCATGTTCCAAAGAGTCAAGGCCAGCCCCAGGGCTGCCGTTGGGTTGTTGGGATTCAAATCGGTGGCCTTTGTGTAGGATTTGAGGGCATCGGTGAGGAGAAACATTTTCAATTCCACGGCGCCTTGCAGACGATAGGCTTGAGAGGAAGAGGGGAATCTCTTGACAGCTTCCTTGGCAACCTCGAGCGCCGTGCCGTCTTTTTTGTCCTCCATCGAAGCCTCTCCGAGATCAATGAAATAAGTTTCATTCGAAGGAGCCATATTGATGGCCTTTTCAAACGCGTTAAGCATTTCCTCAGATCGCTGCTGCTTTGCGTAGGTCCAGCCCAGGAGCGCATAGGCTTCAGCAGTGCCATGACCATAGCCAATGGAGGTTAAAAGAGTTTTCTCGCAGGATTCATACCGCTTCCCGCTGAATTGGGCGAGCGCCAGGTTGTAGTTGAGGGCGCTTGCGTCGGGATAGGTGTTTTGAATAGAGAGGAACAACTGCTCAGCAGTATCGTAGTCTTTGAATTCAGCGGCCAAGCGGCCTCCTTGAAAAACCGCTTCGGGGCCAGCAAGCATCTGGAGCGCAGCACGCGCTTTCTCGATTTCCCCGATGTGATAGTTCGCGCGGGCGAGAGCAGAGATCGTTTCCGGCCGTTGCCGAACGAGTGGCTGGACGACTCCCAGCAGTTTCGCGGCGCGCCGGTGGTCCCCCAAGTCTTCGGAAACCATGCCCAGAAGCAACGTGGCCAGCGAATCCCCTGGCTTGGCTTTGAGAGCGATTTCCAGATTCGCACGGGCCTTTTCCAGTTGGCCCAGCTGCCAATAGTCGGTGGCCAGACTGCGGCGTGATTCCACGTCCCCGGGATTCACGTTCAGCGCTTTCTCGAAGCACTGCGCGGACTCCTCAAACTGATTTTCCATGGCGAGAACGGTGCCGAGCTGCGTAAGAGCAGCTGCGTCGGTTGGCGCCCTGCGAAGGAGTTCACGCAGGTTGGCTTCTTGCGCCGTCAAATCTGCCTGCTGGGTGGCTGGCAGGTTGCTCTGGAGTGCGCCAAGGGCCTCCGTAGAAGACGCGTTAGAGGCCGCCGAGAGTGGCCATTGCAAGCAAACAAGGAAAGTTACTAGAGGGATTGCCTTGAGTCGTCGCATGCCTTGTTTCGCGATTCTTGGGAGACCTGAGGCCTCTATTTCTATAATACCTGTAGAGCGGCATCGGGCTGCTCGATTCTGGGTCAGGGCGGGCATAGTCCCGGAAGCGGCCCTTGCTTCCAAAAGAAACGAGGGAGGCGGCGTGCCGTCTCCCTCGCATGTCCTATTCAGTTTTAGCAGAGCCGTTAGAAACTGAATCGTCCCATGAATTCAATGACACGGCCTCCCAGGGCTCCAGTCGCACGGCCGAAGTTAGTGTTGGCGACAGCTTTATACGTCACAGCGCCGGTGACAGGGTCGGTAACCAGATCCCCCGTTCCAACTTGTGAACTCGGGGAATTAAAGCCGAACGAACCCACGTTCAACTTATTGAAGATGTTAAATGCATTGGCTTTGATTTCGAAGCCAGCGTTCTCGCCGAACACCTTCATTTTGGGGAAAGTGAATCGCTTGCCGAAGGACATATCGATTCCTGTGTAGCGTGGCCCTCGGAAGGAGTTTCTTCCCACCGTGGGAACGGGAGGGGCTGTCGTGAATGATCGCGGATCAGGAGCCGGGCTAAAGTAAGTCAGGCTGCTACCCGGGAAATTCCCGCCCTGCTGTTTGAACGCATCGGTGCTGAAATCGCTCTTCGCGCCTCCCAGATACGCGGAGGCACGGAAGATACAGTTCGAGCCGTTGTATGCCCTCTGGCTCTGCAGCATTTGGCACGCATTCCCAACATATTGGAATGTGGGAGTCCAAGGGAACCCGGAATTCAAGGTAAGAATCGTTCCTAGCTTCCAACCGCCCGCGACGGTGTACAGGAAGTCATGACGGCTCTTGAAAAACGGAAGTTCATAGAGAGCATTGGCCGTAAACGAGTGCGTAACGTCGAAATCCGACGGGCCGGTTTCACTCTGTAGGTTGAATGGATCGGTCATGTTGCAATTTTGGTCGCTAGAGCACTGGTCGATGCTTTTGCTATAGCGGTAACTGGCGCTCATTTCCAGCCCCTTGCTCAGACGGTGAGTAATGCGCGACAGCAGAGCATTGTAGTGGGCGTTTACGTCCGTTTGAACGATGTTGACGCTGTTCATGAGCGGAACTGTGGTGTTGGTGATTGTATTGAGCCCTGTAGGTATCGCATAGAACAGCGCGTCATTAACAGAGCGTGCGTACTTGCGGCTTTGACTGCCTTGATAGCTAAGAGCCGCCACCCAGTCATGCCCCAAGTCGTACTGTCCCTCCATGGAATAGTGCCATGTATACGGAGTAGACAGATTCCTCACCGCCCCGTTGATGTTTGGTGCGGCATAGTGAGAACTGGTGGGTTGCGGGAGGCCTGTATTGGGGTCAAAGGTCAGAATCGCCGCGGGGTTTGACGGGAATCCCGAGAAAGAGTCGAGACCTGCGGAACTCAAACCGTAAACGACTTGGCTCGTGGGAAAGTTGGTTGCGATAAAATCCGGAGGATTGCCTGCGGCGTTTAGCAGCAGGTTTTCCTGCACGCGATTGTAAGCGACGCCTACGCCGCCACGGAGCACGAACTTATTGTTGAATTCGTGACCTATGATAGACTTGGGGCTCCACGCAAAGCCGATTTGCGGGCCGAAATTGTTGCGGTCAGGATTCGTGAAGTTTCCCCCCACTTGGATCTTCGCGCCGGTCAGAGTGGATGCACCGGTTCCCAAAATAATGTTGCTAAGGCGGCCGAATTTGTCATGTATTGGAGTAAAGTAATCGTAGCGCAGCCCTAAAGTCAGAGTCAGATTCGGCTTGACCTTCCACGTATCCTGGCCAAAGAAGCCGTAATTGGAAACGCGGATGTATTTGCGGAAGTCCGTGGGCACACCGGTCTTTGGATTGAATGTGGTGGTTGCTTCATCCAAGGGCGCATCGTTTGCAAAGCTCCAAAGGTTGTTGAAGTCGAATGTAGGTCTGGCAGCGCCCGTGCTAGCACTATTGTTTTGCTCTTTGTCGAATTCTCCACCGAATTTCAGCACGTGATTGCCGTGGACCTTGCTGAGCGTATCGCGGAATGTGTAGGTGGTCTGATAGAAAACCCCGGGACCAAAAGGGAAACCGCTACTGATTGAGTTTTGTGGAACGGCGATATTCTCAACCCCGAGGCCGAACGGAGCGAGCGGGTTGGACTTGATCTCATCGAAGTACCAGCGGGTCACATTCATGCGCGCTTCATTAATCATGCTTTGGTTGATGGTTCGATTCCAAAGCAACGCTGCTGTCTCGTTCGTTGCATCGGTGTGGAAGGTATTGTATTGGCGTCCGTCCACCCAACCACCGGGCAGGAAAGTCTTTTGTTGCGGAACGTGAAAAAGACTAAAGGCGATTGTATCTTTGCTCGTGATGTTGTAGTCCACGCGACCATTGAACTGTGTGGCTTTGATGTTGTCGTTCATTCCGTCGTACTCGACCAATGCCACGTCGGGACTTCCATCTAATCCGCCCCCGATCGAGTACGTGTTCCCCTTAGGATAGGTCGTGTTGTTTGGGACGAGGGTTCCAGAGCTCCCCGTGTTGGAGCCAAGATCAACTCCGCCTGTGACGGTTTGGCAAGTTCCGACATGGCCTGTTGCGTTGGGGTCCTCAGCGAGGCCCAGCAAAGCACAGGTCGAGGTCAATAGTTTCGGGTTCTGGAAGCCCGCGCCGGGAACCGAGAAAATCTTTGCAGCTAGACTCCCAGAGGGCAGTTTGCTAATCCATTGAGATGTTTCCACCCAACTTGAAGCACGGTATTGCGCACCGCCCGTCTTCATGTGCTCGAAGGAGAAGAACGCAAACACCTTGTTCTTGATAATTGGGCCACCGAGGCTGCCAAGGACGTTGTGGAGAATCTGATTGTCACGATTAGGTGAGCCGCCGAATGGGCCGCCCCAGCGCTGAAAGGCGTTGAGTCCGGGGCTGTGGATGCGCAGGACCGCGCTTCCGTGAAGGTCGTTGGTTCCATTCTTGGAAACGACCTGAACTACAGCGCCTGCGCCATGGGCGTTCTCGGCAGAATAGGGGCTTACTTCGACATTCATCTCTTTCACCGATTCTTCATTAGGGGTTATGACCGTGGCGCCACCCCATCCTTGACTGTTTGTGCTCACCCCGTCGAGTTCGTACCCGTTGGCCTCTACACGCGAACCATTGGCGCTGACTTGAACTGCGTTCTCGATCTGGAAAACGCTTCGATTCGAGCCCCCTACACCGTTGTAATTGGGAAAGTTGACAGAATTGCCGCCACTGTCGCGCGCTCCCAGGCCAAAAACACCGGGAGTAATGCGGAGCAGCTCAAAAGGATCTCCTCTAAACTGGGGAAGATCCTCAACCTGCCCCGAGGTGATCGTGCCGGTGAGGGAGGCATCTTCAGTTTGCAGAGCAGGAAGAGTGTCCCCACTCACTGTCACCTGCTCGGTCACGACCCCTGGTTCAAGCGACAGGTTCACCCCACTTACTTCCTCGGCACTAATCCTTACGTCCTTAACCACTCTTTCCTTGAAGCCGGTTATCGAGGCGGTGATGGTGTACAGGCCCGGCGCAAGGTGATTTACGCTGTAAAATCCTTCATCATTTGAAATGGCTTCCTGGGACGCGCCTGTCTCCTGGCTGGTGATGGTAACCTTGGCGCCTTTCACAGCAGCTCCGCTTGAATCCGTTACTGTCCCTTGGATGCCTGCCCGAAACTGGGCGTGAGCCGAGGCCACCACGAACAAGGCGCAGACGGCAAACACAATGGCACGGAAGTAATGCTTGGATAGGCTCATCACTTGCTCCTTCACCCCAAAAAGAATTCTCGACCCCAAGAAAGAACTCTCGGCCTCAAAAAGAATTCTCGAAATGGCCCAGCACCCTCAGCTAAATCGGTTAACTACTCATTTGCGGGCGAGTATATGGCAGCGGAAATTCCGATGTCAACGATTATTAAAAAGCCGATGAGAGGTTCGAGAAAAAACGTTATTCAAGGGGGGCAAATGAGGGCGGGAAGAGCCCAAGAGTTCAAGGCTCAAGAGTTTAACTCAGAGTTCGGGGCGCGGAGATCGCAGGCGGGAGACAACCGGACGCCTAAGTGCGGAAAGAATGAGCGCGAAGTAAGAGAGATCCTTCGCGTCGCTCAGGATGACAAGCCGTGCTTGTGAGACCTCGCGAAAGAATTCGGGTGTTGGCGTCAGCTCGAGTGCGTGGCCCGAAAAGCTTGCAGGCAGCGCTGGGCGGTTTCGAGTTCGGAGAAGCGGCTGCCTTCCTGCTCGATGAGATAGTATTCGGCGCCGCCCACGCTTTCCGCGGCGGCGAGGATGCCTTTCCAGTCGGCGTTGCCTTCTCCAAACAAAACGGAGTAGGCCTTTGCGGGATCCGAAGACCATTCTTTGAGATGCAGCGAGCGAATGCGGCCGGGGTTCGAACGAATCCAGGCGACGGGATCGGAGCCGGCCTTCAAGCAGGTGCCGACGTCGAGTTGAAGCATGATGGAGGGCTTCGTGTTTTTTGCGAGGACTTCCATCGGACGCCCGCCGCCAATTGGGGTGAACTCCGGTTCGTGATTGTGATAACCGGCATGCAAACCGGACTTTGCCAATTGCTCGTCGGCCGCGTTTAACGCGTCGGCGACGGTTCTCCAGCCGTCGAGCTCGGTGGGCTGGGGATGGAAGGAAGCCACCACGACATATTTGCACCCAAGGATCAAGTTTCGATCGCGCGCCTTAGCGACGTTGTCCGCGTTCACATTGGAGCTGTCGTTGTGCGTGGAGTAACAGTGGATGCCGAGGTCGTCGAGCAGCTTGCGCATTTGCTTGGTTTCGTCCTCGGACCACTGGAAATACGGTGCGTAAAATTCGACGCATTGGTAGCCCATTTTCGCGACGGCGCGCACGGTAGCTTGCGGGTCGCGCTGAAGTTCTTTGCGGACGGAGTAAAGCTCGAGGCCGACGGGGATGGAAGACGCAGCGCGGGTCCTCAGCGCAAAGGGCAAAGTTGCCGACATGGCGAAAAATGTTCGGCGCGAGACGGTGTGAGTAGGCATAGTTGAGTCCTGTCTGCTAATCGGATGAATCCTAGTGGAGATTGGGCGGGATTTCACGCGAAATTTTTCGAGTCTCCGGCGCGGCCCGCGCTGCTAGTAAACTGAAGGACCGACACGCGTCGCTATTGTGCTTAGTCTGCGGTTGCGTGTCCAGGCACGGGTACGCCGCCGGCAGTCGGCCGCGAATGTCGCGCGCGGAAGAAGGCAAAGCGATCCAGGACCTTTTCCTGGAACTCTTCGAGGTAAAGATAGATGGCCGGAGTGATGAAAAGCGTGATGAACTGCGACACAATCAGCCCACCGACCACAACGAGCCCGAGCGGCCGGCGTGAAGCGCCATCCGCCCCATAGCCAAGGGCGATCGGCAGCGCGCCCATGAGCGCGGCCATGGTGGTCATCATGATGGGCCGAAAGCGCTCCATGCTGGCGTCGTGAATCGCCTGGTCGTCCGGCACACCATGCTCGACACGCTGTTGCGCGAAGTCCACGATCATGATGCCGTTTTTCTTCACGATGCCCATGAGCATGAACATGCCGATGAACGCGTATAAGGAAGCCTCGGCGCCGAACAACCACAGAGTCAGGAGGCCGCCTACGAGCGCAACCGGCAAAGAGGAAAGCACGGTAATGGGATGCAGGTAGCTCTCGTACAAAATTGCCAAAATCACGTACATGACAAAGACCGCGAGAAGCATCAGGATGGTGAGGCTCGATACCGTGTCTCGGAACGTAAGCGCCTCACCCTGGAAATCGCCGCGAATTCCGGGCGGCAGGATTTGCTTCGCTGACTTGTCTACGAAATCGGTTACCTGCCCAATGGAATAGCCCGGCTTCAACTGGAAGAAAAGCGTGACGCTGGTGAATTGGTTGATGTGATTAACGGATTGCGGGCCCAAGGTCGAATTCCAGGTCGCGAGAGCGTTCAACGGGACCATGCGGGTGCCGTCATCGCTCTTGATGTAGAGCAGATGAAGGTCCTGAGGCTCGGCACGTTTGTCATCCGCAACTTCCAGGATTACCTGATATTGGTCGGTCGGTTTTTTGATGAGATAAACGTAGTTTTGCGAGTACGCTTGGTGGAGAAGGTTAAGAATCCGAGTCTCGGAGACTCCGTAGGTCTTGGCTTGATCGCGGAGGAGGTTCACCTGCAAATTCGGAGTGTGATTGTACAAGTCGGAATTGACAAACAAGAATCCGGGATACTCGAACATCTTGCGCATCAGTGTTCCCGCGCTCGCATACACCTCGTTTGGGTCGATTCCGGAAATCGAATAGGCAAACTGGCCCTGAAGTTGAGCTGTGGCTCCAGTGCTGATTTGCAGCACGGGCTGCGGTTTTAGGAAGGTCATTAGACCGGGAACTTTGGAGTTCAGCTGGCCCATTAACTGGCCCGCGACAGCTGCAATGGGCGGGCGCTTCTCCGGATCTTTCAGGATCGCGAACACCAGGCCCTGATTGGCAGGGAAGAACCCAGTTGCCCCGCTCAGGGTGAAAGTCATGTCTACGGCGGGATTAGCGTGCAACACCTGTTCGACTTCCACCTGATGCGTGCGCATCTCGACATAGGACGTGCCTTCCTGGGCGACGAAGACCCCTATAACGAAGGAACTGTCACCGATCGGGAGGAAGGCTTTGGGCACGACGTAAAACAGATAGATCGTCCCGACGAGGCAAACCAGCCAAATCGCCATCGAAATCCAGCGGTAGCGCAGGAAGAACCATAGCGATCGGCCATAGGAGCCGAGCACCTTCCTTTCTATGCCGCCAATGATTCGTTCGACCCAGTTCTTTTTCTTGTTTTCGCCGCGTTCCTGGAGCAGGCCGGAGCACATCAGTGGAGTCAGTGTCAGCGAAACGATGCCGCTGGCGAAAATCGAAACGATGATGGTGACGGAAAACTCGCGGAAAATGCGGCCCACCAAACCGCCCATAAACACGAGCGGGAGGAACACGGCCGCCAGGGAAACTGTCATGGCGAGAATCGTGAAGCTGATTTCCTTAGCGGATTGAAGCGCGGCATCGAGGGCGCTCATGCCGCCCTCCATCAGGCGAACGGTGTTTTCCAGGAAAACGATGGCGTCATCGACCAGGAATCCGACGGCGAGCGTCAGGGCCATCAGCGAGAGGTTGTCCAGGCTGTAACCAAGAATGTTCATCACGACAAAGGTGAGCAGGAGCGAAAGGGGCAGCGCAGCCACGGGGATCAAAGTGTCGCGCGCACGACCCAGAAAGACAAAGATCACCAGCACAACCAAGACGAACGCGATGAACAGCGTCGCCTGGACGTCTTTAACGCTGTTTACGATGCCCTGAGAACGGTCGTAAATCGGGATAATTGTGACGGAACTGGGAAGCTGAGCCTGCACCGTGGGAAGCAGGGCGCGGATGGATTTGGCAACCTCGACGGCGTTCGTCCCCGCTCGCCGGAAGACTGCAACGACGACAGTAGCGGCTGGGACTTCGTGGCCGCGGTACCAGAAGCGCATGTTGATGCGTTCGTCTCGTACTCCATTTTCGACGGTGGCGATGTCTTTGAGGTAGATGGGGGCGCCGTTTCCCTGCTTGACGATAAGGTTTTCGTACTGGCTGGCTTCGCTGAGCTGGCCTTCGGGTTTAAGCAGAAAAGTGTGGTGCGCGCCGTCAAACTGGCCCGCGCCGGTGTAGCTGGTTCCATTCTTGAGGGCCGCGGTTAGATCATCAATCGTCAGATTGCGGGCAGCCAGGGCGGAAGGATCGGCTTTGATGCGCAGGGCGGATTGAGCGCCGTAAATGGCCACCTGGCTCACTCCGGGAAGAATGCTGATGTGCTCGCCGACTTGGGTGTTGGCGTAATCGTACAGCTGCCCTTGGGTAGCGCTGTCGCTGGTGAGGCCGATGTACATGATGGGCTGGTCGTTAGGGTTGGTTTTGGTGAAGGTGGGCGGGCTCGGGAGGTCCACGGGCAACTGGGCCGTGGCACGCGATATGGCCGCCTGAACGTCGGTTGCCGCGGCATCCACGTTCTTGGAGAGATCAAACTGAAGAACGAAACTGGTGCTTCCCTGGCCGCTGTTGGAGGTCACCAACTGAAGGCCAGAAATCTGCATGAATTGACGCTCGAGAGGCGTGGCGACGTTGTTCGCCATGGTTTCTGGCGTTGCGCCGGGATAGCCGACGTTTACTTGAATGACGGGATAGTCGACCGCGGGCAGGTCATTGACCGGTAAGGCAAAATAGGCGAGTACGCCAAAAACGATGGCCGAGATCGTGAGCACCGCGGTCATCACCGGGCGGCGAATAAATGGTTCAGAGAGATTCATTTGATCTTAGTTCTCGTTATTTTGTCTTCGCGGCCGCATCCGGTTGCGCGCTCACCGCTGGGGTAGGGCCGCCGGTATCCACACGCACCTTGCCATTCGGAGCTACGGTCATCTGGCCGGCGACGATAACGTTCTCTCCTGTGGCGACACCCTGGGTAATCACGATGTTATCGCCTTGCCGCTGGCCCAGGGTCACAAGCCGCAAGTCTGCGGTGTTGTCGGGTTTCACTACGTAGACGAACGGACCTTTCTGGCTGATTTGCGTGGCTTGGTTGGGGATCAGCACCGCTCCCTTTTGCGTTTCCAGCACCAGCCTCACGTTGACAAATTGACCGGGCCAGAAATGGTGATCGGGGTTGGAGATGGTTGCGCGCAAAAAGACTGTGCCGGTGCCGTTCTGTACAGTGTTATCAAGAAATGAGAGCTTACCTCCGCGGACGTGGTCATCCGGATCGGACGGCAGCCTCACGAAGGTTTTCAGCGTTCCGCGAGTCATCTCTTTTTGCACATTGGGGAGATCGCGCTCGGTTATCGTGAAGTCCGCATAAATGGGATCCAGGCGCTGGATTAGCAACAACCCGGTTGTGTTCGCCTGCACCACGTTTCCGACGTCAACGAGTCGCGCACCAGCACGCCCCTGGATGGGCGAGTGAATATAGCAATATTCCAGGTTGAGCTGGGCGGTTTCGAGCGCCGCTTCCGCCGACTCCACCTGTGCCTGGTTGACCTCGACTGTGCTCTTTTTGGTGTCGTAATCCTGCTTTGCGATGACCTTCGAATTTAATAGCGCCGTGCTACGCTCGAACTCCACCTTGGCGAGTTCCAGATTCGCTTTTGCTTGGGCAAAAGCGCCCTTTGCCGAATCGAGCTGCGCCTGATACGGACGTGGGTCAATCACAAAGAGCAACTGCCCCTTGGCCAAATCCGCGCCATCCTGGAATTTCCTTTCAGTAATCCGTCCGCCGACCTGTGGGGTTACCGTAACAGACTCGAAAGCGTAGCTCTTGCCGATCTCGTCGAGGTAAACGGGCACATCCTGGGCTTGCGCCTTGGCCACACTCACCAGCGGTGGAGGCGGCATTTGCGGACCAGCAGCTTGGGGATTCGCTCGGTTACAGCCTGACGCCCCAACACTCAGGGCGAAAACAATCGCCAACCTCGCAACTTGCCTGTTTGCTTGCAGGAATCCCTTCAAGCCACGAATTTCGCTATTCAGATTCATCCCTAATCCGCGTATCCGGAATTTTACGACATTCTCTCGCTAAGACAGTATATCGCTGAGACCGGTCCCTGATTGGATGCCACGCCAAACGATTGGTTAGAAGGGGTTTGACGCCAAGCCCTTAGTAAAAATCGCGGGAATCGATGCGCTTGCCGGAAAGGCCCAGTTGCAGCACATCCATTTGACCAGGCCGGTCAAAAACTTTGCCGGGGAAGAAAGTCTTCAACAGCACGCGCACGCCGCCGAACGCGGCCCCGACGGCTACGGTCAAACCCATGAACATGAGCGTAAAGATAAGGATTCTTCCCAGGACGACTACCCAAGGTGGATCGGTGAGCTTGTGCGTAGGCTCATTCCACGTTACCTCGGTCTGGTAGTGGACTCCGTTACGCAGCTCCGCGGCAAACGCGGCAGAAGGTGGCCGCAACACCAGCGAGAGCAGCGAACCTTTGCGCTCGACTGTGGTTCCAGCCTGTTTTTCCGCGGGGGAAAGCACCGCATCCAAATGGCGCAAGTGCTGCTCGGCTAATTGAGGAGTGGGGTAGTCAATCAGCAGAAGCACGCCGCTTTCTTTTGCTTTTTGGTAATTGGCAAACATTGCTTCCGCGCCAAAATCAAATCCGGCTTCTTTTGTAAGCGGTGCAAACTCGGCTTTTCCTAATTTGTCCAGGGCCGCCTGGAAAGCGGCAGGGCCTAGGGCGTACCGTTGCGTCCCGTCAGTAAATCCTTGAGGCAGAAACGAGCGAATTGGCGGCAGTGGCGTGGTATCCCCGGACTTTCGCACGATGTCTGAAAGGCGCTGGAGGTCCGCCGAGGACGCAAACTGTGGCTGCTCCACATTCACCAGAAAGTTTCCAATGAGCATGATGAGCCGGCCATGCCCGATCGCCGTCAACTGCCCTACGGTGGAAGGCTCCAAATCCGTATCGAGGAGAACCGTGTAAGCTTCGTACGCGCCCGAAGGGTCATGAAATCTCTCGAGACTCACGCTCAAGGTTTGCGACCCGTTTGAATATGGTCTGGTAAACCATTCTTCCAATCCTGCTTCCGTTAGCAGGGGCGCGTCCTTCTCTGCAGGCTTTACCTTCACGGGAGAAGCGGAGGACACCCAGCTCCCAAAGCGATCAGGGAGTATGCTTTGGAGGTTGCTTTGCGCAAGACAATGCGGCGGGCTCGCTACCGTGAGCGCTAAGACAAGCAAAAGAAGTGTATGGCGTCTCATCCCTAGCAATTATTGGACACCAACAGGCTACCTTTGGTTGCGCGATTGTTCAACCGGAGCCGCTGCGCTGGAAACAGTCTGCCCCGGACCTTTCTTGGCGGGCAGGTTGAAGGTCATGCTGTTCATATTTTGCAAGTAACTGGAAATGCCTTGAAACAGCCCTTCGGCTACTCTTTGGCGCTGCTCGGGCTGCTTCAGAAGTCTTTCGTCGGCGGGATTGCTCAGGAAAGAAATCTCAGTAAGGATCGAAGGCATATCCGCGCCAATCAGCACGACGAAGGGGGCCTTGCGCACGCCGCGATTCCTTACATTCTTCTGGACCCGTTTCGCCAGAGAATCCTGGATGTCCTGGGCAAATTCCTTCGACTCGTCAATTTTTTCGGTTTGCGCGATTTTTTTGACCAGGTTTTCCAGGTCGTGCACGCCTTCTTGCGCCGTGGCGTTTTCGCGCGCCGCCACTTCCATCGCTTCGGCCGAACCTTTCATGTTCAGGTAATACGTTTCAATTCCGCGCGCGCCCGAATCACGGCTGGAGTTCGCGTGGATGGAAATGAACAAATCGGCTTTCGCCTGATTGGCGATATTGGTGCGCTCCTCCAGCGGGACGAACGTATCATCCGCGCGCGTGTAAATGACGTCCGCTCCCGGCAGGTGCTGCTCGATGATTTTTCCGAGCCGCAGTGCCACGTCCAGGCACAAATCTTTCTCCATCAAGCCGGTCGGCCCGATGGTTCCCGTGTCGTGCCCGCCGTGGCCGGGATCAATCACGATGCGTCCGATTTTTAGCCCCAGCGTGCGCGTCAAAGTGGCTTGCCCATCGCGCGTGGGCTGCGGGACGCTCGCTGGACGGACCAAATCGGGCTTTTCATCGCTGTGCGACGCCCTGATTGATTTTGAATTCTTCGCGGTCGGAAGAGTCTTGCGCGGGTTGGGAATGGAATTCGCTCCCGAGTTCGAGGCTTCCACTGTCCCGGCGACAACGCTTTTCGCATTGGAGGCTGAAGGATCGCCCGCGCGAGTAGCTCCTTCCCCGGAGCTCTTTGCTGCGACCGTTTGTGTTTCTCGCTTACTTTCGTTCTGTGCCGGACTTTCCGCCGCTTTCTCGCCGCGCATGCCGCTTGCCGTTCGTACCGGTTCCGAACCAAACGAGTTCCCGAAGAGATCAATCACAAGTTGCGGCGGATTGTTGGTGAGCACGGCGGTGTAATCCTTGACGCGGTTTACGTCCAGCGCCACGCGCACCACGCCGGCGTGATTCTGCGCCACGCGCACTGCCGTCAACAGATCGCCCTCGACGTGGATACTGCTTCGCGCCATTTCCGGCGTCAGCCGCGCCGCATGCAAATCGAAGAAAATCCGGTCGGGATTGGAGATCCTGCCGGAAGTGAATTCGACGGAGTTTTCGAGATCGATGGTTACGCGGGTTCCGTCGCCATTAAGCGAAGTGTGGACGCCCCGCACCCGCGGAATCTCCGTGGAATTCGGCGACGCAACGGATTTGCCGCCGGAATGCACGATGGCGTTCGGCCGCGATTCCTCCACGCCGACGGTTTTTGCCACCGCCGAGCTTTCACGCGGGTCACTCCCCGCGGCTGCGTCGGCGCTGCCGCCGTTTTGCAGGAGCGCCAATTCGGCCAGCGCTTCTTCCACTTCTCGTCTCTTTTGTGAACGCGGGAAGCGCTTCAAGAATTCTTCGTACGTTTTTTGAGCTTGCCCGGACTCCGCAAGCTGGTCACGCTGCAGCTTCGCGATGCGCAGCAACGCATCCTGGCAATTTTTGTGCGAAGGATACTCGCGGACGAGAAACTCGTAGGAATCAACGGCCTGTTGATAATAACTGCGTCCGAAGCGGTCGCCCATTTCGGTATAGAGTTCCGCAACCGCCAGCAGGGAATCGGGCACTTCCGGCGCGCGCGGAGTGATCAGCGCCACGCGCCGGTAACTCATCACTACTTGTTTGTAATCTGCGAGAGTGCGTTTGTCGCCGGATTTGGCGTTGAGAGCGGCGCGCTGCTCCTCGGCGCGGGCGAATTGCGCGGAGGCGGACTGGCGTTTTACCGCGGCGTTCGGGTCCGGCGAATTTCTTTTGGAGCCCAATGGCCCCGCAAAAGCGCAGGGCAGCGTCAGGACAAAACCCAGCGAAACGGGGGCGAAGCACCGGATCAAATGTTTATTCCACCGAAACATCTTCCTCCATCCCCCAACATCCGCGCGCCGGCAAATCCACAATCAACGATCAAGGCATTTTTGCCTTCAACTTACTATCGTTCCCTCGAAATCTTAATCCATTCCCATATGTAACTGCATTGATTTTGCAAGACTTAACTCCAATTGCTAAACAAGACGCACTAGTACTTACTTTAAGAGAGAGCCACAGCAAGTTTGAAGCTTGTGGGCTGCGGACCGGTATCCGGCAATCACCGGAGTCTTCGCTTCCCCAAATGGAAAAGTTCGCTGGGTGCCAGCGAACAGAACTACTGAGAATTGGCGAAGAGTTGCCGAAAAGCTGGCGTTAGTCGTTCGTAAATATGATGCGGCCTTCGGGTGAGACGTCCCTGTGGATGGCGTGGCTGCTGACGTACGCATCAGACATGCGGCCAGAGCCGGGCCGGAAGTAAGCGTTTTGAACCTTTTGCACGTAATCCCGCGTTTCGCGGAACCCAGGAACCCCGTGGGCGCGGTCGACTGCGCCTTCTCCCGCGTTATACGCCGCCAGCGCCAAGTCGAGGTTGCCATTGTAGCGTTCCAAGAGCGTCCTCAGATACTTAACACCGGCGTCGATGTTCTGTTGCGGGTCAAAAACGTCATAGGCGCCATAGCGTTGCGCGGTGGTGGGGATCAATTGCATTAAGCCCCCGGCGCCCTTATGGGAATATGCCTTAGGGTTCCAGTTGGACTCCGTTTCGATGACCGCGCGGACCAGCGCTGGGTCCACTTTGTGCCGGTCCGAAGCTTCGCGAACCAACTTCTCTGCGCCGTCCCGGTCCACTTCCAAACCGGGGTGGGAGCGTCCAGTGAGGGAAACCTCAGAGGGCAGGTAAATATTGGTGTGCTTCGTGGCGGAAGAGGCGAGCTTGGCAGGCTGCGGATTAGCGTTGATGAAGAAGCGGCGGCCACTATCGTCCGTCATTTTGGCGATCTGGGCGCTCGCTGGCTTAGCGCAAAACGCAAGCGAAGCCAGCATCAGACATGCTGTCAGTTTCACGCTTTTCGTCATCATGGCTCGGGGAAAGCTCATGTTCCTCTTCGATTTAACCCCACTTTGACTCGACTGCTCAGGGCACTTGGCTTAAGACTCACCCACTCCCAACGCCTCATTGATACCGCTTTGGTGGTTTGGGCGTCAATAAAACCAGAGTACTATACACCCCCAACCTGCGGGGTAAATGGGCGCGGACCCGTCGCGCCCGTGCTTCAGTCCTTCTGGCACATATCCTAGGAGTCGCATGAACACCCCTACGGACACAACTCCGCCAAATCTGGAGGCACTATAGCAGACCTTCGATGTAAGAGGGAACTGTCTGCAAGGCGGTTTTTAGGCCAGCTGTATCCTTGCCGCCAGCCTCGGCCAGATCGGGCCTGCCGCCGCCTTTGCCCCCTAGTTTCTCTGCAAGAGCCCCTATCAGCTTGCCAGCATGGACTTTAGCGGTCAGGTCCTTGGTAACCCCGGCGATTAGAGCGACTTTGCCGTT
>Ga0070730_10002144_pt1 | contig 18179 bp, 9 predicted proteins | sample Coa_R1_3_FD_66447 | JGI IMG/M metagenome (GOLD analysis project Ga0070730, IMG submission 66447) | Surface soil microbial communities from Centralia Pennsylvania, which are recovering from an underground coalmine fire - Coalmine... | ecosystem: Environmental > Terrestrial > Soil > Unclassified ... | reverse complement strand
AATTACTACAGTTGTTTTCAAAGAGCTCGAACACTTTCGCAATCTCAATGCGATTGCAAACCATGATGTCCTATTATCGCGAGGGGATCAAGGGTTTGATACCAGAGCTCGGATTCTCTTGGTTAACAACAAAGATCTCAGCCTGGCGAAAAGAAGCCAAGTGGAACACTTGCGAGATAGTTTTGGAATTGATGGTTAGCCCGGGCCACCCGTCCCTAACCCCTTCCTAGTTCAAAGCCTGACAGGATCTTGTGTCGACAAACATGTGTTACTTATTTAGCCGAAATGCCATGATCAGAACCAGCATTCCAATGACAATAGCAAAGGGACCAAAAACTTGACCTCCCCACCAGTTTGCGTAGTGAAGATGGCCCTTCTGCAGGGTTGTTATGCCAAGGGTCAAAATCATTGCTCCGATGCAAAATATTCCAAAACGATGAAAGGCCGTTAGCTTTCTCTTCTGGCCACCATTATGGTGACGATGATCACTCTTGTATCGGCGGTGCTCAAGCCTGTTCACAAAATCAGCTTACAGGAGGTAACTCTTTGTGTCAGTCTCTTCCTGCGATTTCCTAATGAACGTGTAGAGTTAAGCTGTTAAGGAAAGTCTCGTATATTCTCGTACTTTATCTGTTTCGCCCAGTCTTTTGGAAACAAAAGCTAGCCATTTGTACAAATCTCGGAGGGGCAGATCATATCCTGCCAACTTAGACTCGCAAAACTCGAATTCTTGCTTTGCTTTATGGAACAAGTCTAATTTTGCATACGCAATTCCCAAATAATAGCGAGATCGGCTTTCCCATTCCTTTGGCATACCCATTTCCTGAGCGGACTCATAGTGCCTTCTAGCAGACTCATAATCTTCAATGTCAATGCAGCAATCTCCTAAATGACAGAGAAGTTTAATCTTGTCACTCGGCGGGAGATCAAATGTAATGACTTCTTCCAAGAGCGGCAACGCTTCCCTGAAACGGCCTAATTCAATTAACGTGTTTGCGCGTCGATGCTGAATATCTTCATATAACTCTCTGTTTTCAGGCGATTTAAATGCGTCAGCATAGTCATGAAATAGGCGCGTGAATTTCTTAGATGCTTCTTCAATTTTTCCTTCTTCGTTTAACAGACAGGCGTCCAAGAAATTTATGTATAGATCCAGATCTGGTTGAACTTCAGTCGTCGAAGATGCTAATTCGCGCGCATTTTGCCATGCAGCTCTGGCGTCAGACAGCGAACCAAGCAACCGGTAACAAACCACCAAATTCCCAAAGGCTTGGATTTTTTCATTTAAATCATCCGTTTGACTAGCTATTGCTCGCAATTCCTCCACTGCTTCTGGGACATGCCCTGTATCACGTAACTCAATTGCGTATTGAAGTTTTTCAGAATACATATAACTATGCTCTCTGGCTGACGCTGATCGGTGAATTGGTAGATATTACATTCACTATCCATATACTCTAGATGACGCAATCCGGCGTTGGACATTGAGATCGATTAGGTTGAACGCTCCGGAAGAGTCTTGGGTCCACTGTAATGATAATGTCGCCAGACATACCGTCGAGAACGTCACCAATTCCGTCCATTAGCTCTTTCATTTTCAACACTTTTTCGCCCCAATTACTCTCGGGATCGGATGGAGATGGAGGCTCCGGCCCGCGGGGCAGATTAGGGCCACCCGCCGGCGTACCCTTGAAAACTAGTTTTGGAATTGATGGTTTAGCCCGGGCCACCCGTCCACCCTCTGAGGATAATTTTGAAGACAACTGTTTGGATCGGGCCACCCGTCCACACCTGAGATTAATCATGAGGCAACTGTTTGGGCTGGGCCACGCGTCCTGGACCGCCCCACTCACTCGGTCTCCTCCCCAAAAAGTACATGATTAACGCGAACACCGCTCCGCTTATTAGCGCGTCGGAAATTATTCGTGAAACATTTTGGCCGCGGGCGTGAAGGCTGCGAAGAGCTTCTTGGGCGGCCCAAAAAGTTGAGAACCATACGAAGTTCTGAAGAGCCGAGAGCCACCATGATGATCGACTTTTTTGCATGCTGCCACCCTTCGGCCATCTTACAACACTGCCACTGGTTTTCGGCCTCCCACTCTCTGTCAAACTGACTGCATGACAGCATTAGTTCGGCGAGAGGCGTGACCTGCTCCACTTAATCTACTCTCACAATGGTCTTCGCCACTTTCAGAAAAAACTCGCCCTAAATAAACCCCACACAGGTTTCTTTATTTAGTTCAAGAAAGGGCGATTGGGACTACCAATGCCCAGTTGCCTATGGATATGTCTGTGTATAAGCCGGACACGTTCCTTCGCTTATCTGGCGGACTCCATTCACGACACCTGCGGCAGTACCCGCCGGGATAGTTGCGGGATTCTTTGTGAATATGCAAGCAATTTCGCGTTCTTGAGCTCCCGGACACACCTCAAGAAAATAATCGCATACAATTCGTCGGAGTTTGCGGTTTGATATCATCCGCTGCTTTCGTTGGCAAAAGGAATTCGCCACCACTATCGCGTGCCTCACCGAGAATTCATTCCACCAGAGAAAACCCCGCCCTAGCAAAAGAAGCTAGGGCAGGGCACCCTCGAGAATAATTTTGAAGACAACTGTTTGGGCCGGGCCACCCCCGCCCGTTCGTGGGGGGGGTGGGGGTTACTAAGTAACCTAATCTTGCGGAACGTGAAGAGGGAAAGTCGCGCGACCCTGGTGTTGGCCGGAATCAACTAATTACTACAGTTGTTTTCAAAGAGCTCGAACACTTTCGCAATCTCAATGCGATTGCAAACCATGATGTCCTATTATCGCGAGGGGATCAAGGGTTTGATACCAGAGCTCAGATTCTCTTGGTTAACAACAAAGACCTCAGCCTGGCGAAAAGAAGCCAAGTGGAACACTTGCGAGATTGATTTGTGAGGATAATTGTTTTAGGCTGGCCACCCGGCAGGGCACCCTCGAGAATAATTTTGAACACAACTGTTTGGGCGGGGCACTCGCCCTGTATCCATTCCCTAAATTATCTCCGCATCAACGGGAAAAGAACCTCGACTAGCAGCACTAAAATTGCCATTGACATATTAAACAAGACGCTGTCGATCGCACGATTCGCGGAAGACAAAGCTTCGTCGAGGACTGAATTTGATTCGACTTCGGGGTTAGCCTTCTCCATCGCAAGTCCAGACATATTCCACTCACGATCAAGCTTGTGAGCTTTTTTATGATATTGAAAAGCGGTTGTCCAGCTACCCAATATCAATGCCATAACCAATACATCGCCGAAAAATGAGGCCGACGAAGTCGGATATTTCCAAACAATGACACTGTCAACAGAAATACATCCTAAGGACATCAAAGTGATGATCAAAAAACTCCACGACCGAAATGGTGCTTCGGCCGGGAGTTTTCGCTGATTGAAATCGTTACTTGCCATCACAACCTAACCTTCGTAGCATTATCGCTTACAAGCATTTCTAATTCCTCGATTTTTGCTCTTTGCTCCAGGAAGCTCGCCCTCGGATCTAGTACATAAAGGAATACTCATCGACAAAACCCAAAACGCGACGCCAAGTAGTAGGCTCCCCCAGCGGCGCGACTACCATATTCGAACAAATGAGGAATTTCAACTGCTTCGGCTGCGGGCACAGTTGTACTAATGCCGAGTGTCGTAATTGAGCTATAGATAAAAGGCCCACCTGCACCAGTGGCGAATGCCACGGCTCCAAATTCGGCGAAATCACAAGCCATTGGGTATCGGTCGTTGAGCCTTTCCTATTATCGAGGGTCACTCTCCACTGGCTCCGCGGGAGAAAGAATAGACATGGGCCTTATCAGGCGTGGCGCTCGCCATATTGTTAAGACATTGTGACCGTCCATTAAGAGAAACATCAAGAGAAACGCCACTCCATTCCGTAGTATAGGCTGGTGAATGCTCACGAGTAGAGCGAAAAGGCATACCCCTAGAATCACCATGACCCTTCTGCTCTTGACACCCTGTTCGACTGAATCAACAGAAGCAAGCAAGGCAGTGCCGCATGTCTCACACCGGACGGGATGACCGTCGAGCTTAGCTTCACTGAGCATTTTTGTACCACACGAGGGACACTTCGCGAAACGAGGAGGGCGCAACAGCGCAGGGAAATAGCAAACAACGTTTTCGAATAACATATCCAACGGCATGGCGGCAAGATAGATACCTACCACTAAGGATGCAGCGCGTAGGCCCGCTGTGTAACAAACAACTGCCCCGAAAGCGATACGGAACACAACCCATGCCAGAAGAACGAAACTAGCGACTTTCTGAGACGACACGCATTGCTTGCAGGTACATAACCCTCTACTATAGCTTAGCCGCCACTCTGATTCGCAGCTATGGCATTTTGAACGGACAAGCTTCACGAACTTAACCTTTCAAAAAACGTTTGCACTCTTCAGGCCGCAGCCTACCGCAGCCGCGTTGACACCCCACCCAATAGCTTTTCGCGTTCCGTTCAGAAGAATCCTTAAGGGGACCCCCGCGCCCGCCGGAACAGGAATCAATTCTTCAGCTACTGCGGGCAATCCTCCCTCGACAGCTAGACCTCCGACCGCAGCCGAGGCTAGGTAGAAGCAACCTACGAATTTTGGGCTCTCAACAATTCTGGCGGTTGCTAGTGTGTTCCCGCAGTTTTGGCAATCTGGATTGTTGTAAAACGCTCTCAGGCCAGGGTGATCATCCTCAACCGGAAGAGACCAACTGAGGTTTGGCGCGTCCACCCAGCCGCCCATTAGGAACCACGTCAAATACTGTATTGACTTTATGCTGTTGGGGTCTTGGGTGCTGGGGTCGTAGAGTGGGTTCTGAACTGGCTGGATTGACCAGGCCGGCATACGGTACTGAAAATTCCCATTAGGCCCCGTTCGCACTCTGCTGCAATCGCCTGCAGGACATACAGCAACAACCTCGCCGTGGCCACTTAAGAAATGAGACACGAGATCGCAAGGCGCGTACCCGCCATCCATTGTGCAACTTCCAAGGCTATCGTCTGAATACATGGATAATAGGTCGAATCCAAACCCCCATTGAAACTCTGCGTCGAATGCAATATTGCCGTCGCAAGGAATACGCCCGTTCGTAGTACATTTCAATCCCAGCGGATCGGTCGCCGTCAGCGGAGTATTGGATACGTAGGCATAGCGGTTCCAACTCTGCGGATTGGACAGGCTTACCGCTCCCAGTCCTGCCGGGTCGGGCGAAATCCAGCGGCCCTGGGTCGGTGATTGTTCGCGGAACATGAAGTCGTAAAGACCCGGAACCGTATCTTGGTTCTGGCCGGTGAAAGAGCGATCTGTGGTTCCGGTCTCGTCATAGTTCTCGCCAAAGGGCGCATACGCACCATCGGAGTAGACGGTTCGCGCGGGTGTGGATGCCAGCCGCGAACTGCCCAGCCAATCGGCATGGCGGTAGTACTGTAATCCTGAGGAGTTATACACCGCTGTCGCTCCGCCGGGCAATCCGATAAATGCTTTGTTGAGATTCTGCCCATTCATCAGGGCGAGTTTGCCGCCGCCCGGTCCATAGAGAATCTGCTGATAGGTCGTTCCCGGGTTGGCGCAGGTTCCGCCTTTGGCCTGCTCCACCATGCGGCCCAGAGCGTCGTAGGTCAGCACAACACCATCAATGCAGGTCGCATGGCCCTCCGCATCCCAACTGTACTGGTGGCCGGTGCCCGTGCCCGATGCATCGGTCAGTAGGTTGCCGTTGGCGTCGTAGGAGTAGCCGGCGTCGGAAATGCGATTGTTGGCGTGATTGTATGCGGCGGTGAAGCTTCCGACGCCCGAATTGAGGGTCTTGGTGATATTTCCAAACGGGTCGTAGCTGAAAGACTGGCTTTGCAAGCTGCCGCAGTTGGCGGTAAGAATTCGTCCCAAGTCGTCATGCGTGTAAGTGCACGTCTGATTGTTGGCGGGCGTAATGTTGTCTGTGATCTGCAACTGTTGCAGGCTGCCGTTGGCATTCCAGGTCAGCGTACCGGTATCGGACTGGTTGTTCACATTGAATTGATATGTATGCAAGCGGCCGGTGTTGGGATCATAGGTAAACGCGTCGGAGTCGCCCGAACCCAGCGTGACTCCGCTGGGTTGCGCGGCGGCATTGTAGGAGACGTTGGAAGCGATTGCTGTCCCAAAAGGAATCGGCGGCTGCGAGACCAGGTTCGTCCTGCCCTCGCCATCCAGGTAATAGCCGAATTGGCCTATGCCATAAGCCGTCAGAATCTGCGGTGCACCGTTGGCATAATCGGTCTGGTTCACGTGGTAGTAGCCGCCCGAGTGCAGGGTTGACTCATACACATCGCTGGTTTCCCCACGCGGCGCGTAGCTGTAACCCATATCCGTAATCGGTGTAAGCGGATTGCTGCAACTGGTGCAGGTGATTGCCCTCGCCAATCGTCCTTTAGCATTGGTCATGGCGACTCCATTTACCGTTGCTGAATCGTAGTAGTAGAGCTCAGATGCCGTGCTGGGGCCGTACCCCGAGCCCCAATGGCTTACCCCCCACAGCCGATGGAGCGCGTCGAAGCCGTAACAGGTAAAGGCCCCCATCGCGTCTGTGCGACGGACCAAGTCTCCAGGGTTGTTCGGACAGAAGCTGTCGGTATCGTAGGCGTAGGTTGTAGTTCCCGTTTCGGGATTTGTTTCCTGGGTTAAACGCCCAAGTGGATCATAGAGGAACGAACGCGTCTGCTGTGGCGAACCTCCCGGCTGGGCGTTTTGCGTCACTGTCATGCGGCTGTAGGGCACAGAGTTGATGATGGCTGTGTCGTAGGTATACCGGATCAAATAGCCGTTTCTCGCAATCGATTGCCCGCAGGGACCGTTGCCGGGCGCGGTGGTGGTAACCTCGCATACCGAGGTCAGCCGGCCCAGTTCGTCATACTCATATTCCCGGCTCTTGGCCGAATCTCCATTGTTGTTGACCGAGCCGGTTGTAACCAGAACATCATTATTCCAATACTGGTAATCCACGGTGCCAGTACCCGCATCCTGCACGTGCAAGGGCCGGCCCAGGGCGTCGTAGGTGGTGGTAGTGAAAGGCGTTCCCGCCGGCGCGAGCTGATTTTGCCCAGCGACATAGGGCTGGGAAACACGATAAGGCCGCCCGTCCGCGTCATAGTCGGTTTCGACCGAATCAAAGGTGAAAATACTTTGATAGGGGCCCTGCCGTTTCTGGCTCACCCGGACCCGGCCCAGGCCATCGCGCAGGGTGTAGTTATCGAGCATGGAGGCATTGTTATTGAATTCGCCGTAAGTATCGGACCAGGTTGGAGGCGTGTTCCATCCATTGGGACTGCCGTAGTTGGTGTAGGAGACGTATCCGCTGGGATCGGTTACGCTTGAAGGCCGCCAGAAATATGGGTCATTCCATGCCGTGGTCGTGGTATTGCCATTGGCATCAGTGGTCGAGGCCGGAACGCCGCCTGCGCAATTCCAAGCGGTGTAGCTGGTCAAATCAACTCCAGCAGTTCCTTGCGGCGGCGTCACGCTCGTGGGAAAAGCATTGCCGCAGGTGGACGTGGAATCAGCATAGTTGTAATACGTAGGCTGCCCGTTCACGTCGCGATTGTCGTGCACCATTCCGGTGTCGTAATAGTCGAGGTTATGATAAAGCCAGTTTGAGCCCGTCCAAATCTGCATTTCGGTCAGATTGCCGCGCGCACCCGATACCGCTACGTGCTGCGGCGTGGTTCCCGGTGGAGTCCACAGCGCCCACTGATCGTAGTAGTAATAGGTCTGGGACAAAGTGTTGCCGCTGCCATCCTGCACAACGACGCTGGCGGGGCGATCGAGGATATTGTTGCCCAAGCTTGCATAGGTGATGGACTTCTGTTGCAGCAAGGCGTAGCCCCAATCGTAATCAGCGGTTCCCACCAGAAGGCCAAGACCGCCGCTGTCGAAATAATCATCATGCCGGGATGCCGTGTTGGGCAGTTCAGTGTACTGAACCCTGTTCTGAATGGGCGGCGTGACGGTGGCCCCGGGGCCGCAGGTGCCAGAGCTAACCCCGTTCCAGCAGGTCAGAACGGTTACCAGCCCCTGCCCTGCACTGGCAGGACCCTGCCAGACTTGCCTTTGGGTTTCGTAATTTCCAGTGAAATTAATGTTGGTTTGATTGTTCTGCGGATCATAAATGGTGGTCAAACCGCTGCCGGACAAAAAATAGAGCCACGTATTGGTGCTGGTTCCATCATAGACGTCACGATAAAAGCCCGCAGTCGTGCCATCGCCAAAGATGCCGTTCGAACCACCGGCATAACGATAGCCGATGCTGCCGCCGGTTGGCAGCGTCACGGTGGCAATTCTTCCCGTGGTGTAGCCGGGATATCCCGGCGTCGGTTCATAGCTGAACTGATAAGTGGAACCATCCGCCTGCACAATGCTGCTCACCAGCAAGAGATTACTCGTGGCAGCGAACGGAAATTCGTTGACGCCGGGGACGCCGAAGTTGGTCTGAATATTATAGAAAGAATAATTGACCTGCACCGTCGCCGTGCCTCCATTGGGCGCAGTATAGGTATAACTGTCGTACTGGGGAGGTGAACTGTTCCAGCCAACCCAGGTTGTTGTGGCTGTAAGGACTGTCGTGCCCAGGGTATCGGTAAAGGTCGTCTGGAGACCGGATACATTCGCCGTAATCACGTTGCCGTTTGAATCCTGCACAGTGTAGGGGGGACCCGCCGAGCCCGCATTCTGCGCCAGATCCTGCTGTGGCGGAACAATCGTGCCCCCGCTGGGCGTGTAAATGGTTGCATTGACCTGGGTAGTGCTGACAACTGAGGCAGACAAGGTATACCCGGAACCATCCGTGGCGGTCGCCGTGCCACTGTTCGGGCTACCGTATCCCGGACTGTAGAGCGTCATAGCAAACTTATGCTGAGTTCCAGAGGGATCAAGATACTGCCAACCGTTATACTTAGTCACGACGTTATGCAAATTGGTGATACTGGTGTACACGACAAGCCCGGTGACGGATTGGACTCGATTACTCCACCCCCCATTACTCATCTCCCAACAGGTACAACCTCGACCACCGTCTTGCACGGGAGCCCAGATTGAGCTGTCATACTGCAAAGCATAGGAAAAAGGCATCCCTCGCCCCGCGCGCGAAATTATTGGGATGGAAAAATGCGCGTTCAGATTGGCCAGGTTAATGCTGTCAAACGGCCCGCCACCGAAACTCCCGAACTGCGGTGCTCCTGTCGCCACCTGGGCGGAGACAGTGGAGGTGATGATGACCAAAACAAGCGTAATTGCGGCTACACAACCAATCTGACGTCTGTTCATGTTCTATTCCTCTCTAAGCTTCTTGGTGGCGGATTGAGATCAAGTCTTCTATCCGGGCCACTCTTTCCTTCCTATTACGTTTCAGAACTCCGAACCTCACGGGATGAAACTCATTGACTACCGAGACTCCGCCCCGTCACCTTTATATGACCAGGGACAGAAAAACCTTTCATGTCCAAAGAGCTGCTAGCCACTAGCTCCTAGCGGTGGCTGAATCAGTTGAACGAGGCGAAGGTCATTTCGTCCCACATATTGATATGGCAAAAAGCTGAAAACCTTTCGCATGAAACGGATCTGCTTTGTTCCAGAACGATTTGCTTTTGTTTTCTTGCAGTTGGCGTTGTTTTCTTGCAGGTCTTTGAAAGGCAGGCCTGAAAAGGCGTGTTTCAAACAGTTAATACCCGCGTAATGGGGCCCGGTGAAACTGCTTGTCAACTGGTCTTCAAATTGAAATCAGAGTTGAAGATTGAACTTCAATATTCCAGAATCATTTCTTGTCAAGGCTGGCTACGGAAGGATTCACCGCGGAGGCGCTGAGACGCGGAGAAAGAGAAAGCAGTAAATGCAAAAAAATGGGGAGCGTTTCCGCTCCCCGAAGGACTTGCAAATTTATTCGTTTGCTTAAGTTAGAAATTCAACCGCAGTGCAAACTGGATGAAGCGGCGCTCGTTGGGTACGCCCGCCGCCGGGTTGACGCCACGCTTGGCGAGGATTGGGCTGTTCGGTGTGGTGATGCCCGCCGCGTTGTCGTAGTTGCTCATGTCCTGCGTGCCGCCGCTCTGCACGTAGTAGTTGGAGTGATTCAACAGGTTGTAAGCCTCGCTGCTGAACTGCAGGCCGTAGCGCTCGGTAATCTGGAACGACTTGCGGACTGCGAAGTTGAAGAAATAGGCTCCCGGCCCGCGGAAGGCATTGCGGTGGGTCATGTTGGCCGGGAAGTGGCAGTTTTGTCCGGTTGAAACCGGGTCGAGGGCAGCATTAGTGGTAATGTTGCAGGTTGGCAGTTCGCCCGAGCCGGTCAGCGTTTCAGCATAAGTAGCCGATGCCGGTCCCAGGGTAATGTAGGTAAAATTGTTGGGCAAGGGCTTGCCCGTAACGGGATCAAGAGTAGGCGTGCTGGTATTACCCGTAAACGGTATGGTTGTGCCAGCAGGGATAAAGTAGCGTGCAACAGCAACGTCGCCGCCGAATACATTGGAACTGTCAAATACCGTGAACGGGTTGCCGGTGTGGGCGATGAAGATGGGATCCATCTGCCAGCCGTCGAGCACCTGCTTTACCCAGCCATGCGTTTCTTTGGCATAAGGCAGGTCCCACACCGCGCTGATGGCCACGCGGTGCCGGGCATCGTAATCGGCATTGCCTTTGTCCAAAGATGGAATGAAGGGATCGAGCAGGCCCAGGTTCTCAGTTTGCGGAGTCTCGCTGAAGGTCGAGCTCAGGTTATCAATCGTGTGTGACCAAGTGTAGTTAACAGTGAAGTTCAGCCCCTGGTGGAACAGGTTGCTGGAGGCAAAACGCGTATTCAGAGCGTTGTAATAGGAGAACCCGTCAGAGCCGCGGGTGTTCATGTTTCCGTATTGCAGGTTCAGGCGCTCAAACGGGTTGCCTGTGGCGGCGACATCTGCCCCGCCATAAACAACGCCCGCGCCCTGCTGATTCAGGTTCTCAATCGAATACAGATGAATGCCGCGCTGGCCGGAATATTCAAGTGCGAAGAGCGAGTTGTGCAGTACCTGCCGCTCGACCGAAAGGTTCCAGTTCTCCGTATACGAGGTAGGAATGTCCTGGCGCACGTAACGCAGGCTGGGAGGAGGAAGAGGCTTTACGACTCCTGAGCCCGCAAACGGTCCCAGGTTGTTCAAGCCCGCGAGCGCTATGTAGGGCGATGCTACTGTGCCACTGCCGGTAAAGACAGAGTTGAACTGCGCCGGCGGGTTCTGAATCACGTTGAAGGTCACGTTGCCGAAGTTACGTTCATAGGCTAGACCGTAACCGCCACGCAGGCTGGTCTTGCCGTCGCCAAAGACATCCCAGGCAAAGCCAACACGGGGAGCAAAGTTATGGGGAGAAGCCTTCCACAGGCCGCCCACCGGGCTCGCTGGACTGCCGGGCCTCGCTCCCACCGAGAATACCTGCCCAGTTTGAATCTTCTGAACGAGAGTGCTACCCGGGCCGAAGACAAAGTTCGAATCCAGGTTCTGGTGGTTGTTGTGCTGCACGCCGTAGTACTCCCAGCGCAGGCCCAGATTCAAGGTCAGGCGAGGCATGATCTTCCAGGAGTCCTGGCCATACAATGCAAACTCGTTGTAACGGTTGCTGCGCGAGAAGCTGGGCTGGACGGCCGGGGTGGTAATCTCGCATGACGGGGTCACGATGAGAGCCCCACTCGCATTCTTGGGGCAAGGGAAGTGCCCTTGCGGATCGATCACCACCTGGAACCATCCGGCATTTGCATTCATAAGGTTATCCAGGCCCTGAGTCAGGCCGCCCTTGGTGCCGCCCGATTCCAATCCTTCTACTGCGTTCTCATAAGCGCCGAACGTGCGGTTGTCCTGGGCGTAGAGATAGTCGCCGCCAAAGCGCAGATCGTGGTTGCCCTTGTTGATGCTGACAGCCTGGGCGAACTGGGCAATGTGCTGCGGGCCGCCGAAAGGAATGGAGTTGCCCGGCGTGGTGCAGGAGTAGCCCGGAAGGCAGGTCAGGTCGCCCTTGACTGTGGCTTCCGTGCTGATGTTGAAGTACATGCTGGGCTGTATAGGCTGCGAGGCCAGAGGCTGCAACAGCTTAATGCGGCTATAGTTGATTCTGCTATCGGTGACGATCTTGGAGTTCCAGATATGGGTCAGCGAATAGAGGAAGTTCTGGTTCAACTGTTGTTGCCCGGTATCAAAGCCGGTGTAGGGGCTGTTGTTCACTGATCCAGCAAACGCACTGCTGTTGAACACGGAGTAGCGACCGAACATCGTGGTCTTATCTGAGAGGTTGAAATCTACTTTGTTGGAGGAATACCAGGTGTTCTGGGGAATACCGCCGCCCGAATCGAACGGGGTCTGGTAGTTGACAATGTCCATTACTGGCGCACCGCTGCCGGCATAAGCCGTATAGGCAGCACTGCTGCCGGCGCCCGGCAACGCGTTCGCCTGTGTAGCATTCAGCTTCTGTAATGTGACCAAACCCGGACGAAGAGTAAATCCATTGAAATACGACTTGGTAAACGCTGACGGAGACGCCGCGATAAGTCCGGGATCAGGAATCGCCAGGACGGTGTTTGCCGCGCTGCGCACCCGCAGCCACTCGGTGCTGCTGAAGAAGAACAGCTTGTCTTTCTTGATGGGCCCGCCCACGGAATACCCGAACTGGTTGCGGGTATATTTGGCCTTGGGAACGCCGTTGGCGTTGCTGTCAAAGTCGTTGGAGGTAAGCGCGGAGACGCGGTTGAACTCGTAGAGGCTGCCATGAAGATTGTTGGTTCCGCCCTTGGTCACCACGTTCACCACGCCGCCCGAAGCCCGGCCATATTCTGCTGAGTAGTTGTTGGTGGTAACGGTAAATTCCTGCACGGAATCAAGCGGGACAACCTGTCCCACCTTCGTGGTGTACAGGTCCACGTTTTCTGCGCCATCCAGAAGAATATTGGTGCTGGCCGAGCGCGCGCCGTTGAACGAGACCCCGGTGCCGCGCGTAATCTGGTCGATTCCGCCCGAGCCCGACGACGAATCCTGGTTTACGTTGCCCAGGGTCTGAACGAAGTCATAGGGGTCGCGGGTGAGGCTGGGAAGCTCGGCGACGCGGGTCTGATCCACAATCTGGTTCAGCGATGAAGTCTGGGTGTCAACCTGCGTCTCGCTCGTACCGATGACCTCGACGGTTTCTCCCGTGGCCTGCGCCGACAGGCTCGCGTTCACCGAGGTCTTCACGCCCGGCGAGACCGTGAACTTCTGTTTGAAGTCTCCAAAACCCGTCTTCGAGACTTTGACTTCGTAGGTACCGGGCTCCAGGTTGGAAATGACGTAGCCGCCCAGATTGTCCGAGGTCGTTGACCGCGAGGCTGATGTGTCAACCGAGGTCGCTGTGACCGTAGCGCCGGTAATTACCGCCTTTTGCGAGTCGGTGATCGTGCCGCTGATAGTGCCTTTTTCGAATTGCGCGAATGCACTGACTGAAAAAGCCATCACCAGCAGCGTTGCGAGTAGAATTTTTGTGGAATTTTTCCAAAATGCGGCTATCCTCATATGCCCCTCCAAGAAAGAACTTAAGTTTTAGAACTTACAGAGGACCATCAATATTGGCCTCTGTGCTGAATGATTAGGAATTACGTTTAGAGAACTCGCGTCCGAGTGCTCTGGGATCGACTAAACGTTTTAAAGGTGCAACTCACAGTCCAAAGCCTAGCTTTCTTGTAAACAATTGTAAATAAGCGAGTTAGATAGAGCCTTGTGGGAAATATCTGCCCTTTCTTATACAAATTACTGGAACTCGCATTGGTGGGATTCCAAATTCTGTAGACTTAAGCCCCCCTCGTCTTATCGGACTATTGCTTGCGCTGGCTCTGTTGACATCCCCTGAACATTATCTAGATTTCGTCATTTCGTCATGGAGAGGGGGAAATCCAAGCGTGGTCCGATTTAAGCCGTGGGTAGTTCCCAGCGCCATCGGAGATCCTTCGCCTGCGGCTCAGGATGACACTTTCTAGGAATAACCATATTTCGAAGGATGTGGCTCCAGGTAAACTCGAGCCCTGACATATGTCTTCATCTACATGTCTTCACAGGCAGAATGCATGCGCTACCTCGCCTGATCAGCAATGCTCCGCGAACTGCGATAGAATTTGCCAAGCTGGCAAGGCATAGCGAAGTTGCGCACGACATCAACCAAACCGGAACGCAAGCTGATGCGGGTTCCCCTGCTGGATTTGCGGCGGCAGTACGCGCAGGTGCGCGAGGAAATCGTGCGGGCGCTGGAGCGGGTTTGCGATTCGCAGCAGTTTATCCTGGGGCCGGAAGTGGCGCAATTCGAAAAAGAGGTTTCCGCAACCATCGGGGTGCACGATACCGTCGGCTGCGCTTCCGGAACGGACGCATTATGGCTTGCCCTTGTGGCCGCGGGCGTGCAGCCGGGCGATTCGGTGATCACCACTCCGTTCAGTTTTTTCGCCAGCGCAAGCGCTATTGTGCGGGCGGGGGCGCGGCCGGTGTTCGCGGATGTTGACGCACGCACGCTGAATTTGGATCCTGCACAGGTGGCCGGCCGCCTCAAGAGCACGCCTAACCTGCGCGCCATCCTGCCGGTGCACCTTTATGGGCAATGCGCCGATATGGATGCCTTCCTCAGCATCGCCGCCGAGGGAAGACTTGCGCTCATTGAAGACGCCGCGCAGGCGTTCGGCGCCGGGTGGCGCGGCAAGCGCGCCGGCTCGTTGGGCAACGCGGCGGCGTTCAGCTTTTATCCGACAAAAAATCTCAGCGCGGCCGGCGAGGCTGGTTGCGTTACCACGCAAGATGCAAACATCGCCGAGCGTATGCGCAGCCTGCGAAACCACGGAAGCCGCGAGCGTTATTTCCACGACGAGATAGGCTGGAACAGCCGGCTGGATGGCATGCAGGCGGCCGTGCTCCGCGTCAAGATGAAATACCTGGAAGAGTGGAACCGCCAGCGGCGCGCGCGGGCCGGCACATACGACTCACTGTTCACTCGCGCCGGGCTTCGCCAGAGCGATGGCAACGATGCGCAATCGCCGGTGCAGTTCCTGGAATGCCTGCCGCAGGCGCAGCATATCTATCATCAATATGTCATCCGGGCGCAACGGCGCGATGAGCTCAAGCAATTCCTGGGAAAAGCCGGCGTCGGCGCCGAAGTTTATTACCCTCTTCCGCTCCACCAGCAAAAATGCTTTGCCTACCTGGGATACCGTGAAGGCGACCTGCCCCAAGCCGAACGCGCCGCACGCGAAGTGCTGGCGCTGCCTATGTTTCCTGAGCTGACCGAAGAAGAGCAAAACTACGTGGTGGAGACAGTTGCGGAATTCTACTCTTAGAGCTGTTTTAGATTTGGGGTGGACAAGCACAAAACTCGCAGGGCTAAAGAGTCTGTGTGAGAAACTTGCAGGGCGTCGTCCCTACGGGACTAGCATCATTATTGCGCACACCCAGCGCTGAAGCGCTGGGCTAGAACACGCCACCCCTTCGGGGTTGTTCATCTATCAGATCCCACAAATTCATCTCACACTCGGCCTAAAGCCCAGCAGCTTTCGGACATGACTAAGATCATGCTCTGATACATGTCTCGAAGCTGCTGTCTAAATCGGTTATGAAACCGCTATAGCCGGCAAAGCGCCGGTGGGTTCTCGAGTTGTTGTGAATCCGTTCCGGCTAAGATGAAAGCCGGCAACCGCGCGATAAAAGTGAAAAGCCCGCCGCAGCCGGCCCTCTTCATCGCTTCCCTGCATTGCTTCCGAGGCCATCTTGCAATATCCCATGCGGAACAACGCATAGGCTAATAGATAATGATGTAACCTGGACCGCGGGTTGTCGCCGCTCAGGCGGTGATAGGCATGAATAAAAAAATCTGCGGCGGCGGGCGATAGTTGCCATTCGATGATGGCGCCGGCCAGGTCCCAGGCAACATCACATGGTCCGGGGAAGAAATGGTCGTCGCCGTGGCTGGCGCCGTCGGTTTTCATCATCGCGCCGGATGGGGTGCGTATCCACTCGTGCGGCATCATGCGGGCGTCGGCGATTACGGGCCGCTCGCAGGGCAGGAATTCTCCCGCCGGGCATATGTCAATGCCAAACTCCTCGCTCGCGTTCAGACAACACATCTCCTCCAAACTGACCTCATCGGAGGCGGCCTGGGGCAAATCGCGGGCGCACTCCCGCGCGCGCCAGGCACAGTAGCTGGCAAGATTTCGCAGCACGTCTTCTCTCGCCACGTCTTTTCTCGGAACATCTTCTTTCAACACATCGCCGCTCAGCTCGCTGGTCGAGCATGGATTCCCATAAAAAGAAGATCCGTCAACCCATGCGTAGCAAATGTAGCCCTGCGAGTCGAGCGCGTGCAGCGGGTGGGGGCCGAAGCCGGCTTCGGCCAATTGCCGCGAACGGCTGACGACTTCTTTTCCGTAGCGGCCCAGACCCTCGAACTTACAGAGCGCAGAGCCGTCGCGGGAGAGATATTTGGCGCGCTCGACGTGCGTCCATGAAGCCGGCCATTCCACTTCGGGAAGATTTGTTGCCGGCAGAAGATGTCCACGCCAAAGGCCAGCTCCGAGCCATTGATCGGCGGCCGCCGGCTTTCGAGTTCCGAAAGGAATGCCCTCGCTGTGAAAACTTTTCCAGCGCCGCGCGGCATCGTGCGCCCGCAAACGCTCGGGATCAGGCTGATGGCTGCAAAACAGGGTGATTCTCGTGGATGGAACTCCCGCCGCAACCAGGGCTTCAGCTGCCGACAAAAGCGATGAGCCGCTGAGACCCGGCCCTTCATCTACGACAAAAAAATGGGCAGCGCTGTGAAGATGGGAGCGCAGCCACTGCGCCTGTTCCTCACTCAAACGGCATTGACGATCAAATGGATGCCCATGGGGACGGGTTGTGATGCGCTCGGCGAGTATGCCGCGGCCACGCAAGGCCGCAGTCACCACCGCACTCAAAGTTGTGCCGATACTGCGAAGACCGATGACCGCGGCTTGATGGATGCCGCTGCAAAAGGAATTTGCCAGGAGCGCATAGTCGAGAGGATGCAACCCATAGTAGGCAAATCCTTCAGGCTTGGAAATGCAAAGCCTTCGTGGAGGCCGCAACCGCGCAACATCTTCCAGCAGATGGCGAGGAGGTTCGGCGGACTGCAAGAGGCAACCGGCCAGGACGTCTGTGATGGAGCAGATTGCGGTGAGTTGATCGGCATCAGTTGCCGCATCGGCGAGGGCGCACTCTAATTCGCCGGCGCGGAGAAGCGCGTCTAATACCCTGTCCGGCACTCCATCCAGCACTCCGGCTTGAGGCGCGCAAGACAATGCATTGCGCAATCCGCCAAGCAAGTCCTCTCCCGGCACCACGCGGCGTTCACTGCGAAAGACGTACATGGAAATCGGCGAGAATCGTCAGGCGGCTTTCTTGCCCCTGGAGGCACGAGGCGAGCGCGCAATATCGCCATCTTTATCGATGAAATAAAGATAGTTGTTGTCGCGGTCCACGGCATGCTCCACCAGAGTTTGGGCTTCGCCTTCGCCTGTCTTGGGCTTGGCGCGCACATTGCCTGCCCCGTCAATAAAATACAGGTACTTCTTGTAGTCCCGTTCCAGGTTCAAGTGCTTCACTTTTTCTGCCATGGAGCCTCCTCTCGCAAATGATTGGATTCGGGCGGCTGCCCAGGGGTTCGCTGGAAAAAACAGTTGCCAGTTGCCGGTTGTCAGTTGCCAGTTTGCTGGAAAAAGCAGCACTCAGCACTCAGCATTCAGCATTCGGCCAAGACAGGTGAAGTCAGAAGTGCGAAGTCGGAAGTAAGAAGTTAGAGATTAAGAATCTTACTTCCTACTTCGCACTTCTTCCCACTTCTCACTTCTTACTTCGTACTTTGTGGCGGGTGGGTTTCGGTGGCTCTTCTCCCGGGGCGAGGACGCGTTTTATCATGACCCCTTTGAGCCGGTATTTCCGTTCTGTGAGGTTGCCGGAATCGCCGCGCACGCGGATGGTGAAAACCGGCAGCGTGCCCTCAGCGCCGAAATTTTCCTGGCCGGCCTCGGCCGGCAACATGCCATTCAGGTTGCGCTCGCGGTAGGCGGTCTCATAATGATGAGGGCGTTTGTTCCAGGTGAAGACCCGTATCTGGTCGAAATCGACCGGGCTGCCTTCTTTCGATT
>Ga0070730_10002143_pt1 | contig 18181 bp, 15 predicted proteins | sample Coa_R1_3_FD_66447 | JGI IMG/M metagenome (GOLD analysis project Ga0070730, IMG submission 66447) | Surface soil microbial communities from Centralia Pennsylvania, which are recovering from an underground coalmine fire - Coalmine... | ecosystem: Environmental > Terrestrial > Soil > Unclassified ... | reverse complement strand
TCTGCCCTCCGGGGCGGTTCAGACCCCGGGTCGGCGACAAACCGCGCACGATCGATGCCGGACGTCTGCCGCTCGATGCGCTCGATCAGTTCCATGATGTCGAGGAGCGTGTCGACCGAGGTCGCGGCCACCGTCAGAAAACGCGTATCGCCTGCGCCTCGATGCGCGGGCGTCGACGCGGGTGGAGGGCCTTCCGCGTCATCAGATCGACTTTCGCGCCGACGATCTCCTGAATTCGCTGCCGCAGGGCGGCGAGGCTGAACAGAGTGAAACTCTCCGGACGAGCGAGATCCACGAACACGTCGATGTCGGAATCCCGCCGCGCCTCGTCGCGCGCGACAGAGCCAAACAGGTAAAGCTCGCCCACGCCCGCGCCGCGAAGCTCCGGTTCATGTTCTCGCAACAGAGTGATGACCTGCTCGCGCTGCATTCCGATCCTCGCCAATGACCGAACCTATCATGCCCCAGCCTCGGCGGCGAATGTCGGCCCTGCGCACCGACGGCTATTTTCGCCGCCCGGACGACGCGGGCGGATATGCCCGCCGCACTGGCGGTTTTCGCGCGCGCGGGGAGGGTATCGGTGTCCCTGCGAAGGACGGGCGCCCCGGTCGAGAGCACCATTGACTTTGGAATTTACATACTGCAAACTATGAGTGAGTTTCGCTCTTTGCCATCGTAAACCCCCAACCCTGTGACGCCGCGAGCGGCGGCGCGTCACGGGCCGCTGCCCTGATCGGCTAGCCGGCGCCGGTGACGGTCCCCCCCGGATCGGAATCGCGCGATTTGGCGCCGATCGATCGCGGAGTTTGCTTTTTGATATGCGTTCGGATCGGAAACGATCTTTTTGGTCGCCGAATGGACGTCAGGGCGTTCACCGCATCAACGGTCGTTTGCGGTCAATTCCGGGCGCGCCGGGGCGAGCGAGCGCCCTGGAACTTCGCCTCGATCGTCCCAATCCGTACGCCGGCGCCGGCGAAGTTCATAGTAATTTCAACGTCTTCTCGCATCGCGGCGCGCGCGTCAGCGCCCATCGGACTCCCCTCCGACTCCCCGGAGTCTCCCCGAAGCGCCCACGAACCGCCCCGCCGACTCCCCGGAACATCCCCGCGGGATCCCTCGAATCGCCTGTGATCTCCCGGGTCGCGGCGCACAGCCTAGAGGGGCCGCTCGATCAATCCCCACACCGCCCCCTCATCCTCGAACCGCGCCCACACCGGCCACGCGACTACCCGTTGCCGCCAGGCCGGCGGCAGGCGGGCCCAGTCCTTTTCGCTGGTGACGAGGCCGGCGCCGAGCGCCGCGGCGCGGTCGGCGAGGAAGCGCAGGGTCGCCTCGGCGATGGGCGCGTGGTCGGCCAGGGGGGCGAAGTCGACGAGATCGCAGCCGGCGGCCTTCAGGGCCCGCTCCATCTTCCAGGGCTTGCCGATGCCGGCGAAGGCGATCTGCGGGCCGGGTGGGGGCGGGTCCGCCGGCTCGAGGCGGGCGATCAGCACGGGCTTGCCGGCGAAGAGGGCGAGGAGCTCGCCGTCCGGCGCGGCGAGGTCGGCCGGGAGCAGCAGGACCACGGCGTCGGCGCGGGCGAGACCGGCCTTAAGCGGCTCGCGCATCGGTCCGGCAGGGAACACCGCGCCGTCGCCGAACGGCCACTCCTCGTCGCGGGTCTCGCCGTCCACCACCACCAGCGACAGGGTCTTGGCGACCGAGGGGTTCTGGTGGCCGTCGTCCATGACGATGACCTGCGCGCCGTCGGCGGCCGCCGCCCGGGCGCCGGCGGCGCGGTCGCGAGCGACCCACACCGGCGCGTCGCCCGCCATCATCAGCGCCTCGTCGCCGACGGCCGCGGCGGTGTGGACGGCGGGATCGACACGGACGGGGCCGGTGAGGCGCCCGCCATGGCCGCGGCAGAGGATGTGCGGCGTCAGGCCCCTGGCGCGCAGCAGCGCGACGATGGCGCGGACCACGGGCGTCTTGCCGGCGCCGCCCAGCGTGACGTTGCCCACGCAGATCACCGGAACCCCCGGATCCATCGGCCGCCCGCGCGTGATCCGCCGCGCGGTGGCGTACGTCCAGACCCAGGCGAGCGGCGTCAGCAGGGTGCGCGTCGTCGCCATCTCCCGGCGTCCGCGCCGATACCACCACCGTGGCGTCGCCAGCCTCATCGGTCCAGCAGCTCCAGCACCCGCTCGGCCGCCTCGCCGGCCGCCGTCTCGCCCGCCGCCGCGAAGGCCGAGGCTCGCGCGGCCATCTCCGCCAGGGCCGGATCGCCGAGAAGGGCCTGCGAGAACCAGTCCGCCAGTTCGCCCGGCCGGACGCGCCGCGTCGCGCGCGCCGCCTCCAGCGCCTCGTAGACCGGCCACGCCGACACCTCCGGCCCGGAGATGAACGGGCAGCCGAGCCGCGCCGGCTCCAGGGGATTGTGGCCGCCTACCCGCTCGTGCGTCAGGCTGCCGCCGATCACCGCCAGCTCGGCCAGGCGATACCACAGGCCGAGCTCGCCGACCGTGTCGGCGACATAGACGGGCGCATCGCCGAGCGCGTCGCCCGAGGTCCGCCGGCCCGCCGCCAGGCCAAGCTCGCGGGCGAGGCGGGCCACGGCCTCGCCGCGCGCGGGGTGGCGCGGCGCGAGGATCAGCAGCGTCCCCGCGTCCGGCGCCGCGGCCTGGAAGGCCTTCAGGACGATCTCCTCCTCGCCCGGATGGGTGCTGGCCGCGAGCAGGACCGGTCGCGCGCCGAGACGGTCCCGCGCCCGCGCCCACTCGGCTTCGTCGACCGGCAGCGGCGGGACCCCGAACTTCAGGTCGGCCAGGCCGTCCACCCGCGCGCCCAGGGCGGCGAAGCGCTCGGCGGCGGCGGCGTCGCGGGCGAGCAGCAGGTCGAAAGCGCCGAGCACGGCCCGCGCCGCCCGCGGCGCGCGTCGCCAGCCGGCCAGGCTGCGCGCCGAGAGCCTGGCCGACAGCAGCGCCAGGCGCACGCCTCGCGCCCGGGCGCCCAGGATCAGGTTCGGCCACAGCTCGCTTTCCGCGAGGACCCCCAGCTCGGGTCGCCAGTGCTCCAGGAAGCGCGCGACCGCGCCCGGCGCATCGAGCGGCGCATACTGATGAAACGCGCCGGGCGGCAGGCGAGCGGCGAGCAGCTCGGCGGAGGCGCGGGTGCCGCTGGTGACCAGGACGGCGACGTCCGGCCGCTCCGTCCGTAGGCGGTCGATGAGCGGCAGCAGCGACAGGCTCTCGCCGACGCTGACCCCGTGCAGCCAGGCCAGGCGGCCGGCGGGCCGGGCGAGCGTGGCGCGGCCGAGCCGCTCGGCCCAGCGCGCCGGATCCTCCTTGCCCCGGCTCGCCCGGGCCCGCAGCCAGACCGGCGCCGCCAGCGACGCCGCGCCGCTCGCCAGCCCATAGAGCCGCAGCGAGGCCGGCGGCGCGGCGGTCATGATCGGAGCAGGACTTCGGCGCGCGCCTGGGCGGCGCGCAGCCGCGCCTGCCAGTCGGCGCGGACCGCTTCGAGCGCGCCGTCGGCGGCGTCGGGCCCCACGCTGAGCGGCCCCTCGAGGACCACGGCGGCGCGGCCGAACGGCAGGGGGACGCGACCCTTGTCCCAGCTGCCGAGGCGTATGGCCGGCGCCACCGCCAGCCCCATCATGAAGACCGGCCGCCCGGACGCCCGGGCCAGCTGCACCGGCCCCAGCTGCATCACCTCGTTGGGCCCGCGCGGGCCGTCGGGGGTCATGATCATCACGCCCCCAGAAGCGAGGACCTGCATCGCCTGGCGGAAGGCTCCCACGCCCCCCTTCGCCGACTTGCCGCCCCGTCCCGTCGATCCCCGGATGGTCGGGATGCGCAGGCGCTCGGCGGCCAGGGCGATGAACTCGCCGTCGGGAGAGAGGGAGATCATCACCGTGCGCGGCTTCTCCTTCAGGATCGGCCGGCAGGCGATCGCCGGGACGATGCGGCCGTGCCAGAAGAGGGCGATCAGACCCTCCGGTCCGTCGAGGGCGGCGCGCGCCGGCGCGACGTTCTCGCGCCGCCAGCGCAGGGTGGCGATGCAGAGCTCGATATAGGCGGCGATCAGCCAGCCCAGGATCGCCTGCACCCACGGCCGGCGCAGCCATCGCTTCACGCGGCCGAGTCCTTGTCGAGCGGCCGCTTCACGCGGCCGCCTCAGGGCTGGGCGACAGGTCCTGGGCGGCGGCGAGGCGCGCGTAGAGGCCGGCGCGGGCCATCAGGGCGTCGTGGTCGCCCACCTCGACCACCCGCCCCGCATCCAGCACATAGATGCGATCGGCGCCGCGCACGGTGGCCAGCCGGTGGGCGATGATCAGGGTCGTCCGCCCGGCCATCAGGCGCGCCAGGGCCGCCTGCACCTGGGCCTCGCTCTCGGCGTCGAGCGCGCTGGTGGCCTCGTCCAGCAACAGGATCGGGGCGTCCTTCAGGAAGGCCCTGGCGATGGCGATCCGCTGCCGCTGGCCGCCGGAGAGGCGCATCCCCGCCTCGCCCACCAGGGCCCCGTAGCCTCCCGGCAGGGCGGCGATGAACTCGTGCGCCGCCGCCGCCCGCGCGGCCGCCTCGATCTCGCCCTGGCTGGCGCCCGCCTTGGCGTAGGCGATGTTGGCGGCGATGGTGTCGTCGAACAGGAACGGCTCCTGGGTCACCAGGGCGATCCGCCGCCGCAGCGAGGCGAGGGCGACGCCGCGCACGTCCTGGCCGTCCACGGTCAGCTCGCCCGCGGTGATGTCGTAGAAGCGCGGAATGAGGTTGAGCACGGTGGACTTGCCCGCGCCCGACGGGCCGACCAGGGCCACCACTTCGCCGCGTCGCGCCTCCAGGCTCACGCCCTCCAGCACCGGCGAGGCCTCGGCGTAGGAGAACGACACCTCGCGCAGGCGCACATGGCCGTGGGTCACGGCGAGGGCCGGCGCGCCCGGCCGGTCGCGGACCTCCGGCTCGACGTCCAGGGCGGCGAACAGGCGCTTACCCGCGGTGACCCCCTGGCTCATCAAGGTCATGAGGTTGGAGAGCTGGCGCAGGGCCTGGCCGGCCATCAGCAGGGCGGCGAAGAAGGCGACGAAGGCGCCGATCTGGGCCGCGCCGGCGCTCGCCCGCCAACCCTCGTAGGCCAGCACCGCGGCGACCACGATCATCATCAGGGTCTCGGACGCCGGCGCGGCGACGGCCCTGGCGTTGTCGCCGCTGAGGATATGGCGCTGGCGCTCGGCGATCACCGCCGCCACCCGTCCCTCCTCGTACGCTTCGCGGTTCTCCATCTTGACCACCCGCACCCCGTCCAGGCCCTCCATGATGGCGGTGGAGAGCGCCCCGGTGGCGGTCATCGCCCCGGTGGCGGCGTGGGTGGCGCGCCTCAGGAACCGGCGCAGGGACAGCGCCACAAGAGGTGCGGCCAGCAGCACCAGCAGGAAGAGGCGCCAGTCCTTGATCGCCATCACCGCCCCGGCGGCGGCCAGGGTCAGGGCGTTCTGCACGAAGTTCACCACGCCGCTGGTGGCCGCCTCGCGGATCAGGCCGCTGTCGTAGAGCACCTGGGCGACGAAGCCGCCGGTGTGCGAGGCGCGAAGCCGCGCCAGGTCGGCGCGCACCAGCTTGCCGAACAGCTCCAGCTGGATATCGCCGACGACGCCGTTGCCGATGCGGTTGACCAGGGTCGCCTGCACGACCTGCGCCAGGCCGCGGCCGAGCGCGAGGGCGACGATGAAGAGAGGGATGCGCCAGAGGCTCTCAGCCGTCGGGTGGCGGGTCAGCTGGTCCACGGCCGGCTGCAGGACGTTCAGCAGCAGCCCGGACAGCGCCGCGAACGCGCCCGCGCACAGGAGCGAGGCGACGAGCGCCTTCCAGCGCGGGGCCAGATAGATCCGCGCCACGCGCGCGGCGATGTCCCGGTTGTGCAGGGCGATCCCACTCTGCAGGGCTGGAGGGAGCTTTTCCGCGGCCTGTCCTCCGCGCGCCGCGCTACGTCTTGATGAAGCCGCCGTACTTCGCGGTGAAGCGCGACACCCGTCCGCCCCGGTCCAGCAGGTGCTGGTTGCCGCCGGTCCACGCCGGATGGGTCTTGGGGTCGATGTCCAGGTTGAGGGTGGCGCCTTCCTTGCCCAGGGTGGAACGCGTCTGGTACGTCGTGCCATCCGTCATCGTCACGGTGATGAAGTGGTAGTCTGGATGGATGTTCTGTTTCATGGCGTGCTCGAACGAAAAACCCGCCGGATCGGCGGGCGTTTTCCAAACCCGCCCTATACACGAGCCTCGCCATTTTGAGCAAGACGCCCATTTGATCGGGGACGAGAGTCCCACAGGCTGCCGATGACGACGCCGACTGCTTCCGAGATCCCGACCCGCGACACGGCCCGCCGCCGGGACCTGAAGCCCCTGGCGCGCCTGGCGCCGTTGGTCGCCGCCCACCGCTGGGACGCCATACTCGCGGGGCTGTTCCTGATCGTCTCGGCCTCGGCGACCATGGCCCTGACCTTCGCCGTGCGCCAGATGGCCGACAGGGGCCTGGCCTCGCAGTCTGGGCCGATGATCGACCGCGCGTTCCTGGTCCTGGCGCTGTGCGCCGGCGTCCTCGCCCTCTCGACCGGCGGGCGGTTCTATTTCATCACCAAGCTCGGCGAGCGCGTCGTCGCCGACCTGCGCGAGGCGGTCTACGGCCACGTCATGACCCTCGACCAGGCCTATTTCCTGAAGGTCCGCACCGGCGAGGTGCTGTCGCGCATGACGGCCGACCTCGCCATCGTCGAGAGCATGGTCGGGGCGACCATTTCGGTGGCCCTGCGCAACGCCCTGACCGTCGTCGCCGCCCTGGCGGTGATGATCGTCGTCGACCCGGCCCTCACCGGCTTCGTGGTGCTGGTGGCGGCGCTGATCATGGTTCCCCTGTTCGCCGTCGGCCGCCAGGTCCGGCGCCTGTCGGTGCGGGCCCAGGCCCGGCTGGCCGACGCGGTGGGCTTCGCGGGCGAGACCCTCGACGCGCTCGACACCGTGCAGGCCTTCGGCCGCGAAGCGTCGGTGACGCAGCGGTTCCGGACGGCGGTGGAGGCCGCCTACCGCGTGTCCCTGGCCCGGGTCGGGGCGCGGGCGGGGATGACGGTTCTGGTGATGGTCCTGGTCGCCGGCGGCGTCGGCCTGGTGCTGTGGCGCGCCTCGCTGGCGGCGTTCGTTGACCACACCATGACCCCCGGCGCCCTGCTTCAGTTCGTGCTGCTCTCGGTGCTCGCCGCCGGCAGCACCGGCTCCCTCGGCGAGGCGTGGGGCGACGTGCAGAAGACGTCCGGGGCCATGGCCCGCATTGCCGAGATCCTCGACGCCCGTCCCGCCATTGCCGTCCCGGCCCATCCCCGGCCCCTCCCCGTTCCGCCGCTGGGCGCCGTCGCCTTCGAGACCGTCACCTTCGCCTATCCGGGCCGCCCGGACCTGCCGGCCCTGCGTGGCTTCGACCTGGCGGTGCGCCCCGGCGAGCGCGTCGCCCTGGTCGGCCCCTCCGGCGCCGGCAAGAGCACCGTGTTCCGGCTGCTGCTGCGCTTCTACGATCCGCAGGGCGGGGTCGTCCGCGTCGACGGCGTCGACCTGCGCGAAGCCGATCCGGCCGAGGTCCGCGCCCGCATGGCCCTGGTCGCCCAGGACGCCCCGCTGTTCTCCGGCTCGGCGCGGGAGAACCTGCGCTTCGGCCGCGAGGACGCCAGCGCGGAGGACCTCATCGCCGCCGCCCGCGCCGCCGAGGCCGAGGCCTTCCTCGCCGCCCTGCCCGAGGGCTTCGAGACGCCGCTCGGCGAACGCGCCAAGACCCTCTCGGGCGGCCAGCGCCAGCGCCTCGCCATCGCCCGCGCGCTCGTTCGCAACGCGCCGATCCTGCTGCTCGACGAAGCCACCAGCGCCCTCGACGCCGAGAGCGAGCGGCTCGTGCAGCGCGCCCTGCACGACGCCATGGCGGGGCGCACCACCCTGGTCATCGCCCACCGGCTGGCCACGGTCCTGCGCGCCGACCGCATCGTCGTGATGGACGAAGGCCGCGTCGTGGAGACGGGAACCCACGCCGAGCTCGCTGCCCGCGGCGGCCTCTACGCCAAGCTCGCCAAGCTGCAGTTCGGCCTCGCAGCCGCCTAGAGGTCCCCCTCCAGGTCGCGCTTGAGGCGCGACAGCAGTTCCACCGCGGGGCCGGCGTAGGCGGAGATCCAGCGGTCGTAGATCTCCCGGAAGGGCGCCGCGTTGAGGTGGTTCCAGCGGTGGCGCCCCTCGCGCCGGGCGATCACCAGCTCGGCCCGCTCGAGCACCCCCAGATGCTGCATCACCGTGCAGCGGTCGAGCGACGCCTCGAAATGCCGGCAGAGGTCGCCCGTCGTGCGCGGAGCGTCCTTCAACAGATCGAGGATCTCGCGGCGTCGCCCGTCGGCGAGGGCCTTGAACAGCAGGTCGTCCCTGTCGCTTGACATGTTATGAGTTTATAACTTATCAATCCGTAACCGGCAAGAGGAGGGGGCGATGGCGCTCAAGTTTCAGGTCCAGCTGAAAATCCGCAAGCCGCCGGCCGAGGTGTTCGCCGCCGTGGTCGATCCGGCGAAGCTCACCGGCTACTTCATCCAGTCCAGCACCGGCCGGCTTGCCGAGGGCGCGACCGTGATGTGGTCGTTCGCCGAGGCCCCCGAGCCCTTCACGGTGACCGTGCACGAGGTGGTGGAGAACGAGCGCATCGTCTTCGAGTGGCCCGCCGTCGGCTACACGACCCGGGTCGAGATGACGTTCGCCCCCCTCGACGGGAACGAGACCATGGTCAGGATCGCCGAGTCCGGCTGGCCCGACGACGAGCAGGGGCGCAAGCTCTCCTACGGCAACGCCGGCGGCTGGATGCACATGATGGCCTGTCTCAAGGCCTACCTGGAGTACGGCATCAACCTGCGCGCCGGCGGCGCCTCATAGGCGATCCTCACAACGCCAGGCTCAGCGTCTCCTCGCCCTCGTCGCGGAACGCCGCGCCCTCGTGGCGCAGGAGCCAGCGCTTGCGGTGCAGGCCGCCGCCGTAGCCGGTGAGGGTTCCGTCGGCGCCGATCACCCGATGGCAGGGCACCACCAGGCCGATCGGATTGGCGCCGTTGGCGAGGCCGACGGCGCGGACGGCGTTGGGCTTGCCGATTCGCCTGGCCTGTTCGCCATAGCTGGCCGTCTGGCCGGCGGGGATGTCGCAAAGCGCCTGCCAGCAGGTGAGCTGGAAGGACGTGCCGCAGGTGCGCCAGGGGATCGTCTCCAGGGCGTGCAGCTCGCCGTCGAAGTAGGCGGTCAGGGCCGCGCGGGTTTTCGCCGGCGCGGCGCCCTCCGCCATCGGGACATCGCCGTTGTAGCGGGCGACCAGCTTCAGCTGGCGGGGCTCGTGGTCGCTCCAGTCGAACGCGCGCAGGTAGCCGTCCTCGTCGGTGGCCAGGAGGGCGACGCCGATCGGGGTCGGCACGCGGTCGATGTCGAGGCGGTCAGGCGGCTTTACGGTCATCGGGGGTCTTCTCGTCGAGGGTGCGGGCCAGGGGGTCGGCGATGACCTCTCCGGTCCACAGGTGCAGGGCGGCGTAGGCGCGCCAGGGACGCCAGGCTTCGGCGCGCGCCTGGAGCGCCGGCGTGGCGGGGCGTCGGCCGTCGGCGCCGGCCATGGCCCGCAGGAGGCCGATGTCGCCGGTGGGGAAGGCGTCGGGCTCGCGCAGCTGGCGCATGGCGATGTACTGCGCCGTCCACTCGCCGATCCCGGGCAGCGCCTTGAGCCGGGCGATCGCCTCGGCGAGATCGCCGCGGCCATCGAACAGGGTGGGATCGGCGGCCACGGCGACGGCCAGGGTCTTCAGGGCGGACGACCGCGCCCGCGGCATCGGCAGGACGGAGAGATCGGCGCCCGCCAGCCGCTCGGCCCTGGGGAACACGTGGGTGAGGCCCGGGACGACGCCCGCCAGTGTCTCCGGCAGCGGCTCGCCCCATTCGCGGACGATGCGGCCGGCCAGCAGGGTCGCGGCCGCCACGGTGATCTGCTGGCCGAGGATCGCCCGCACCGCCAGCTCGAAGCCGTCCCAGGCGCCGGGGACGCGCAGCCCCGGACGGGCCGCCACCCGCGGCGCGAGCGCGGGGTCCCGGCCCAGATGCTCGGCGATCGCCGCCGGATCGGCCGTCAGGTCGAAGACGCGCCGCACGCGGGCGATGATCGCCGGCAGGGCGCCGAGCCGGGGGAAGCGGATGGTCACCGACAGCCGATCCGGCTTGGGCGAAGGCGTCACGGTCAGGAGGCCGTGATCCTCGCCGAAGCCGATCGTCCGCGCGTAGCCGGCGACGGACACCTGCTCCACGCCCTCGATGGCGCGCATCGCCAGAAAACCGGTCAGCGCGTCCCAGTCGTAGGGGGCGCGATAGGCGAGGTCCAGGCGCACGCCGTCCTCGCCGGCCGGCGCCTCGCCGCTCTGGCGCCGCAGGCTGGCCGGCGGGCGGTCGTAGAGGCGCTGGAACGTCTCGTTGAACCGCCGCACGCTGCCGAAGCCGGACGCCAGCGCCACGTCGGTCATCGGCAGAAGGGTCTGGTGGATCAGCTGCTTGGCGAGGAGGACGCGCCGGGTCTGGGCCACGGAGATCGGCGAGGCGCCCAGGTGGCGGCGGAACAGCCGCCGCAGCTGCCGCTCGCCGACCCCGAGCCGGGTCGCCAGCCCCTCCACGTCGGCCTCGTCCAGGGCGCCCGTCTCGATCAGGGCGAGCGCGCGCGAGACGGTGTTGGAGGTCCCGCGCCAGGCGGCGAGATCGGGCGAGGATTCCGGGCGGCAGCGCAGGCACGGCCGGAATCCCGCCGCCTGGGCGGCCGTGGCGGTGGTGAAGAAGGTGACGTTCTCCCGCTTGGGGGTCCGCGCCGGACAGATCGGCCGGCAGTAGATGCCGGTCGTCTTCACGCCGACGAACAGGCGCCCGTCGAACCGGGAGTCCCGCGTCACCAGGGCGCGATAGCAGGCGTCGGCGTCCATCAGCATGGGCCGATCATGGACGCATGCCCCTATCCTGTCTCGCGGTTTTCGGACCCGGTCGTCGGCGAGCCCGGCCCTACCGACGCGGATGCGACAGGGCCTGCTCGCGGGCGCGGACCATGACGGCGGGGCGGTCGCCGGCCACAGCGTCGGCCCCGGCGGCGAACAGGGCCGCGAGCAGGCGCAGGGCGTCGCCGGCCTTGAGGGGCGGCGGCGGGAACGTCGTCCCGAGCGCCCAGGCGTGGACGGCGAGGCCCGCGGCGTGGGCGTCGGCGATCAGCGCCGCCGGCTTCACGGCCTTGGGCTTCGACAGGTCCAGCAGCAGGTTGGCGTCCGGCGCCAGCACCTCGGCGTAAGCCCGGATCGCCTTCAGCCCATCCGGCGTTCCGGCCCCGCTCGCCTGAGCGTCCTTCGCGCTCAACGGCAGCGCCCGGCGCGCCCGGGTCAATTCGCCTATGGTCTTCAGCGAGGCCGGGTCGGCGCTGGAGACGAACATCGCCGCGGCCGCCGAGTCGTAGCCGGCGACCCGGATCGCGTTCGCCAGCAGCGGCTCGACCGCCAAGTCCAGGCCGGCGAAGTAGGTCGAGTGGCTGAGGCCGGCGTCGACGCCGATCACGCGCGCGGTCCGCACGCTGCCCGCGCGGGCGACGGCGACCACCTCCTCGAAGGTCAGGATCGCGTGGGGCGCCGTCTTACCACCCCGCCGCGGGCGCCCCGGGGCGCCGCGGACCAGGGTCTTCAGTTCGGCAAGGGTGAAGTCCTCGGCGAACCAGCCGGTCCGGTCCTCGCCATCGACGCTGCGGGTCTGCTTGCGTGAGGCGAAATCCGCCCGCCTGGCCACGTCGGTGGCCGCCGACAGCTCATGATCGTGCAGCGCCACCAGCGCCCCGTCCTTGGTGGGGACGAAGTCGGCGGCCAGCACGTCGGCGCCGTCGCGGATCGCCAGGTCGAAGGCGCCGGCGGTCCCCTCGGGGAGGTCGGCGGTCCCGGCGCCGGTGGCGATCACCAGGGCCTGGCGGGCCGCCGCGCGCGCGCCGACGGCCGCCGCCCAGGCCAGGGGAGCGGCGAGACCGAAGGCGGCGAAGTCCCGTCGGGTGAGTGTCATGACCGCGAGAGAGTGGCCTCAAAAAACGCCCGTGGCAAAGCCTGCGCGTTGTGTAGGATCAGGCATGGTTGTCGCAGTTCTGCTGGGCGGACTCGTCGTCCTCGGCCTCGTCTATATCGTCGCCCTGGCGCGCATCGCGATCCGCGAAGGCCTGGCGCGTCCCCACCTCGAGGGGGTGGTGCTGGGGGCGGTGACCAACTTCTTCGACACCCTCGGCATCGGCTCCTTCGCCCCCACCACGGCGTGGCTGCGGCTTCGCCGGCTGGTCCCCGACAGCTGGATCCCGACCATCCTCAACGCCGGCCACGGCCTGCCGACGGTGGTCGAGGCGCTGATCTTCATCAACCTGGTCAAGGTCGACGCCTGGCTGCTGGCCTCGTGCATCGGCGCCTCCGTGGTCGGCGCGGTGATGGGCGCGCCCGTCGTCGTGCGCCTGCCGCTGCGGGCGGTCCAGGGCGTGGTTGGGGTGGCGCTGCTGCTCGCCGCCGCCGCCTTCGCCGCCACCAACCTGCATCTGATGCCGGGCGGCGGAACGGCCCTCAGCCTGCCGCCGCCGCTGTTCGCCATCGCCGTGGCCGCCTACTTCGTGTTCGGCGCGCTGATGACCTGCGGCATCGGTCTGTTCGCTCCCTCGCTGGTGCTGCTACCGCTGCTGGGCATGAACCCGGCGGTCTGCTTCCCGATCATGATGGGCGCCTGCGCCTTCCTGATGCCGGCGAGCGGCCTGCGGTTCCTGCGCTCCGAGCGGATGGATATCCGCCTGGTGATCGGCATCACCCTCGGCGGCATTCCCGCGGTGCTGGTGGCCGCCCTGATCGTCAAGTCCCTGCCCCTCGAGGCGCTCCGCTGGGGCGTCCTCGCGGTCGTCATCTACGCGGCCGTGGTCCTGCTGCACGCGGCGCTCCGCCCGACGGCCGCGCAGGCGGCCGCCGCCGCTACGATCTGACCCCGCCGATCCCGCCTACTGCGGGTGTTGTTGGTCCTTTCGCTCGGGGGGCGGACGCTCGACGGGCGGTGGGCGAGGGGCCGGCGGCCGGGCGGCCTCGGGACGCGGAGCCTCGGGGCGCATGCCCGGAGGAGGACCACCCTGGGGACGCATGCCCGGAGGAGGACCACCCTCGGGGCGCATGCCCGGAGGAGGACCACCCTGGGGACGCATGCCCGAAGGGGGACCACCCTCGGGGCGCATGCCCGGAGGAGGACCGCCACTGGGACGCGGGCCCTCGTGCATGACGGGTGGCGGAGCGCGCTCCGGCCGCATGCTTGACGGCGGAGGCTGGGAAGGCCTGCCCTCGCGCATCGCGCCGCTGGCAGGGCGTCCCTGGGGCTGGCCGCTATATCCACCGCCGGGAGCACGCTGCTCAGGGCGCGGCTGGTTGGGATAGCCGGCGTTCGGCGGGCGCTGCTGGGGACGCGCTTGGCTGGGGGAGCCGGCGTTCGGCGGGCGCTGCTCGGGACGCGCCTGGTTGGGGTGGCCGGCGCCGGGCGGCGTTGGGCGACCCATTCCGGCCGGCGGGCGGTAGGTCGCCGACGCCGCCGAGGCGCGGACCACGCCGGGGCCGGTCAGGGCGCCCGGGCGGGGCGTGGCGGCGATCGGCGGAGCGCCATGGTTCACGCTGGCCCGCAGGTTGGGCTCGCGGCGGGCGACCTGCACCTGCTGCTGCTGCTGGGTCGTGGCGGCGACATGCGGCGCTCGGGCCGCGGCGAGCTCCTCCGGCCGCGGCCGGGCCTGCACGCCGCCGGCGCCGCCGCTGAAGCTCGTGCGGCCGCCGCCGTAGGGGACAGCGACAGCGCGGCTGTAGACGGTGTTGATGCGCGCGTTGCTGATGTTGTTGACGCTGCGGTTGTAATACAGCTGACCCCCGCGCCATTCGCCGCCGCCGTAGCCATAGCCGCCGTAGCCATAGCCGTAGTCGATGCCGCCGTAGTAGCCGACCTGGGGACCCCAGTAGCCGGTGTTGAACAGGTAAAGGCCATTGTTCCAGCCCCAATAGCCGGGCGTCCACAGGAAGCCGATGCGTGGCGGGCGGACCCAGGTGCCGGGCACCCAGTAGTAGTCCTGGTAGTCCGGATCCCAGGCCCAGTAGCCGGGCGTCCAGATGTAGCCGTAGCCTGGAATCGGCGGTTGGTCGTAGATCGGCAGGGGCGGCGGCGCGAAGCCGACACTGATGCCGATGCCGATCTGGGCCTGGCTGGCGGTGGGGGCCACGGCGCCGACGGCGCCCAGGCCCAGAAGGATGGCCATCGAGGCAGACTGAAGAAGGCGCATGGGGTGTCCGTTTCCTTGGGGGCGGCGCGCACGGTGTCGATCGCCGCCGGCTCCTCCCGAGCGGACTAACGAAACACCCAGGGTGAAGGTTGCATCCCGATCACGCCGCCGGCGCCTCGAAGAGCTTGCGCAGATCGGCCTTGATGATCTTGCCGTTGGCGTTGCGCGGCAGGGTCTCGGGCCAGAAGATCACCTTCACCGGCACCTTGAAGGCGGCGAGCCGCTCGGCGACGAAGGCGCGCAGCTCGTCCTCGGTCGCGTGCGCGCCGGGCTTGAGCGTGACCACGGCCCCCGGCTCCTCGCCGAGGGTGCGGTGCGGGATGCCAACGAGGGCGGCGTCCATCACCGCCGGATGATCGTAGAGGACGTTCTCGACCTCGATGCAGTAGATGTTCTCGCCGCCGCGGATCAGCATGTCCTTGGCGCGGTCGATGATGAAGCAGAACCCCTCCTCGTCCAGCCGCGCCAGGTCGCCGGTCCTGACCCAGCCATTCTGGAAGGTCTGGGCCGTGGCCTCGGGCTTGTTCCAGTAGCCCTTCACCACCTGCGGGCCCCGGCACCACAGCTCGCCCACCTGGCCCACCGGCAACTCGCGGTCGCCCTCGACGCTCATGATCTTCAGGTCGGTGACCGGAACCGCCGGCCCGCAGGAGTCGGGCCGGTGCGCGTAGTCCTCGGCGCCGTGCGTCGTGGCGGTGGCGGAGGTCTCGGTCATGCCCCAGCCGTTGCCCGGCTGCGAGTTGGGGAAGGTCTCCCTGATCTTGCGCACCAGCTCCGGCGCGGAGGGCGCGCCGCCATAGGCGACGCTCTCGAGGCTGGAGAGGTCGTAGTTCGAGCGCAGCGGATGCTCGATCAGCTGCCAGGCGATGGTGGGGACCCCGCCGGCCGAGGTGATCCTCTCGCGCTCGATGATCTCGAACGCCTTCACCGGGTCCCAGCGGCGCATCATCGCCAGCTTGGCGCCGCCCAGCAGGCTGGGGTTGAGGATCGCGAAGCAGCCGGTGGCGTGGAAGAACGGCACGGAGAGGAGCGTCGCCCGCTGCGGCGCGTCCGGGTCGGGCGCGGGCGGCGTCTCGCCCCGGCGCAGGAACGAGCGGGCGGCGGCACAGGCGCCGGCCATGATGTTGGAGTTGATGTTGCGCTGGGTGGCCAGGGCCCCCTTGGGCTTTCCAGTGGTGCCGGAGGTGTAGAAGATCGTGGCGTCGTCGTCCGGGAAGATCTCCTCGGCCGGCAGCGGCTCGTCCGGCAGCGCCGGCCAGCTCGCCGGTTCGCCGATGACGCTCTCCAGCCTCGCCACCCTCGGATCGGCGACCTCTTCGACGAGGCGGCTGACGAAGACCCGCTCGAGGTCGGAACAGCCGTGCAGGTGCTCGGCCAGGCGCTCGAGCCGCTCGGCGTCGACGATGGCGACCTTGGCCCCTGAGTCGGTCAGGCCGTATTCGAGCTCGGGCCCCGTCCACCAGGCGTTCAGGGGCGTCACGATCGCGCCGAGCGCGGCGGCGGCGTAGAAGGCCACCGGCCACTCGGGCAGGTTGCGCATGATGATGGCCACGCGGTCGCCCTTGGCGACGCCCTGGCGCCGCAGCGCGTGGGCGAGGGCCGAGACGGCGCGGAAGAAGGCCTCGAAACTGACCCGTTCGTCCTCATGTACGAGGAAGATGCGCTCGCCATGGGCGCGGCCGGCCTCGACCACGGCGCGCAGGCTGGGCGGCGCGTTCTTCCACGACCGCGTCGGCACGCCGCGGATGGTCACCGTCTCCATCTCGAACGGCGCCCCGGGCGCGGTCAGGAGGGCGTGGGCGGCCGCGATCGACATCGCGGGCCACGCGGGCGGGAGTTGCTCTGCGGTTTCGGTCATGGGCCTTATTCAGTGTCTCATCCGACGGATTCAAGACGCGCGAGAATCGCCTCGAGCCGCGCCTTGGCCTGTTCGGCGGCGGCCAGGCGGTCGCGGTTCTCCTCGACGACCTCGGGGGGCGCGCGGCCGATGAAGTCGGCGTTGCCGAGCTTGCGGGCGGTGCGGTCGATGTCGGAGGCCTGGGTGGCGATCTCCTTGGCCAGCCTCGCCCGCTCCGCCGGCACGTCGATCAGGCCCTTGACGTCCAGCGCCAGGGCCGCGCCGGCGGCGACGAAGGCGACGGCGCCCTCCGGGATGGCGGTCTCGAACCGCAGCGCGCCGATGCGCAGGGTGTGGGCGATGACCGCGGCGTTGGCGCGCAGCGCCTGCCCCTGGGCCGGGCTCGCCTCGACGACGACGAGGTCCGGCCGCGCGCCCGGCGGCACGTTCAACTCGGCGCGCACCGAGCGGCCCTCGGTGACCGCGGCGATGACGGCGCCGATCTCGGCCTCGGCCGCCGGGTCGGCGTAGGCGTCCGGAAGGTCGGGCCAGGCCTCGACGATCAGCAGGCCCGGCCGCGGGGCGCCTTCCGGCGCCGTCTGGGCCCACAGTTCCTCGGTGATGAACGGCGCCACCGGGTGCAGCAGCTTGAGGATGGTCTCAAGCACCCAGGCCGCCATGGCCCGGGTCTCGGCCCTGGCCGCCGCGTCATCGCCGTTCAGGATCGGCTTGGCGAACTCTACGAACCAGTCGCAGAACAGGTTCCAGATGAAGCGGTAGAGGGCATTGGCCGCGTCGTCGAAGGCGCAGGCGTCGAGGGCCGTGGTAACCTCGCGCACCGCCTTCAGCGTCTCGCCGCGCACCCAGCGGTTGACCACGTGCGCGACGCTCGCCGGATCGAAGCCTTCCACGGCCACGGCGCCGTTCATCTGGCAGAAGCGGGCGGCGTTCCACAGCTTGGTGCCGAAGTTGCGGTAGCCCTCGATGCGCTGCTTGGAGAGGCGGATATCCCGCCCCTGCCCCGACATGGCGGTGAGGGTGAAGCGCAGGGCGTCGGCCCCGTAGACGTCCACCAGCTCCAGGGGGTCCATGACGTTGCCCTTGGACTTGGACATCTTGGCCCCCTCCGCGTCGCGGATCAGGGCGTTGAAGAAGACGCGCTTGAACGGGACCTGGCCGGTGAAGTGCAGGCCCATCATCATCATCCTGGCCACCCAATAGAAGATGATGTCGAAACCGGTGACCAGGGTGTGGGTGGGGTAGAAGCGGGTCAGGTCGGCCGTCTTCTCCGGCCAGCCGAGGGTCGAGAACGGCCACAGAGCCGAGGAGAACCAGGTGTCGAGCACGTCCTCGTCCTGGCGCAGCGGCTCGTCGCGGCCATAGTGCTCGCGCGCCTGGGCGCCCGCCCCCTCGGCGGTCTCGGCGACGAAGATGTGGCCGTCGGGGCCGTACCAGGCCGGGATGCGGTGGCCCCACCACAGCTGGCGCGAGACGCACCAGGGCTCGATGTTGCGCATCCACTCGAAGTAGGTCTTCTCCCAGTGCCGCGGCTCGAAGACGGTCGCCCCCTCCTCCACCGCGCGGATCGCCGGCGCCGCCAGGACCTTGGCGTCGACCCACCACTGGTCTGTGAGCCAGGGCTCGACGGCGACGCCGGAGCGGTCGCCGTGCGGGACGGCGTGGCGGATCGCCTCGACGCCGCGCAGCAGGCCGAGGGCCTCGATCTCGGCCACCACCTTCTTGCGCGCCGCGAAGCGGTCCAGCCCGCGGTAGGCGGGCGGCGCGTTGTCGTTGATCCGCGCGAAGGCGTCCATGACATTGATCATCGGCAGATGATGCCGCTGGCCGACCTTGAAGTCGTTGAAGTCGTGCGCGGGGGTGATCTTCACCGCCCCCGAACCCTTATCCGGTTCGGCGTAGTCGTCGGCGATGATCGGGATCGGCCGACCGACGATGGGCAGGCGCACGCACTTGCCGATCAGGGCCCGGTAGCGC
>Ga0070730_10002141_pt1 | contig 18195 bp, 15 predicted proteins | sample Coa_R1_3_FD_66447 | JGI IMG/M metagenome (GOLD analysis project Ga0070730, IMG submission 66447) | Surface soil microbial communities from Centralia Pennsylvania, which are recovering from an underground coalmine fire - Coalmine... | ecosystem: Environmental > Terrestrial > Soil > Unclassified ... | reverse complement strand
CTGCTGGTTGTGAACCTGCTGATGGGGCTGCTGCGCGTGCGGATTTACAACACAATTGAGCTTGTAAATAAAGTTTTGGCCGTTGCATCCGTTGCGGGAGCGGTACTGCTTGGGACGCGCAGGCCCGAAGTGCTTTTTGCACTGGTGCTGCTGGCCATGCTGGCCGGATTTCTGCTGGCGCTGCAAGCTTTGCTGCGATTGTCGCCGGGAAGAGTTCAGCCGTCTTTTCATTTGTTCCGGCAGAACTTTCGACTGGGGTGGAAAGTTTACATCTGCTGTCTGCTGGCCTTTATTGTCATCAAGATCGATTTGCTCATGGTCAAGTCGATGCTTGGCGCCACGGCTGCCGGATATTATTCGATTCCGGGCACGCTGGCCGATTACGTACTCCTGCTGCCCACTGGCGTTGCCGCCATCTTGTTTCCTAAACTTTCGGGCATGACGGATGATTCACGAAAACGCTCGCTCCTGCTGAAAGCTGTCGCGGGCAGTTCCGCGGTGCTGCTTGGCATACTGGTTGGTTTGGCCTTGTGTGCGCGATTTGTCATAGTTTTTCTTTTCGGCAGGGCTTTTGCCCCGTCCGCAACACCTGTACTTTTTCTGCTGCCCGGAATTTTGTTTTTGGGAATCGAAACCGTGCTGGTGCAGTATCTGAACAGCCGCGGTTTCCCATCCAGTGTCGTTGTGCTCTGGATCGCGTCCACGGTGCTCAATATTGGGGCCAATCTCTGGGCCATACCGAGATACGGGATTAACGGCGCAGCGGCAGTTTCCTCTGTTTCCTATCTTTTTGCGCTGCTGGGAGTGATTTGGATCACACATGCAAAGTGGAAGACCGGGACGTCTGTTCAGGAGCAGGCTGCTCTGAGCGTGGGCTAAACGGAATGGTTGGTCCAGAATCGCGGCTATCCTGTCCGTGGTGGAGAGCTGCAACCGGTGGAAGGTTTCTTGTGCGCGGCTATCTGGCCGCCGTCTTTCCTGACTCGCTGGTGTCTCGGTTCAGCGACTATATGAACTCACTCGCTTTGCTGAGGCCAGAAACTACAATACTGGACTATGAAGCACTATCGTTCGTCCATTCCAAAAGAAGCGAAGGAACGCATTTTGGCTACCCATTCGGCGGGGCTACAGAAATACAAGGCAGAGTACATTCTGAACGGGGAAGTTGTGGGCGAACGGCAGTTTGATGAGAACGGACTTCCTGAATTTGAGCGCCCGCTAAAAAACGGGGTCACGCATGGGCTCCTTTATCACTTCGAGAACGGCGTTGTGACTTTCATGGAGCATTACTCCAACGGCTTTGCCCACGGGACGGCGAAGCAATGGTCAGATGATGGAGAGCTTATAGGCACCTACACAATGAAGCATGGTACGGGCCTTGATCTCTGGCGTGTCAGGAAGGATTGGGGCGACGGACGGGTCTATTTGGCTGAAGCCCGTTTTGTGAAGGATGGGAAGTGGCACGGTTTTGAATGGTGGCTGAATGAGGATCAGACCAGCGTTCATGAGGAGCACCATTTCCGGGAGAATCTTCAACATGGCATACAACGAAGCTGGAACAGCCAGGGCCGTTTGCGACGAGGCTATCCCCGATATTGGGTGAGGAACACGAGAGTCACCAAGAGGGAATATCTGCGCGAGTGCGCGAACGATTCGAACCTTCCTCTTTATCGGGAACAGGATAATTTACCCGTCAGGAAGTTCCCTGCTGAAATCAGGAAGCACTGTTTAAAGGCTGCTCCAGCCAAACGTTAACTTCTGACGACGTTCAACCGGGGCAACACCGCGTGCTGATTACTTGTGCGTACCGCACGCTGATGGTTCTGGCTCCCAAACAAGCCGGGCCAAAATGAAACAGGCGGCCACCATGGACCGCCTGAGTCTTTCGAACCGCAGATTCGACTACTTTTTGTCGTATTCCTGGGCTTCCTGCAACTGCTTGATCGCGTTGTCCACGGCTTCGATGGCTTCTTTGCGATGGCCGCCGAAATCGTGGGCTGCGGTTTCCAGCTCTCTTTTGGCTTCTCTCAGTTCGCGCAGTGCCGCGCGAATGTGCGGGTGCTGCTCTGCTTTTTCGCCTTTCTGTACAGGAGCCGGCGCTGGGGCGGGCTGGGCGGCAAATGCGGCCGAAGTGGCAAGCATTCCAAACACGAGTGTTGCGGTAAAAATTTTCTTCATCATAAGTGTTTTCCGTCCTCCTTAAGTGACGGTGTTTCTATACAACCCTGATTTGTGTTTGATGTTGTGCCAAAAATTACCGGCACACGCAGAACTGATTGCGCAAGTTATTTAACACAAGCAGCCCCGGCAATTCAAGATTTACAGATAGAATGGAATCATTGCTGAATCAGCCCGGCAAATTTTTTCCAAAAGAGACTGTTTTTTGAATTCCACAATTCGCAACATCGCTATTATTGCCCACGTTGACCACGGAAAAACCACACTGGTGGACGCCATGCTTCGCCAAAGCGGCGCATTCCGCTCGAATGAAGCCGTCATGGATCGCGTCATGGACTCGAACGAACTGGAGCGCGAGCGCGGTATCACCATTTTGTCGAAGAACACGGCCATCTGGTACCACGACATGAAAATCAATATCGTGGACACGCCAGGGCACAGTGACTTTGGCGGCGAGGTGGAGCGCGCTCTGAAGATGGTGGACGGCGTCATGCTTCTGGTCGACGCGAGTGAAGGTCCTTTGCCGCAAACACGTTATGTGCTGAGCAAAGCGCTCGAAGCCGGACTGTCTCCGATTGTAGTCATCAATAAAATTGACCGCCCGGATGCACGTTCCCAGGAAGTGCTCAATGAGCTTTACGATTTGTTCATTGATCTGGATGCACGTGAAGACCAGCTTGAATTTCCGGTCCTGTACACCAACGCCAAAGCCGGAACAGCCTCGGCCAAAGCGGACGTGCCGGGAGAAGATTTGCGTCCGCTGTTTGATGCCATTTTGTCCACAATTCCGGCGCCTGCCGGCGAAGCCGGGAATACCCTGCAGATACTGGTGGCAAACCTCGATTACAGCGATTATCTGGGTCGGCTGGCGATTGCCCGTGTGTTTAACGGCACGCTGCGTAATGGGGAAGATGTTGGCATCGCCAAGCTGGATGGATCCATGCAGAAGGTGAAGATCACCAAGCTGTTTTCCTTCAGCGGGCTCAAGCGCGTCGACACCGATAAAACCGAACTCGGTGACATTGTTGCCATTGCCGGCGTGGAAGATATCGGCATTGGCGAGACGATCACCAGCATCGAAAACCCTGCGCCGCTGCCTCCTATTGTGATTGACGAACCCACCATCGCCATGCAGTTCACGGTGAATACCTCGCCTTTTTCGGGCCGCGAAGGGACTTACGTTACGTCGCGCAATCTGCGGGACCGTCTGCAAAAAGAGCTGCTAACCAACGTCTCGTTGCGCGTGGAAGATGCCGGCAGCACCGACACTTTTAAAGTGCTGGGCCGTGGAGAGCTGCAGCTCGCGATTTTGATTGAGACGATGCGCCGCGAAGGTTACGAACTCATGGTGGGCAAACCGGAAATCGTGACCAAACGCATAGACGGCAAACTCATGGAGCCGGTGGAAAAGCTTACCGTGGATGTCCCTGAAGCCTTTGTGGGCGTGGTGATCGAAAAAATCGGCGGTCGCAAAGGGCAGATGGCCAAAATGCACAATCATGGCTCCGGTCGCGTGCGTATGGAATTCACCATACCCAGCCGCGGCATGATCGGACTGCGCTCGGAGATGCTCACGGAAACGCGGGGCACGGTCATTATGAATTCTCTGTTTGATGGTTATACCGAGTGGCTGGGCGAGATACCGCACCGCCTGACGGGCGCTCTGGTATCCGACCGTGCCGGCACAACTACTGCCTATGCTCTCTGGAGTCTGCAGGAGCGCGGAGTCCTCTTTGCCGGCGCTGGCGTGGACGTGTACGAAGGCATGATCGTCGGAGAAAACGCACGCGAAGTGGATCTGGACGTGAACGCAGTCCGCGAAAAGAAACTCACCAACATGCGGGCTTCAAGCGCCGATGAGGCCATTCGTCTGGTGCCGTTCAAAGCCCTTACTCTGGAACAGGCCATTGAGTTCGTGGCCGACGATGAGATGGTGGAAGTTACGCCAAAATCTCTCCGCCTGCGAAAAAAGATTCTTCAGGCCAACAGAAGGCCGAAAAAGAACAGCCTTCCCGCGGATACTCCGGCGACGGTGTAATCCTCTGTTTACCTCATGCTGGCAGGAAAGACGGCAATGGCGCTTTGCGGCACCAGTTTGCTCAGATTCATCATGCTGCTGCAAAGAGACTGATACTGCGGGACCGTCTTAAAGGGCGCAAGCTCCAGACGGGGAAATATGTATTCGATCGACAGTTTGGCCGTTGCCAGCAGGCACTGAATGCGGATATGCATGGCCAAAACTTTTATTTGCGCAGTTTCCTGCACGGCTTCAGAAGTTTGTGGCGCCGCCATCGCCAATTGCAGCACGCAAGCCGCATTACCGGCAATACGGCTGACATACTTCTGTGTCAGGCGGATGCGTTTACGCCGCAATCTGAGGAAGGGCGCGGGGGAAAGATTTTTGCGCAAAAATACTTCGTCCTCGGGATCCAGCAGGATGTCCAGCGCGGCCATGTCCACTGGATGAAGGGCCTCATGCCGGAAAGGGTTCCGGATCGTGATTCCGATCACTGCCAGGGTAACAAGGACGAGTCCGAAAATGATGATTAGCGTCATTGGTAATTAAGCTTCCTGACTGCCTGGTTCCATTGCTCCAGATGACTCTTTTCGGGCAGGCTGGCATATACGGCAGCCTGGGCGGGCAGCAGACTGTACCCCAGCCAGACCAGCAGGCTGGCAGTGAAAGATATGCCGCGAATGGTATTCATCAGGGAGATGGTGTCCATTCCGAAATGCGCCCTTACAGCGATGGCGGCTAAATCGCAGGTCGCGAGCACGGCCATTCCCAGAGCCAGACCAAAGACAGGCTGTCGCCAGTTGACTCCAAATGCCCGCGAAAAAATAAGCAGGGTCAGAAGCAGGCCAACTTCGAGAATTCTCAGGGCTTCGGAAATCACATACAGGGCCGGAGCATAGCTTTGTCCCGCGACCGGCGGCTGGGTATAAAGTGTTACGGCTCCAAGAATGAGAAAGGCCAGAAGGGACCAGTAGAGGACGCTGCCAGCCAAATGGCGAAGAGCGTCCTGCTGAGCAAAGAGCCTGCTGAATACCTCATACGTGACGGCGAACTCCAAAAACTTGAGCGCCGTCTGCGAGCCCCAGTAGAAGGGGCCAATCAGAGTGGAGTGAGAAAGCAGATACAGGGCAACACCAGTAAAGCTGCTGAGCGCGCAATAAACGCTGAACAAGGGGAACTTCTTCCACTGGTTTCTGATGATCAATACCAGGGTAATGATTATCAGAATGCCCGTATCCCCGTACCACAGCGCGTAGATGAGTTGCATCTTCGACATTTACTTATGCCCGATAGATCTTTGTCTTACACTGCAACTATCGGCCAAAAGCGCTGCCCTGCACAGAGTACATAATACTCATTACCGAACCAGGCAAGGCACCCCGGGTAAGCATGGAAAGTCTTTCGCGGCCGATGTATTGGTTGAGGTGCTGAATGCCGAAGTTCCAATCGTTAATATGGCTGCCAGCAATACGACTTTTGCAAAAATGTTTTTCATAAGTCCTTAACTCCTCAGGTTTTTTTATTTGCTTGCAAAATGAGTTTGGCCGGGGAACACCGTTTCAGAGCAAAATTGTGATTTTTGTACTAATTTCCGGATTAGCAAGAAATTGCGGTCAGTCGTGACAAGACGGGGTAGAGGCGAGATGATTGTTAGCGCAGTTTTGCTGTTTGTTGAGCGGTACTTGATTTCGCTATGCTGGGCGTGGGCGAAGCGGTGGTACAGGGAATCCGGAGCTCAGGTTTTTTACCGCTGAAATCACTTTGTTTCTATATTTAAGATATTTGTTGGGGTTCGGGGCATATAGTACTTTTGTTCAGGATCATGAAGTTTGTTCGGAAAAATGAAAACTTGCAAAAAAATGAGTGCTGAAGGTGAGCGATTTACCTCATTGAATAAAGTTTCAAAGGAAAGAGCAAAGTCAAATTAGAAGTTATTTCGAGCAGACAAACGGCAATGCAAGCACGAAAGCAGAAATGAGCTTGCCTTGAGAGGAGTACGTCCCCTTGTGTGTATCAGGCGATGTGGCCCGCCCTTTAGGTGTGCAAATCATTCCGACGGAAATACACGATAGAGGCGTGAAGATTATTCGTCCGGCGAAAGGCTGTTGCGCTCTCTTTGAATCCAGTTTCGTATATACGGAGAACAGTTGCGGATGCGCATTCCTTCAGTTTCACAATCGCGGAGAAAGCGAATTGCATCCACATCCACCAGTGTTACTTCTTCAAGATCCAAAATAGTTGCAGAGTGAAGGTCCTGCAACTCGTCTTTCAACGTCCCCAAAACATCAACTTCTATCTGACCACTCAACCTGATCTCTGTGTTATATATGTCAGCTTTCTTTTCAATCTTTAGAGTCATTGTTGTTCTTACCCGCACTTTCCCGGAAAACATAAAAGCAAGATATGGGCCACTTCCCAAGTGATTGAATAAAAAAGACATACTGGGGGGCGGGGCGTGACGAAGTATCAGGAATTGCTTAAAAATTGGCAGTTAACTCAGGGGAAATGCGCATGCGAGGTTATTGAGTGGTTTTGAAGCGAAACTTGTCGATTCTCAGGGTTTTGATTTTAGATTCAAGGGTTTGGCGTGGAATGCCGAGTCGAGCAGCTGCTCCGTTGGGGCCTGAGATCCGGCCCCGAGTTTCCTTCAGAGCGGCTTCGATGATTTCTTTTTCGTGTGCGACCACCGTGGATAAAGATAAGACATCGGAACTGGTTCGGCGGGGCGCTTCCGGTTTAAGCCAGCTTTCCTCAACTTCAAAGGTACCGCCATCGCAAAGTATGACAGCGCGTTCAATTACATTCTGCAACTCACGAATGTTCCCCGGCCAGTCATAGGCCTGAAACAAATCCAGCGTTTCCTCATGGATGGTGGTGATCCGCTTGCCGGCCTTTTTGCCGTATCTCTCCACCAGATACTCAACCAGCAAAGGAATGTCATCCTTGCGCTCGCGCAAGGGCGGTACCTGGATGGGAAAAACATTCAGGCGAAAAAACAGATCCTGGCGAAAGACTCCGGACGCGACGGCAGCCTGCAAATCACGGTTGGTGGCGGTAATAACCCGGACATCCACCGGGATGGGGCGGTTACTGCCTACCCTTTCGAGTTCCTTTTCCTGCAACACCCGCAGCAGGGCGATTTGCGTTTCCGGCGGCAGGTCTCCGATTTCGTCGAGAAAGATGGTTCCGCCGTCGGCGGCCTCAAATCGTCCTGCGCGCCTCTGAATGGCCCCGGTAAAAGCGCCTTTTTCATGACCAAACAGCTCCGCGGCAATCAGAGAAGCGGGAATGGCGGCACAGTTCACCCGCACAAATGCCCGTCCGGAGCGTTTGGACCGCTTGTGAATCGCCCGGGCAATCAGCTCTTTGCCGGTACCGGTTTCGCCCAGAATAAGAACAGTGGACTCAGTGGGAGCAACTTTGGAAACCTGGGAGAGGGCCCGGCGCAGAACGTTGGAAGAGCCAACGATCTCTTCAAACATCGAGCTGTAGTCAATTTCCTCGCGCAGTTCCAGATTCTCGTTGCGCATTCTCTCTTCGGCCTGCCTGCGGTCGTTGATGTCGGTTCCCGTCGCGTACCAGCGAAGGACATTGTCCTGTTCATCACGCAGCGGATTGTAGCGAATGAGAAACCACCGGTACTTCCCGTTTTTCCCCAGGAATCGCTGCTCATTTTCAAAAGGTACGCCAGCCATCAGTGCTTTTTGGCGCTCCTCGCGCAGCCTCTCCAGATCTTCGGGGTGGAAGACACGCGAGCGAAAATCCGGCCGCTGCACATCCGCTAAAGAGAGCCCCATATAGTCGAGCGCCGTCTGATTGGCATAAATGACCGTTCCATCCGGATTCAGCACATTAATAAAAGTTGGGATGGCATCGGTCATCCGGCGCAGTTCCGCGTCGTCCTGACGCAGTTTTTGTTCTGCCTTTTTTTGCTCGTCAATATCGGTGACCAGGGTATACCAGCGGGAAATGTTGCCTTCCGGATTACGCACTGCCAGACCGCGCACATGGAACCAGCGGTAGACTCCGTCAGCCCGGCGAATCCGGTGCTGCATGCTGTAAGGTTCGCCCGTCTCGCTGGAGCGTTTCCATGTCGTGACCATGGCCTCACGGTCGTCTGCATGCAGGACTGCGGACCAGTCTCTTATCTGTTCGAGTGTCATTCCCAGATAATCAAGGGTTTGTTGATTGACCAGCTCAATCTCCCCTTTCGGACTCAGGATGGAGATAAACCCAGGAATGTTGTCGATGGTATTCCGAAGCTGAGCTTCGGATTTCCTGAGTTCGTCAGTTGCTTTCGTCAGGGCTGCCTGGGCCCGGTCCCCCTCGATGGCCAGGACCGCGATGCGCCCCGCGGATTCCATGAGCTGCAGATCCGAGGGATCAGGTGTTTTGAGTTCGCGGTAATACAGACAGAATGCGCCAGCAACTTCGCTATTTCTTAAAATCAGCGGTTGGGACCATACTGCACGCAGTCCGGTGGCCAGAGCGACTCGCCTTAGAGGTATCCAGAGGGGGTCGCTGGCAATATCGGACACAATCACGGACTTGTCGGGAAAAGCCGTGGCTCCGCGCGAGTTGATCAGCGGTCTTATCGTTACCGGATTAATGGCATCCAGCCAGGCGCGTGGAAGCCTCCGGCCCGCAGCCGGCCTAAGATGATGTCCATCAGAATCCATGAGCAGGACCGAAGAGACGATTTTCGGTGATTGTGCGTCGATAGTGTCGCAGAGATTCTCAAGCGTTGCCTGAAGACTGGAGCCACTTCCAAGCATCTCCAGCGTCTTTTTTTCAGTGGCTATAAGGGCCTGTGCCCGGTACAGGTCTTCGATATCGGTGTTGGTTCCATACCAGCGGACAATAGCCCCTGATTCGTCTCTGACCGGGACCACACGAAAAAGAAACCAGCGGTACTCGCCATCGAAACGGCGCAGCCGCGCTGATTCCTCTCCGGGTTCTCCAGAACCGATCACGGCGTTCCAGGCACCCAGCAGCCTTTCTCGATCCACAGGATGAACGGCCGCCGTCCAGCCTGATCCCAGCGCTTCTTTAAGCGTAAAACCCGTATATTCGAGCCAGCGCCGGTTGAGGAACTCAGCCGCACCATCCGGCTGGCAATACCAGGCCAAAACAGGGATATTGTCGATGATCGTCCCGTGCTCTCCCTCCGGTTGCCCCGGTTTGGCGAGTGCGTTTGGCAATGTTTCCTGCAGCTGTTTTCTCCTTGTAAAGTCTAAGACTACCCCAATCCGCAGCGAATTCCAGCGAAAAAGCTTTCATTTGGTATTGGATCCATAGGATTCCAGACACGCGAAAAGACGGAGGAAATCAAGCCACCTGCCCCATTTTATGCTGAATCCTGGACAATTGCCGATATTTCGTCATTGGTTTGTTAAATAACTCTAAGTTTTCCAGCATTTAGCAATGGCAAGCATATTGCATTAATGGAATGTGAATTTTGACGGGAAAGAAAGCAGGAGAACAGGAACCCCATTCGTCGAACTGATTTGTCCGTATGCAGTGAGGAGGGTTACGTGAATCATTTTCAGCAAAAGCAAACAGGATTCCGCGGCGATTACAAAAACTGTAACGGTATCTGCGAGATGTCTGCAAATGATATGAAACAGCTCTATCTGCTCGCCTTTCTGTTAACGGCGAATCACCAGAAGGCAGAGCAATGCTTTTTGCGGGCATTTGAAGAATTTCCGAATAATCCAACCACGTTCGGAGAGATGTTCCAGGCATGGATGAGGCGCACCCTTATTCAAGGCGCTGTTCACAATGTTTTTCCGCAACTCAGGCATGGTGATCAGAAGCGCGACCGGTGGTGGGTAGAACACGGTGACGCTGATATCGCCCTGATCAATCCTGTAACGAAACTTGCTCCGCTTGAGCGTTTTGTCTTTGTGATGTCGGTTCTGGAAGGGTATTCGATGCAGGAGTGCTCCGTGATGCTGGAATGCACTCTGCCGATGGTGGCGGCGGCAAAAACCTGCGCACTGGCCGAACTCGCGGCTTTTCAGCCGGTCCTGTTGGAAAAAATGACGGAAGCCGCCTGTTATCACGGCGCCATGGCATGAACTCCGACGGGCCAGCTTATTCGCTGAACCCGGTGCGTCCATAATTAAAAAAAGAATTATGGGCGCATCGGGCAGGCGAACCAGGTGCGGGAGCGTACATCCGCACGAGAAAATTCCCGGCATTTAGTTTGTAAGAAACTCAAAACCCTCGATTACAAACAGTCCTGGAAAGTACGAGTGCAGCAATGAAACAGCCAATTCTGGGAATTCACCACGTTACGGCTATAGCATCAGATCCTCAGCACACACTGGACTTTTATACCAAGATCCTGGGGCTTCGCCTGGTGAAGCGAACCGTCAACTTCGATGATCCGAACAGTTACCATCTGTACTTTGGAGATGAGACTGGCAGCCCCGGCACGATTCTCAACTTTTTCCCCTGTCTTTTTACGCACCGCGGAAGCCCAGGAGCGGGAATGGTGGCCGCCACGGCGTTCAGCGTTCCCGACGACTCACTCGGGTACTGGGAAGACAGATTGCGCCGGTCAGGAGTATCCGTGGAGCGACAGCGAAAGCGCTTCGAGGAATCCGTTCTGGCGTTTAGCGATACCGACGGCATGAAGCTGGAAATTGTCGGACAGAGCAAAGTCCAGACACATCGCCCATGGCCCAATGCTGCAGTTCCGCCGGAGCACGCGATCCGGGGATTTCATTCCATTACATTCATGGAGCGGCGTTATGAAAAAACCGCCCAGCTTCTCTTCATGATGGGATTTCAAAGAATCTCCCAAAACGGAAATCGCTTCCGTTTTGACATGACAGAAGGCAGCATACTGGCCCATGTTGACGTATTGTGCGCGTCGGATGCTCCCTACGGAAGTATGGGCGCGGGCAGCGTTCATCACGTGGCTTTTCGGGTAAGCGATGATGCCGCGCAGATGGCGTGGCGCAAGCGCCTTGTCGAAAACAATCTGGATGTAACTCCGGTGCTGGACCGGCAGTATTTTTATTCCATCTACTTTCGCGAGCCCGGTGGCGTACTTCTGGAACTCGCCACGGATTCACCAGGATTTGCGATTGATGAGCCAGTGGAATCGCTGGGTGAAGCACTCAAACTGCCACCCTGGCTGGAACCGAAAAGAAGCCGGATTGAAGGAGTCCTTCCCGTAATTCAGCTTCCCGATCCTGCCGAGGATTACCAGTAAAAGTTTCTCCGTTTGTATTTTTGATCTCCTGTTTTGGGATGCCGGAGTAGCTGTTGAGCCACTCCGGTATTTTTTTCGCAAAACAGAAAGACCCATGATCAGCTTTGTATTCGAGTCCAAAAACAGGGAAGTGTTCCTGCACAGAGACCAGCTGAGTTGCCTGGTTTTTTGTTGCACCTGGCCAGTGGAATCAGTTTATGCCGCGTGTGAATGCGATTCGGGCCGGGTTTGATTTGCCGCCAGGACAATGGCCCTGACGTCGGAGCTGTGGCAGCAGTCCGTGGCACCGGCAGCCAGCGCGTCAGCCCACATCTTTTCATCGGCCAGGCGATGAGTACAGACGACGATGGTGCCGGAGAAATCGCGTGTGAGATCACGCACGTCTCCCATGCCTGCCAGCTCAAGGTCCACAATGGCCACCTCGGCGCTATGCCGGTGGATAGCGCAACGCAGGTCTTCGAGGTCGTGGGCAACTTTCACCACACGAAAATGACGGTTGAGTGACTGGGCAAGAAATTCCGCATTACTGGAATTCGTTGAGGCGACAATAACATTCAGCGGCTTCATCAGGCGGCCATCCCTTCAGATACCGGGCAAGCGTTTGCCGGGAGTCTTGCTGCCGCGGGAATATCCCGCAGGTCCGCACTTGTTACTTTCTTACTGCCGCCGGCTTGTCCGCAGTGGGTTCATAGGCTGCCGGTTGCAGCTTGCCGTTCTGCCGGAGAAGGAGCTCGACCTTGCCTTCCGCTTCTTCCAATTCCTTACGGCAGGAAGAAGAAAGGGTTACGCCTTCTTCAAAAAGTTTCAACGCCTGCTCCAGGGGGGCGTTACCTTTTTCAAGCTCATCCACAATCTGCTCCAGGCGCTGGAGACACTCTTCAAATTTAGGCACTCAGTCGAAACTCCACGCTCATTTTACTCCGATTCCCGGCCTGCTAATGAATTTTTTGGCGGGGCAGCCACGGCTGTTCGGTAAATCAATTGCCGTGGTGCTGCCCTTGCTTTTTCGAGTTGGCCCGTTATGAGCTAATAGCGGCGAGGGAGCCGGAGTTGATGCCATCAAGAACCTCAATGGCCGAGGAATAACGCCCCAGTGGCGCGGATACCTGCGCGCCTTGTACCAATCCCCGCACCTGGTCGAGCATCTCGCGGGCAATTTGGATGCCCTGAGCGCGGGCGGCTTCGGCATTTGCGGCACGCCCCATGCGCTCCACGATGCTGTCAGGAACTGAAACTCGCAGCTCGTTTTTCATGAACTCGGCATTGCGTACGCTGACCAGCGGCCAGATGCCGGCGAGAACCGGAATACGGTAGTGCTCAATGCGCCGCAGAAACGTTTCGAGAAGGGCAATATCAAATACCGGCTGTGTGACGGCGTATTCCGCGCCGGCCTCCACCTTGTATTCAAACCGGCGGATCTCCTCATCAATGTTGCCAATGCCCGGATTAGCCCCCACGCCGATTACAAATTTCGTTCCACTGCCAATCGGATTGCCGCCGATATCGAGGCCGAAGTTCAGGTTGCGCACGATATTAACAAGGCCGATGGCGTCCACATCGAAGACCGCGGTTGCATCGGGATAATTGCCCAGCTTGGGGGGATCACCGGTGATGCAGATCAGGTTGTGAATGCCGGTGCTGTATGCGCCCAGCAGGTCTGACTGCATACTGAGAACGTTGCGGTCCCGGCAGGTGAAGTGAAGAATAGTCTCGATTTCCGCCTGCTGCTGGATCAAAAGGCAAAGCGCCAGATTGCTCATGCGGGCCGAGGCGCGCGGACTGTCGGGAATATTGATAGCGTCAATGCCGGCGGCTTTGAGATACTTCGCACCTTCCAGTTCTTTGCGGAAGTCCACGCCTTTTGGAGGAACGATTTCCACCATGGTCGCGAATTCGCCCGCGGCCAGCTTCCGGCCAAGAGTGGAGCGCTGGGCCAGCGGCGGGGGAGCGATGCCGGATTCGAGCTTGCGTTCCGATTGCACCTGAAAGCTGCTGCCGCCGCCTTTGATGTTGGCGCTGCGGAGAGCGGACTTCATGGACCGGGTATGGTCCGGCGTGGTGCCGCAGCAGCCGCCCACCAGGCTCACGCCCGCATCCACAAACTTGCGGGCATAGCTGGCCATATATTCGGGCGAGCACAGGTAGATGTTGCGTCCTTCCACGCTGCGGGGAATGCCGGCATTCGGCTGGGCGGCCAGAGGCCGGTCGGTGTTGCGGCGAATGCGCTCAATGGCTTCCAGCATGGCCACCGGGCCCACGCTGCAGTTGCAGCCGATTACGTCCACACCCCACTGGTCGAGCTTGGTGGTGAAGGTTTCCGGGCTGGCGCCGTCGAGACAATTGCCTTCTTCATCAATAGTCACCTGGGCGACGATTGGCATATCAGGAGCGGCTTCACGAGCCGCCAAAATCGCCTGATGTATCTCTTCCAGGTAGCCGAAGGTTTCCAGCATGAGCAGATCCACGCCGCCTTCGATCAAAGCCAGAATCTGCTCGCGGAAGGACTGGCGCGCTTCATCCCGCGCTGTCTTGCCCAGTGGCTCAATGCGAATGCCCAGAGGGCCGATCGATCCGGCAACCAGCACATCGGCTGCCTTTTTCAACTGGAAGGCATCTGCCGTCTCGCGGGCCAGTTGAGCGCCGCGGAAATTGATCTCATGAACTTTGTCGGCCAAACCATAGCGGCCCAGGCGGAATGAATTGCCGCCAAAAGTGTTAGTCTCAATGATCTCGGCCCCGGCATTCAGGTATTCCTGATGAATGTTCCGGACGAGATCAGGCTGAATCAGGTTCAGCTCGTCATAACATTTATTGATGAAGACACCCTTGGCGTAAAACAGAGTTCCTGTGGCGCCATCGCAGAGCACGGGGCCTTGTTTGAGCCGGGTTATAAAATCCTGGGGCACATTCCAGCATACCGCAATCAGGCTTCGGGAGAACAGAACATTCTGTTTACTCTGTTATAATCCTCTTTTTCATCCCATGGCATTCTTATACAAATCACTGAAGACACATGTCTTGCAAGCCTGCGTTGCCGCGGCCGCCCTTACGCTGGCTGCCTGCAACTACAATTCCTCCAGCAACAGCACCACTAACGTTCAAACGAGCGGAATCAAAAAACGCGTGCTGATCTCCAACCAGCAGGCGGGCACGGTCACTATTATTGATGCTCAGAAAGATCAAGTTTCAACCAAAATTTTCAGTGTTGCCGGAGCTTCCAGTATGGTTACCGCGTCCGGCCAGACGGTCGTGATGCCGACGAACAGCACCAATATACAGGTCATCGACAATGCAACCGAGCAGAACACCGTGTCGCTGGCCCTTCGGGATCAGCCTTTTGATATAGCAATCAGCGCCACCGACGGACAGACTGCCTATGCCGCTATGCGGAATATTGGAGAAATAGCAGTCTTCAATACCACGAACGGGAACCTCTTCAGCATTACAGGAATACAGACGGTTTCGCGTTTGGTGGAAGGACCGAATGAGAAGACGCTGCTGGCATTTTCTGATAATCCAGTGGGTGGAAACACGTTTTATGTGATCAACACAGCCACGAATATTCCTACCCCGATCAGCGGCCCGCAACTGGATCAGCCGTTCACTGCGGTATTTGATACCACGGATACCGGCGACAACACCGCTTTCATTCTGAACTGTGGGCCGGAGTGCGGCGGCACTACCGCGAGCGTGGTCCGGGTTAATTTTTCAAATCCTGCCGCCCCGGTTTTTGGAACGCCGATTCCGGTGGCTGCGGCGACCGTGGGTGTTCTGAGCGGCAGCAATTTATTTGTGGCCGGTTCGCCTTCGGCTGGCGCCAATGGCACCGTGCAGACCATCAATACGGGAACCGGTACGGTATCAGCGACGACTACGATTACCAATGGCCGTCATCTCAAAATGGTGGTGGCGGGCAATAACCGGCTGTATATTGGCGCTTCCGGCTGCACGGCTACACAGGATACCGCCACTGGCCTGACGAAAGCCTGCCTGTCGATTTTTAATACCAGCTCCGGCGCCGTGGTGATTCCGGAGGTTTCTTCCTTACGGCAAAATTTTGACGCCACTGGGATTCAGCCAATTTCCGGGCGCACCGTGGTGTATGTTTGCCTGGGCGGCGCGCTGGATATCTTTGATACCACCTCGGATAGAGAAATTCAGCTGGATTTCCCCATTAATATCGTGGGCAAAGCGATTGACGTGGTACTCATTGATCCCTAAACGCTGACTTGCCGATTCAATTATTTAAGTGGTATGAGCGACAGATCATGCCTTCTCGACCCTTGCACGGCGGAATCAGAGTATGACAAAGTAAAAGTCCTGTTGCCGTACCAGGCGTCCCACTGGTCCATGTAATAAGGGCTGAATATCTGACCTGATTCGCCCAGCACAATGTTGAACGTGGAGCTGTCCAGACTGGAAAAATCCACGGTCATGCGTTCCGACGGGCCAAAGCGCCTGCCCACCTGCTTTACCGTATAACTTCCGCCAGACTGCGGATGCACTCCTGGTCCGCTCCAGTGCCTAAGCAGAGGAACGCTGCCAAAGACCGGATGATTAATTTCAACCGGATACTCATGGCCATATTTCCACGACTTCAGGTCTGCTGGCGCGTCAGCGAGCGCATCTTCCACGGCTTGCGTGAGCAGGTCATTGAAGGATGAATATCCCGGAGGCAGCCAGCGCTCCGGCTGATTTTGCACAATGGTTTCCAGAGCGACGGGCGATTCCGACCACTCGTAATTTACCCAGTCATTGCCCAGCTTTGGCTGAAGGAGCAGCCGCCACAACTCCTGACGTGCCGACACTTCAATGGCCGGTGCAGCCGAATCAGCCAGCATGTGGCCATCGAAGCCGCGCATAATGTTGGCGGCCTTGCGTGTGCGTTCCGTGGCTTTTGTGCTGTGGTCGATGGCATAAACGAAGCGATCGGCAAAGAAGCGATCATAGTCCGAGGTTACGTCTGTTTGCAGCGCCAGCATGTCCGCCGGCGTGAACTTTTTGCCGGATTCGAGCACACGGTAGATACGCTCCACGCGATAGGGTGGATACCACTGCGTGGCCAGCAAATACGGATAGTCATCGGGCGTGATGCGCGAGTTCGCGGTGGCGAGAATTCCCGAAGGTGGATCATAGACAGTGGGCAGCTTGTCGAAGGGCAGATAACCGGTCCAGTCGTGCTGGCCGTCAGCGCCTGAAACTGGCACTGTGCCATCACCCGAGGCACGCACCGGGACGAAGCCCATGGCCTGATAGCCGATATGGCCATCCACATCGCCATAGACGACATTTTGTGACGGCGTGGCAAACCGTGAGAGCGCGCCGCGAAACTGCTCCCAGTTTTGGGCCGAGTCCAGATCAAATAGAGGAATGCTGATGGCTCGAGTGTCATAGATCAGCCACTGCAGCGCAATTTTGCGCGTCTCGCTGGGAAGCAGATCGGTAATAACCGGACCGTGGCGAGTAAGGATAACGTCAAAAAAGACATCCGCACTGTTTTTTACATGAATAACTTCATGCTGAACTTCAGCTTTTTGCCAGCCGGTGGGAGTTTCGTATTCACCGGCGGAGTTAAAGTTTTCGATCATCAGATCCTGAACGTCAGGATTTAAATTGGTGAATCCCCAGGCGATGCGCTGGTTATGTCCCACAACCACAAAGGGAAGCCCTGGCAGGCTGAATCCTTCCACATTGAAATCGCCGGAATGCATTTGAATTTCATACCACGTGCCGGGAACGCGATGCGGAAGATGCATGTCATTGGAGAGCAGCGGTTTTCCGGTGACGGTGTGCGCGCCTGATATAACCCAGTTGTTTGACCCAGGGATGCAGACCTCACAGGTGTCGCCCATGCCATAAGCCGGGTGGGAGATGGTCGTGGTTCCACTTGCAGGGGGAACAGATTCTTCTGCTGGAGACTGGGCCGAACTGCCGGGAGGATGGTCGCGCCAGGAGTCGGCGGGATAAAGGTCGGCCATCAGTTCCGGCGGAAGTTTCGCGCCGATCTTTTCCCTCCAGTACTCCATGTCGTACTGCGGATTCAGCAACTGGCTCATGCTGATACCCACCAGCACGGAATCGGCTACGGTCCAGGGCCTGGGCTGATAGCGAAGAACGCGAAATTCAAGGGGCAGGTTACTGCGATGCTGCTCGATATAAGCGTTCACGCCGCGGGCATAAGCTTCAAAGAACGCACGGTCGCGTGCCGGAAGCTGAGCTGCCACTCGCTCAGACACGGCGCGCAGGCGGAGAATGCGCTGCTGTTTGTCGATCTCCACCCAGGAGAGCGCGCGGCGCACCGCGCCGGTAAAGCGGGATTTGACCGGAGCCTGCGGTTGGGTGGCTGGCAGTATCTCAGCCAGTTCGCCGCCAGCGTAACGCCGGGACATATCCATTTGCCAGAGGCGGTCCTGGGCGGTGATATAGCCCTGTGCCGTAAACAAATCTTCCAGACTGGCGGCTGTGAGATGCGGGACACCCTGCGCATCGCGAACCACATTGACGGATGTATTCAGCCCGGCAACGGCAATCGAGCCATCCAGTTGCGCCAGAGAAGAATGGGCTGTCCGATAAAACCAACCGCCAATGCCGAAGCAGCCTAAAACCAGCAGCAGCACCAGAAAGATCAGTATCTTTGGCATGATGCGTTTTTTACGCGGCAGCGAGAAAAGGGGAGCAACGGGAGTGACCATAAGAAGGCGATTTTAAGGGATAGGGCGTGCGAGCACAAAGCTGGTACCGAAGGAGTTGACGCCCTGGCAGGGAATGTTAGGAT
>Ga0070730_10002140_pt1 | contig 18200 bp, 16 predicted proteins | sample Coa_R1_3_FD_66447 | JGI IMG/M metagenome (GOLD analysis project Ga0070730, IMG submission 66447) | Surface soil microbial communities from Centralia Pennsylvania, which are recovering from an underground coalmine fire - Coalmine... | ecosystem: Environmental > Terrestrial > Soil > Unclassified ... | reverse complement strand
GGGGGACGTCCGCGCCGGGCTTTGCGCGGAGGGGGGGGGGAATCCGGCATGTGATACTCCTATCCGCGAATGCGCGACTGTGCCAGCTGAGCGGAGAGCGAGCGCAGGGGGAAACACAGTAGTTGCCCCAGATCACCGTGATATCGCTATTATACAGCGAGTCGCCCCGATCTTGCAGGCCGGCGCCGGGCCCGCGCGGCGCGGATAGACGCGATGCTGGGTAGCCGGGGTGCTCTCCAGCGCCCCGGCTACCCAGGTCGGTAAACGTTATGGCGTAGCGGTCGGCGCTGCGGCCGGGGTGTCCGTCCCGGGGGCGCTCCCCGGGGTCGCCGTCATGTCCGTTCCGCCGGCCGGGCCGGCGGGCACCGTGATCGATGGGTCGTTCAGTTTAGTCAGAATTACGGATGCACTTTGGGTGTTGGCCGGCCCCGCGGTCGCTGTCGGGGCCCCGGGCACGGGCGTCTGGAGCTGGCTCATGACCGCGTTCATGACCGCCCCCACATCGAGACTGAGCTGGGCTTTGTAGAGATACTTGGTCTGGGGATCGATCCAGACCTCAAACGTCCCGGCGGGCGGCAGGTTGGTCATCTTGCTGAGTTGATCGGGCATCCCCGCCATTTTGTTGATCGCGATCTGGCCGACGAAGTGCCGGGTGCTCACCCCATCCAGCGTCTCGGGGGTGCCGGTATCGCGGAAGTCGGTCGCCCCGGCCAGGCCGACAAAGCCGTTGAAGCTCTTGATCCAGTCATCCTGGGGGGTCTGCGGGGGGGTGGTCGTCGAGGGATCGGTCCAGGGCGCCCAGGTGCCACTGGCATCCTTCTTAAAGGATGCCGTGCCGACCTTGAGGAACTCGCCGTCCACGCCGTGCTGGGTGCCTTTGCCGTAGAGCTGATTGGGCGCCACATAATCGCCTTCCAGGTTCGTCGGCTGGGTAATCGTCGTGCCCCCCGACGTGATGATGTAGTGGAAGCTCTTGAGGTTCGCGGTCGCCGTGAACGATTGGGTGATCATCGCCAGGTCGTCGGCCGTGGCCGCCGTGCCGCCGAGCGCGGCCGCGGGGGTGTTAGTCGCTTCCGCCGGTGCGGCGGTCGCCGCACTCGCGGTCGTGGCCGTGGGGGGCGCCGTCGTCGCTGTGGGGGGCGCCGTCGTCGCCGTGGGCGGCGCCGTCGTCGCCGTGGGTTTCGGCACGGAGGTGGCGGTCGAGGTATCCCCCCCGCACGCGGCGAGTAGCCCCAGCATCAGGCTCAACAAGAGCAGCCCAGCCCCGAATTGTAGTTTGCGCATTTAAAGAACCTCCTCAATATAGTAGCCAACGGTAACCAGTAGTACTCACCCATAGGTCAAGACGCGTGGCATGCCGGGCCCAGCGGCAAACACAGGTCAGTACGGCCCTATTATACAGTATCGGCGTTAATCCAGCACGGGACGTAGCGGCCCGGGCGGCTCCCTTGCTTTCTGCCGCTGTGGTATACTGCGTAAAGTCGAGTACCTAGCTGAAGCGGGGACCCGGTCGGCGGGCCCCCGCTGGATCGGAGCACATAGATCTGATGATCCCCATTGCCGATCTCGATACACCGGCTCTGCTCGTGGACGTGCCGCGGCTGGACCACAATATCGCCACGATGCAGCGGTTGGCCGATCGCTGCGGCGTGGCGTTACGCCCGCATACCAAAACGCATAAGGCGCCGGCGATCGCCCGCCGGCAGCTGGTGGCCGGCGCGCGGGGCCTGACCGTGGCTAAAGTGGGCGAGGCCGAGGTACTGGTCGCGGCCGGTTGTGAGGATCTACTCATCGCGTACCCCCTGATCGGCACAGTGAAGTACGAGCGCCTGGCGCGCCTGCTCGACCGGGCGACGATCCGCGTGGCGGCGGACTCGCCGGCCGGGGTGGCTGCGCTATCGGCCTTCTTCGGGCCGCGCGGGCACCAGCTCCCGGTGCTGATCGAGGTCGACACCGGGTTTCGCCGCACGGGGGTGCAGACCGCGGACGAGGCCCTGGCCCTGGCCGCGGCGGTCGCCGCGGCGCCCGGGTTGGTTTTTGGGGGGCTGCTGGAGTTCAGCGGGCAAACCTACGGCGCCTGTTCGGAGGCCGAGCGGCGCACGCTGGGGCAGGCGGCCGGGAGCCGGCTGGTGGAAATCGGCCAGCACCTGGCCGCGCGGGGGCTGCCGCCGCCCGTCCTCTCGACCGGGGCCACCCCGGCCCTGCCGGCCAGCGCCGAAGTGGCCGGCATCACGGAGATCCGGCCGGGGGTCTACGTCTTTGGCGATCTCAAGCAGGTCGAGCTGGGCACCATACGGCGGGAACAATGCGCGCTGACTGTGCTGGCCACGGTGGTCAGCCAGCCCGCCCCGGGCCGCTATATCCTGGACAGCGGCACGAAGGCGCTGTCCAGCGACCATTACGCCGTCTGGACCTATGGCGAGCTCAAGGCCTACCCCGGGGTGGCGATCGCCCGGGCCAGCGAAGAGCACGGCATCGTCGAGAACGGCGCCCTGCCGCTCCACATCGGCGACAAAGTAGAAGTGATCCCCAATCATGCCTGTGCCACCTGCAACATGCATGATGAGTTGTACGCCGTGGTGGACGGCCAGGTGGTGGACACCTGGCCGATCCGGGGCCGGGGTAAGTTCCGCTGAGTGCCGCGGGCGCGCCGGCTAGTCGCGCTGATCAGCGGGCCGGGGCCTGGGCAAGAAAATCCATGACTTCCGCGCGGCGGGGCGGATCGGCGCCCGGGCGGGTACAGGTCAGCGCGGCCACGGCGCCCGCGAACTGGATGGTGGCGAGTAAGTCGGCGACGGGGAGGGCGAGGAGCTGGGCGCGGCTGTAGATCCCCCGCTCGGCGAGCCCCGCCAGCAACCCGGCGCTAAAGGCGTCGCCGGCGCCGACGGTGTCGACCACGGCGACCGGATAGGCCGGGACTCGCCAGGTGTCGGCCCCGCGCCGGGCCAGCACCCCCTGGCTGCCCTGCGTGACCAGCAGCAAGGCGGGGCCCCGCTGAGCGAACTCGGCGACGATGGCCGGCGCCTCCCAGCCCGGCGCCAGCCAGGTCAGGTCGACGGCGCTCAGCTTGACGATATCGGCCAGCGCAAACAAGCGATCCAGCAGCGCCCGATAGGCCGGCGCATCATCCACCAGCCCGGGCCGGATATTGGGGTCAAACGAGAGGAGCGCGTGCCCGTGCAAGCGCTCCGCGGTCGCGAGCACGGCGGCCGGCGTACTGCCGCGCAGCAGGCTGATCGAGCCGCAATGGAAAATACGCGTTTCGGTAAACAGCGCCGCGGGGATCTCGGCGGCCTCCAAGCGGGTATCGGCCGCGCCGTCTCCGTAGAAGGCAAACGCCGGTTCCCCGTTTTCCATGGCGACAAAGGCCAGGGTGCTCTGCCCGGCCCCCGACCGCAGGAAGCGGGTATCAATGCCCTCCTGCACCACATGGGCCTGCAAGTAGTGGCCAAACAGGTCGCCGGCCAGCTTACCGGCGAAGGCAACCGGTTGGCCGAGCCGGCCGACCCCCACGGCTACGTTGAAAGGCGCGCCGCCGGGATGCATCCGGAAACCGATCAGCTGCCCGGCTTCCGTCTGGGGCAGGAAATCCACCAGGATCTCGCCCATGGTGGTAACTAAGCCAGTCATTCGGGTAACCTCGCTTCGCTATGTAGGGCGCGGGCATCGTCCAGGAAAGTCGCCGTGGCCTCGGCGGTCAGGGACGAATCGAGCATTTGCCGCAGCAGGGCCGGGGGCAGCGTCGCCGTCGCGACCCCCGCGGCGGCGAGCGCGTCGATTTCGGCGGGGTCACGGATGCTGGCGGCGAGGATCTCGACGGGGATCTGGCCCGCGTCGAGGGTCCGCTGCATCTGGGCGACCACGCCGATCCCATTCAGTCCGGCGTCCTGCATCCGGCCGACATACACCGCGATGTAACGCGCCCCGGCACTCCCGGCCAGCACGGCCTGGCGCACGGTATAGACCGCCGTCAGGGTGATGCGCAGGCCCTGGCTACTCAGGCGCCCCGCCGCCGCGTAGCCGGCCGGCGTGGCCGGGATTTTCACCACCACGCGCTTGGGATCCAGGTCGGCCAGCATCTCGGCGTCGTGGATGATCTGGTAGATATCATCGGAATAGACCTGCAGGTGGAGTTCCCGCGCGCCAAGGGCCAAGATATCATGGACCAGGATCGGGACTTCGGCGGCCCGCACCCCGGCCCGGCGTAACAATGTGGGATTGGTCGTCACCCCATAGACATAGCCGTTGGCGAGGGCCGCCGCGATCGCATCCCGGTCGGCACTATCCACATAAATTCGCACGCGTCGCCTCCCTCTGGCCAGTCGGCTTTATCTTGCGCTGTATGCTTGCGTTGTGTGCAACTACCTGGATTATAGCAGATCATCCTGATACCCAGGAGACTATGCTATAATCCTACCGCATCACACTTCTACAAAAGCTACCAGGGCGGCGACCACCAGGAAAGGATGGGCTATGCGCGTACATATTATCAGCGATATGGAAGGCGTCTCGGGCATCGTCAAATGGTCGCAAGTCAACGGCGGCGACCCGATGTATGAGGAGTGCCGCAAGCTCTATACCGCGGAGATCAATGCGGCCGTGCGGGGCGCCCGCGCCGGCGGGGCCAGCGAAATCGTGGTCATGGATTGCCATGGGGCGGGCGGCGGGTGGACCTTCAACTCCCTGGTGCCTGAACTGCTCGATCCCGGCTGCGAGTGGGTGGTCCAGGAAAAGTGGACCGGCTACACCGGCGCCCTGGAGCAAGGCTGCGACGCGGCCCTGTTCATTGGCATGCACGCCCGGGCCGGTACCGCCCACGGGGTCCTGAGTCATACCGTGTCCAGCGAAGCCTGGCACAACCTCTGGTTCAACGACGTCTTGGTCGGCGAGACCGGCATCAACGCGGCCCTCTGTGGGCACTGGCACTGCCCCGTGCTGCTGGTCACCGGCGACCAGGCCACCTGCGACGAGGCGCGGGCGCTGCTCGGCCCCGGGTTAACCGTCGTCCCGGTCAAGCAGGGCCTGGGGCGCTACACCGCGCGGCAGATTCCCCCCATCCGGGCCCGTGAGCTGATCGAAGGGGCCGCGCGCCAGGCCTTGCAGGATCTGCAGGCCGTGCGCCCGTACGACCCGGGCCGGCCGTGCGAGGTCAAAGTGGAGATGGTCTCGCCCGACCGCGTGGAGCCGTACCGCAACAAGGCCGGCGTCCAGATCCCGGAGCCCCGGCTGGTAGTCTCCCGCGCCGCCGACTGGTGGACCGCCTGGAAACAGTTCTGGTTTTAGCGGGCCGGGCGGCGATGGACGGACACGGCATAGCTCTCCCGCGGAGTCCAGGGCGCGCGATCCCAGGTGGCATAGCGCTCGGCCAGGACCAGGCCCGCGGCCGCCGCCAGACGGTCATAGTCGGCGAGGGTGAGATGCGCCGCCTCTAGCTGGAAGCCGGCGATGAGCACGCCGTCGGGCGCCAGGTGGCGCGCCATATTCTGGAGCACAGCGCCCTCGGTCCCGGGCGCGAGAAAGATCATCACGTTGCCGGCCAGGACAATCGCGCCGAACCGGTGCGGCAAGTCCAGGGTCCGGAGGTCGGCCAGGTGCCAGGGAATCTCCGGCGCTTTCTGGCGGGCCGCGGCCAGCATCCGCGCATCGATATCGGCGCCCACGACCGTGATCCCCCGCCGCGCCAGCTCGATCCCCACCCGCCCCGTGCCACACCCGGCGTCCAGCACCGCCCACGGCTGGTAGGACTCGACGAAGTCGGCTTCGCCATGCACGTTCTCACCAGCGGCCGCCCGCTGGGTATAGGTGCTATCGTACGCCGCGCCGTCGACCTCACGCCGCGCCTCCAGCCAGCGATTCGCCGGCTCCCCACTGTCTGCTGCCATCGATTCTCGCTCCTTTCCGTTAGACCCTCGCACCCAAGACCCTAGCATAGAATAGGCGGCGAGTCAAGCGCCTGCCCGTTCGCGGGTGCTCGGCAGGATTTTGCAGCCCGCCGGGGCGGCGGATCCGCAGGTGGCGGCAGACCTCTCCCCTAACCCCTCCCCGGCGCGGGGAGGGGAACGTGGGGTCCGCGGCCGGCCGCGGACCCGCCGCCGCCCGGCCGGCCCGCCGTCTGCTCCCCTCCCCGCGCCGGGGAGGGGCAGGGGGAGAGGTTAGTCCCCGCGCCGCTATCTAGCCGGCCGCTACCGCTGCAAAATCCTGCCGAGCACCCCCCGTTCGCCCCGCCGGAGGGCCGCCGGGCCCCCGTGCGGATCGATTCTTACCAAATTTTAATCCCACTCTGTCTCGATTCTGAGGCACCCGCCGCATAATAGACCTGGTAAGACCCCCCGGCGGGCCGCGCAAGGGGCGCCCGCCGGGGACACCACCTCGCTCAGTAGGCAGTAGGCAGGGACGACGAGTCGTCAGTCGTCAGTCGTCAGTCGTCAGTCGTCAGTCGTCAGTCGTCAGTAAACGCAAAACCGTGCCCGTGGCACCCCCACCCTCCGCACTCCACACTCCACCATCGCGGGGCAGAGTCCGCTCCTACAGTCCGCGGCGCCCCATCCCGGTTCCCAACCCCAACTCAAAACTCAAAACTCCAAACTCAAAACTCCAAACTCCACTCAGTACTCAGGACTTTCAACTCAGGACTTCGTCGCCAGGGCCTTGCGCGTTGGCGCGGCGCCCGCTACAATAGGGGCAGGCGGGGCCGTTCAGCCTACTAGATGCCGCAAGGGATGAGGGACCACGATGGCGACGATTCTACTGGTGGAAGACGACGAGGCGAGCCAGGAGCTCCTGACGCTGCGCCTGACCCGGCGGGGCTACCAGGTCCTGGCCGTGGGCGATGGCTGGAATGCGCTGGCCCTGGCCCGTAGCGCGCTCCCAGACCTGATTCTGATGGATATCCAGCTCCCGGGAATGAGCGGGCTGGAGGCCACCCAGCAACTCAAAGCCGCGCCCGAGACTGCGGCGATCCCGGTCATTGCGCTGACCGCCTATGCCATGCGCGCCGACCGGGAGCGGGCCCTGGCCGCCGGCTGCGACGATTATGACACCAAACCGATCGACTTTACCCGGCTGCTCGGCAAAATTCAGGCGCTCTTGCCCGCGGTGGGGGACGCCGCCACGCCCCGCAGCGAGCATGCCCCGTCCTGACGGGAGGCGCCGGATGCTGGCCTATGAGATCGCCGCCTTGCTGGCCACCCAGGCGCTGCAGGACCGGCCCTACCACGAATTTTTGCGCGTCCCAGCGCTCAGCATGGGACTTTATGTGCTGCCGGCCGGGGCCGCCGATGGGCAGCAGCCGCATAGCGAAGACGAAGTCTATTATGTCGTCGCCGGCCGCGCCCAGATCCAAGTGGACGGCGCGGATCGGGCCGTACAGGCTGGTAGTGTCGTGTTCGTGGCCGCCGGGGTCCCCCACCACTTTCACACGATCGACGAAGCGCTCCAGGTGCTCGTCTTCTTCGCTCCCGCCGAGTATACACAAGCGGCGCATGGTTAACGAGGCCGCGGCCGGCGAGCGGCGCAGCAAGATCTGCACCGTGACCGAGGCGATCACGCGCTTTGTGCCTGCTACGTGCCCGAGCCTGGTCGTCGGCGGCATGCATCTGCATAATATGCCGATGGCCCTGGTGCGCGAGATCGTCCGCCAGCGGGCCGGCCGGCAGATTGAGACGCTCATCGCCGGGCCCGCCGCCGGCCTCGGCGCCGACCTGTTGATCGGCGCCGGCCTGGTCCGCGAGGCGATCGTCAGCTATATCGGCCTGGAGCATTTTGGCCTGGCGCCCGCCTTCCGCCGCGCGGCCGCCGCCGGCCGGCCCGTGATCCACGACCTGGATGCCTTCGCGCTCCTGGAAGCCGTCCGCGCCGGGGGCGCGGGCCTGCCGCTCGCGGTGGTGCTGCCGGGCGTCGCGCAGACCGACCTGCCGGCGGCGCCCCACAGCCTCTATCGCCAGCTGCCGGACCCCTACCGCGGCGGGAGCGCCTGGGTCGTCCCGGCCATCCGGCCGGCCGTGGCCCTGATCAGCTGCCAGGAAGCCGACGCCTACGGCAACGGCTTTTTCCGCGGCGCGACCTTCGCCGACCGCACGCTGGCGCTGGCCGCCGATACCGTGATCTTGCTGGTCGAGAAGATCGTGGACCCGGCGGCCGCGCTCAAGGCGCCGCTGGCGGTCGGGATCCCGGGCTTCCGGGTGGCCGCGGTCGTCCCCGTCGGGTTCGGCTGCCACCCCACGTCCAGCCATCGCTATTACAACTACGACGACGTGCATATCCAAACCTACCAGCGCCTGGCGGCGACGGAGGCCGGTTTCTGGGATTATGTCAAGCGCTATTGTGACGAGCCCGCGAGCCAGGACGATTACATGAACCGCGTCCAGGAAGAGGAGTGGCAGCGATGACCTTCGGCCACCTGGGCGGGAAGCCGGTGGATCGCAACGGCCACACCACGGACCCGGCAGGGGGGGCCCCCCCGCCGCAGGCCTTACCCCTCTATACGAATCCAGGGATGCGGCCGACGAGTGCGCTGGAGCTCATGGTCGTGGCCATGGCCCAGCAACTGCGGGATGGCGAGACAATCGTCTTCGGCGCCGTGAGCCTCCTGCCGCTGGCCGCTGCCCGGCTGGCCCAGCTCACGCACGCGCCCAACCTGACGATCCTGGCCGGCGCCAGCGCGGCCGTCAACCCACGCGCCGAACCGTTGCTGCCCTCGTCCGGCGATTACGGCAACCTGGTCGCCGAGTCGACGCTCTCGTTTCATGAGCTCCTGCTGCTGCAAGCCGGCGGCCGCTATGACGTCTTTTTCGCCGGCGGCCTGCAGATCGACGCCCGGGGCAACGCCAACCTGGTGCAAGCCGGAACGGTCCGCGGGCCGGGCGCAGCTGGGCTGCCGCTGGCCACCTGCGTTCAGCGCACCATCCTCTACACCACCAACCACGACCCCCGGACTTTCGTGCCCCGGGTCGACTTCGTCACGCTGCCGGGCTGGCCGCTGGCCGGCGCCCCCTCTCCCGGCGCGCCTACCCTCGTCGTCACGCCGATCGCCGTGCTCGACTTCGTCGACGGGCAGATCCGGCTGGTCTCGACCCACGGCGGCGCCGACGTCGCGGCCGTGCAGGCCGTCACGGGTTTTCCGCTCATCCTCCCGCCGGACGGGGTGCCCCCGACTCCCCCCCCGCCTCCCGCGATCCTCAAGCAATTGCGCGCCATTGACGAGGGTAGCCTCCTGTTGACCCCGGGGCCCTGAGGCCGCTACATGCCCCACCCTGGACCGAACCGGGGATCGCTTCTTGCATAGTCCAGCAAATAAGCGATCTCACGCACGAAAGAAGGGTCTATGCCCGCGTCTGCACTCCATATTGTGCCCCTGGCCCGGGTCGATCGGCCGCCGATGGCCGACTCGGCGAAAATGAATCTGACGTCCATCAATCTGGCGCTCCAGGTTATGGAGCCCTACTTGACACCCGCCATCCGGGAGCAGGTCGAGGCCGAGTTCGGCGCGTATTTGGGCAAAGGGCAGTACCCGACGGTAGTGGGCATCCAGCTGGTCGATTTCCTCTGCCAGGCCTGTCTGCCGGAGCACGCGCTCACGGAGGCGCGGCGGCTCTTCGGGCAGCGCTCGGTCGCCAAGTACCGCGAGTCGATCCTCGGGCGCGTGATGCTGGCCGCCTTGCCGCTCATGGGGTTGGAGCGGATACTGCGCCAGGCCCCGCGCCAGCTGTCGGCCGTGAACAACTACGGCACGCGCTGGGTGACTGAGCTGGGCCCCCAGCACTGGCGCCTCGACTGCGACGATGAAATCATGCCCCCGGAGACGCTGCAGGGCAGCATCGAGGTCGTCGGCCAACTACTACACGCGTCCGGCTTGCAGGTGACCTATAGCCTGCCCGCGCCCAAGCATATCGCCTTCGAGATTACCTGGAGTCCGCGTTAGCCCTCCGAAAAACCGCCCTAAAATCGCGCCCCGAATCGTGCAACCCCCCCGCGGCCCGCCCGTTGAATATAACAGAAGCAGCGGAGCCAACGCTGTCTGCTTCGAAGGGGGTCCGGACCACCTAACCTTTCTCGACTTGTCACAGGATACGTGTTATAGCTTCTACATTACTCCGCACCCAGCGGGTCACGTTGCTCCAAGATCGCGGCGACGAGGTCGTCCAGGGCGCGCGCCTGCCCCGCATACCAGGCGTCGGCAAAGGCGGCGGGGGCCAGCCTGGTGCGCACCGCCGCGAGTTCCCGGTCGTAGACGACCTGATCTTCGGGATCCAGGGCATAGCTCAGCGATTCGCGCCACGCGGCGACTGCGCCAAAGAGGTGCGCCGCCCGCGTAAGGTGGCCCTGCTGACCCGCCACCGCCGCCAAGCCCGCCAGGCAATCGATCATCCCGGCCTGGTGGCCCAATTGCCGGCGGATACCTAAGCTTTCGCTAAACAAAGCGGTGGCCCGCGCCAGATCCTGCTGCGCGAGAGCCACATAGCCCAGATTGACCAACGTCGCCGCGATACTCCGCTCATTGCCCAGGCTGCGAGCCAGGGCCAGACTCTCCATCCCGTAGATGTGTGCCTGGGCATAATCCTCCTGCCCGCGGGCGATCTGGCCCAAGCTGTTGAGCACCCGGACCACATTGGCCTGGTGGCCCAATGCGCGCCAGCGCGCCAGGCTCTCCTCGCAATAAGCGCGCGCCTGAGCGTAATCCCCCTGGACCGACAGCACGATGCCGAGCACGTGGAGGCCCTGGGCGATCCCCGTGGGGTTGTCCAGGACGCGCCACAGCGCCAGACTGGCGGCGATCCACTGCTGGGCCTGCGCGTAGTCGCCCTGCAGCCAGGCCATGCGACTCGCGCCGTACAGCGCCGCCGCCCGCACCGCCGCCGGCTGATCCTGCCCCACGGCGAGCGCTGTTTCCAGCCAGTGCCGCCCGATACTCAGATAGCCGCGGACATCCCAGAAGCGCCAGAGTTCCGCGCCCAGCCGTAAGGCGAGGGCCGCCCCATCAGCGCGGATCGACCACTCCAACGCGGCGGTGATGTTCGCATACTCCTGTTCGAGGCGATCCAGCCAGGTGACCTGGTGCGGGCCTTGGGTCAGCGCCACGGTCTGTTCGACCACGGTCATGTAATAGGCGGCGTGGCGCGCCTGGATCGCCGCCGCCTCCCCGCTCGCGGCCAACAGCTCACCGGCAAACTCGCGGATCGTTTCCAGCAGCCCGAACCGGGCCGGGCCACCGTCCGGCTCCTGCTGGCGCACGAGGCTCTGTTCCACCAGCGCGACTAATGCCGCGCCGACCGTCTGGCCGGGACCGGCGCCCGGGTCGGCCGGGGGCTCCCCGACCACGACTGCGGCAGCGTCCAGGGTGCCGCCCCCCGCAAACACCGCCAGGCGGCGGAAGACCTGCTGCTCCGCCGGGGTGAGCAAGTCATAGCTCCAGGCGATGGCCCCGCGCAGAGTCTGCTGGCGGCGCGGCAGGTCCCGGCTACCGCTCCTCAGGAGGGGGAGGCGTTGATCCAGGCGCTGCGCTAAGGTGGCCGGGCTCAGGCTCCGGCTGCGCGCGGCCGCGAGCTCAATCGCCAGCGGCAACCCATCCAGGCGCGCACAGATCGTCGCGATGATCGGCAGGATGTCGTCGGTCATGACGAAGGCGGGCTGCGCCGCGCGGGCCCGGTCCTCAAACAGGCGCAGGGCGGCGTTCTGGCGCAGCTGGGTGGGGGCGAGCCGCGCACCCCGGCCGGGCAGGGGCAGCGGCGCGACCGGGACGGTGTGTTCGCTGCGCAGGCGCAGGCGGATGCGGCTGGTCACCAGCACGACCAGGCGCGGCGCGGCGGCCAGCAGCTCGGCCACCAGGGAGGCGGCCGCCACGACCTGCTCGAAATTGTCGAGCACCAGCAGCAGGTGTTTATCCCCCAGGGAGGCTTTCAGGCTGGGGAGGAGAGGCTGCCGGGACACCTCACGCACCTCCAGCGCGGTGGCCAGCGCCGCCGCCACCCGGGCCGGATCGCGGACCGGGGCCAGGTCCACGAAGCAGACCCCGTCGGCGAAGTCGTCGATCAGGTGGGTGGCCACCGCGAGGCTCAGACGCGTCTTGCCCGTACCGCCGGGGCCGGTGAAAGTCACCAGTCGCACCGCTGGGTCCCGCAGGAGCGTGGTCGCGGCGGCCACCTCGGCCTCGCGTCCGATCAACGGCGTCGGCGGCGCCGGGAGATTTGCCGGGTGAGGATCGAGGGTCTTGAGGGGCGGGAACTCGCGCCGCAGGCCGGCGGCCACCACCTGAAAGATGTGCAGAGTCCCCAGCATATCGCGCAGCCGGCGTTCGCCCAGATCGCGCAAGGTCACGCCGGCCGGCAACGCCGCGCCCAACTCCTGGCGGACCGCGGCCGAGAGCAAGATTTGCTCGCCGTGCGCCGCGGTCAGCAGCCGGACCAGGCGGTTGACCGGCGGCTGCACGGCGTACTCGCCGGCCCGCCACTCGGCCGGTCCCGCATGGAGCGCCATGCGCACCCGCAGGGGGCCGAGGGCCGCGGGCCAGGGTTCCGCCTGCAGCGCCCGTTGGGCGGCGAGGGCGGCGGCCAGGGCGGGTGGGGGGGTGGCAAACGCCGCAATAAACCCATCGCCCGCGCTGTGGAAAATCCGCCCGCCCTGGGCTTCGATCGCCTCCCGTACAATCCCATCGTGCCGCTGCACGGCCGGGCGCATCTCCTGGGGGGCCCGCTCCCACCGGCGCATGCTGGCTTCAATATCGGTGGCGAGAAAGGTCACCGTCCCGGTCGGTAGGTCCTGCACGGCCCAATTCCTATCCGCGCGGCATCCCCCCCGCGCATGGCGCATCCCGCCCCCTGGAAAATACCAGGGTGCGCGCCGCTGCCTACACGTCAGCCAGCAGCGTGGCGCACGCGATCGCGGGCTCCCAGCCATGGCCGTGATCTTCATAACTCCACCAGGCCGAGAGCACCGCCTGGGCGAAGGCCCAGCCGCGGATCCGCGCGCGGTCCAATCCCAGCGCCTCGGCGAGTAGATCGATCCGGCGCGCCATCCGGCGGGCGGGGGCGGGGGCGGCCAAGAACTGCGGCAACGGGTTGCGCAGCAGGGCGCCGACCTCGTACGCCGGCTCGCCGACGAGCCCCTTCGGGTCAATGGCCAGCCAGGGCGCGCGCGCCGCCGTCAGGATATTATAGTGGTGTAGATCGCCATGCAGGAGCACCGGGGCCGCCTGGGACGCGAGCAGCTCGGCGAAGAGCGTCTCGGCCGCTGCCACCAGCGGCGCGGGAAACGGCCCCGTGGTGCCGCCAAAATGCGCGCGCAGCTTGTCCAACCCGGCCGCCCACGCGGCCACCGTGGGGAAGATGTGGTCCGGCGGCACCGGCCGCCACAGCTGGCGCATGACGCCGGCGGCGATGATCGTGGCCGCCTCGTCGTCGGCGAGCTGCACCAGGGGCGTGCCGGGCTGGAGCCGTTCCAGCAGCAAGGCCCCCTGTGCCCGATCGGCGGCGAGCAGCTGCACCATGCCCTGCCCCTCGTACAGCTGGAGGGCCGCGATTTCGGTCAAGAGCTCGCGACCGGGCACGCCCACTTTTAAGACCACGGGCGTGCCGTCCGCGCGGGTCGCCGGCGCCACATAGTTGTACGACAGGCCGGGGAACGGTGGCCCCACCGCCAGCTCCCAGCGCGCCGCGCACGCCGCCAGCAGGGCCGGCAACTGGGCCACCCATGCCCCGCCTGCCGCGCCATGCACCTCGACCATGCGGCGCGCAAAATCCTCAGGAAGGTCCATCAGTCGTCAGTCGTCAGTCGTCAGTTGTCAGTGAGACGAGTAGGCAGTCGGCAGTAGGCAGTCGGCAGGGCGACGAGGCGGTAGTCGCCAGTCGGCAGTCGCCAGTCGGCAGTATTCGCTAACTCAAAACTCAAAACTCAAAACTCAAAACGCGTCCCCGGTCGTTGGTCACGCGGCGGTAGAGGTCGACGTATTGGCGCGCGGAGAGATCCCAACTCCAGTCCAGGGCCATGTCGTGCTGCACCAGTTTGCGCCAGGCAGCCGGCGCGGCGTAGAGGGCCAGGGCGCGCTCGGCCGCTTCCAGAAAGGCGTCCGGGCTGAAGCGGGTGAAGACGAAGCCATCGCCCGCGCCCGTGGCCGGGTCGTAGTCGCGCACTGTATCCGCCAGGCCGCCCGTCTTGCGCACCACGGGCACCGTGCCGTAGCGCATGGCGAACATCTGGCCCAGGCCGCAGGGCTCGAAGCGCGAGGGCATCAGGAACAGGTCGGCCCCGCCATAGATGCGCTGGGCCAGCGGCGCGTCAAAGCGCAGGAAGGCCGCCACCTGATTCGGGAAGCGCGCCTGGAGCTGCCTGAACTGCGCTTCGTAGCCCGGGTTGCCGATGGCGAGCACCACGAACTGGACGTCGTGCGTGGTGAGCAACTGCTCCAGCATGGGCACCATGATCTCGAAGCCCTTCTGGGCGGCCAGGCGCGAGATCGCCCCGCAGATCGGCACGTCCGGCCGCGGGGGCAACCCCGCCTCTTGCTGCAGGGCCGCTTTGTTCGCGGCTTTGCCTTCCAGGTGGTCGGCGTCGAAGGGCTGGGCCAGGTGCGGGTCGGTCCGGGGGTCGACCAAGTCGACGTCGATCCCGTTGACGATCCCAAAGACCTGCGCCTGGCGCTCCCGAAGCAGGGAGTCCAATTGTTCCCCATACTCCGGCGTGAGGATCTCGCGGGCGTATTGCTGGCTGACGGTGGTGATCGCGTCGGCATAGAGGAGGCCGCGGGCCATCAGGTTGATCTGGCCGGGGAAGTGCGCCACTTCCGGGGCGATCCGGCCATAGGCTTGGAGCCCCGTCCGGGCCAGCACGGACTCGGGGAAGACGCCCTGGTAGGCCAGGTTGTGGATCGTGTAGACCGTCGCGATGCGGGCGTAGCGCGGGTCTTTGCGGTAGATCGTCTGGAGCCAGTTGGGGATGATGCCGGTATGCCAATCGTTGCAGTGGATGACGTCGGGCCACCAAGCGAGCGCCGGGAGCATCTCCAGCGCAGCCCGGCAGAAGAGCAGGAAGCGCTCGTCGTCATCCGGGTAGGCGTAGACTTCCGGGCGGCCGTAGTAGTGCGCATTGCACACAAAGTAGACCGGCACTTCCGCGGCCCGCCCGATCGTACTTTCCAGAATGGCTACCTGCTGCGTGGTCTCGCCCAAGGGGACCGCCAGGTCGGCGACCCGCGGCCGCAACGCATGCTGCACGGCGTCGACCTGGGTGTACTGCGGCATGACGACGCGCACATCATGGCCCAGCGCCCGCAGGGCTAGGGGCAAGGCGCCGGCCACATCGGCCAGCCCCCCCACTTTCGCGAACGGCGCCACCTCGGCCGCCACCAGCAAGATTTTCAGCGCGCCGGCTGTGGGGCTCTCACTCACCAGGGACTCCTTACTCAAGAGATCGGCTGGAGGACGACGGCGGTGCCGTAGGCGACGATCTCGCTCATCGTCTCCCCCATCTCGGATGAGTCGAAGCGCATCATGATGACGCCGTTGGCGCCTATGGCCGTCGCGCGCTCGACCATGCGTGTGATCGCCTGGTGGCGGGTCTCTTCGAGGAGCTGCGTATACTCATGGATTTCGCCGCCGGCCAGGGACCGGAGGCCGGCCATGATATTGCCGCCCAGGCCGCGGCTGCGGACCACCACGCCAAAGACGGTGCCGCGTGTTTCGACAACCCGCTGACCGGCCACTTGTTCTGTCGTCGTGATAATCATCTACTGCTCCTTTCGTACGGACGAGGGGTCAGGGGCCAGGGGTCAGGGATCAGGAAGAGACGGATTCCTGGCCGCCTGGATACGCGGGTCTATTATAGCACAGGCCCGCGGGCCGCGTTGACAAACCGGCCGCGGGATGAGTACAATGGCCGGCAAGGAGACTCCGATGGCGCACCCCCCAACCCCCAACCCCCAACCCCCAACCCCTCGTCATGCATAGAACCCTGCTCGACACGCTGCGCTGCCCCGCCTGCGGCGCGGGCGAGTGGACCCTTGCGGTCGCCGAGGCCGCGACGATCCCCTACCCGGGTGGGCCCCGCGACGAGGTGCGCACCGGCACGGCGACCTGTGCTTGTGGGCGGCAGTACCCGATCCAGGAGTTCGTGCTCTCGCTCGCCGCACTCTTCCCGGCCGATCTGCAGCGCGAAGCCGCCTTCTGGGACCGCTTTTATCTCTGGAACCTGGCCCATGGCGCGGTCGGCTTCCACGACCTGCGCCGCGGCTTCGCCCCCTTCCTGGCCCAGGGGGTCACGGAGGCGTTCCCCGACGCCGCCACGATCGATCGCTACGACGTCCACTACCAGGTGGCCGAGCACCCGCTGCTGCGGGCCGGGCAGACCTTGCTCGACGTCGGCGTCGGTCTGGGCTGGACGTCGATCCATTTTGCCCGGGCGGGCTACCAGGTGACCGCGTTCGATCCCAGCCTGGGGCCGGTGCAGGCGGCGAAGGCCTACGCGATCGGCGCCGGGCTGCCGATCGAGTACCTGTGCGCGGCGATGGGTTACGTGGCCTTCCGGCCGGGCAGCTTCGACAACGTGGCCGCCTTCCACTCGCTGCACCATGTGCCCGACCTGGCCGCCGGCCTGGCCGACATCCAACGCTGGCTGCGGCCCGGCGGCGGCCTGGCCGTCGACGAACACATCGCCAACAGCCGGCTGGCCGGGGCGTTGGGCGCGGCGCTCTACGGCTGGGCGGCGGCCCAGGTCTTCCCGCGCTACCGGACGATCCCGGACGCCGACCTGGCCGCCCTGCCGGCCGAGCCACACTCGGCGCTGGAAGATGCGGGGGTGGATCAGGTGGTGCCCCTGCTGCGCGCACGGTTCGACATCCAGTTCGAGCGCCAGCGCCACGTCTTCCTCGACCATTACCCGCTGCTCTACTATCTCTGGAAAGACAAAGACCCGGCCGCGTACCGGCCCGCGCTGGAGATCGCAAACCACTTCCAGGAGCTGGTGCGCCAGGCCGACCCCCAGGGGGGGGAGTACATCACGATCGTGGCCGCCAACCAGCCCCCGGTCACCGCGCCGGTCGCAGCGCCGCCAACCGCCCCAGCGCCAGCGCCGCCGGCCCCGCTCCCGCCCCCCGCCCCGGCCCCGGCGGAGGGGACCGCGCCGCCCGCGCCGGACGTCACCGCCGAGCTGGCCCGCCTGCGCGCCCGCACCGCCGCACTGGAAACGGCGCTGGCCGCGCAAGGCGCCTGGGCGCGGTCCCTCGAAGCCGCCCAGCAGGACCGCGACCGGGAGATCGCCCGCCTGCAAACCCATTTGCGGCGGGTGGCCAACGGCCGGATCATGCGCCTGCTGCGCCGCTTGCATCGCTAGGATGGGGGATGGGATGGGGGCGGCCGCGCGCTTCCCAAACCCTCCGGGGTGTGGTACAATCGCCACAACAATGTAGTACTCATTCCCATGATTCTCACCCTCGCCCTTGGAGGTCCCATCCGATGCGCTGGACAGTTGCTGTACAGGTGCTTCTCGGCGTGTGCTTATTGATCGCGACCGCGGGCTGCGATATCGGGCCGAACAACACGCCGACCCCCGCCGCGACCGCGACGCCGACGCCGACGGCCACCAGCGCTGCGACCCCCGTACCGCACCTGGCCCTCCCGCCCTGCGCCACGGCGGCGGATCTGGTCGCCCGCGATACCTATTTCTGCATCGACGGCGATCTGCAAGGTTATAACCAGAGTGATAATAGCGTGACCTTAACCGCCGACGATGCCAGCTTCAGTGGTAGCTTTAACGACAGCGTCCGGCTGTTGATCAATGGGCCATCCCCCTGGACTCTAGAGTTCAAGGCCCCCGGGGGCAAGAATCTGACTCCCGGCATATACGAGGGCGTACAAAGCTTCCAGAGCGGATTGGACAGTGCGGCCGCGTTCCTGCTCCAAAGCACCAGTCCGGAGTGCCCGGCATTGACCGGGCGATTCGAGATCCTCGAGATCGCCGGCAACCCGGACACCAAGGCCCTGAGCCGCTTTGCCGCGGTGTTCACGCAAATATGCACCACCAACCAGACTACCGTGACCGGCGCCATCCGGTTTAATGCGACCGTGCCGACGCCGGTAGGCGGCGGCCCGTGGCCCACCGCGCCGCCCACCGGCACTCCGGCGCCGGTGGGGCCGGCGCCCTGTGCCACCAACCCGGCCCTGCAGTATCGCGATACCTATGTCTGTATTGATTATGGGAATGCCGGCGCACCCCTC
>Ga0070730_10002139_pt1 | contig 18203 bp, 18 predicted proteins | sample Coa_R1_3_FD_66447 | JGI IMG/M metagenome (GOLD analysis project Ga0070730, IMG submission 66447) | Surface soil microbial communities from Centralia Pennsylvania, which are recovering from an underground coalmine fire - Coalmine... | ecosystem: Environmental > Terrestrial > Soil > Unclassified ... | reverse complement strand
TTCCTCCTTCTTCTTGGCGCGACGATGGTTGTGCACAAATTGCTTTTCAGGTAGAAAGCCGACAGGGTCAGAGTAAATTGCGTTTCCCGGCCGTAGTTGGCGACACATCTCCGATACGCTCAAAACCCGGTCCACGATTCGGATGAGTTATTGGGAACCACCATTCAGCACTACTTCTGAGCGCAGCGAGTAGGCGCTGGGGTCCACCATCTTGAAGTTTCTGGTGAAATCTAGAAAAACTTCGTCGGACTTCTGATCGCCGCTTAGCAAAGTGATGACTACGGTCTGCGGTTTGCGTCCACATCTCCTGGGCAGGTTTGTGAACAGAGAACTTTGCTCCGTCACAAATTCGACTGGAATCTTGAAAGTTGCATCCTTCACGGTGACTTCACCCGATTCACCGGGTTTGTGCTTCGGATAAATAAGCTCCACCCGAACGCGATAGTCATTTTGCGCAATGCTATGCTCGACGCGGCCTTTCACGGTGACTGTATCAACCGGGCACTGTGCCTGTGCCACTACACAGAGAGGGAAAACAGCAACCAGAACTCGAATCAGCTTCTTCCTGAGAGCGGAAGGCATACACCCTTCCTTTCGTTGCCAATACCGAACAGACAATTCTAGACCTGGATTGTTGCAAAATCGCCATTGCGCTCATCACCCTGAAGAGCCTTCCGCAACTGAAAAGACCGATCTCTTGCGCGGAGAGAACTCGAATGGCAGGCGAAAAATCGCGATTGCACGCAATGACCCAATGACCAGGGTCAACGTGTAATCGACTGTTCCCAATACTCACCACTTCCGGGTACGATGTGATCTCGCGAAAGATCCAGGAAAGCAAATGATGCTTACCGACTTCTCTGCCGAGTATTCCCAGTAGAGCGATGACGAACTTCTGCACTTGGCAACTCAACGGCAGTCCTTGACAACGGAAGCTGCGACCGCATTAGATACGGAACTACGTCGGCGTAACCTCACCGAGTCTGACCGAGTCGAACATCAGAAATTCGTCAAGCATCAGGAGCGGCGCGAGTACAGGGGGCACCTCCGCAAAATATTTGGGAAGCGCCAGTTTTCGTGGCGTGAATTGCTTACGGGGTTTGTTGCTCTCGGAGTCATTGCGTGGGCGTACTTCTCGCTTCCGAAACCGTATCGCCTAAAACCCGACTGGGAAGAAGCTGCTTTCTGTGTCGTGGTAGCTTCAGTTTTCGTAATAGTAGGGTGGAGGTCATTATGGCGAAATGTCACGTTCTGGATAGCGCTGATCCTCTCTGCTTCGATTCAGTTGGCCGTTGTCCATGCTTGGGCACAGCGAACGGGGCAACTGAACCGCAGCGCCGGTAAGTTAGCTACGCTTCTCGGCTTCGTGTTGTTTTTCGCGATATATGGATGCTTCAGGCTACTACGGCGGAACTTCTGCGGCGAAGGAAGCTCTGAAAGCCAATAGTTGTTGATTGCCTTGGCTTATTTTCCCTGCAATTCCGAAGATCAATCTCCGATGAAGCGCAAAAACGTGTGCGGTTCTCGCTGGCATCTCTCAGCCAATCTTCGAATCTCCGAAGCGATTTTACGCTGGTTGGGGTCAGCCAAAGTTTGGGTCAACCGATCCCACTCGATCAGAAATCCGCGCATTTGAAGCCTGCTAAAGACGGTATCGCCCTACTCGTCGACGTATTGAAGCATAGCGTATGCAGAGTCGCCGAATGGCAACCAATCATTGATCACTACCTCCAAAGGGTTCGGAACCACCTGATCCAACCTTTTGTTGTCTATTGTCTGCAGGGCGACTTTAATGGGCATACGATTAATAGTAGTTGGACAGTCTTGGCTATCTTCGCGACTCGGCAACGCACTGCACGAAGACGCCAGCAATCTTGTTCTCGCTACAGTGCTGCGGACGGCCTCTATCATCTTTCTGATAGTGGATGAGCAGGTGTTCATTGTCGAGCCAGCGAACTTCGGTACCCGACCAATCGCTTGGCCCCGAGTACCAGTAAGCATGTACTGGAAGCAGGCTCCATTCTCTTCGTACGCTTACATAGGTCGAATCGCGGCCAAGGAATCCTGCTTCATAGCTGTATTCGGCGATATGCTTGGAGTCAGGCGACACCAGGACCCGGGGCCTTGACGTGCAGGCCGCCATTACCACCAGCAGCAACATGCAAACCAGCAGTGGTAGTACTAAGATTCCGCCGCCGACACGCATACAGACCGTTAGCCACCTGCGCATTGAGCGTGCGCGTAAGAGATAAATAGTCGCCGCTCCCAGAATCCCGAGTATTACAAGAATCTTGATGAACGGGATGCAGAAGACGACAAACTCGGTGATTCTGACAGCACGACTCATATTTCAGCACTTTGTACATCGTCCACTCGTTTGGGTCAATTGTTGTGACATCCCCATTGCACGCATCACCCGAAGATCCTTCCGCAACTGAAAGACCGATCTTGTGCGGCAGAGATCGTAGACTGCGAAGTTGTAGCCGAAATAAGAAGCAGCCGGTCAGGACAGCGGTCGTGGCGGAGCGTCCTGCTCGATCGCCAGCTGGCGGCAGGCGCGTTCGATGATGCTCTGGGCGATGCCGTCTTCCACAAACTGAAAGCCGTAGCGGAAGGCATTACGCTGGCGCACCATGGCATGAACCTCCACATCTCCGGTGGGCAGCGAGAATTCCAGCCGCACCACTTCGCCGACTGGAACCTCGACGCGCAGCATGGCGGAAACTCCTGATTCGCTGAGATCGACCGTGTGCCCGCGCGACACCGCGGCATTGCGCGGGTAGACGCGAATCTCAACTTCAATCCGGTAGCGGGGATGGCGGCGAGCGTCCACTAGGTTTCGCAGGGGATCGGATTCAACCCAAGTCGGTTCCATGGCACATTCGCGGCCTCAGTGTCCCCAAGCCGCAGCACCCGACGGTTTCGTGCCAGGGGGGTCGATCGGCCTGACGCTGCCTTGCACACTGCGGCCTTTATATGCATCGGCAGAAAACGCCTCACACTTTAACATCCTCTTTTGTTGCTTTATATGCTTTGCCCAGGCACTCCGCCTGGTACAGGCGTTCGTCCACGCGATGGAGTCGTTTCTCTTGCGCCTTGGTCATCAGGGGATAGTGCTTGATGTCGAACAAGTGATAGACGATGAACCATACCGGCTTGTCAGTCGTCATCCAATGCTGCGCGTCGAACCGTTTCAAGTTCACGGGCAGAGAGTAGCGCCGCAGCGTGCGTTCGCGACGAAGGTTGAAGTAAATGTTGAAGTAACTCAGCGCCAGCTCGCGCAATGTGCGATATACCGGCTCGCGCCAGCGGCATCCGGTGTAATTCGATTTCGCCACCGCGCCCCAGCATCCCGCTTCGCGGTAGACCGCGATGACGTGATCGGTGTCATGATCCGCTTCAAAATCGAGCAGCAGCGGGGGATATCCATTGGCCCGCAGTGCCGCCGCGGCGAAAATCGCACCCTCCAGACAATGCGCCGACTGCTCCGCCAGCACGCGCCGCGGCGACCACGCGGTGTCTTCCAGGTGATACGGCATGCCGTCGAGAAACTTCTGCACGCCGTAAGGATTTTTCATGCTGCGCAGTTTGCGCAGTTCCTTGGGGGTGAAATCGTTGAGATGCGGACGTGTCATTCGATTTGGATCGGTCGATGAGAACAAAGCAGTGTAGCGTAATGACGGGGTGGCGAACTGTGATCTACTCAGCACAGGAAATGGCTTGTGCCGCCATTCGGAACGTCGCCAAAGAACGTTAACGCACCGAGTCGAACTCTGGATCGTCCGCCATATCTAACGCCTCTGACGGCGAGTTAAATCGGTTTAACGCTCGTATTTAAGTGCTTTAATTTCATGTGTTTATGCGGAATATTTGTCACAGTGGGCGAACTTTCGCAAGAGCTATGGATTCAATGGCTTGCAGAAGCACTGCACCAAAAATAGTGCAGCGCTCTCCGGGACGGGCTTGACAACTAGGGGGTCTGTTTTTTGAACACTTCCACCAGCTCTTTCGGATCGTCCACCATGATGTCGGCCGGTTCGTCCGCCAGCGTGTGGGGAGCGAAGCCGTAATTCACGCCGACGGTCCACAAGCCGGCGTTGCGTCCGGTACGAACATCGACGTGGGAGTCACCAACAATCACCGCCTGCTCGGGTCTCGCGCCGCTTTCCGCCAGCAACTTGCGAGCGCCCTCGGGATCTGGTTTTTTCGTTCCGAAGCTGTTGCCGCCATAGACCTGGGCAAAATACTTTCCCAGCCCCAGAGCGTCGACGATGGCGCGCGAGGGATTCACGGGCTTATTGGTCAGCACAGCCAGCTTGCGCGGCTGTCCGTTGCCCGCGTTCTGGATTGCGGCGAGTGCCTCGTGGATTCCCTGATAGACGGTTGTGTGATCCAGCTTGTGTTCGCGGTAGTAGGAAAGGAAAAACTCGAGGCCCTTACGGACGAGCGCCTCGTCCACGATCTCGCCGCCAAGTGCACGCTGAATGAGGATAGGGGCGCCATCGCCGACGTAACTGGCGATGACCTCATCGGGCAGCTCCGGCCGCTGGATGTGGCGGAGCGCGGCATTCACCGAATGCACCAAGTCGAGGCGCGAATCGATCAGCGTGCCATCGAGATCGAAGATCACCAGCTTGATCGAGTGCGGGTCAAATCCGCGCAGGGTTCGAATCATGCTTAATCAGAATAAAGCAGAGAGGAGTCGGGAGTCAGTAGTCGGGAGTCAGTAGTCGGGAGTCAGTAGTCGGGAGTCAGTAGTCGGGAGTCAGTCGTCAGTAGTCAGCATTCAGCCATCTACCATCAGCTCACTCGAGTCCGGTGCGTCTCCTCCGCGACCTCCGCAGAATTTCTCTGCGATCTCGGCGGTTAGAAGCTCTTAAACGCAGAGTGCGCTGAGGTTCGGGAGTTCGCAGAGAGAATTTCCTCGGACTTGCTACTTGTTTCCCCAGCCCTTGCTCTTTAACCACTCCTGCCACCAGCGGTAATTTTCTTCGAGCTTTTCGCGCTGATCGGCGGGAAGTTCCGGTCCGGGCTCGGGAATGGGATGCAACGGTCCCAGCCCCACCGATGCGCGCAGTTCATTCCCATGCTCGGGGTCGGCGAGCGTCCACGGGCGCGTACGGCCGTCGCGCGGATCGTCGAGCCATTGCGAGCCGAAACGCTGGGGACGGTTCTCATACATCGCGATGCGATCTTCGAGGTACGCCGCATGCCACGCGGGAGCCCGCTTTTGATCGGCAGCCGCTCGCAAGAGTGCTAAAGCGTGCTTTTGAAACTCCGGCTCGCCGACCGCATGCTGCACGATGAGCCAAGCAGCCTCGGCGCCGTCTTTTCCGGCGATGTCTTCGCCCGGCCAGCCGTACGCTGAAATCAGAGCACGCAGCCGCGCAGCGTTTTTTACGTGGATGGCTTCCATGCGCGGCACGTAATGTCCGCCCAGTTCGCCCGACTGCATCAGTTCATCGCGAACGCGCAGGTCCTCCTCGCGCATGGCGAGCAACTCGCGGCGAAGGTCTTCGTTCACCATGAAAACATTATGCGCGTTTCTCCGCGTTCTCCCGGTTTTCTCCGCGGTCTCGGCGGTGAAAAGCTTTTAACCGCTGAGGGCGCTGAGGATTCGCTAAGTTCGCAGAGGAAGCCCCTTAGAGAAGTCATGTCTTGACATATTCTGTATTTCTAGTATTATCGAAATATGAACTTGGAATCCGTAAAGCTAGCCCATAAGTCCGCAGAACGCGTGGCTACCTATGCCGACATGTTCTCGGCAGTTGGCAACGAGGCGCGGCTGCGCATCATGCGGTTGCTGCTCACGGCGCACCCGGAAGGCCTCGTGGTCAGCGAGATCCAGGACGAGCTCGGAATCCCCAACTCCACACTCTCGCATCATCTCGACAAGCTGCGCACCGAGGAACTGGTGAACGTCAGCAGAGAAGGAACATTTCTTCGTTACACCGCCAACACCGAGGCGCTGCAGGAATTGTTGCAGTTCCTCTATGCCGAATGTTGTACGCGCAATAAAGCGCTGAAGCCGCAAGACATCGTGCAAATTTGCAGATAGGAGATTCGTATGAGCCAAACCACAGGGGCTGAAGCCCAATCGACGTGGGATGCGGTTCGCAGCCCTCAAAGGGCAGCTCTTCCACGGCGTTCTGAGCATTTAGAGAAGTCGGATATCAAAGAAATTGTGAAACAGAAATATGGCGAGGCCGCATTGCGCGTGAAATCCGGAGGCAGTTCCTGCTGCGGCACGTCTCCCAGCACCGGATGCGCCGATCCCATCACTTCCAATCTCTATGACGTCTCGCAGATTGGACAGATTCCACAAGAAGCGATCCTGGCATCGCTCGGTTGCGGAAATCCGACTGCACTGGCGAAGTTGAGTGCTGGAGAAGTCGTGCTCGATCTCGGCTCCGGCGGCGGCATCGATGTGCTGCTCTCGGCCCGGCGCGTTGGCCCGACGGGCAAGGCTTATGGGCTCGATATGACCGACGAAATGCTCGCGCTGGCCAATGAGAACAAGCGCAAATCGGGGATCGAGAACGTTGAATTCCTGAAAGGCGAGATCGAAAACATTCCCCTGCCCGACAATTCCGTCGACGTCATCATTTCGAATTGCGTAATCAATCTTTCCGCCGATAAAGACAAGGTCTTGCGAGAGGCATTCCGCGTTTTGAAGCCCGCTGGGCGTTTTGCCGTCTCCGATGTGGTGACGCGGGGCGAAATCTTGCCCGAAGTTCGCCGGAGTGTGCTCGCCTGGGTAGGCTGCGTGGCGGGCGCGCTCGAAGAGAAGGATTACCGCGGCAAGCTGGCGCAGGCGGGTTTCGACCAGATTGAGATTGAGCCGACTCGCATTTATCGCACCGAAGATGCCCGCGAATTCCTCTGCGATCGCGGCATTGATATCGACGCCGTGGCTCCGCAAGTCGACGGCAAAATCCTGAGCGCATTCATTCGCGCCGTGAAGCCGGCCGCTCAGCAGCCAGGATGCTGCGCTCCAACGTGCTGCAGCTAGCAGGCGACCGAAGGGCTTTATGCAAGGGCCGTACAACGTTTTGTTTCTGTGCACCGGGAATTCGGCACGTTCGATCATGGCGGAAGCCATTCTGAATCAGAAAGGCCGGCCGCTGTTCCGGGCATACAGCGCGGGGAGCCACCCCAGCGGCGCTGTTCGTCCGGAAGCGCTTCGCCAACTCGAAGCCGCGCACGTGCCCACCCCGGGCTTGCGCAGCAAAAGCTGGGAGGAATTTGCCAAGCCGGGCGCCCCCGCGCTTCACTTTGTCTTCACGGTTTGCGACAACGCCGCCAAGGAAACTTGCCCGGTCTGGCCCGGGCAGCCGACGACGGCGCATTGGGGCATTGCCGATCCCGCGGCTGCAATTGGAACCAGCCAGCAGGTGCAGCAAGCCTTTCGCGAAGCTTTTTTTCTCTTGGATCGAAGGATTGGACTGTTTCTGAGCCTCCCGCTGATGACTTTGGAAGGAATGGCGTTGCAGAAACGGCTGAACGAAATCGGGCAGTCATGAGCCCGCTGCCGGTTCGCCGCGTTTTTAGGATTGAATTATGAGCACTCATGTTTCTTCGCGGCTAAGTTTTCTCGATCGCTATCTCACGCTATGGATTTTCGCCGCCATGCTGGTCGGTGTAGTTTCCGGCTGGGCCATTCCCGGCATCGTGCCTTTTCTGAACCGCTTCAACGTAGGCACCACATCCATTCCCATCGCCGTGGGGTTGATTCTGATGATGTACCCGCCGCTGGCCAAGGTTCGATACGAGGAAATGGGGCAGGTCTTTCGCGACAAGCGAATTCTCGCGCTCTCGCTTTTGCAGAATTGGGTGATTGGCCCCGTGCTGATGTTTGCGTTGGCCATTGTCTTCCTTCGCGGCTATCCGGAATACATGGCGGGCCTGATCATGATCGGACTGGCGCGCTGCATCGCCATGGTCATCGTGTGGAACGAACTGGCCAAGGGCGACACCGAATACGCCGCCGGCCTGGTTGCCTTCAACTCCGTATTCCAGGTGCTGTTCTATTCGGTGTATGGCTGGGTTTTCGTTACAAAACTGCCGGAGTGGTTCGGCCTGCACGGATCGGTGGTGAACATCACGATCGGCCAAATTGCCAAGAGCGTTTTCATTTATCTCGGAATCCCGTTTCTGGCCGGGATGCTGACGCGCTTCTCGCTGCTGCGCGCGCGGGGAAAGCAGTGGTACGAGAAGAGCTTCATTCCCCGCATCAGTCCCATCACGCTCATCGCGCTGCTGTTCACGATCGTTGTCATGTTCTCCCTCAAGGGCCGATATATTGTGCAACTGCCGCTTGACGTGGTGCGTATCGCCATCCCGCTGCTGATCTATTTTGTGATCATGTTCCTGGTGTCGTTTTACATGGGACGCAAGCTGGGGGCCGACTACGCGAAGACCGCAACTCTGTCGTTCACCGCTGCCAGCAATAACTTCGAGCTTGCCATTGCGGTCGCGGTGGCGGTGTTTGGGATCAACTCGGGCGCGGCGTTCGCCGCCGTCATTGGGCCGCTGGTCGAGGTTCCGGCATTGATTGGCCTGGTGGGCGTGGCGTTGTACTTTCAGCGCCGGTATTTTGCGGAACCTGCCCAACTGCGCCGGAGCATTCCCGAACCGCTCGTGAAGGTGTGATGGAAGCCTGCGAAACAGAATGGAATAGCCCTAAAACGTTCGCAGCCCCGGCGACTGCGGTCAACCGGGGCTGCGAATATTACTGCCGAGCCGATCTGGGGAGGACATCCACGAGCCGTTCTGGGGAGGACCACAAGAGGAAAAACGTGCTCGCGAGAAGGAACTTTACCGGGTTGCCTAAGCGAAATCTGTGATCGGGAGCACCCTTCTACGTGACTCTGGTCACATGGTCTGACCGCCCCTAATTCCGAATGAGTCATCACGAACTGGAGCCGTATTTCAGGCCGAGCGAGAGATCTACCGTCCCACGGACTTTTGCGCGGAGATCCCTCCGCCCGCTGGTGAAAGCGCGGGCGTTCGGGATGACCCGTCGAATGCGATGAGGTATCCATACAGAGCCTGCAAAACTTCTTCACTTTTCCAACCTCTGATTACCATTTACAATCCAACAGGTTCCACCCGGTCTGGGGTGGAATCACAGCAGGGTTGATGAGAATCTAAATACTCAGGAACCGGACCGGAATGGCCACCACAAAAACCGACCCCAAGCTGGCCCTGACGGGCAATGGCAAGAAAGGCAAGCTCTACGAAGGACTTACCCGCGACCAGATCATCCAGGCTTACCGCCTGATGTATACCTCCCGGCGCATCGACGACCGGGAAATCCTGCTCAAACGCCAGCAGAAGATTTTTTTCCAAATGTCGGGTGCCGGACATGAAGCCATCGGCGTGGCCGCCGGAATGGCTCTGAAAGCCGGATACGACTGGTTCTATCCGTATTACCGCGACCGTGCCCTGTGCCTCTGTCTGGGTGTGGAACCGTACAACATGTTCCTGCAAGGCGTGGGCGCGGCGAACGATCCCAGCTCGGGCGGGCGGCAGATGCCTTCGCACTGGAGCTATCCCGATCTTCACATCGTGACGCAGTCTTCGCCCACCGGATCGCAGATTCTGCAGGCCGTCGGTTGCGCGGAAGGCGGACGCTATCTCATGCGGCATCCCAAAGCCGCTGACAGTCCGTCTTCCGACACAACGGATTACCGCCGGTTCAAGAACGTCTCGTTTCAGAACGATGAAGTCACGTACGTTTCTTTGGGCGACGGAACTTCGAGCGAGGGCGAGTTCTGGGAGGCGATGAACGCGGCTGCCCTGGGAAAGTTTCCGATCATCTTCTGCGTGGAAGATAACGGCTACGCGATTTCGGTGCCGGTCGAAGTGCAGACTGCGGGCGGCAGTATCTCGCGGCTGGTCTCCGGCTTTCCGAATTTTCATTTTGAGGAAGTGGACGGAACCGATCCCGTGGCGAGCTATGCTGCGTTTAGGCGGGCTGCAACCTATTGCCGCGAGGGACATGGCCCGGCCTTCGTGCACGCCCATGTGATCCGTCCGTATTCGCATTCGTTGTCGGACGATGAGAGGCTGTATCGTCCGGATGCCGAGCGCGAGCGCGATGCGCAGCGCGATCCGGTGACACGCACGCAGATGTTCCTGCTCCGCGAAGGCATCCTCGACGACAAGGGCATCAATCAACTGGAGAAGGAAGTTGAGGCGGAACTGCAGGTGGCGGTCGACCGCGCGCTCGAAGCTCTGCCCGCTGCGCCTGAGTCGGTCATGAATTTCATTTACTCGCCCGACGTGGATCCGACATCGTCGGCGTTCGAGACGCAGCCCGTGGTCAATGAAACCACTACCGCAGACGGCAAGAAACCGGCGGCCAAGACAATGGCCGACCTCATCAACGCTACTTTGCGCGATGAGATGAAGCGCGATGAGCGCATCGTGATCTTCGGCGAGGACGTCGCCGACTGCAGCCGCGAAGAATATCTCAAGCACAAGCTGGTGAAGGGCAAAGGCGGAGTGTTCAAGCTGACCTTCGGCCTGCAGTGCGAGTTCGGCACTGACCGCGTGTTCAACTCTCCGCTGGCGGAGGCGGCGATCGTGGGCCGAGCTACGGGGTTGGCTACTCGGGGACTGAAGCCCGTCGTCGAGATCCAGTTCTTCGATTACATCTGGCCGGCGATGATGCAGATTCGCGACGAACTGAGCGTGATTCGCTGGCGCTCGAACAATAGCTTCTCGTGCCCGGTAGTGATTCGTGTCGCGATCGGCGGATATCTCACCGGCGGCGCCATCTATCACTCGCAGTGCGGAGAAAGCATTTTCACGCATATGCCGGGCCTGCGCGTGGTGTTTCCCTCCAATGCGCTCGATGCCGCCGGGCTGCTGCGGACCGCGATCCGCTGCGACGATCCGGTATTGTTCCTCGAGCACAAGCGGCTGTATCGCGAGTCGTACGGGCGGGCCGCCTACCCCGGAGCGGATTACATGATTCCATTCGGGAAGGCGAAGATTGTGCATCCGGGCGAAGACCTCACCGTGATTACTTACGGCGCAGTGGTGCCGCGCGCCTTGCAGGCCGCGCAGAAACTCGAGCGCGAGCAGGGAGTGAGCGTCGAGTTGATCGATCTGCGCTGCCTGAATCCGTTTGATTGGGAGACGATTGCCGCGTCGGTTGCGAAGACCAGCCGCGCGCTTGTGGCTTACGAAGACACGCTCAGCTGGGGATACGGCGCAGAAATCGCCGCCCGCATTGCCGACCAACTGTTCGATCAGCTTGACGCGCCCGTGCGCCGCGTCGCCGCGAAGGATACGTTTGTTGCCTACCAGCCGATCCTGGAAGATGCCATTCTGCCGCAGCCGAATGATCTGTATTTGGCGATGAAGGATCTGGCGAAATACTGAGCCACGGATCTCCACGGATTTTCACGGATAAAACTTTTTGAAGGTTTATCCGTGTTGATCCGTGCAAATCCGTGGCTACGCTTTTAGTGGGCTCCTTCTGCTGCGTGTTCCTTGTTGTAGGCCTTCCACGCGCCATCGATTACATACGCGTGCAGGGCGTCGGCCTGCTGCACGGTCATGTGCTCACTGGGAAAGGCGAATTTCGGAGGATTCGCAAAGCCCGGCATTCCCTTGTCCCAGTGCGAGCCGCCGAGAACGATCGCATACCAGTTTTCGTGCGCTTCGGAGGGCGCGTAGCGCAGATCGGGAATGGCCCCGTTCTCGACCCATGCGCCGCTGCCGTCTAGTCCGGGACAGTGGCATCCGTCACAGACGAATTTGCGATAGAGCATCGCGCCCTCGTGAATGGTTTTCGCATCGGCAGTTTGCTCGGGCGGCTTTGGAACCGGAGGAACAATGTCCGGCGGAGCGGGAAATGGAATAGTGCCGCCTACCTTGAATGCGAGCAGGCGAGTGGGGCCGCGTTTGGATTGTGGCGTGGCCATGGTCCAGGCCGGCGCGAACAAGCGCGAGCCTGATCCCCAGCCTACGGGCACTAAAACATACTGCTCACCGTTGACGGAATACGTCACGGGGATTGATTCGATCGCCGATCCTGTTTGAATCGACCAAGCCTTCTTGCCATTGTCAGCAGTGAAGGCGGAGAACTCGCCGGTGCCTTGTCCCTGAAACACCAGGTTGCCTGCGGTCGAGAGTACGCCGCCGTTGGTGGCGATCTCTTCTTCCACCGACCAGCGCTCCGATTGGCGGGTAGGATCCCACGCGACGAGCCGGCCTTCAGTCTGCTGCATCCATTCGCCGGTTTCGACTGCGGCGCGGGTGTGCGGCTTGCGGTCGGTCGCTGGAATGTAGACGAGCCCCGTGCCCGGGTTGTAGCTCATCGGCCACCAGTTGTGGACAGTCCACTGCTTCCCGCCGCCCTTCGACGCCGGAACTTCGAGAGCGCGGCCGGTCGCAACATTCACGGACGTGGCCCAATTCACCTTCACGATCGGCTTGGCAGCGAGAAGCTTTCCGGTTTTTGCATCGAGCGTGTAATAGAAACCGTTCTTGGGTACGCTCATGGCCACATGGCGCTTCTCGCCGTCGATAGTGAGATCTGCGATGACGATGTGGTTGTTCTCGGTCTGCATTCCCGGAGAGCTGGTTTGAAAGTGCCAGACGTACTCGCCGGTGTCGGCTTTGACGGCGAGAATGCAGCCGGAGAAAAGCTTGTCTCCCTTGGGACGAATGGTTTCGAGTTCGCCGTAATCGATGCCCGCTCCGGCGGTGCCGAAGAGGACGTAGTCGGTGACCGGATCATAGGTGATGGCGTTCCACACATCGCCGCCGCCGATGCGCCACGAGTCCGCGCCGGACCAGCTTTTTGCCGCCATCTCCAGCGCCTTGGTTTCGAACGGCTTTTTCGGATCGCCGGGGACGGTCCAGAATCGCCAGGTTTCTTTTCCCGTGGCGGCATCATAGGCGACAAGCGAGCCGCGCACGCCGTCGTCGGAGCCGTTGTACCCGATGAGAATTTTTCCTTTGGCGACGTGAGGAGCGCCGGTGATGCCGGTCTGGGTCGCCTCGCAGACCGTGGCCTCCCACAACTGGGTGCCGGCCGTGGCGTCGATGGCGACGAGGCGGCAGTCGCCGGTGCCGACGAAGACTTTGCCCTCCCATACCGCGACGCCGCCGTTGGTGCGCGCCGAGTACGATCCGTTGATGGCCCCGTTGAGCTTTACCTTGGGATCGAACTTCCACAGCAGCCGTCCGGATGCGGCGTCGACCGCGTAGACCTTGGATTGCGGCGCGCTCACGTACGCTACGCCGTCGACGACGATCGGCTCCGAAACGATTCCCACCGCGCTGTCGACGTCGAGATACCAGGCGAGGCCGAGAGTGGAGACGTTCTGATCGTTGATTTGCTTGAGCGGGCTGAAGTGCTGTTCGTCGAAGGTGCGTCCGTTGAGCAGCCAATTGCTGCCATCGTCGGTGGTTGCGCGCGCGGCGGTTACATTGCCCATCTGCGAGCCGGCGTTTGTGCGGGAGAGAAACAGCAGGGCCGCGATGAAGCACAGGGTTGTCAACGTGGCGATTTTCCAGGTTGCGAAACTTGATCGTGTAGCCAAGGGCTCCCTTTTCCTTCCGTGCGAACTCTAACGGGCGTCATCCTGAGCGGCGGCGAAGCCGGCGTGAGGGACCCTACGTCAGCTGGTACCTAGGTTGCGGCTGCTGGGGACTGCAAATGGCGCATGCAGCTGGGACGGTCCTGTCCACTGCATCGCGGCTTCGAGCGCCGCACGGTCCCTCGGATGGCTTTCGCCATCCGAGGGATGACAACGTTTTTTGATGACATCGCCTTTTCGATGACGTTATGCCGTCGTCGTGACTCGCGTAAGCTTCTCTTCACGCACATCCAGGCCACTTAGCTTCGATTCGCCGAGCAGGTTCCTATAGATGAATCCGCCGAGCGCGCCGCCGATCAGCGGTGCGACCCAGAACATCCATAGTTGCTGCAAAGCCCAGCCACCGGCAAAGACCGCAGTAGCGGTGCTGCGTGCAGGATTGACCGAGGTGTTGGTCACCGGGATGCCAACCAGGTGAATCAGCGTGAGGCAGAGGCCGATCGCCAAGGGAGCGAATCCCTTGGGCGCGCGATCGTCTGTGGCTCCCATAATCACGATGAGAAAGAACGCGGTCAGCACGACTTCAGCCACGAAGCCCGCCAGCATCGAGTAGCCGCCGGGAGAGTTCACGCCGTATCCGTTGCAGGCGAATCCGTTGCGCGCGTCGAAGCTGGCCGATCCGCTGGCGATGACGTAGAGTACGCCCGCACCGGCGACGCCGCCCACGACTTGTGCGATCACATAACCCAGCAGATTCGAAGCAGAGAAACGCTTGCCCACGACGAGTCCGAGGCTGATAGCCGGATTGAGGTGACAGCCCGAGACGTGTCCGATGGCATACGCCATGGTCAGCACGGTGAGGCCGAAGGCCAGTGCCACGCCGGCGAATCCGATGCCGACCGAGGGAAATCCAGCGGCCAGTACAGCCGCGCCGCATCCGCCAAAGACGAGCCAGAACGTTCCGAAAAATTCTGCGATCAAAGCCTTACGGTTTGACATGGGAGACCTCCTTCACGGATCGAGCGATATGGTGACTTGAGGTTTCGACAGAGAGGAACAAAGCGTACCACAGAAGGAAAAGAACGAGAAAGATGAACAAAAGGCAGCCCGATTAACCACAAAGGGCACGAAGGCGCACGAAGGGACCGTGATCTTAGCCTTCGTGATACTTCGTGTCCTTCGTGGTTCACACCTCGCAGTGTTGATCGCGCTTGCAGTTTGAAGGGACTCGGGGTAGCGTTTTGCCTTTGGGGAGATTTCCCATGGGAGCGGAAGTGTTGCGCAAATTTGGAGCTGTGCTGAGTCTCGCCGCGTTGTTGGCTTCTCCGGCGGCGGGATTCGATACCTACTGGCACTCGCACTGCAGCCAGATCGTTGGCCAGCAGTATGGCTTCAGCGAGGACGCGTGGAAGATCATGCAACTGGGCAACTTCTCTCCCGATTTTTTCGGCCCCATTGCCGAGTATGCCGCCAGGAACCTGCAGGACCAGGAATTGGAATCGCTGGCGCGCTTCAAGGCCGACAACGCGCAGGTCCGCGGGGCGGCGATCTTCTTCCACTTCGACAACCTGAACGACGAACTGCAGAGCAACCTGCAGTTCGATTCCTTGTTCAGCCACCTGCTCGAGAGCACGCAGAAAATGCTTGCCGGCTACAAGAAACTCAAAGTCGATGACCGCACCCGCAAGGTTCTCACCCTGGTGACGCTGGGCGCTTCGCTGCACGCCGTGCAGGATTTCTACAGCCACTCGGACTGGATTCACAATGACTTCGACAAGACCGACGTCAAAATGGTGAAGCTGGCGTCAGGAGAGTGGCGCGCGCCGACGTGGTTTGAATTCCGCGGCAAGCACAATGATGCCGGCAAGTGGCCGATTCGCGTGAAGTCGGGGATCTATCCGCCCACTGCCGGCGCACTGAACACGCATACCCACATGAATCACGATAACTCGAAGCTGTCGTACACGGAATTCGAAAATCCCGGGCAGCCATTTCGTTCGCAGGCCGAATATCACAGTGCGGGAGCTGTTCCCGCGCGTGGTGACGACGCCTCCGACCTGGCTCATCAGCAACTGGCGGTAAAGACGGCGGAGGCGGCTAGCATCGAGTGGGTCCGGATGATCGAAGGAAATTCCGACGCGAAGAAGATGATTGAATCCGCCAAAGGATGGAACCTGAAGGAGCGCGATCCTCATCTGGTAAAGGAACTCGAGGCAGGAACTCTCACGGAGAAAAACATCTCGTGCCTTGCGGGCACATGGGATGGCGCGGAACCTCCGGGCGACGAAGGCCTGTTTTGCCGCTCCCTGCTGGAGCGCAAAATGAACTCGGCGGGAGGCGGAGTGTCGCAATTGGAATCGGAGATTATCGGCCTGGCCGCGAACTTCGCCATGCCCTACGCGCTCAAGTTCACCGGCATGTTCTGGGATGTGCACGGGCAGTATCACATCCTGGAGCAGCTCGCGGCAGGGATGGGCGGCAGCGCCGGGCACTACAGCTTGCCGAAGCCATGAGTCCCGAAGCGAGGATCGATCTGGAGAGTTTATGCAAAAGAAGACGACCACGTTTTTTGTTGTAGTTATCGCGCTGGTTGTGTTGGCCTGGGCAAAAGGTGCGGCACAGGCGCAGCCGGAGAAGACTTCTTATCCGGCGATGGCGCCTCTCGATCAATATTTGATCGCCGACCAGAATTCCGAAGTTGCTTTGGCTCGCACTGCGGCCCCGGCTTCCATTTCAGACGCAGCGGAAATAATGGTGCTGGGACGCGAGGGGTACACGGCGGCGGCGAAGGGCAGAAACGGTTTTCTCTGCCTCGTGGAGCGAGGGTGGGGTGCGGCATCCGATGACGCCGAATTCTGGAATCCGAAAGTGCGCTCGCCCATTTGCTTTAATCCGGCAGCCGCGCAGACCTTCGTTCCTATCTACCTGATGAAGACCAAGTTGGTTTTGGCGGGAAAATCGAAAGCGGAAATCGGCGCCGCGACGGCGTCGGCCTTCGAAAAGAAGGAACTGCCTGTCCTGGAGCCGGGAGCGATGTGCTACATGATGTCGAAGCAACAGTACTTGAACGACCGGGGTAAAAGCTGGCACCCGCATCTGATGTTTCTTGTCTCGGGCGCGGTGGGGAAAAGCTGGGGAGCCGACCTGCCGGGCTCGCCCGTAATCGCGGCGGATGATCCGGAGGAACGAGTCACGATTTTCATGGTCTGGGTGGGCGATTGGTCGGATGGGACGGCGGCGCCGACGGCCACACGATAGATAGGTCCACTTTTTGAATTCACTGCGCGCGCCACAGATTCGCTCAAGTGAGGCTAATGTGAAAAAAGAGCGCCTGACACAGATCGTCCTGGTCATCGTGGGGCTGTTTAATCTGTCGGTAATCTATTTTCTGTACATGGACCTTCGGCATTCCAGCTGGCTCTTGGAGCAGCACAACGAGACCGAGCCGATGTTTCTGAGCTTCTTTATTCCGGTCGGAGTGTTTTTACTGTTGGCCGCGAGGAGACCATCCGGGCATCGCTCGATGATTGCTCTAGCAGCCTGGTGGAACATCTCCCATGGCTTGGTCATGACGATTCAAACCGCCGAAGCGTGGACTCACGGCGTTCACAGGGACTTTTCGGATGTGATCATTGTTCTTGTGATCGGAGTCGTCCTGTTAGCGCTTCTGCCAGCAAAACGAGAGGGTGTCGCAACTCCTCAGGTAAATCCATGAGAGGACACTCTTGGCCCAACCCGGCGAGTGCCAAGATCATCGCATAGGCAAGGAGTACGTATGCCGAAAGCAGCCAAGCAAACCAGAGCGAATCGTGCATTTATGAAGCCGGTACGACCTTCTCAGCAGCTTGCCAAAATTGTCGGTTCAGAGCCTCTTCCTCGCACCGAGGTGACGAAAACAGTTTGGGAGCACATCAAACGGAACAACCTTCAGAATCCCGAAAACAAACGAGAAATCATGGCTGACGACAAACTGCAGCCTGTGTTTGGGGGGAAGAAGTTGAACATGTTTGAAATGACCAAGGCCATCAATAAGCATTTGAAAGCCGCCTAGCCCGAACCGTGGCCACACTTGGAGAGCGGCGGCTATTGCAGCGTGTGGGCGGTTGAGCCGGAGACGGCCATTCCAATGTTGTAGCGCTTCAGTTTGCGGTACAAGGTTGCGCGGCTGATGCCCAGCATGCGTCCGGCAAGGGCTTTATCGCCGTTCACCTCCTCGAAAACGCGCTGGATAGTAGCCCGCTCGATGTCCTCGAGATCGGTGGTCGAGAGAGGGGAGCGCGGCGAGCCGGACGACCTGTTCGCGAGGTCAGGATCAAGGACGGTCGCCTTGATGGATTGGGCCGCAGGTAAAGGCGTGGGTGCGCCGGAGGCGATGGCGGGAGGAAGATCGCCCAGATCAATGATCTGTCCGTTACCGAGCGCTACCGCGCGCTCTACGCAATTTTCGAGTTCGCGGACGTTGCCGGGCCAGTCATAGTGCATCAGGGCCTTCATGGCGGCGCTGGCGACATGCATTTCCTGTCCTTGCGCGTAACGCTCGAGGAACCAATGCACGAGCATGGGGATATCGCTACGACGCTCGCGCAATGCGGGAACAAACAGCGTCACCACATTCAGCCGAAAATAGAGATCTTTGCGAAA
>Ga0070730_10002138_pt1 | contig 18209 bp, 36 predicted proteins | sample Coa_R1_3_FD_66447 | JGI IMG/M metagenome (GOLD analysis project Ga0070730, IMG submission 66447) | Surface soil microbial communities from Centralia Pennsylvania, which are recovering from an underground coalmine fire - Coalmine... | ecosystem: Environmental > Terrestrial > Soil > Unclassified ... | reverse complement strand
ACTACTCGCGCACGCGCAATTCACGTACCCCACGTAACAAAATTAACGCGCATATTATTTTCCTCCTTTCGCGTGCAGTTTAATTGCGCGTTCCACGTCCGCACGAAGATAACCGCGCATAACTTTTTTACCGTTGCGAATCGGTTTCGGTTGTACTTCGTATGGCGCGAGTAGTGCACTCATGCTGTTAGGTTCGGCGCTGTTGTTGAGAGTAAGTCCGTTGCCGTGATACTTGCGCCACGGTGCAACGTCAATTGCTTTTAATTTGTTCAACGCGTCAACGGAAGAAATTCCCTTAGTGCCTTTCGGAAGAATTGAAAGCAAATCGTTCAAGAGTTTCAATCCGTATTCCTCTTGCTCAAGTTTCGCTTCGTTTTCAGCGCTAGGCTTATAGCGTTCGGTATTGGTTTTTTCGGTTGCCAAGTCAACCGCTAGCGCTTTCATGGAACGCGTTTTGTTGGTTGTCTTGGAATTGTAAGTTGCGGTGTCGAGAACTTTTGCAATCGCAAAGATAGGACGCCATATTTCTTCGTCTCTATCAGTCAAGAAGGAAAGTTCTTCGCTGTTGTACGCTTCAACGATTTGCTCAAGATTTTCCGCTAAAACTTTCTTGAGTTCTTCGGCAATTTCAAAGCCTTCCGCTTTGGCTGCTTCGTAGGAAAAGCGCTTCATTTTAGACGCCTGTTCGGGTGTCATTCTGTCCATTTCGACAACAATACTCCTATCGCGTAGTGTGTCGAAAACGTCTCCGATTAGGACAAATGCTTTAGGGCAGTACGTAGGCCATTCGGTAACACCGTCTCCCGTTGCGCGTGGAATGCTTTGTCCTTTGCGATAACCGGAATTGAGGAACTGGCGCATTAAAGAGTTGCCTTCTTTTGAAAGTTCTTCTGCTTCATCCCAAAGAATTGTTGGCTTGTTGTCTTTGATACTGCGAAACAAAGCAGCGGCAGAAGCGCCAGTAACGTTAAACGGCATTTGGCAAGTAAAGCCAATGAGTTCCTTTAGGCGCGTTTTGCCAGCGCGTTTAATTTTCGCGGTAATAACAAGATATGGGAACGCGTCGAATGCTTCAAAAACATAGGTTGCGGCAATCCAAAGAGAGAGAGGAACAACTAGTGCTTCTTCTTTTAAGCAAGAATAAGACAAGATGAACTTACGAAGTCTTTCGAGTATTGGCTTGAGCATTTGCGTAACTCCTTGAGTTGAAATAACTGCAATGATTAAAGTATAGGTTGGAGCGATACTAAATGCAATGGTACGATAGTACTATTTTTCTGGTAGTACTACCGTACCTTGTTTCACAAATAGGGCAGAATGGTGTTACGGTGTTACACTTCGCAATTTATTTTCCTCCTGCTACGTGACACCTGCAACGGCATTTGAGAGAAAAACATTTTCTGTGATTTTCGTTAAGGCAATGGCGAGTGATACCGCAAGGCATAACGCGGCCTTTGTTGCCGCGTTTTCTTCCGCGTTTTGTTTTTGGTTTGTCGTAAATTCCAGCGAAGTCAATTGTCACAGGTGAACCCCTGCAAAATCCAGATACCTTTTTTATTGCCAACGAAAACAACGATTGCTAAATGTAAAATTGTTCCGTGGCAGATACGGGGAATCCATACTCGCAGCGTGTCTTTATTAATCCACGGTTGTACGTTTCTCATAGCGGGTTACGCTCCTTACGAAAAAAGATTTTGTATAGAAGGATTACATACGGAGAACAGATACAAAGTGCAATCACTGTTAGTAATGCTTCTCGCATTTTGTACCCTCCGTTCTGCGTGCGCCTATAGCTAGGTGGGATGCGTTAGCAATTAGGTAAAGAGAATCAAGGGAAATTGCGCTTCGATGCGTCAACCCTACTCGTTTACTCCATGCGCGAAGTCCGGGTTAGATTCTCTCCGTTAGCTGTTGCTTTGCCTAGTGGCGCAGCGCACGCAGAACGCGGGATACAACCCCGCGTTTTGTTATTCGGTGCAGTACTCCTTCCACTCCGCATCGGTCATTCTGCGAATATAAACCTTTCCGCTGAAAACTTCTTTTTCGTCGTCCTTGCCTTTGTTGATTGTTTCAAATTTTCCGGCAGGGTCAAGATGAACGGTAATTTTCATTCCGAGTTTTTGCAAACGCTGTTGCAATGCGTTGCGTTCGTACTTGGCGAACTGCGAAACGTTTAAGAAAAGAGACGTTCCGGGTTTCCACGCATCGGAGTTGTAACGGGAAAGAATTGTTTTTGCTTGTTCGTTGCCTTCGGTACTGCGAACGGGACGCGGTACTGCCTGATTGTGAACAAATCCTCCAAAACTTTCAATCTTCATTTTATGCCGTCTCCTTTGACGGTGCTTTTATTGTGGTTCTTATTGGTGCGCTTGTCAAGTCTTTTTATTTAGCGCTTGCGCGTCTTGTTCCTCCTTTCTCTATCTTCCCAACAACGAAAACAACGATTACCCCTAAATAACGGTCTACCCTCAAGTAAACAACCTTTGTACCTGTTACGTGGATTAATCGGGCAACAACCGCAACGGGAACAGCGTCCGTACATTTTATCTGCTTGCCTTCGCATAAATCTTGAGAGTCTTAGTGTCATTTGTGATTGCAACCGCTAGCGCATTTTCCGCCGTGCTTTGTTTCAGGACAGAGAGGCCCGTAACTTCCGGCTTTTCCTTTGCAATGCTTAGTGCAAGAAATTCGAGTAGAAAAAAGTAATGCGCAATGCGGACACTCCCAAAATGCTCGAATAACTGTAAACGGAAAACGGTTCATTGAAATAGTAACGTACCACGGTTCGTAGGAATTTTTAATTGCTTTTGTTCGTTCTCTTTTAATTTTTTCCATATTGCATCATGGAGAGAGTACGAACGCGCAAGATGCGAACTGGCGGACGTTCTGCATGATTGTCTACGTCTACTTTTGTTTTAAGCCAATTTAAAACAGCGGACACAGAAAAAATTCGCACAGCATATCGCGTGCTATGTTCTCCGCGTAATCCGATTCCTTCTGATAATTCTATAGCGAATTTTTGCATGGTTTTTATCTCCTTCGTTCCATCATTGAAAAAAGAATTTCTCGCGCTTCTTTTAATTGTGCATCATCATAGGAATTTTTTCCGATTCTTACTCGCGCATCAATCCATGCTTGAATTGCAATCGGCGCTGCTTCGTCGCGTTCAAGTAGGACGAAAATTAATTCATTGTCTTTGGCTTTATTCAAACAACTGTTTGGATTATTTACTTCGTCTATTTTTCGCATTGTTTTCCTTTTCGAAAAATACGATAGGATACTTATTACCGCGCAAGACGCGACACAAATTAAATGCTTCGCGCTTCGGGTCTGAACCTAGAAGGACTTGCAAAGCAACTCTCGCAATAGCTTCAACAAGGCGTTTATAATGTCCGCCGAATGTAATAATCCAAGTTTCCAAGCTACAAGGTAAAGTAACTGTAACATGCAAATGTCCATTGCCGCGTTTGCTTTCACGGACTTTTTTTCTCCAATACTTTGTAATGCCTCCTTTTTCTAGAATGCTCCATTGCATTTCATGGAAAGTTAGGAGGCCAATGGAATCAATATCTAGCTGTAATTCGTTCGCTTTAGGTTCAACTATACGAAGGCCCGTTTTAACTGCTCGCTCTAATCCCCATTGTATGTCAGATGGTGTTACGGTGTTACGCTTCGGTATCGTTGCGGTATTCCGCGTTTCCTGCTTCGACATTTGTTCTCGCTCCTTTTGCGATAGATGGTTGCCAACCCTTGAGGCCCGAACGAATAATGCGTTGAGCTTCTCTATCATGTTGGAGAAAATCTATAGCTACATTGTACGCTTCTGTTTCGTCGTGTCCAGTCACGACAATATCAAAACTCCGTCCGCTTTTTTCGTAAGAAAAATTAACGATAAACTCGAAAACTTCTCCCGTATCAATTGGTGGTTTTTCCGGCGGTTGTTTTTCTTTTTCTCGCTTTGCTCTGGCGCGTTCTTCTTTAGCAATGCGGCGCAAAATAGTTTTTGCGTGAGAGTAAACGCGTTCGCGTTTGCCTCTTTTGGAGAACCGTCCTTTTTTGTTTCGATGCCTTACTGCTAATTTTTTCTTAGGCATGTTCTCCCTTATCATCTAAAAATTTCGCTAACTGGAAAATTTCCCTTTCCGCTATTGTGCGAAGTTTCGCGGCCTTCTTGTATTCACAACCCTGCCAGAACCAACAGGCCCAATGCGGAAACGGTTTGTATTCCGGTTGCAACCATGTTTTATGTTTCGGACATTTGAACCATTGAAAAATAGTGTCTCCCATTTCAATTTTTATGTAGTGCGCTAAAACATTTTTAAAAATAATTTTTTCCAATAATGCGTCATCTTGACAAGCAACAAGTAGACGTGTTAGAGAGATTCCTAACACGTCTACCATGCGCGAAGATAATTCTTCAAATTGCATGAAACTACTTTTTTTGTGATGGCGGAAACTGCGTCCGAATGTTGTATTGTTCGGAAAATTCATCTTGCTCCAAAACAAGCAGGATGCGCTTTTCCACCCACTCATTTTCGTCCTTTCCGAACTTGTTGAGCAAAATTCCAAAGTTCGGGTTGTTGTTGATTTGTAAAGTCCACAAAACCGTTTTTCCTTCTAGCGCCAGTTTCACGACAACGCTAGGCCCAAAACGGTGTTGCGGTTCATTCTTCACCATTAGAATACGTGCTTCTTTTGGTTGAGTTGAAAGCATGTCAGCATTCAAATACGGAAGCGCTCCTGTTTGTCCTCTTCCGCTTTGCTGCCTTCGCCCCTGTTGCGGTTGTCCTGCGTTTGGTAACATTTCTGCGTTCTCCTCTTCTATCTCAGGCAAAACCTTTCTAAGCGCTTCGCCTATTTCCGGGTGTTCTATTCTAACGTGACTACCTAAATAGATATACTCGGAAAATCCTTTGTCACAAAAAGCGCAGTTATACCTATTCATCTTTTTTAAACGGCGCTATTTCTTTGTGTTTGCGAATCTCATCATTAATACACTTTGCAATATTTCCAGCGCGAATCATTAGCGCTTTGTCGGGTTCACCATCGGCACGCCAAACCGTGAAAATTATTTCTTTGGAATGTTCGTCTGAAACGTCGCAGGCATCATCTTTAATTTCGTTCGTCCTGAGCATCTTAATCCTTTCACTATCGGAAATGGTGTTACGGTGTTACAAAGTCAAACTTGTACCATCTTTACTTAGTGCCTCTGAAAAATCGTTCCATATTTCCCATGCTCTTTCCGGTTTGTTCTTGTGTTTCCAAAGAAGAACGCTAACAATTTTTTTTGCAAGAATGAAAGGAGTACGGGTGTCTGCTTGAAAGCGCAATTGCCAAAGAATTTTTTTTGATTGTTCTTCCGTAATCGTAACCTTGATAGGTTGCAATGGAACTTGTAGAGTAAAAGAACCGTTGGAAAGAGCCATGCGTTTCCAGATTATAATTGACTGTTCAAGCTGTTTTAAAACCTTGTCGTCCGCGTAATACTTAGCCCAAAGAAAACGTCTTGCGAATCCAGAATCAAGCCAACCGCTTATTCGCTCCTCATACGCTTTAATGCTTATCGCTGCAAGTATCGCGCACCTTGCGGGTTGCACAGAAATTCGTTGGTCAGAAAAAGCAGGGTTCCTAAATCCTTCTTCGACTAGTCCCATTAGGACGCCTTCTATATTTCCAGCAACGCTAGCGTGTCTCCTGTAAATGTTTTCATAATCGGAAAACGCCATAGTTTTTAAATTGCCGCTAAGAAAATCTTGGCGCATGATATTTAGCGCTTTCACTGTTAGATTAGATATTACTCTTGCGTGCGGGAATTGTTCTACAATTTCTATTGCGGTAGTTTTCAAATGACCCGGAGGAGCTACAAACATTACTCCTCCGCGTTGTGCAAAATCGCTTGTTACTTCGCTTGTTAAATGTACTGCGGTGCATATTTCTACTAGCGTCTCGAATCGCATTTTACCCTTTGAATAACGGTTACGAACATTGAAATACTGTTACTCGGAACATCGTCCGAACATCGGACTGAACATCGGGCAGCACATTGAAAAAGAACATTGGCTTGGAACATCGGAAAGGAACATTATCTCGCCAATGTTCCGTTGTCAAGGATTATCCTTGACCCCGGTTGCAGGTGAATTACTGTATATAAGGACACAGCGCACGAAAAATAACGGAAGCAGTAGCGGTAACACCGTAACACCAATAACAGGAGCAAAAGAAATGGCCGCAGAAGAAACAATCATTTCTTGGAACTTCGCAAACTGGGCAACGGTCATTATTATGGCCGCTGTTGGTTTCGCAATCTTGGGTTTCGGAATCAAGGTTTATCAGAAGCGCAAAGCAGGCGAGTAAAGCGAAAAGATTCAAAAATTCAATTAGGAGCGCTAGCGCTATGATTAACTGGAATCTTTTGAAGCATCCTATGAACTGGGCAATTGTTCTTCTTATGCTTTTGATTGCCGCATACGGTGGTCATCTTTTGTTGAAGTACTTCGGGGCATCTCCCGCAAGCAGCAGCGACGAACAAGAATCACAACCGAATCGAAACGACATTTCCGGTTACGTTCTCCAAGCGTAAGCGGAAGCAGTACAACGCGCCGACGGCGCAGAAAAGAGAAGTAAAATGAATATGAAAGCAGACCAACCATCAGCAGCGCAGCTAGCGGGAAATACTCCGCAAGCTATCAATGCGAGAGTAAGAGCAGCACTACTCGCGCAAGCAGTTGAAATGAAGCAAGTCATTTTTTCAGGAATTCTTTCAGCGGCGCAAGCAGCGGGAAATGCTCCTATCAATATCGTGCCGCGTTCCGTTGGTTTGCTCAAAAAATTCATTGTTGAAATTTCTGGAACAGCGAACAACACGGACGGCGCGAACGCTGCAACCATTTCCGACATTGGACTTGACAACTTGCTTGCCGCAGTAAACGGAGTTGTGTTTACGGATTTGCAAAACAACGTTCGTTTGCAAACTGCGGGTTGGCATCTTGGAAGAATTTTCAAGGCGAAGCATCGTTGGGGTATGGCGGATGCTCTTTTGTCGGGAGCGCTAATCGAAGCAGGAGTGGACGGAAACATTTTTGGAATTACGGTTGCACCGACAGGATTTGCGCACGGAACAGCGCAACCGTTTGCGTATACTTATGAAATTCCAGTTTCGTACAGTGATGAGGACTTGCGCGGTTCGGTTTATCTCGGAGTTGTCAATGCGGTTGCTCAATTACAGTTGAATTTCAATCAGCAACCGTTCGCGGCAGCAGGTGTTGACAGCACAACGGCAGTTTGGAAAGGAGCAGCGGGAAACATTTCTAACGTAACGATTACGGTTTATCAAGTCTACCTTGACCAATTGCCGCAAGGAAAAGGAGGCCCACTCCTTCCGCCGTTGGATTTGTCAACTGTGTATGAGTTGAAGAACACAACGAACCAACAGCCGTTTCAAGTAGGACAAGAAAACTCTCTTGCCTACGCGAATTTCCGTCGTTTCTTGAGTACGTCCGTGATTTACAACAGCAACCCCGCAGCGGACGCGGGAAGAAATGCGGGAACGGACGTAAACTATTTCGCGTTGCAATCCGCAAATTTTACCAACATTTTCAAAGTTGACCCGCTGGAAGCAACGCGTCTTGTTCGCGTTCTGCTTTACAAGGATTTGCCGAAGGGTTGCTACTACTTTTCACACCGCAAGAAACCAATCAGCACAATCAGTTACGGTAACATGCAATTGAACATTAATCCTTCTGTCGCAGCGGCAGGAGCGTATTCGCTGATTGGTTGGGAAGATTTTGCGACAGTCAATGCACTCATGCAAGCGGGTTCGCTAGCCGGATAAGTCAAGCGATTAGGGCAGGGGCAACGGAAGCGCAGCCTTAACAACTGCGCTTCCGTTAAAAAAAAGCAGGAGAAAGAAAAATGTTTCAAGACTTAACCGATTGGCTTTCGCATCCTCTCTACAGCAAAGGAACTGTTGCGGAGTGGCTTGCAGGATTGGTTCTTGTAATCTTGATTGCCTTCGCTTGGAGTCAAATAGTTAATTCCATTGAATAGGGGACTTCTTTCTAATGATGAACGAAGAAAAGCAAGGCGAAGAACTTGTCAAGGAACAGGCCGCGATTCGCGCACAACACGCGGCAGATTTAGAACATCTTCTCAAAAACACGCATCCTTCTTTGTGGGGAACAATTTCTCTCGGAGATAAGAGCGACGGTACAACACAAGCGCTTTCTGATTACTCCGCAACAATTTTGACGCAACAAGTTGATATTCTCAAAGAATGGCACGACAATTTGTCGCAACAATTTGATTCTCTCCAAGAAGAACACAAGCAACTGAAAACCGATTTAGAACAATTGCGCTTGCAAGTTCTTGCGGACGCAACGCCAGAAACCCCAGTAACAGAACTTCCGACACCAACACCCGTAGTAATAGAAAATGGTGTTACGGTGTTACCAGCGCCAGCGCCAGAAAAAGAATTAACAGTTGCGGATTTGCAAATAGGTACGCCACTACAAGAACGCACAACACTTTAAGTAACACCGTAACACCATTTCGCAGTAAAGAAGGGAAGAGAAAATGAAATCGTATCACTGGGTTACAATGGTTGTTATCATTGCCGTTGCGTATTACGCGGGAATGAAGGGTTGGCTTAACAAAGCCAAAGAAGCAGTACAAGGAGCGTAGCGTGTCGCAATCCTCAGTAATCGTTTTCGGGTTACTGTTGGGATTTGTTGTGTTTATCGTTATGCTTGGAGATTTTCCGAAGTATCGCGCAATCTTGGGGTTTTAGAATGCCTATTGCATTAGTGATTTTCGGAGTGTTTCTTCTCGTTGCCGCTGTTCGTTGGGATAAAGGCGGAAGCGACGTTTGGACACTACTGCAAAGTGATTTGCAGGGAAAATCAGTAACAACCGGAAAACAAACCGGAAGTTTTTTTGCATGGGCAGCGGCAATAATTCTGATAGGGGCAGTAGGATATATTGACGAACTAAAACCCGTAGCAAATACAATGTTGGCGTTAGTTATTGTTGTTCTGCTCCTTTCTAACAACGGATTTTTCGCGCAGTTACAACAAGACATTACGGCAAAGGCCAGTTGAATGTTTAAAAAGTTTATGACAGCTTCATGGATTGCGCTAATTGTTTCCGTTCTGGCGCTAGGAGTTGCACTCTATCATTGGCACAACGGAAATGGAAAAGTTCACGTTGGGAGTAAATCGTGAGCGACAAACTAATTGAGGGTTTGGTTTCAATCGTTGTTGCGATTATCGGGTTAGCGTTAGTTGCCGTAATTTTCGGAAGCAGACAAACATCGGGAGTTATTTCCAGCGCTGGAACAGCATTCGGAAAAATACTTGGCGCAGCGGTTGCACCTGCTTCCGGCGGAAGTAGTTTCACAAGCGGTTTAGGAAATTTAGGGTTATAACACCGTAACACCATTTTGAGTAGGAGCGATAGCATGGACGAAACTATTAGGGCAGTTGTAACAATCGCAACCGCAATTGTCGGACTTGCCGTTTTAGCTGTCCTTGTAAGTTCTCGCGCCAATACTGCGGGAGTAATTGCCGCATCTGGACAAGCATTCGGCGGTTCGCTTCTTGCAGCAGAAGCGCCAGTGTTGGGAAACGTTTCCGCCTTGGGTGGCTATGGTCATCCGTTTGGCGAGACTATACCTCTTTACTGAGGAAAGGAAAAATAAAAATGAAACATTGGAGAGTTGCGGTTTTATTTGCGTTGATTCTTTCGTTGTCGTTCGCAATTGGTTTTGACGTTACGAATCACGTAAGGTCAACAATTGTTCATGCACAAGGCCCCGGAGTTGCTACGCTTACGGGAACGGGTGCGTGTGCAACGATTACGACACAAGGCGGAGGAGCGTTTTCAGGTACGCTCAAATGCACAGGAACGACAGGAGCAAGTACGATTACAATTACTCCTAGTTTTTCCGCGCAAAACGGTTTTGAGTGTCACGGTTCTGACACGACAACGGCAGCGGTAGCAAATCAAGCAGCGCCAGTTGCAACGGGAAGTTGCAAATTGAATTTTGCATCTGTTACGGCAAATGACGTAATAACTTTCGGAATGACACAATTTTAGTAACATCGTAACGCCATTTGAAAGGAGGGTTAGCGTATGAGGTTTATTGAGCGATGCAAAGATTTTCTTTTCACTCCTCCGCGAATACTGGAAGCAAGTCCGTATGAATTGCGAATTCCAGATTTTAACGCTAACCCTTTAATCGGAAACGGTGCGAATGCTTACGCTTTTAGACAGTTTCAAACGTTGCCAGTAGTTAATATGTTGAACGGAAACGGAGTGATTCCGGGCGGAGATGGAATCGGAACAGGCGGGGCGGGATTTTTCAAGCCACTAGGACAAAATAATTTAGTTGCGTTGCGGCCAGCAGGCCCGAAACAAGATGTAATCGGGATACCGCTAGGCGAAACTGATTTGTTTACAGAACCAACAGAGGCTTAGAGAAATGGCGCTAAATCTCGCATGGGTTAAGGAACATAAAGCAGCAGTTGCGGGAATTGTTCTCGGAGCGCTAGTACTGATTTATCTTGCGAGAAGGGGCGGAAGTTCTTCTAGTGGTGTTGCGGGTGTTTTGCAATCAGCGCAAGCGGGACAATTACAAATGGCGCAATTAAACGCGCAACTATCAGCGCAAGGGGACCAAACAAATGCACAATTAGAAGCGGCACAAATTGCAGCGAATGCACAAATAGAACATGATAGAGATGCGGCAGCGGGGCAAATTGCGCTTTACGGTTTACAAGGGCATTTGTACGAAGATGCTTTAAAGGCACAAGAAGCAGAACAAACCGCACTACTTCCGCTTGAAACACACTTGATTGATACAAAAGGTTTAGCAGGCCGTCCGAATTTGCAGCAAACAATCGAAAACGAATTAGCATTACTTTTGACACAAGGAAAGGCAGCGGGAAGTTTGCCTTCTTCGATTGGCGGAAGTTCTCCGGGTGCGGGTTTTAGTTTGTCAATACCCGGAATCGGTGGTTTGAGCGTAGGCGGATTGTAAATGGAAAAAGAAACCAAAAAATATTTGATTATTGGAACAACAATCGTTGTAACTGTTGGCGTTGGCGTTTTGCTTTGGAGAAAATATCAAACACAAAGCGCCAGTACAGCAGCGGCAACAGACCAATCGAATCAAGACGAACTTTCGTTGTTAGCTGCTTCTCTTGAATCGAATGCCTATGCAAGTACAACGGGAGGAAGTTCCGGTTTTTCTCCGCAAGCAGTAGGAGCAGGAACACCGAAGAGTTTAGCGGATGAAGTTTTAGCGCTAGAACAAGCGCTTGGATTTGCACCAACAACGCCAAGTTCTTCCACAGCAGCCCCAACAGGAAGCGGGAGTGGTACTCCGTCTACTACTCCTGCTTCCTCTCCTCCATCTTCTACAGGAGCGCCAACAGAACCGATTCCCGTATCTAATCCAGCGCGGCCAGCGCATGAAGTAATTTCTGAAATGTTAAAGTATCATCATGGTTCACCACTTTTTGAAATGGATGGAGTACAAGGAGAAGGAGTTACGGTATCGTGACTCCTGAATTTCCATTAGTAGGATTAGGAGCGCCAAGTGACGGTATACCGTCTTTGCTTCCCGCTGGAAATACTTGGCAAGGTTCTATTGCCCCTACTTCGCAAACAAATCCTTTTGACGTTGGAGGAGCGCTAGGAAAAGCAGGTAAAGCAGTAGGCGGAGTACTCGGAAAAGCGTATGATGCCGCAACCAAAAATAGTTTTCTCGGAATGCTTTTCGGAAGTGATTATCAATACCTTACCGGAATTATTGGATTGATTTTAATAGCTGCGGGAATTTTTCTTTTTCGTCCTGTTCGGGAAACTGTTATTAGCGCAGGCAAAACGGCAGCAAAAGGAGCAGCGCTAGCAGCGTAATTTATGCCGTCACAACTATTTTCTAGTCCAATTGGACTTTCACAAATTGACCCGCCAGCAAAAGAAAGACTTGCGTTAAATTTGGCAACCAACAACGGCGGTTCTGCGGGTGACGATGGAGCAATTGTTTTTGCAACAGGAGCAGAAGTTTTTACTTTTGATTCTTCCGCTATCAAAGGCCCACAAAAACCGAGAGCGATTACAGCGGCATGGATTGATGCAACAAATCTTGCAGCGGGAAAAAGTTTAACTGTCCAATGTTCCAACGGACAAAAATTTGTTTTGCAAAATACAACAGCAGCGGCAGGACAAGGCCCGCAAGGATATTTTATTATTCCTCTTCCTGCTCCTTTTAAAATCACAGTTACAACAAACAACGGCGCAGGCGTAACGGTTGTAATCATTCTTTATAATTACAACGTTGCGTTTACTGGTTTTCAAACTGGAAGCAATCTTCCTGCTTCCGCTGCGGGTTCTAGTGGCGCTACTGGCGGAAGCGGAGGAGGAACAGGCGGAGGAGGCTTTTCAGGTGGCGGAGGTTTTCATGGTTGCCCGATTGTAGGAACGGAATTAGTAGCGGTATCGGGAGAATTTGAAAACACAACTTTTGAAAACGAAGAATGGATTGATTTAGAGTGTACGGAAGAAAGGATTCTAACCGCTACTCCTTCGCATGTTGTTTACACAATTGAACGTGGAAAGAAAACATTGCACGAAGTAGAAATTGGCGAACACGTTCTAACAAGTTTTGGAGAACTTGAAATAGTTTCCAAGACGTACTACAAAGAAAAAGGAATTGCAACGAAAGTTCACGTTTCTAAATCGCATTTGTTTTACGCTAACGGGTTTCTGTCGCACAACAAACAATAGGAGGAGCGGTGTCCACTGGGTTAATTATGATGCTGAAATCTTTGGGCATTGACCCGAAAATGCTAGAAGGAGTTGCGCGAGCAGTTCAAAGCGCAGCAGCGGATTTGAAAACGATTAAGGAGCAACAAGAAATTATTTTGCAGCGCTTGGAAGAACTTAAAAATTCACGAATCAACGTTGCGGCAATGAGTCCGACGCAATTAAGCGAGCTAATGGAAAAACTTCCAGCGCTTCCAGAATCAACAGCGAATATGTCAAGAGAAGGTGCTGGAACAGTGGAGTTTCCTAATGGCCGATGAAATTAAAAAAGAAGCGGCAGCGGTAGAAAACAAAGCAGCGGAAGCAGTAGAAAACGCAGAAGATGCGGCGAAAAAAGAAGCAGAGGCCGCAGCGAAAAAAGCAGAACAGATTGCGAAGAAAGACGGAGAGGAGGCCGCGCAAAAATGGCTAGAAAGCAAATTGGCAGCAATCGAAACGAACTTGGGGACGAAGCTAGCGGCAGTTCAGACGTGGTTATCGGAAGAAATGGGGAAGTTTCAGCAGAAATTATTCGACCAAACGAAGGAACAGTTAGCGGGAATGAAGAAGGAATCTTCGACCCCGGAAAACTCGACGCCACAGCAGACACCGGAGAAAGTAGCGGAGAAGAGTGGTTCCCAAAGCGCAACAAGCGCGGACGGAAACCAAAAGCCAGCAAAGAAACGGCGTCGGATTTAAACGGTTTATTGTGGATGATTCACGCAGGACTTGCAGAACTAACAGGCGTCGAAGAATTCATGCTTGACCCGAAGGAATCAAAAGAGCTTGCAGAATCAATTGCGAGAGTACAAGCGTTCTACCCGACAAGTATTCTTTCTCCGCTTGCAATGGCGTGGACTGGTTTAATCGTTACAACTGGAAAAGTTTACGGAACGAGAGTAATTGCTTACACCGCAAAGAAGAAAAAGAAACCCTCCATTGTAACAGAAATACCGCTTCCGCCCGGAACGGTAGCAGCAGGCGAAGCGAATTAAGTTGTAACACCGTAACACCATTTACAGGAGTTGTGACAGTGTGGCAGAGCCAAGTCCAATTAGACTTCCGGGTTATCAGGACAGACTTGCAATTTTTGGCTGTACTGGAAGCGGAAAAACTGTTGGAGCGCTATGGCATCTTTCGCACAAAAAATTTGACGTACAACCGTGGATGGTTTACAACCCTTCGCAAGATTCCAAATTCGACGCAATTGAAAACGCTAAACAAGTTGACCTTGACTTCGTACCGTCGAAACCCGGATTGTATGTTGCAAACTTTTTTCCGAGTGACAAGCCAAAGTTAGAGGAAAATCTTGGAAAAGTCCTTCGCAAAGGAAATGTTGGCGTCTACGTGGACGAAGGGTATCTTAGTGGCTCTAGTCCTAGTCTCTTTGATATTATCATTGCCGGAAGAAAACTTAGTGTACCTGTCATCTATCTGGCGCAGCGTCCTGTTGAGAAGCAGGGCGCACCTATTGTCACTATTGGCGCTAACTCCGAGTTTGTCCAAATCTACGAACTACCAAGAGAAAGTGACTGGAATAACATCTTGGAAATCATTCCAGAAAGACATTGGAAGCGACAAATCGGAGAACTTGAAAACGGAATGGAGTTCGTTGAAAAAAAATATCATTCACTTTACTGGGACAGGGACGCGCGAAAAATTACCAAATTAGGCCCAGTTCCGAAAGTAGCGGAAATAGTTGCGAAAATTGATTCTAAATTACGAAAGAAGCGAAGGATTCTATGAGTCCCTACGGTGGCAGGAGAAAAATTGATTGGATACAATTCGGAATTCTTCTTCTGAGCGTATTAACTTTACTTTGTACTACGCTTATAGAACACGGAAGAACGGCGCAAAAACTAGATGACCACGGAGAGTCAATCAAAGAACTTCGTCAAGACATAAAAGATATTGATAAAAAACTTGACGAACGCGCCGACGCACTAGACCAAAAAATTCAGAAATTGCGAGAAGAAAACGCGCAAAAATGAGTCTGCTAATTCTACAATTTCAGTTTTCGCAAAACGTTGCGATGCTTTTACAAAAAGCGCGAGAGTTAGGATATAACGTTACTCTCGGAGAAGCGCTTCGCACGCAAGCGCAAGCGGAAGCAAACGCGAAAACAGGAGCTGGAATCGAGCATAGTTTACATTTGGAAAAACTTGCGATTGACATTAACTTATTTAAGCGATTCAATCCCGCAGTAGATGATTCATGGATTTACATTCAAGACGGAGAAGGACACGAACAGTTAGGTGCGTGGTGGAAAACGATAAGTCCTTTGCACCGTTGGGGCGGAGATTTTCCGAAGAAAGACTTTAATCACTATTCAATTTCACCGGACGGAATCAGAAGATGATTACAAAAAAGAAATTAGATGCTTGGATTAAAAAAGCGCAATTTACAGTTAAACCGGAATACGCTCCTGCAAGTTCTCCGATGCTTTTAGTTGTAACAGTTCAGGGATTGAAAAAGTTTATGGAAAAACTAGGGGTGCGTTAATGGCCGTTCTTGATTTTTTCAAGAAAGCGCTTCCGTTTTTGACAACTGGACTTTCTCTAGCAGGCCCCGCAGGAGTAGCAGCGTCAACGATTTTAGGAAAAGTTCTGAATATAAGTTCTCCTACCGCGCAAAGCGTACAAGACGCGCTAAACAAATTAACTCTCTCGCCGGAAGTTCAAGCGCAATTGCAGGAGGCAGAAAATCAATACCGATTGCAAATGCAATCAATGGGGTTTCAGCACGAAGAAGAACTTGCAGCGCTAGGAGAAAAAGACAGGGAAAGCGCACGCAGTATGCAAGTACAAACGCGTTCCTATACAATGCCGATACTAGCATTTCTGAGCGTAATCGTTTTAGGTTTTTGTATCTATATGGTTGGTTTCCGAACACTACAACCGACAGGGCATGACGCAATGATGATTTTACTGGGACTTGTCGGCGCAATGACAAAAGACGTTTACGGTTACTTTTTCGGAAGCAGTTCCGGTTCCGACGAAAAAACCGTTTTGTTATCTCAAAAAGGAGGCAACTAGAAATGTTCGCTAAACTATGGGCAGCGATTAACGTTCCGGTTGTGTTGCAAGTTCTCGGAGTAGTTCTTTTCGGAATTACGGTTTGGAAAGGCGTTCACGGTTTTTGGACAACATTCGGTTTGATTGCGGGTGCGTCAATGGCCTACGTCGGACGCCATTTCAATACGTTGTACAACATCTATGAAAAGAGAAGTTAAAAGCGTAACACCGTAACACCATTTTGTAGTAGTAACAAAAGGAGATTTGAAAAATGAAAAAAGTATTACTTCTCGCCATTGCCGCGCTTGCGGCAATTCCTGCTTTTGCTCAAAGCCCACCGATTACAAAACAAGTAGCGCAGCAGTATGATACTCCTCCGTTTGTTCAGGCCCCCACAGTTGCAAATTTTTCAGCAGCGCCAGCAGCACAGGGAAGCGCAACGTGCTATTATTGGATTGTAACGCAAACTCAAAATGCAACTAGCACACCGCTTTCCTTGCCTCTTTTTATTTGTCCAACAACGGCAGGAGGAACAGCGCAAAACCCTGTTACATTGAATTGGACATTGGTTCCGGGTGCAACGTATGACGTACTCGAAACTACAACGTCAACAATGCCGACAGGAACGAACGCGGTTGCAATCGCAACAGGATTAAGTACAGGGAGTTTAGTAGATACTGGACAAGCACGCTCTAGTTATACGCTATTGCCAGCGGGTTTAAACTGGAACGAATTCAATACTTTAATCGCTGGAATTCCTACTCTTCAATGGTGTTACAACGGCGCGTGCATTTTAAACGTAACTCCTAGCGGAGTAAACGTTACGCCTACAGTACCACCCGGAGGAGGAACGGGAACAGCGGGAGGAGGTTGCACCGCTACGCTTGTCCTTCCGGGCATGGTTTGTGCAGGCCCAGTTCCTACAGCTAACGGATTAAATCCGACGATAGAAATAGGATTAGCAAACAATGGAGGAGCAAATTTAGCGCCACCCGCTACAATTGCAGGAGCGCCACTAACAGCTAGTGCAACTATAGCGCTTTTAGGAACAGCGCTTCAAAGCGGAGGAACAACTAGCGCACCCGATGGAACGTGGACGCTATTTGATAACGCAGCGGTAACAAACGATTTTACTATCTACAGAAAAAATCTTACTTCGACAACTCCGCTAAACCTTTCAAGTAATTTCACGCAAAGCGCTAACACTTCTTGGATGAATTACTTAATCTTTCTAGGAGGAACATTTAGCAGTATTCCGCATACTGCAACAAGTTCAACGTTCGGTTGCGCTACTGGAGACAATTGCGCTCAAGCAACACTTGCTTCTGTAACAGCGAACAACACAATTTTAATGTTCGGAGAAAACAATAGCAATTCCGTCTTGGCGTTACAAAATGCCACGGTTCAAGATTCGCTTGGAGACTCTTGGCAAAAAGTAGCAAGTACAAGTATTCCTCTAGGAACTCCCGGCCCCGGTGGTTCAAGTTCTACGGTTTGGATTGACCAATACGCAAGCGCAGGGAGTCACGTTATAACAATTGACTCTCACCAAGGAGCGGCAATAATTGGAGGTTGTTGCAAATTTTACGAAGTGAACGGAACAGCGGCTTACTATGCAGGAGCAGCAGGCCCGTCGGGTTTTCGTTATCTTACTACACAAGATTTAGCAATAGCAGGAGCAATAGCGCAAGGAGTAGCGGCAACGAAAATTGTTACGCTATCTTCTAACGTTACTGTCAACAATACAGACACAACAGTACAAACGCTAACGCTCCAAGCACCAACAAGCGGTTGCCCTTGCCGCGCTTTAATTTCGTATTCGGGTTGGGCAAATTTTGCAGGAGTAACAAACGAACCGGATTTTGATTTTTGGGTATCAGATGGAACAACAAAAATGCTTCCGTTTACGAGTGGACAAAGTAATGCGTCTACAGGAGCGACAACCGCAGTTAGCGCAACAGGACTTTCAACAGTTCAATATTTGAACGGCGCTAACGTTACATTTACACTACATGGAATAGTTTCTAGCGTGAACGCTGGAACGCAAACATTTAGTTATCAAGCAGCGCAACCAACAGGCGGAAGCGGCGCTAATTCATTTTTCCAAGTTTCGTTTTTGCCGTCGTTCTAGTGTAACACCGTAACACCATTTTATGAGTGACCGGACGAAGGCAGTACTGACATTAGTACTACTTCCGTTTTGGGTTGCTGCAAATCTGAGAGGAGCAATGCAATACCCTACAAAGCAAACCGTCAAGTTGCAGTTGCAACGTGCGGCGCGAATACGTGCGGAGAAAATCCGCGCAGCGCGGGAAGCAATCAAGAATGCAAACTTGCGTCCTAAATAAAAAAGTTTTTGCGTGCGTGGCCGTCTCCTTCCGCGTGCGTGAA